>Ga0335070_10012252_pt1 | contig 10007 bp, 9 predicted proteins | sample Lox_Sample_13_FD_206722 | JGI IMG/M metagenome (GOLD analysis project Ga0335070, IMG submission 206722) | Soil microbial communities from Loxahatchee National Wildlife Refuge, Florida, United States - Lox_Sample_1.3 | ecosystem: Environmental > Terrestrial > Soil > Wetlands | place: USA: Florida... | reverse complement strand
GCGCAGGCCGTCGAGACCGCGTAAGAAGTCCCCCGAATCGAAAAATATTGGGCCACGTGGGAGGTGACGGCGCTCAGGTAGATATTCGGAAGAGCGAAGGGGGAGAGGCCTCTGTGCCCCCTGGATAGAAAACGCTCATGGAAATGTTCCATCAAATCCATTGCCTCCACACCCACTCCCAAGACCACGCCTATTTGAAAGGAGTCCAACTCCTTCAGATGATATACTCCTGTATGTTTATGGTGCAGCCCTTCTTTTTCCAGATCGTTCTTATCCAGCTCAATCCCAGCATCCTTTAGAGCAAGCCATGTAGCCGAAACGGCAAATTGGGATGTTTTTCCAAGGTGCTTTGAAAGCTTTGATCGCTCTACAAAATGAGAGAGGTCGAACCCGTCAATGGGGGCTGCGATCTGGCATCGGTATTGACTCATGTCTTTTTCGGGAAATGAAATTCGCCGAACGGAAGACTTCCCCTCGACCAAACTCTCCCAGAAAGCATCTTTTCCGATCCCAATGGGGGTGACAGGACCGACTCCTGTGATCACCACGCGTTTCTTATAGTTCCTCACGCTCATCTCCTCCCCGAATAGTCTTGTATTTTCATCGATTGTTCTCCTGTTTGTCAAGGCGGAAACAATTCTGATGAAAAAGGCTGACCCTGTTGTTGTGCCCGAAAGCGTCTTGAACGGAGCAAAAATCCTCAAAAAAGTGCTTGAACCTGTGCCTCCATTTTTTTCAACAACAGGGTTGACATGCTCCTGTTTTAGAAATATAAATTTCTATAGTGTCGAATCAACCTTTTTGAGGTGTCGAGGAGCAAAAATGAAGGAGTTTCACACTCGAACGGGGATCTTCTTCTGTTTCTGTCTTCTCTTTCTTTTTTCCGCTTGCGTATCCAGCAAAAAGCTGACCGTGGGGACGACCGCGATATTGTTGGAAGGAGTGGCGAAGGCTTCCGCGAAACAATCGGACCTGAGAATCCTTCGGGAGGGGACGCCTGCCTATCTGATGCTGATCGATGGAATGATCCAAACCTGGCCGGATAACAAACGACTGCTCATCGCCGGGGCCCAGAGCTACTCGTCCTTTGCTTCCCTCTTTGTGGAGGATCAGGATAAGGAATATGCCAATCTGCTCTACGAAAAGGCAAAACAATACGCGTTGAGGTCCCTCGAACGGACAGGGTTTCAGGACCCTGTCCAGAGACCTTTCGATAATTTTAATCTCGGGTTGAAGCGTCTGAAAAAGAAGGATGTGCCCATCCTCTTTTGGACGGCAACGTGCTGGGCGAATTGCATCCGTCTTAACCTGGAGTCGATGGAAGCCATATCTGAGCTTCCGAGAGTGGAAGCGATGATGAAGAGAGTCCTGGAGCTCGACGAGGGGTTCTATTACGGCGGCGCCCATCTCTTCATGGGAATCTGGTATGCCTCCAGGCCCAAGATCGCCGGCGGAGATCTCAAGAAAGCCCAAGCCCATTTTCTCAGGGCGCTGGATCTCGGACAAAGGAAATTCTTGATGGCGGATGTTTACTATGCGAGTTATTATGCTCGAAAAAGCGAGGACAAGGAACTCTTCATCGCCACCCTTCAAAAAGTGTTGGAAATGCCGGCGGCCACGCGTCCTGACCTCGTCCTGGCCAACACCGTCGCAAAGAAACAGGCAAAGGAATTGCTGAGCCATGTGGAAGAATATTTTGAATAGGAGAGAGAATATGCGCGGAGGGTTCGTCATCAGAATGCTGGCACTCGGCTTAGGGGCCTTTCTCTTTTTCGCTCAAACCGTCGTGGGGGCAGAAAAGGGCTCTCTGATCAAACTGGGCACCCTGGCTCCAGAGGGAAGCGCCTGGACGAAGACTTTCAACGCCGTCAACACGGAGGTCATGAAAAAGACGGGAAATACGGTCCAGTTTAAGATCTATCCGGGAGGGATTTTGGGCGATGAAACGGATATGCTCCGAAAATTGAAGATTGGTCAAATTCAAGGCGTCGCTCTTACTTCGGCCGGGCTTTCCGCACTCTTTAAAGAGATGGATGTCCTCCAGGTCCCTTTCCTTTTTCAAAACTATGAAGAAGTCGATCTCGTTTTAAAAAAAATGGATTCTCTGTTTCGAAAGGGTCTGGATGACAACGGATACGTGCTCCTGGGGTGGTTGGAGGCGGGATTTGTTTACTTGATGTCTACAGTTCCGGTAGCCAGCGTGGCCGACCTCCGAAAATCAAAAGTATGGATCTGGGAGGATTCGCCCATGTCCAAGGCCATTTTTGATGAGGCCGGCGTAAAGGCCATTCCCCTCACGGTCCCCGATGTTCTGGTCGGACTCCAGACCGGATTGGTAGAAGTGGTTTATACCCCTCCTACAGGAGCCATCTCCCTTCAGTGGTTTACGAAGGTTAAATATCTCACCGATGTTCCCCTGGTTTATTTGTCGGGTGGAGTGATCGTAAGAAAAGATATTTTTAAACAAATCCCCCAAACCTCCCAGAATTCCGTATTAGAAAGTTTCCCACCGCATCTGGATCAATTGAAAATCGTCACTCGAAACGAAAATCGAGATGCGATTAAGGTGATGGTTAAGAATGGGGTCAAGATCATCACCCCGTCCAAAGACCAAATTGATGAGTATAAGAGGTTGTCGAATAAAGCCATGGGCCATATCCGCGGACAGACTTTCTCCAAACAAGTCCTGGATGAGGTCACCTCTCTTCTGGAAAATTATCGATCGGGAGCAAAATAGTGAACCGATGGGACCGGATCGATGAGGCCATCGAGCGAACGGAGCAAACCCTCCTCATCGTTTTCCTAGGGTTTATCGTTCTCATGGCCTTCTTGCAGATTGTCCTTCGAAACTTTCTTTCGACGGGCCTCGACTGGGGGGACGCCTTGGTGAGGAACCTGGTCCTCTGGATCGGTTTCATCGGAGCTACCCTGGCGACGAAGGAAGGGAAACATATCAATATCGATGTGGTGTCGAGATGGTTGCCCTCTTTAGGAAAAAATTTGGTGACCCTCATCACCCAGTTGTTCTCATTTATCGTCTGCGGTGCTCTAACCTATGCCGCATTGAAATTCATTCGAAACGAGGTCCAGATGGAAAACAGGACCTTTTTAGATATTCCTGCCTGGATCCCAGAGTTGATCCTTCCGGCTACCTTTATCCTCATGACCTTTCGATTTGGCCTTCGTTCTTTTCGGAATTTTTCTGAGATGGGAGGTACGAATCCTCTCCGTGAGAAAGAGAGAGCGTCATGATCGTCCTTTTGATCCTGATCGCCCTCTTTTTCATGTTTCTCGGAGCGCCCCTGTTCACTGTTTTCTCCGGCCTGACGCTTTTTCTATTGTTCTCCAGCCACATCGACTCTTCGGCCATGATCATCGAGATGCATCGAATTGCCACGACTCCCATTCTCGTCGCCATCCCTCTCTTCACTTTTGCCGGATATCTCCTTTCCGAAAGTAAAGCGCCCAGGAGGTTGATCGGGTTGACGGACGCCTTTCTGGGCTGGTTGCCGGGCGGGTTATCGATCATCGCTCTGATCACCTGCTCCGCCTTCACAGCCCTGACAGGGGCGACCGGTCTCACTATCATCGCCTTGGGAGGGATCCTTCTTCCCGCGCTGCTTCAAGGGAAATATCCGGAAAAATTTTCTCTCGGATTGGTAACCAATTCAGGGACATTGGGCCTTCTTTTTCCACCGAGCCTCCCCATCATCATCTATGCGATTGTGTCCAAGGTGCAGATCAATCAGCTTTTTCTCGCAGGCCTTTTGCCCGGCATCCTGATGGTTGTCCTGCTCTCCGCCTTCAGCATACAGAAAGCAATTGCCGCGGACGTCCCGAGAACCAAGTTCAATACGTCGCGGACGCTTAAGGCAGTAAGAGAAGCGAGGTGGGAGCTTCCTCTTCCTCTCGTCGTACTGGGCGGTATCTACAGCGGGTACTTTGCCGTGAGCGAAGCGGCAGCGATTACTGCCGTTTATGTTTTTCTGGTCGAGGTCGTCATCTATCGGGATATCCAGTGGCGAGAGCTTCCCCAGGTCATGCGAAAAAGTATGGTGTTGGTGGGTGGAATTTTAATCATACTCGGTGCCGCCCTTGGTTTCACGAATTACCTGATCGATGCAGAAGTTCCTATGAAACTGTTTAATTTATTCAAGACCTATACCGACAGCCCTTTTATATTTCTGATCCTCCTAAACCTTTTTCTTTTAGTGGTGGGCTGTCTGCTGGACATCTTCTCAGCTCTGATCGTGGTCGTGCCTCTGATCACTCCGGTCGCGAGTGCTTATGGGATCAACCCAATCCACCTCGGCATCATCTTCCTCGCCAACCTTCAGATCGGAGCTCTCACCCCCCCGGTCGGCATGAGCCTGTTTATCTCAAGCCTCCGTTTTGAAAAACCGATGTCAAAGATCATCCTGGCTTCCCTCCCGTTTATCGTTGTCCTCTTATTCATATTAGCCATCATCACTTATGTCCCCTGGTTCAGCCTTGCGCTCGTGAAATAACCATAAGTTCGGAGACCGGAGTTAAGAGTTCGGAGTATAATGTAGCGTCGGCATTGACTGCTAACGAATTTCATCGAAATTCCTCTCATGGATGTGGCGAAACGACCTAACCAAATCACTGCTTTCTTCCGCTTCGACCAACCATTTTAGCAATGCATGCTTGATTTGAATCAGAAAGTTTTACTTTATAATTTCCCTCCCTTGAATCTTCTTCAATACTCTTACCGGACAATGCCTAATAGACATGGGCTGTAAGATTTACTACAATAGAACTGAGATCAAAGAACGACGCTAATATTGAAAAAGAAAGGAGCGTAAGTATGAAAAAAATCGCTTGTTTGATTGCCATACTTCTACTCTTGGCGGAGGCAATCATTACGGGGTGTGCTACAGCCCAGAGAACTAAAACAACCCTCATAAAAGACAATTTGCCGATCTTGCAGGGGAGATGGGAAGGCCCGGCTGTTTTTGGGGTAGGTGCTCGTACTACGTTGATCTTAGATATTTACAATGATTCCCTCCCGCTAAGAGGGAAAATATTCATTCAAAATATCCCAGAAGATGCAGCCAATATCTTTCCAGACGGGTTCGAAGGTAGTGGGTGGGAGAGCTACTTTGATACTGGGACCATTAGCGATAAAGGAACCCTCATTATTACGGGTCGAGGAGGGAATTTTGGTGAATTTACCCTCGTTGAGGGTAAATCAAAAGATTCCCTTATTGAGGGCAAATCGAAATCTTCCCAACATTCCCTTATCGAAGCTGAATCAGAACTTGATGGATGGTTTTCCCTGTGGGGTGCAAAAGGAACTGCGACTCTTAACAGGAGAGCAAGATAGTTTTAAGGTCCGATTTTTCACAAGAAACATAGAGCATTGGACTCGAAGGTTGCGAATAACAAGAAAATTGTGAGGCAACAACCAATCTCGGTAACATGTACTACTGGATTTAAATAATCCTCGGGTTGTCACTGCGGGGATTTATTGGCAACAAAGTGCTTGAAGAATACTAAAAGCTTCGCTCATATCGTGAAGTCTTTTTTCTTGACATACAACTGTGTTTTTCTTATATTCCACCCAAGCGAAAACGAGTTCTTATCAAAAAAAGAGGCCTTCCATGACCGAATTGCGACAGGACCCGACGACTAAACAATGGGTGATCATCGCTACCGAGCGGGCCAAGCGCCCTCAAGATTTTGTGCAACAAAGTATTTCCCTTACTCCTCCGCCTTATAAGGGCGATTGCCCCTTCTGTCCCGGGAATGAACACATGACCCCGCCTGAGAAGATGGCTTACCGCAGCGGAGGGCCAGCCAATGGCCCCGGTTGGTGGATACGGTCCGTGCCTAACAAGTTTTCCGCACTGATCCCGGAAGGAAGCCTCATCCGGAAAGAAGAAGACGGGTTTTTCCGGAAAATGGACGGGGTAGGCCAGCATGAAGTCATCATTGAATCTCCTCAACACAATCTATGCATCCCTCTGATGGAGGATAAACAAGTGGAAGAAGTTGTGTTGGCTTACAGAGAACGTTATTTGACTCTACGAGAAGACCCTCGCTTCAGCCTGATAATTATTTTCAAGAACCACGGCCCGCGTGCTGGCACTTCCCTTGAGCATCCTCATTCCCAACTAGTCGCCACGCCCATCGTCCCCCTCTCCATCCGCTACCGTTACGAGAAGGCCATGGGCCACTATGATGATGCCGGGACCTGTGTTTATTGTGACTATATCCGGGCAGGTCTGCGGGTGCGTACCCGCTTAATCATGGAGACCGAACGTTTTCTGGCATTCCACCCCTTCGCCTCCCGTGCTCCTTTCGAGACGTGGATTCTGCCCAAAGAACATGAGGCCTCCTTTGGCTCGATTACCATGAATGATAGCAAAGAATTTTCCCGGGTCCTGAAAGCGATCCTTTTGAAAATGTACCGTGCTTTGAACAATCCGGGTTATAACTATATCATCCACACAGCCCCGATTAAGGACGAACAGGAAAAGTATTACCACTGGCACCTCCAAATCCTGCCCCGTTTGGTTACCCCGGCCGGATTCGAACTGGGGACGGGAATGTTCATCAACACCGCCCTGCCAGAGGAAACGGCTGCTTTCATCCGAGATTTCTCAGCGTGATTGCTTGACCAGGCGTTTCTCACCCTTTTCATTCCATCGGAGGAAACCGAAAAACAAGATACATGACGCCAATTAGGTGAAAGGATAAAGGCCTTCTTTTGTCCAGAATAACCTTTTACCATTTTGGAAAATGTAATCAAACTGGTGTTTGAAATGAACCCCACAGCAATCATATTGGCTTTGATAACATTTTTGTCGACGCTCCTCGGCGGATTCATAATTCTAAGATTCAAGAAAAGTCTTTCGATTCTATTTGCTTTTGCCGCAGGGAGCATCGCAACCGTTGCGCTCATGGAAATACTGCCTCAAAGCTTAGAAATCGCAAAAAAATCCGGAATCCCGGTCAAGTCTATAATGGTCTCTGTTGTGCTATCCTTCCTATTTTTCATACTTCTGGAGAAATATTTCTCGGCCCATCCTGTCAAAGGGATAGCTTCTGAGGGGCATGTCATGGGACCCATTGGTGCAGGAAGCCTTATTCTGCTGAGCTTCCTGGATGGCCTCACCATGGGGATAGCGTTTCAAGTGGGCTTCTCCATTGGCATCGTCGTGGCTCTTTCAATAATAATCCATGACCTGCCGGACGGCATCAATACAGTGGTCTTGATGCTCAAGAACGAGCAGTCAGAAAAAAAAGCATTGCTCTTTCTTTTTATGGATGGTCTCGCGCCTCTGCTTGGAGTTTTGCTTACCTCAGTCATAATATTCCCGCAAGAAATCCTTGGAGTATTGCTGGCGGTTTTTGCGGGCGAGTTCATTTATGTAGGGGCTGCAAGTCTTCTCCCGGAAAGCCAAGAGAACAGTATCCAAAAAATTGCGGTAGCGGCAACTTTGGGCTTCCTCTTTATATTCATAATTACGACATTCATGTAGAGACGTCCGTTTAGATCAACTGAGGGTAAGAATAAAATGAGGAGACGGCTCAATTCCTGAGGGAGGGTTAATTTACAAAGATGGTAGAAAAGAAAATGGAAAATCTCATTCTAACTGCTCAAAGGAGTGAGATCACAGAGCATTTTGTTTACCGGAAGCTGTCACAATCGGCAATGGATCCTCATAACCAAAGCGTCTTAAAACACATTTCGGACGATGAACTGAAACATTATAATTTTTGGAAGAAATATACCCTTCAGGATGTAGAAGCCAACAGGTTGAGCCTATGGAAATACTATCTTATTTCAAGAATATGCGGGATCACCTTTGGAATAAAGCTCATGGAAAAGGTCGAAACAAAAGCTCAGGCGATCTATGAAGAGATCTCGAAATATGTTCCAGATGTCATCGATATTCAAAAGGACGAAAAAGAACATGAAAGAAAACTCATCGATTTAATAGACGAAGACCGGCTTCGATATGTTGGTTCTATGGTTCTGGGTTTAAATGATGCACTCGTAGAGCTGACCGGAGCGCTTGCAGGATTTACCCTGGCCTTCCGAAATACACGCCTGATTGCTATGGCAGGTTTCATTACTGGAATCGCCGCATCGCTGTCCATGGCTACTTCAGAGTATCTTTCGACCAAATCTGAAGAAGGCTCTCGAAATCCTTTTAAGGCTTCCGCTTATACCGGCTCCGCCTACGTGATAATCCTCCAACATTCTCGACGCCATCGCCCTCACGGCCGCTCAACTCGACTCGGCGGAGGTCATCGAGGGGCCATCCCCCTTGCTGTCGCCCGGAGTGCAGGCGGGGCGTTTCCGAAAAGCGTGGGTGAAGTTACAAGATAAACCCGCGCATCAGGTCTGCTTCCGTATCATCGACCCTGACGGCAGCATGCACGATTTCCATGTTGAGTAGTTTCAAAGGGCCTGAATTCTTCACCAGGAGTTTTGCATAATTATTCAACTCTTCAAATTATTCTTCTTCAATTCTCTTGACATCTTGATAGGAAACTGCTATCCTTTTAATAGTTTTAGACTTCTGGTTAGTGTCTTCTGTCAACTCACCAACTAACCCGCAGCCTTTTTTGTAGCGTCCACAATTCAACCCACAACCCAACGCTTAACCTCGTCGTAAGGTAATCCCACAATTTACCCTTAAATGTCCGGGAGAGAATTATGAGGACAAAATTCCAAAGGGTGCCAATCTGAGCCTCCAAGGGGTATGTGCGCCTCTTGGAGGCTGTCTTGTTTTAATCCACGAAAAGCCAAACCTTGTGTGACCAAGAGAGGTAAAGCTGTGGGGCTTAAAAGAAGATGGTCGAGCTCCCCAAAGGATGAACCGACGGCAACTTCGGAACTTGTTTTGGAAACCGGATTTAATGGAAATTGTGGAGGAGGTAAATTTATGATTCACAAAAAATGGATACTCAGGAATACTTTGAAGAATTTTGTTTCAACATTGATTCTATGGCTTTTGGCTTTATTAATCATTGGATGTACGAGTGGACTTACCGCCTATCGAATGGTGAATAAAGACAATACAAATATTAAGAATTTAGAGAAATCAAGAATTGGAATGACAAGAACTGAAGTTCTTACTTTTATGGGTCCAGCAGATAAATCAGAAAAATTTGAACGGAAAGGGGTGGCCGTAGAAATCTTATATTATCATACCTCAGGTTCTTACTCCGCAGGCATGGGATGGCAAAATATGGGTTCCACACCTGTAGTTTTTGAGGCAGGTATTCTGAAGGGATGGGCGAAATATTATGATGAACAAAGATTGGGGAGTCTCAGAATCCCTAAAGATTAATAATCGGACAATGTGAAATAGAAGGAGTCTCAGACAGAGGGCGAAAGGAAAAATTAAGGTATTGAGAGATTTAGCAAGGCGGGAAAGGGCATCGTAGCCACGGAGAAGGAAGAAAAGCTTCGGATTCAGATTTCGTCTGGAGAGTTTGACAATGCCTTCGGTTCGGTCCATTATCCAAATTCATACTGCTGGAGCGACGACCGGGACTTGATGCCAGGAACCTCCTATCTTTTTTAATGTTTTTCTTCAGCCTGATGGAGACCGGAGAAAAAGCGACCCCCTCCCATTGTAACGATTCCTATCGGATAGGCGAATAAAAGGAGGTGCGGGGTCTAAAAAGAGTTGCGGGATTTAAGGGTCTGATATTTCTATTAACTCCTAACCCAAGAAAGGGGGACATCGTATGCATTTCACAAAGATCTTCATATTGGTAAGTCTAATTCTGGCCATTGGATTGTTTGGTTGTACTGCGGAGAAAAAGGCGGAGGGTCCCAAACTGGAACAGATTATTAAAAATTTGGTTCCGGCGAAAGCGGAAATCAAGGGGCCTTCTTTTTTTGTGGAGGTTAGCGACCTTAAGTTCGTCACAATGGTAGACGCAGCTTCTAAAGAGATCGTGGAGACGCCGACCCTTAAGGGGAGCATCAAGATCACTAACAAATCGAAAGATATCCTCGA
>Ga0335070_10012251_pt1 | contig 10007 bp, 9 predicted proteins | sample Lox_Sample_13_FD_206722 | JGI IMG/M metagenome (GOLD analysis project Ga0335070, IMG submission 206722) | Soil microbial communities from Loxahatchee National Wildlife Refuge, Florida, United States - Lox_Sample_1.3 | ecosystem: Environmental > Terrestrial > Soil > Wetlands | place: USA: Florida... | reverse complement strand
TCAGTGTGAGCCCGGCTGCACGGTGTCCGGGAACCACCTCCTGGCGGTGATTCATAAGGAGGCAGTTCAAATGAAGAAGCAGTGGATGATGATGTTGGTGGTTCTGATGGCGGTGACTCTGCTTGCCCCTGCGGCCTTCGCGCAGGAAAATGCGGCGGCCAGCGGCGGCGGCAAGGGCCTGCTCGCAATCGCGGCGGGATTCGGCATGGCGCTTGCCGCGTTCGGCGGCGCGCTCGGCCAGGGCCGTATCGCTTCGGCGGCGTGCGAAGGGATGGCGCGCAATCCGGGAGCGGCTGGTGCAATTCGCGCGGCCATGATTCTCGGCCTCGTTTTCGTTGAAACCCTTGCCCTCTTCACGCTCGTCATCATCTTCGTGAAGATCTAAGTCAGCTCAAGCACAAAATTCACGGGCCGGAGGCAAGTCGCCTCCGGCCCTTTTTGTCTCCGGATCGCTCCATGCCGCCTTCGCAGGCAACCCAAGACGCCGGGCTTGCCGACGGCTGGGACCAGGAAAGCGCCGCGCTACGCAGTCTGGCCAAGGACCGGGTTGGCGGTCTCGATTCGCACCTATGGATGGGTTGGCAGGACAACATAGCGCCGGGCCTCAGCCCGGTGCTTCTCTAGCGACGTTCGGTCAGGACGCGGCTACGGCTACTTCAAGCCGCCGATGAGGGTCTTTTCCAGCAGCAGCCGCAACACCTGGTTGGGGAACAGGCCGAAATACACCGTGCCCAGCGCCGAGAGCACCAGCACGATATTCACCGTGGCCGGGAACGCCACCGGCGCGTCTTTCACGGCGTCGTGCGGTTCGCGCATGTACATCGCCACGATCACTTTCAAATAGTAGTACGCGCCAATCACACTGTTCAGCGCCATCAGCACCGCCAGCCAGATCAGCCCGGAATTTACGGCAGCCTTGAACACGTAGAACTTGCCGAAGAAGCCCGCCGTCACCGGCAAGCCCAGCAGCGAAAGCAGAAACAGGCTCAGCGCCGCCGCGGCGACCGGATGCCGCTGCGAAAGCCCGGCGTAGTCGTCCAGCGTCACGTACTTTTCGTCCTTGCCGCCCAATTGCGAAACAATCGTGAATGCGCCCACCTTCACCAAGGCGTAGCTCAAGAGATAAAAGAGCACCGCGGTATACGCGGGCACCGCGCCTAGATTCTTGTCCGCAGCGTCCATGTTGGTCACCGCGGCGAATGCCACCAGAATGTACCCGGCATGCGCGATCGAGCTGTATGCCAGCAGTCGCTTTACGTTCGTCTGCACCAGCGCACCCAGATTCCCGGCAAACATGGTCAGCACTGCCAGAATCCAGAATGCCCAGAACCAGTATTGCGTCGCCGCCGGCACCGTCGCGAAGATCCGCAGCAGCAGCGCGAAAGCCGCCGCCTTTGGCCCCGCAGAGAACAGCGCCGTGACCGGGGTTGGCGCGCCTTCATACACGTCGGGCGTCCAGATCTGGAAGGGGGCGGCCGCCACCTTGAATCCCAATCCAATCAGGATCAACGCCAGGCCCAGGCGCAGCAGATTGCTGGTTGCTGGCGCATCTTGCATCAGGGTCAGCGTCGTGGTGCCCGTGGCGCCATAGACCAGCGCGATGCCATACAGGAAAAACGCCGTCGCAAACGAGCCCAGCAGGAAATACTTCAGCGCCGATTCGCTGGATTTCAGCGTATCTCGCCGGTAGCCGGCCAGCACATAGCTGGCGATCGAGCTCATTTCCAGGCCGATGAACGCGGTCAGCAGCTCTTGCGCCGAGGAAAGTACGCCCATGCCGGCCGTAGCAAACAGCACCAGCGCGAAAAATTCGGCGGGATCGAGGTTCTCGCGCTTCAGGTAGGGACCCGCCGCCAGCACCACCAGCGCCGCCACTCCGCCCACCAGCAGGTGCAGAAAAATGCTGAAGGTATCGATCTGAATCAACGCAAAAAAGCCCGCGCCCGGGTGCTGGGCGCTTTCAAAGGCGCTCAGCGCGCCGAGCGATGCGCCGACGAACGCCACCGCCGTAAAAAACGGGCGGTTCTTGGTAAACGGCTGCAGCAGCATCAGCAGCACGCCGAATCCGCACCAGATCAGTTCCGGCAGGACGCGGTAGAAGTCTTCGGTAGCGGGAGTCTGGAAGCTCATCTATCGGTTGCTGGACCTTTCAAGAGTGACTACGTTGCCGTTCGCGGGGGCCGGCGCCGCGCCCACATCCCACTGCTGCATGTGTTCGTGCGCCGCTTCCGCCGCCTTTTCCGTGCGGTGGGTGATGTAGCTGGAGCCGATACCCATCCACAAAATCACGATGCTCATGGTGGCCAGAATGAAGCGTTCGCGCTCCGAAGCATCCGGCAGAGTCTTGTTCTTCTCTACCGTCACTTCTCCGAAGAACACGCGCTGGTAGGCCCACAGCAGGTAACACGCGGAAAGAATTACGCCCGTTGCGGCCCATGCCGCCCACTGCCAGTGCACGATGTAGGTGCCGAGCAGCACCAGGTATTCGCCCACGAACCCGTTCAACATCGGCAGGCCCAGCGAAGACAGCGCAGCGAACAGGAAGAACGCCGCCAGCCGCGGCATCGGCGTGGCCAGCCCGCCGTACTGCGAAATCTCAAACGTATGCCGCCGGTCGTACAGCATGCCAACCAGCAGAAACAACGCCCCGGTAGAAATGCCGTGCGCAATCATCTGATAGATCGCGCCCTGCATCCCGACCACGGTGAAGGAGAAGATGCCCAGCACCACAAAGCCCAGGTGGCTCACCGAAGAATAGGCCACCAGCTTTTTCAGGTTGGGCTGCACCAGCGCCACCAGCGCGCCATAGATGATGCCGATGATGGCCAGCGTGGCCACGTAGGGCGCCGCCTTGTAGGAAGCATGGGGGAACAGCGGCAGGCAGAAGCGCATCATGCCGTAGGTGCCCATCTTCAGCAGCACGCCCGCCAGAATCACCGAACCCGCCGTCGGCGCTTCCACGTGCGCATCCGGCAGCCAGGTGTGCAGCGGGAAGAGCGGGACCTTGATGGCGAACGCTACGAAGAAAGCCAGGAACAGCAGCATCTCCGTGCGCGGGGAAAGCTCGACGATGCCGGCTTGCAGTTGCCGCTGGATTTCCACCAGATCGAACGAGCCAGTGGCGTTATAGAGCCACAAAATTCCCACCAGCATCAAGGCCGAGCCGGCCATCGTGTACAACACGAATTTCACCGCGGCATAAATCCGACGCTCGTGGCCCCAGATGCCGATCAGCAAGGCCATCGGGATCAGCATGATTTCCCAGAACAGGAAGAAGAGGAACAGGTCCAGCGAGACGAATACGCCCACTACGCCGACTTCCAGCATCAGTAGCGCTACGAAGAAATCCTTCACGCGATGCTGGATGCTGTTCCACGATGCCAGCACCGAGATCGGCGTCAGGAACGTGGTCAGGAGCACCAGGAACAGGCTCAGCCCGTCCACGCCCATGTGCAGATGAATCGGCGGGGAAGTGATCCAGGGAACGTTGATTTCCAGACGGTAGCCCGTCGAACCGACCGGCACCTGCGGCAGCAGGAACAAAGACAGCGCAAACTCGATGGCACTCACCGCCAGCGCCATGCGCCGGATGAACACATGATCGTCGCCGCGCAGCACCAGCAGCGCAATCACACCAAACGCCGGGAACAGCGTCAGCATCGGCAGCGCGAGGTTCACGTTCATGGCGTCACCATGCCCAGCGCAGGCCGCAGCATCGGCCAGAAGAGAATTACGATCACGGTCAGCGCGCCCACCACGACCCAAACCGCATAGCTGCGCGCGTTGCCGGACTGCGTCTGCCGCACGGTCTGTCCCAGGGCCGCTGCGCCGTGGGCCACACCGTTCACCGTGCCGTCAATCGCTTCCACGTCCACAATCTTCCACAGCACATTTTCAGAAAGCCAGAGCAGGGGCCGTATCACCGTCGCCCCGTAGAGTTCGTCCACGTAGTACTTGTTGTAGAGCGTGTTGTAGATGCCGCGCAGCGATTTCGCGATCTGCGCGGGCTTGCCCGGCTGCTTCAAGTACAGCCAGAACGCCACCCCGAGACCCGCAGCGGCCGCCACAATCGCCACCACCGCCAGGGTCCGCTCCAGCGTCAGCTTTGCCGCTTCGGCCAATCCTTCGGCCGCTTCACGCACCGGAAATACCGGCGCCAGGAACGCGGTGAAATGGTCCTCGCCACCCCACAGTGCGGGAGCCGCCGCCCAGCCGCCCACCACCGAGAGCACCGCAAGAATCACCAGCGGCGTCAGCATGCTCCAGGGCGACTCGTGCACATGCACGTGGTGCTCGTCGTAGCGCTGCTTTCCGTGAAAGGTCAGGAAGATCAGCCGGAACATATAAAAAGAAGTCAGGGCCGCGGTCAGCAGCCCAATCCCATAGAGGACCCGTCCGCCGGTGTCGTGTCCGCCGCCTGCCGTAAACGCGCCGAACAAAATCGCGTCCTTCGAGAAAAAGCCGGCCAGAGGAGGGAAGCCCGCAATGGCGATGGTTCCGATCAGCATCGTCCAGTACGTCACTTTGATCTTGCCGCTCAGTCCGCCCATGTGGCGCATGTCCTGCTCGCCGCCCATGGCGTGAATCACCGACCCTGCCGCGAGGAACAGCAGCGCCTTGAAGAACGCATGGGTCATCAGGTGGAACACGCCCGCGCCAAACGCGCCCACGCCGCACGCCAGAAACATGTAGCCCAGCTGGCTCACCGTCGAATACGCCAGCACCTTCTTGATATCCGTCTGCACCAGCCCGATGGTCGCCGCGAACAGCGCCGTCGCGCACCCGACCACGCTCACCACCACCAGCGCGGTCTCCGAATGTTCGAAGAGCAGGTGCGACCGGGCCACCACGTACACGCCGGCCGTCACCATGGTTGCCGCGTGGATCAGCGCGCTCACCGGCGTCGGACCTTCCATCGCGTCCGGCAGCCACACATACAGGGGAATTTGCGCCGATTTGCCGCACGCGCCCGTGAACAGCAGCAGGCAGGCGATGGTGAAGGTGCCGAACACGCCCCACGCCTCGTGCGGCATCCCGGAACTCTTCACCGCTTCGAACAGCTGCCCGAAATCCAGGGTCTTGAACGTCCGGAACAGCAAAAACATCCCCAGCATGAAGCCAAAGTCGCCGATGCGGTTCACGATGAATGCCTTCTTGCCCGCATCCGAAGCCGACTTTCGCAGGAAATAGAACCCGATCAGCAGGTAGCTCGCCAGGCCCACGCCTTCCCAGCCCACGAACAGCAGCACGTAGTTCGCTGCCAGTACCAGGATCAGCATGAAGAACATGAACAGGTTCAGGTAGGTGAAGAAGCGGTAGTAACCGCCTTCGTGCCCCATGTACCCGGTGGAGTAGATGTGAATCAGGAAGCCCACGCCGGTCACCACCAGCACCATCACTACCGTCAGCTGGTCCATCCGCAGGTCAAAGCCGGCGCGGAAATTACCGGCCACAATCCAGTCGAAAAACGCCTTCTGGAACGGTTGCCCGGTTTGCGCGAAGTAGTCGAGAAACTCGCGCACGCCTTCCACCGCCGCCAGGAACGACAGCCCTGTCGCGGAAAGCGCCACCGTATTCACTACCTTGTTCGGAAACTTCACGCCGAACAGCCCGTTGATCGCCGCACCCAGCAGCGGCAGCAGCGGCACGATCCACAAATGGTCGAGTATGAACATTAGAGTTTGAGCAGGTCCACGCGTTCCACGTTCAACGACCGCCGGTTCCGCGCCGTCAGAATGATGATGCCGAGCCCCACCGCCGCTTCCGCCGCGGCCACTACAATCACAAACAGCACAAAAATCTGCCCGTCCAGCTTGCCCAGTGCCTGGCTCACCGCCACAAACGCCAGGTTCACCGCGTTGAGCATCAGCTCAATGGACATGAAAATGGTGATGATGTTGCGCTTGAAGACGAACGCCACCGCGCCCAGTCCGAACAAGATGGCGCTCAGAATCAAGTAGTACTGCGTCGGGACCATTTCAGTTTTTCTCCCGCTGCGCCAGTACCAGCGCGCCCATGATCGCCACCAGTATCAGGAACGACGTCAGCTCGAAGGGGTACACAAACGTCGAGAACAGCAGGAGCGAAATCTTGGAAGTATCCGCGAGCATTCCCGGCGCCGCGGGATTTTGCACCGCCGCTCCGCGATGGATCAGCGCCGCGGCCAGCAACCCCGTCAGGGCCAGCGAGAGCGGCAATCCCGCAAACTTGGCCAGCTTTGAAAAATCGGTGCGCTCTTCTTCGCCCGCGTTCAGCAGCATGATCACGAACACGAACAGCACCATGATTGCGCCGCCGTACACGATGATCTGCACCGCCGCCACGAACTCCGCTCCCAACAGCAGGTACAACCCCGCCAGCGCCACCATCACCACGATCAGCGAGAGCGCACTGTGAATCGGGTGTTTCTGCAAGATCAGGCTTACCGCGCCTGCCACCGCCAGCGCCGCCAGGACGAAGAAAATCAGCAGGGGCGCCGTCATTTCCCGCTCCGCAAAAGGACGAATCCGGCGGTCACGACCACGTTGGCGATCGAAACCGGCAGCAGCAGCTTCCAGCCGATGTCCATCAGCTGGTCATATCGGAAACGCGGCAATGTCCCGCGCGCCCACACGTAGAAGAACAGAAAGAAGAAAATCTTGCCGAGCAGCCAGAATGGCCCTTGGATGTACTCGTTCACCTGCGGAAAAAGGACCAGCGCCAGTCCGATTGCGGTCACCGCCGTGCCGACTCCAGGCAGCACAATGCGGCCGAAGATTGTCTCGTACTTAATGCCGTCGTAGATCACCCACAGGCCCGCCGGGATTAACAACACGCTTGGCAGATACCAGGTGAATTTCCAGGCTTCCGGAAATGGGGAATGCCAGCCGCCGAAAAACAGGATCGTGGCCAGCGCCGACACCGTGATCATGCTGGTGTACTCTGCGATGAAGAACATCGCGAACTTGAAGCTCGAATACTCGGTGTGAAAACCGGCTACCAGTTCTGATTCCGCTTCCGGCAGGTCAAACGGCACGCGGTTCGTTTCCGCAATCGCCGAAATGAAGAAACACAGGAAACCGACCACCTGGGTGAACCCGCCGTTCGCAAATCCGATGATGTTCCAGCCCAGGAAGCCGTATGCGCTCGCTTGCCCATCGATAATCTTCGTCAGGCTGAAGCTGTTGGCCATCAGCAGCACGCCCACCACGGACATAGTCAGGGAAAGCTCGTAGCTGATCATCTGCGCCGAGCTGCGCAGCCCGCCCAACAGCGGATACTTGCTGTTGGACGCCCAGCCCGCCAGGGCCACGCCGTACACCCCGAGCGCGGTGATCGAAAACAGCACCAGCAAGCCGATCTGCGGGTTGGTGATCCACAAATCAATCTCGTGCCCGAAAAAAGAGAAGGGAAGCGGCTTCGGCCCCCACGGGATCACCGCCAGCGAAGCCAGAGCCAGGGTCAGCGCCAGGAACGGCGCCAGCAGGTACACAAACTTGTCCACGCCCGCGGGCATGGCATCTTCCTTGAACAGGAATTTCAGCCCGTCCGCCGCCGGCTGCAGCAGCCCGTGCGGGCCCACGCGGTGCGGTCCGATGCGCGACTGCATGTGCGCCACCACCTTGCGTTCAAACCAGGTCAGGTACGCGTTCACCGTCAGCACGATGAACAGCAGCAGTGCGATTTTGATCAGCGTCAAAACCCAGAAGCCGTAGGTCGTCAGAAATTGCGTCACCGTGTTCACGATTTCGCCTGCGCCTCCGGCACCGATTCAATCGTCGTCAGGAACCGCGTCAGCGTCCCGCTGGTAAACAGGGTATCGCCCGCCGAGCGGATTAAATTCACCGGAACATCGTACGGCGCGCCGTTGCGCTTGCTCTTCACTTCCGCCTCTTCCGCGCCGCCCTTCAGCAGCGTGTCCAGCGCCAGGTCGTAGCCCGGAACCGTCTTGCGGATCTCTTCAAACACCGCCGCCGGATTCTTGTAGTGCAGCGCCTTGCCCAGCCCCAGTTTTTCCAGCTGGTGCGACAATATCCGCAGCAAGTCAAAGTCGCTGCGCGGCCCCATCACTTCCGCCGCCTTGTGCAGCAGCTGCACTTCGCCCGCGGTGTTGGTCACCGTTCCGGTCTTCTCATAGGCCGAAGCCGCCGGGAACACCACGTCCGCCTGCTTGGCCGTCTCGGTCAGGAACATCTCGTGCACGATCAGCACTTCCGCCTTGCCGCGCCCGTAGCCTAAAGTTCCGAAGTGCGCCAGCGGGTTGGCGCCCATCACATACAACGCCTTGAGCTTGCCGCTCTGCGCCGCTTCCACCATCTGCGGCGCGGTCATGCCGGTCTTGCCCGTTTTGCTGTAGCCTGGGCCGCGGTCCGGGAGAACGCCCATATCCGCCGCGCCGCGCGAGTTTGCGTAGTCGCCGAGCGCCATGTAGCGCACCTTGCCGTGCAGCTTGGAGCCGAATCCCACCAGGTCGGCGATGCTCGCGCCGCTCAAACCCGAGCCGAACACGATCGCCACGTCCGGCGCCGCGTCCAGCTCCGCCTTCACCTGCGTCAATTGCTCCACCAGCCCCGGACCCAGCGGGCTTTCGTTGTGCAGCCAGCGCACCGCCGCCGCTTCCTGGCCCTCCGCAATCTTCACGAACTGCGCGGCCTTGCGCTTCAGCTTGATGTCCTGCGAGTGGATTACATACAGCTTCAGGCCGTGGTGCCGAATGCCCGCGCGAATCTGCCAGGCCACCAGCGGATTCTGGTTCGTGGCGTCGTTGCCAATCAGCAGCACCGCGCTGGACTTGTACAACTGCTCCATCGTCAGCAGCGAGTCCTGCGCGTTGTCCCCCAGCGCGTTGATCAGCCCCGTATAGTCCGCGGTGCGGTGATGGTCGATGTTGGCGCTGCCAAAAGTCTCCCGCGCCAGTTTCTGGAACAGGAAACTCTCCTCGTTCGAGGTGCGGTTCGAACCTATAAAGCCGATTGCATCGCCGCCGTCACGGTCGTGCACGGCCTTCAGCTTGGCTGCCGCCGTCTGCGCGGCCTCTTCCCAGGAAACCGGGAACAGCTGATCGCCCTTCCGCACCAGAGGCTGCTTGATGCGCTCCGGATGCTTGGTAAAGTCAAAACCAAAGCGCCCCTTGACGCACAGGAAGTCGCCGTTGATGCCGCTCAAGTCGCGGTTGTTGGCGCGCAGGATCTCGTGGTTGCGCACGCTGAGCGTGGTTTTGCAGCCGTTCGAACAGTGCGCGCAGACCGTCGAGACATATTCCATTTCCCAGGGACGCGTCTTGTAGCGGTAGGTGCCGCTGGTCAGCGCGCCCACCGGGCAGATATCAATGCACATCCCGCATTCTTCGCATTCCAGGTGGTCTTCCGCGTTCGGGATGATCACGCTGTTGGCGCCGCGCATGCCCACGCCCAGCGCTTTCACATCCATGCCTTCATCGCACACGCGCACGCAGCGGAAACACAGGATGCAGCGCGGCGCATCGTAGTACACCAGTTCCGACCACTTTTCCTCCGGCCGGTGAATCTTCTCTTCCACGAAGCGGCTGGAATCCGCTCCGTAGCGGAAGACCATGTCCTGCAGCTCGCATTCGCCGCCCTTATCGCACACCGGGCAATCCAGAGGGTGGTTGGTGAGCAGGAATTCCAGCACGCCCTTGCGCGCCTGCTTGATCTGCGCCGTGTCCGTGCGCACCACCATGCCTTCGGTCGCCACCAGGGTGCAGGCGGTCTGCAGCTTCGGCATCTTTTCCACTTCCACCAGGCACATGCGGCAGGCCGCCTGCAGCGAGAGCCCGGGGTAGTAGCAGAACGACGGCACTTCCGTCGCGATGCGCTTGGCCGCTTCGATCACCAGCGTTCCCGCCGGCACCTGCACATCGCGGTCGTTAATCTTAAATGTGACCAGCTTTTGTTCGGCCATGGTTATCGCGCACCCAGCAGCGCATCTGCGTTCTTGTAGGCACAGCGTCCGTTCAGGTGATCCTCGAATTCGCCGCGGAACTTCTGCACGATGCTGATGGTCGGCAT
>Ga0335070_10012250_pt1 | contig 10008 bp, 8 predicted proteins | sample Lox_Sample_13_FD_206722 | JGI IMG/M metagenome (GOLD analysis project Ga0335070, IMG submission 206722) | Soil microbial communities from Loxahatchee National Wildlife Refuge, Florida, United States - Lox_Sample_1.3 | ecosystem: Environmental > Terrestrial > Soil > Wetlands | place: USA: Florida... | reverse complement strand
AGCTACGTCGCTTCGGAAATAGTGGAGCAAGCTGCGGACGGTCGCCGAACGGCCCACGGTTGCCGCCAGCGCCCACAGCAAGGTCAACATCAGGGCAGCAACCGCAGCTGCGGCAACGACCCGGTTCAGGCTTCCGCGCAGGATGTGCGCCAATGCCTGCGACACCAGCACGGGATGCCGTGTGCGCAGAAACAGCAGCTCCATGTTGCTTACGGGCAGGGACCGGAGGTATTCGACGAATCCGAAGAAGATCAATGCGATCGCCGTTGCACCAGCGGTCCAGCGCCAGCTGATTTCTGCAAGCGTGAAAGAAGGGTAGCGGAAAGCGGCGCGGAATCCTTGAGCCGTAGGTGACAGGCGGGGCACGCATCGAGGATACCGCATACGTTCCTGAATTCCCACAAACCCAGCGAAGTGATGCAGCCGAAGGTCCGGCAGGAGGATATATCGTTTCACGATAGGTCGTGCATCGAGCTCTTCCTGTTTCGCATCCTATTTGAAGGGAAGCGATAAAACGAGAGTGAAGGAGAGAAGGACCATGCGGTGGTTACAGTATCTGGCATTTTCGGCGATTTTGACTGTGGGACTCAGTATTTCGGCATTTGCGAAAGCGGATCATAACGATGCGGGCAAGTTCAATCTGACTTCACCGGCGACCGTAGGTTCCACCGTCCTTCGGGCAGGACATTACAAGGCGGAGTGGGTGGGCCCGAACGAGGATGTACGGGTATCGATCCTGAGTCACGGGAAGGTCGTGGCCACGACCCAGGGCCGTGTCGTCGAGCACAGCGAAAAATCTCCGTACGACTCAGTGACGGTGAAGAAGCAAGCCGACGACAGCCAGCGGCTGGAAGAGATCGACTTCGGGAACCGGAAAGACGCGCTGCTGCTGTTCCGGATGTAATCGCACGTGTAGGGACGGAGCCATTCCTCCGTCCCGCGAGCGCAAGCGAACGTGAAGAGTGAACTTCGGTAGTGGTAGCTGGCAGGTTCCGTGGCAGGCATTGCGCTCTCGCGCAACTTCGGACCAATGGGTCCTGGGCTACACGCTCACACGATCACTTCACCACTAGATTGACCATCTTGCCGGGTATGTAGATCTTCTTCACCACCTGCTTGCCGGCGGTCGCGGCTTTCACTTTTTCGTCGGCGAGGGCTTGCTTGATCACGAAGTCTTCCGCGGCATCCGCGGGCACGACCACACGGCTGCGGAGCTTGCCGTTGATCTGTACCGGGATCTCGATCTGTGCTTCCTTGGCGAGCTCAGGATCGTACTTCGGCCACGGTGCCTTGAGCAGACTGGATTTCTCGCCGATCATGTCCCAGAGTTCGTGGGCCAGGTATGGGGCGAAGGGGGCAAGCAACAACACCAGGCTGCGCTGGACTTCGGCCAACAACCTGGATTCCGCAGAGCTTCCGGCATTCGCGGACGAGGGCGTCCGCGCCACGCTTTCTTCATAGGCGTAGAGCGCGTTGACCAACTCCATGATGGCGGAGATGCAGGTGTTGAAGTGCCAGCGTCCCTGGAAGTCGTCGCTGACCCGCTTGATGGTTTGATGAAGCTTGCGCTGGATGGCGCGGGCTTCCTGATTCAAGGACGCGCTGCTTGAAACGTCTGCGGGCGACGGTGCCACCGGGTTGCGTACGAAAAAGCGATAGACGCGGCCCAAAAATCTTTGAATTCCTTCGATTCCCGCGTCTTGCCAGTCGAGGTCGCGATCCGGCGGGGCCGCGAACAAGCTGTACAAGCGCGCGGCGTCGGCTCCGTAGCGCTTCACCATCTCGTCGGGTGAGACTACGTTTCCCAAACTCTTCGACATCTTCGCGCCGTCTTTGATCACCATGCCCTGCGTGAAGAGGCGCGCGACCGGTTCATCGTTGGTGATCAGGCCAAGATCGCGCATGAACTTGGTCCAGAAGCGCGAGTAGATCAAGTGCAGGATGGCGTGCTCGACGCCGCCGATGTATTGATCGATGCCGCGGTCGCCGAACCAGTACTGCGCAGTCTTGCTGTCGAAGGGGGCGCTGTCGTTGCGCGCGTCGGTGTAGCGGTAGAAGTACCACGATGAGTCGACGAACGTGTCCATGGTATCGGTCTCGCGGCGGGCCGGACCTCCGCACTTGGGACACGTAGCGTTCGCGAACTCCGGCACACGCGAGAGCGGCGATCCGCCGGTCAACGTAATCTCGACCTTATCGGGCAAGATCACCGGCAGATCTTTTACAGGCACGGGCACGATGCCGTCCTTCTCGCAATAGAGCATTGGGATGGGCGTGCCCCAATATCGCTGACGCGAGATACCCCAGTCCTTGAGACGATAGGTGACGGTGGTTTTTCCTGCGCCTTTCTGCTCGATCCACTCCGTCATCTTCTTCACGGCATCTGCGCACGCCATGGCGCTGTAGGCGCCGGAGTTGATCAACATACCTTCATGTGCGACGAAGGGAAGCGGAGGTTCCATCATGGTTTCTTCCGGATCATTTGAGATCGGAAGAATCACGAGGCGGATCTCGATGTTGTATTTCCTGGCGAAGTCGTAGTCCCGCTCGTCGTGCGCAGGCACGCTCATGATGGCGCCGGTGCCGTAGTCCATGAGGATGTAGTTCGCGACCCAGATGGGAATGCGCTCGTTATTGAACGGATTGATCGCGTAGCGTCCCGTGGGCACGCCGTGCTTTTCGATCTCGCCGATATCTCCGGCTTCTTTGGCCTTGCGCTGCTCGGTCATCAACTGGTCGACCTTGGCGCGCAAGTCGGGATGCTGCGCCGCAAGATCGGCGACGATCGGGTGCTCGGGCGCAAGCTGCAACGAAGTTGCGCCGAAGATCGTGTCGATCCGCGTGGTGAAAACAGTGATCGTTGACCCGGCAGGACCGAAGCCCTTGTGGTCGGGGCCGTAGTCAAGCTTGAAGTCGACGAGCGTGCCCTCGCTGCGGCCAATCCAGTTGCGCTGCATGGTGCGCACTTTTTCCGGCCAGCCCTCGAGCTTGTCGAGGTCGCGTAAGAGTTCCTCGGCGTAGTCGGTGATGCGGAGGAACCACTGCTCGAGTTCGCGCTGCTCCACGAGAGTGTCTTCGTGGCGCCAGCAGCAGCCGTTTGAGAGTACCTGCTCGTTGGCGAGCACGGTGGCGCACTTCGGGCACCAGTTGACCTTGCTCTTTTTGCGATAGGCCAAGCCGCGCTCGTAAAGTTTGAGAAAGAACCACTGGTTCCAGCGGTAGTACTCCGGGAAGCAGGTGGTGACTTCGCGGGCCCAGTCGTAGGCGAAGCCGAGGCGCTTCATCTGCGCCTTCATGTTGGCAATGTTGCGGAGGGTCCATTCGCGCGGCGGAACGTTGGCGGAAATCGCGGCATTCTCTGCGGGCAAGCCGAACGAGTCCCATCCCATGGGATGAAGCACGTTGAAGCCGTTCATCCACATGTAGCGCGCAAGCGCATCGCCGATCGAGTAGTTGCGCACATGTCCCATGTGCAGCGCGCCCGAGGGGTAGGGCAGCATCTCGAGCACGTAATACTTCTGCCGCGTCGAGGCCGCTTCGGCGGCGTAGAGGGACGGGTCTTGCTGCCAGCGCTCGAACCACTTGGCCTCGACACGCTGGGCGTCGTAGCGCTCGTCATTCGGACGTTCGGCGCGGGTGATGGTGGCTTCCGGTTTTTGGTCCTGCGGCATAAGGGGATCTGGCGTGGAAGTAAAACTTTGATTCTACAACGGCAGGGCGGAATTCCGAACTTCTGGCAGCTGTCGCGCTGCCTTGTTCGGCGTCATCCTGTGCGGAGCCGCTTTTCAGGCGGTGGGAAGGATCTCCTTGGTGAGAGCCAGGGGTCCGGTTGCGAATGAGTTCCCTCGGCCCGCTGGAGAAGACGCGGGCCCTAGGGATGACGCCCGCCCGGGAACGAAATGCTTAGTGATTGTGTTCGCGGAGGCTCTTGTTCCGAGCTTGATGCGGCAGCTTGTTGTAGTCGCGCGTGTAGACGCGCAGGCCGAACTCCAGGGTGGTTTTGGTGTAACCGGCCGCGAGTTGGTCGACATAGCGGTCCAGGAAGAAATCAAAAGGATCCTGCGGGTCCATGTCGATGAGCGTGAGGTCGGCCTGGTGCATAGTGAGCTTGCCGAACTGGAGATTGTTGTTGCGGTAAGCCATGTAGTTGCCGCGCAGCTTCGCGGCAAATGAGTCGCCCAGCGGCGTTCCGAACACCTGTACGATCTCGTTTCCTGCGACTCGCACGCGCGTGACCTGTCCGCGAATGTGGGGCGGCGGAAAGATCTCTTCCGGATTCAGTATCAGGTCGTCTTTATCAGCCGAAAGCCCTTGCACCTTCTTCGTGCTGATGAGCTTGGATATGTCCAGGCCGAGCAGGTCGAGAAGGCCCTTCATCGGCAGGTGCGCGGCCTTCACGTGTTGGGCGTGGAAGCGGATGCGGCCGTCCGGTTCGGGAGTGAGCGCTCCTTGTATCTCGAAGGGCAGACCGCCATGGTTGTGCAGCTTCCCCTTGATCACGAGTTGGTCTCCCTTACTCGTGATGGCGACGTTTTTGATGGGGGCGTCGGAAGCGGCGAAGACGTGATCGTTCATGATCTGGGCCATGGCGCCGCAGCTGATTCCGATCTCGGCGGAGGTTACGTTCAGCAGAAACGAATTCTTGTCGTCGAACACTACGGTGGTTCCCGGCTTGGTGGGCGTCAGCGTTCCCTGCAGCTCGACGATGTGAACGCTGATCGGTTCCGTGAAGTGATACATCACGTTCCTCATCGCGACTTGTACCGGAGGGGACTGGGAAGACGAGGCCTTTGCAGAATCGCTTGGCGGAACGGCCCAGGTGAGTGTGGCACAGCAGAGCGCGATCCAAAGCATGACCTGAGCGGTGACCGTACGCATTGGCAGATTAAGATGCCGCGGGCGCTGGCAGGGTTGAAACGTCGCGGCTAAGTCTCTTCGACCAGTTTCTTGAGCGACTCTACGTTGCGCTTATCGTCCCCGGGCTTGTCGATGGGGGTTTCGGCGATGAAGGCGGCATGCGCCAGGCGAAGGTCGTTCAGCAAGCGCCGGAACGGCTCCTTCCCGATGGTTCCTTTGCCGATGTGCTGGTGGCGGTCAAGTTTCGATCCGCGCGAGGCCTTGGCGTCGTTGCAGTGCACGACCTTGACCCGGCTCAGGCCGATGCTGGAGTCAAGCTGCTGCAAGGTGTCGTGAAAACCCTCTTCGCTCACAATGTCATACCCGGCAACGTGTGTGTGGCAGGTGTCGATGCAGGCCGCGACCGGAACCAATCCCTGCAAATGGTCGAGCACTTCGGCGACCTGCTCGAAGCTGCCGCCGAGGGAGAACTCGGATCCGGCGGTGTTCTCGATCAGAATCATCAGCTTGCCTTTCGCGAGGTCCAGTCCCTGGGTTGATGCGGAGATCGCGGCCGCGGTGCGGAGCAGTCCCTGTTCGCGGTCGGCGCCGCGGAATGATCCGGGATGCAGGACGAGGTAGTCGGCGCAGAGCGCGAGGGCGCGTTCGACCTCGCCGCGGAAGGCGTGCATGGATTGCTGCAGGAAGCTCTCGTTGGAGCTGGCGAGATTCACCAGGTAATTGGTGTGAATCACCAGCGGATTCAGGTTGTACTTCGCGCGCAGGCGGCTCATCTCGTCGCATTGGGGCTCGCTCAGCTCATAAGGAGCCCAGCGGCGGGGGCTGGATGAAAAAATCTGAAGCGTGTTGCAGCCCAGACGGTAGGCGCGTTCGGCTGCATTCGAAATGCCTCCGGCGGTCGACGTGTGAATCCCGATCCGGCGGGCAGTCAAGCGGGGCGGCCGTTTGGGCGCGCGGCGGTGGAGAATGTCCTCCATGGATCGAGTATCAATAGTGAAGAGTATGCTTGCAACGTCTTCCTGATTCTTTTCCCACCTTCGTCCACATGCGATGTCATCCTGAGCGGAGTCGAAGGATCCCTGCGAGCCGCGCTGTCCTCGATAAGTAGGGATCCTTCGACTCGGTAGACGCTGCGCTTCGCTACAGCGTCTACTCCGCTCAGATGACAGAGCGCTTCTTAGCGCCTTGCCCGCTACAGCCAGATGTTCTTGCAGGTGCCGGCCAGGAACAGCCCGCCGAAGCCTTCCAGGGTTCCGGGGCGGGGGCCTTCTTTCAGGTGACGCAGGCAGAGCACGCCATGATCCCGGCCGGCGCGGTAGTACTGCAGGTAGGCCATCAGGCGCTTACTGCCTCGCCAGTCCACCATTCCGGCGAATGCCAGGGCGAGTTCGGTGATGGGCTTCGGGCTTTCGGCGATATTTTCCTTGATGATTCTGTCGTTCTCGGCTGAATCGGCAGTCATCGCCTGCCATGATCCGGGAGCCCCGTTCACGCATACGCGCATGAACCACTGCTCGGGTTTCAGGTCTTCCTGTTGTACGAATTCCCGCAGGGTAGCTTCGGCGGGCTGCACGAGTTGGGCGAGCTCGGCGGAAACGGGCTGGGACATAGCGATGAATATATATCGAGGCGGTGCTGAGATGTGGGTCCGCCTTTAGGTGGCGCTTTGCAAAACCCGCATATCCACAGGTGTCTGCAGCCGGCTTGCAGCACGGCCCGCTCGCTACGCTCGCGGAGCGAACGAATGCGTTCGCCCCTACACAGGCGTTGCTCGCCCCGTGGGCGAACGATAGACTTATGGGTTGCGGTCCTCCTGCGCGACGGATAGCCGACGCTTCTGTCGGCAGATGTGTTACCAAGGGTGAACCTATGTTAGTCGTCATGAAGGCGCACGCCACCGAAGAGCAGGTGCGCGATGTCTGCCAGAAAATCGAAAAAATGGGATATCGCGCGCACTCCATGCCGGGAGCACAGCGCACCGCCATTGGGATCACCGGCAACAAGGGCGAACTCGAGCCGGGCACGCTCGACGATATGCCGGGCGTGCAGGAAGTCATCCAGGTTTCAAAACCTTACAAGCTGGTCAGCCGGGAGATCCGGGAAGACACGACGGTGATCCGGTTCCCGGGAACCGCGGCGACGATTGGCGGTCAGGGATTGGCGATTGTGGCCGGGCCGTGCGCGATCGAGAGCCGTGAGCAGGCATTTGGCGTGGCTGAGCGCGTTTGCCGTGCCGGGGCTCAGTTCTTTCGCGGCGGGGCTTACAAACCAAGAACTTCACCTTATACCTTTCAAGGACTAGGTGAAGAAGCGCTGCAGATCATGGCCGATATCCGCCAGCAGTTCGGGATGAAGATCATTACCGAGGCGATCGATCACGAGTCGCTCGACCTGGTCGCAGAGTATGCCGACGTGATCCAGATTGGGGCGCGCAACATGCAGAACTTCTCGCTGCTGAAGCGTGCAGGACGCGCCCGCAAGCCGGTGCTGCTGAAACGCGGCATGTCCGCCACGCTGGAAGAGTTCCTGATGGCGGCGGAGTACATCCTGAGCGAGGGCAATTACAACGTGGCGCTGTGTGAACGTGGCGTGCGGACCTTTGCCGACCATACCCGCAACACGCTCGACCTGAGCGTCGTGCCGGCAGTGCAGCGGTTGAGTCATTTGCCGATCCTGGTGGATCCCAGCCACGGCACCGGCAAACGGAACAAGGTAACTCCGTTGTCGCGTGCCGCGGTTGCCGTTGGCGCCGACGGATTGATGGTTGAGGTGCACACGAATCCGGATCAGGCGCTGTCGGACGGGCCGCAGTCGCTGTTTCCGCACCAGTTTGAGGAATTAATGCAGCAGGTGCGGCAGATTGCGGCGGTGGTGGGGCGGAGCGTGCCGGAGATTGGGGTGAAGGAAACGGCTGCCGTCAGCAAATAAAGGTAGTGATAGTTGGTCATGCGTACGAAGGAAGAGTTGATCTCCGTGACCGCGGCAGCGCGTCATTTCGCCGCCTGCGTAAGCCGAGTTCGTTACCAAAATGTCATCTTTGTGCTCCTCAAGAACGGTGTTCCTGTCGCCCGGATTATCCCCGACCGGGAAAAGCCGTGCACCGCGGGCCACTTAGCGGAAGTGTTAAAAAAAATGAAATGTCCGCCGATGACTTCAGATCATGGAGCCGCGATTTGAGAAAGGCCCGAAAAACGCTGCAGGCCCAATACGGCCGATAGGGCCGTAAACCGCGCAGTACCATTTCAGTTCTGCTAATCTTTCTGTTCCTCTGAATCAGCTGCCACCTTGCGAAAAATCCTTTTCATTGCTGTGCTGGTCCCCATTCTGGGCGGATTGGGGTGGTGGTATTTCCGCGAGCAGTCACTGCCCGACTACGGCCCCAGGTTTCGCGAGTACGCCTACATCTCCAATGGCAAGAGCAATACAGTCAGCGTGATCGATCTGCGCACGTTTGAGCTGGCGAAAACCATCAAGGTAGGAAGCGAGCCATCGGGGATTGCGGCGAACAGCAAGAAGAACGAAATCTACGTGGTGAACTCAAACTCGAACAACATCAGCGTCATCGATGCCGAGCAGAACGCGGTTGTGGCCACGATCGGGGTGCACGGCCGCCCGTACTTCATTGACGTGTCGGCCGACGGCAAGCGCGGCTACGTGGCCAATTCCGGGTCGGCAAACGTCAGCGTCATCGACCTGGAGAAGCGAATCGTGCTGGGCAATGTGCGGGTGGGGAACAGTCCCGGGCTGGCGCGAGTTTCGCCGGATGGGTCGGTCGTGGTGGTCTCGAATCGCAACGACAATACGGTTTCGATCATCGATGCGAAGCAATTGCGGGTGCGTGCAACGCTTCCGGTCTGCGGGCATCCTGAGGACGTCGCCATTCTGCCGGATTCCAGCAAGGCGTTCGTGTCCTGTTCGGGATCATCGCAAGTGGCGTCGATTGCCCTGGGAAAGCCGGACGCGGCCGATCCGCAGAAGAAAGACGATCGCGTGATGGCCCTGCTGGATGTAGGCCGTACTCCGGTCAGCCTGACGCTCAAGCCGGACGGCGGCGAAATGATGGTGTGCAACTTCGATTCCGACAGCATCTCCATCATCGAAACGGGGAATGACGAGGTCGGTAGCAGCCCGGAGATCGGGCAGCATCCTTCGCGGGGCGTCGTGACCGCCGACAATTCGCGGCTCTATGTGAGCAATTTCGGCTCGAACAGCGTGGCCGTCTACGACATCGATATGGGCCGGCGGATCTGGACGCTCACAGTGGGCAGCCAGCCCGATGGGCTCGCGCTTACTCCAGATCAGAACTACCTGCTGGTGCTCGACACCCAATCGGGCGATGTGACCGTGATCCAGAAACGGCGGCCGCGAAAGCTGGAGCCTTCGGAATACTCACTGCTGACGTTGATCCCGGTGGGCGTGCAGCCAAACGCGATCGTGATCAAAGCGTTCCTGGTCAGCAAGGCAGCAAAATAAGCGGTGCGTCCTGTTGCGGAGAAGAGATCCTGCACCCGTTTCGGTGCGCTCCATTACGTCTTCCCGCGTCACCCCGAGTACCTTCAGGCGGAGACGTTCTTTCCACAGTAGCGGTCGAAGGCGGCTTTCAGATCGGCGGCGATGGCTGGGGCCTCGCGCGATTCGATGTCGCGGCGCGGCATCATGTAGACGAGTTGGCCGTCCTGCAAGATGGCGATCGACGGCGATGAGGGTGGCTGGCCCGTGAAGTAACTGCGGGCACGGTCGGTTGCTTCCTTGTCCTGTCCGGCAAAGACCGAGAATGCCTTGTCCGGCTGAACTGCATTCTGCATGGCCATGCGCACCGCCGGGCGCATGCGTCCGGCGGCACATCCGCAGATGGAGTTTACGACTACCAGCGTGGTGCCGGGACGATTCTTTAACGCCTGGTCAACGGCGTCGGCGGTGTGGAGTTCTTCGATTCCCAGGCGCGTCAACTCCTCGCGCATGGGGACGACCATGATTTCCGGGTACATCGGCATTCTCTGCTCCTGGTGGGATTTTCTTCTATTTTATAGCTGTTTGTGAAATCGTGCGCTCAGCTCTACCTTGTCATCCTGGGACCCGCGTTTTTGGCGGTCGAGGTACCTATGTAGTCAGCCCGCAGTTGTTGTGCCGCCGGCAAAGTGCGTAGGTCCT
>Ga0335070_10012249_pt1 | contig 10008 bp, 8 predicted proteins | sample Lox_Sample_13_FD_206722 | JGI IMG/M metagenome (GOLD analysis project Ga0335070, IMG submission 206722) | Soil microbial communities from Loxahatchee National Wildlife Refuge, Florida, United States - Lox_Sample_1.3 | ecosystem: Environmental > Terrestrial > Soil > Wetlands | place: USA: Florida... | reverse complement strand
GGATTGTTCGATCACCCCTACGCAGATGAGAAGGCAGAAGCCGCGGCTATGCTCCGACCTGAGAGCCTGGAAGTGGCTCGCAAAGCAGCCGAAGAGTCCTTAGTCCTGCTGAAGAACGAAGCTGTAGCTGGCCGGGGCCCCTTGCTGCCGATCGCCGCTGGAGACAAGAAGATCGCGCTGATTGGTCCGCTGGCGGACGACGCAACGAATATGCTGGGAAGCTGGAGCGCACAAGGGAGACCTCAGGACGTTGTAACTCTGCGCGCCGCGCTGGAAGAGAAGGTCGGCGGCAGTCGTGTCGTGTACGCCAAGGGCACGGAGATTGTCGGCGGCTCGGATTCGCAACTGGCGGAGGCTGTGGCGGCTGCCAAGCAGGCTGACTTGGTGCTGCTGGCGCTCGGGGAAAGCGGGTGGGGTATGACCGGAGAAGCGGCATCGAAAACGAAGCTCGGACTGCCGGGACGCCAGCAAGAGCTTCTCCAGGCCGTGATGGCTACGGGGAAACCTACTGTGCTGATTCTCTTCAGTGGACGGCCACTAACGTTGCCGTGGGCGTTCGAGTACACCCCCGCGGTGCTGGCGGCGTGGTTCCCCGGAGTGCAGGCGGGTCCGGCGCTGGTGCGGATCTTGTTCGGAGATGTAACCCCGGTTGGAAGACTTGTGGTGAGCTGGCCCCGTAGCGTGGGGCAAGAGCCGCTGTACTATAACGCGCTCAATACTGGTCGTCCGCCAGGAAACGTGGATCTGACACATCCGCCGGTGGGCAACGACCAGAAGTATGTGTCGCGTTACCTTGATGAGCAGAACACGCCGCAGTTCCCCTTCGGGTATGGGTTGTCGTACACGAGCTTTCGCTATGGCGCGACGGAAGTCAGCGCCAAGAAGCTGAATGCGGCCAGTCTGAACACGACCCTGAACAACAAAGACGGCCAACCTGCGCTGACGGCGACTGCCGCCGTGACCAACACGGGATCCCGGGCCGCTGAAGAAACGGTGCAAGTTTACGTCCGCCTGCAGGGTACGAGTACGTCACAGCCGGTGCGGGCTCTGAAAGGATTCCAGCGGATCGCGCTGGCCCCAGGCGAGACGAAGAAGGTCAGCTTCGAGCTCGGACCTCAGGCGTTCGCCTTGTGGAACATCAACAATCAGTTTGTGGTGGAACCGTCGCGCGTGACGGTGTGGGTCAGCCCCGATTCCGCTCAAGGAGAAGCTGCAACGCTGGATATTGTTCCCTGATTCGGTTTGCTCGGTCGAACAAACTTCACGCCGCGCGGCGGTACGACGATCGAACGGCTATGCTTTTGTGCCTTTCTTCCCAGCAGGGGTTGGGTGGGTGTCGTCACCCCGTGTGCGGCGCACCCGTGCTTGAATCGAAGCCGGCATCTTTTGTAGCGTTGAGCGGCCCCAGTCGCGTAACGCCTCGCGTAAGTCGTACGTGCGCATCCAGGTGCGGTCCAGCCGGTAGCGGATGATCGGAACAATCGTGCCGCCAAATCGGCGCAGGAACTCGTGCGACGCCCCCAGCGAATGGCGGCGCAGACCGTGAGCGCAGGCCCACTGAATTCCTCTCCACTGCAAAAGGTCGTTGGGTTTCAGGCGCAAGAACTCGTCGAGCGACTGGTTCGACGCGGATTCGAACATTCCGCCTGGATAGAACCGAAACGTGTTAATGGCAATCACCTTTCCGGAATATTCGGCCAGAAACAGCCGCCGATTCTTGGTGAGCCGGGACGCCTTTTCGAAGATGTCAAAACTGTGGTTCTCGTCTCGTACCGTTTTCCTGGAGGTCTTGTGCCAGCCACGATAGACATCATAGGCGGCGGCAATGTCTTCCCGCGTTGTCGCTTCCCGGACCGTGACGCCATGCTTTTCCGCATAGCGGATGTTCCTCTGGCGATCATGGAAGAACTGGCGGAATAACGCTTCCGGACCCAGCGTGAGATCCAGCACGACATTCCCCTGCAGCTGACGACGCCGGAACCGATGCTGGGCAAACGCGGGTGGCTCCAACGAGGGCCAGGTGTACACGCTGAGCAACTTCGTGCTGCCAGCTTCAGCCAGCAAGCCGCGCAGCAACGCATCCACGACCGCGTTCGCGTCCTTCGTGCCGTCGACGCAGATCTGGGGCCGGGAAACCAATCCGCACGTTACTTCCCCGGGCAGATGCAGCCCAGTCAAAACCCCGGTCACCGCCCCGTTTTCGAGCGCGAGTATGGCGAACGGCCGCCGTCCGGCCCAGAAAGGCACATGAAAATACTCCGGGGCGTTGTAGTGTGCCGGGAAATCGACGCGTGAGAGGCAATCTCGCCAGGCCTCTTCCAGTTTTGGACTGGGAAACTCGTGCAGGATTTCAAAATCCATCGTGCCTCACCGGGTGAACCCCTCTATGCTGTCATTCTTGCGCCATCAAGACAGCAAAATCTGTCGGCATCCTATCTCCGGCATCCCGGTTTGGGCAAGTTGCGCTCCCGGAGCCTTGGCTTCCGGCCAGCTTGGCTCCGTGGTCTAGTCTGGGAAGCCTGGTCTAATTACTCCCCCGGTTGCGACCAAAAACCTGACTGCACTGGAATTGGGGCAGTACTTTTATGAAAATCCGTTCACAATTCTGCTAAGATAGTGGGTTTTTCTGGACAGCTAAGTGCCTGGATCTGAAGCAGCTTAAATGTATGGGGATCTGGGTACTGAGATGCCCTCGTGCAGTTGGCTCTCCCACTGCCAGCCTCCGGATGCTAGTGTCGTAGGAGCACGTGTGAACGACCGCGGTGGTGGAAAAGTCGTCCGCAGAAGGCGCAGTTGGTATCGGCGGCGCCTGCGGATCCAGCGGACGGCCATTTCCATCGTCATGTTGACGCTGGTGGCCGGCATCTGCTGGCAAACTGTAGCCCGCCGCCTCGCGCTTCCCACGTTACATCCTGCGCAGATCCTGCCCGATTCGTTCTGGGCCCGTGGTGATGTCCGCAGCAAGCTGAGCCTGGCCGCGGCGCAAGCTGGCACTGCCCGCGTTTCTTCGCCGGCAACTACGTATCCCTATTCGGTGATCCCTGGCGGAATCCGAAGCGCGGCCGAGCTACGGGAGGTCGCCGCGCGCGACTACGTGGTCCGTCGGCATTTCGCGGGCTTCAATTACGAGCGGGCGCGCTTGGTTCGTGCCCGTGAAGAGCGCCTGGTGTACCTCTCCTACCGTTTTCACAATCAGGTCTTTTGGACACGCAAGAAGGTCCACCTGCGCAAAGGTGAGCTGCTGATCACCGACGGCAATACCACCGCGCGCACTCGTTGCGGAAATCAGGTTGCGGAGAATCCCAAGCCGGAGGTCTCCGAAGAAGAGCCGCAGGAGGATGTTTTCGACCAACCCGTGGCGGAGCTCGAGCCTACCCGTGCTTCGCTACCCTTCCACTCCACGCTGACCAAGCCCATTCTGCCTGGCGCAACTGCAGATCCGCCAGAGGGCCCGCGGCTCTTCGGTGGCGGTTTCTTCTTCCCGCTCGTGCCGTTTGGCGCGCCCATTCCCACGGGCTTGTGTGAGACAGCTGCGCAGGAACAATGGGAACAGAGCCATGGAGACAACGACAACGACGAGGGGAAAGAGAAGCGCTGCCGTCCGCATCACCGCCGCCCCGTCGCCCCTGAACCCGCGACAGTGCTGCTGATCTTGTCCGGGCTGGCTGGAGTTTACTGGCGCTATCGCAAGTCCCAACCATAGGCCGCAAAGTAAGCTGGCCGGGAGCTCCCTACCCTTCTGCTCGACCTGCAGACGAACTCCTCGAGAGCAGTATGGGTTTTTGTGTAGCCTTGTCTTCCTGAGCGCAGGAGCTGCCTCGCAAAGGCGAGGCAGCTGCGAAGTCGAAGGATCCCTACTCCCTTACACTGTCGAGAATGCGAAGAGGCATTTCTACGCTCCGACGGGGGGGAGAATTCCTTGAAGCGGCCCGTGGTTGATGAGGAGGTAGGGGTCCCTCGACTCCGCGAGAAGTTCACTTCGTGAACTTCTTGCTTCGCTCAGGATGACACTGTCGGCGGTGCTGCTGACTACACAAAAACCTAAACTGCTCCCCAGGTTGTCTCGGGGACCGTTCTGGAATCAGTTCTACGACTTCCGGCATGAACCGGCGCGCTTGCGGGCTGATAGACTTTCTCGAGAGACTCCATGCTGCCCTTGTCCCGTTTCGGATCCCTCCTGACGATCGGGGTTCTGCTCGCCCAACCCTTGGCTGCGCAGAGTCACCCGTTCGTCCAGCACGTTCTGGCACGAGGCAGTGGGCAGGGTGTTGAAGTCGAAATCCAGACTTCTGACGCAATCACACCCCAGAGCCTGATGATCTCCGGCCCGGATCGCGTCGTCATCGATTTTCCGGGAGCTCTCCCCGGCGCGGGCTTACACGCCGTGAATGTGAATCAAGGCCCCCTGAAAGCGATCCGCACCGGCTTGTTTTCAGCCAACCCGCCGATCACGCGAGTCGTGCTGGATCTGTTCAGACCGCAGTCGTACCAGATCTTCGTCGTCCGCAATGTAGTGATGCTGAAGCTGGGACCGGGCGCGTCCGCGACAAGTAAAACAGCCGGCGCGTCTTCCGTTCCACCGGCTGGCGATGAGACTTCTGAGCCCCCGCCGCCGCTGATCGATGTGACGTTTCAGAATGGGCTGCTCCGTATCCACGCCGAGCGGGTGCCCTTGGCGCGAGTGTTGTTCGAAGTCCAGCAGAAGACGGGGGCGGAGCTGGCGATTCCCGCCGGGGCGGAAAGTGAAGAGATCGCGGCCGACCTGGGCCCGGCCCCGGCTCGCGATGTGCTGGCATCCCTGCTGAACGGCTCGCGCTACAACTTCATCTTCATCGGCACCGACCACGGCCGCAACCTGCAAAAGGCCATCCTGACGCTGCGATGATCATGGTGGCCAGGCACCAACGGGCTGGTTGAAAACCTAATGGCCAACCGAAAACCGACAGCTGACAGCCAACAAGCGCGGGTTTCTACTGCGAGACCAGGCGCACCGCGACTACCGACGCGCCATTTCCGAGGACCGGAGGACCGCTAGCGTCGGTTCCGCAACCCACCAGATTCACAACAGTGGTTCTGGTGGTCAGGGGTATGGCGGCATTTCCGTCCGGGTTCAAGAAGAGCTGCACAAAGCCGATAATCGTTACCGAGCTAGGAGGTGCACTCGTGTTGCTGTCGTACACCGGAACTGTGACAAGAGAATCGCTGACGAAAACGTCCTTTCCCCGGGCGCTGACAATCGGATTGTCGTTGCCAGCCAGGAATTGAAAAGGCGGGCTTGGTATAGCTCCGGGATCAACCTTGTCCGCCTGATTGTTGAGGGCATGGGTAAGACAGTTCACCGCGTTGACGGTTTGAGTATTCCGGAGCTGGTAATCGCTTTGGTCGAGATCGACGGTGCTATTGCATGCAATCGGTGTCTGTACGCAACCGGCAATGCTTGCCTGGTACGGCGTCAACGTAAAGCCACAGGAGGGCAGGGCTTGCGTGGGAGCGGGGAAGCTGGATTGTGCGCCGGGGTAATATTGCCAAGCTGTGGGTGTTTGGCCAGCCCATCCCGGCGGGTTAGGGAGGTTGCAGGTCGGGGTAAACGGCCAGCCTGTGCCCGTACAGCGCGACAAAAACTTGTAGGGTGGTGTGTTGTTGCTATCTTCCCAACCAAGCAAGGTCGGATCCTGAATCGCGCCTGTCACCTCATTGAAAATCTTACTCACACCGTCCGTGGGGCTAATATTCGGCAGCACCCACGGCTTCACGCACGTGACCGCTACCGGTGGCCTGGGGCCCATGATCGTAGCGCCAACACCGGACGGATTGTAGGCTTCCGCTGTCGCGGTAGCGGTCACAGTGACCTGATTGCGCCCCCAGATGCGCGCGAAGAACGCGGGCAGGTCCGTCCTGGTCACCTGTACCTGCACTCTAGGATTGGTGCCAAAGGTCAGCGGATTGGAAATAGGGAAGCTGACATTGATGATACCGCCATCTTTCAGGCTCTTCCCTCCGACTTGGTTGCTTTGCGCCACCTGCGTTGCTACGGTGACGGCTAACTGCTCGGCGTTGTCCGCCAGTCCATCGGAAACGGCGTTAGGATCTGACGTCATCCCCGAGTTGGCCAGCACCCGCGCTCCCGCCAACGCTGCTCCATCGGCTGCTAGTTGGGCCTCGCTGCGGGCGGTATAGAGCGTGACCACGTCAATGGCCAGCGCTGCGATGGCAGCTACGACAAAAAGCAGGACCACCGCAACCAGCAGAACCACTACGCCTCGCTCGTTCTTTCGTCCGGAGATGCTTCTCATTTGTCGCACACGCCCTCACATCTGGTTGTGGACCGTTGCCGTCTCCACGATCTGGGTGCTCGCATTGTACGCGGCCCCGGGAAACAACAACTGGATCGCGCTGTTGAAGTGCCAGTGATACCAGTACTGTACCGTCACCTGGGTCCCCACAGTCACTGGCGGAGTCGCTCCCGTGGGCACCCAGCCGCGATCGATCGTGATCTGCAAAGTGTCGCCCGAAGCGTAATTCGCGCAGCCAGGAAACGTGTAAGTCCAAGTCAATCCGCCGGAATAGGCGCCAGCGGCTGGAAGCTTGCAGGATCCCTGATTAGCATTGGCCAGTACGCCATTTGCGGCCAGGGAGTTGAAGACGACCGCCACCACCGGCTGTAGCGAGTCCGGATTGCCGTTGGCAGGATCGATGTCGGTCATCGGCTGGGCACCTGCGACCGTGGCGCCCTCGAGTGCCGCGTGCTCGATCTTCTGTTTCTCGTTGAAGGCGCCGCTGAAATCGTAAACTCCGACGACAAACACCACCAGGAGCGGCAGGGCAATCGCAAACTCCACTAGAGAAGAGCCCTCGCTCCGCTTTGTCAATATCGTTGGCGGCGTCATCAGTTCTCCATCCGGGTCTGCGCCTGCGCCGTCAGGATGACCTTCTGCATGTTGAGCGAAGTAAAGGGCAAATAGAACTGAAACGGATACTGGAAAGTCACTATGGTCCCGCACTGCTGTGGCGCACCTCCTCCAGCCGGAGGATTCAGCAACACCGACCGGCAGACGGTGATGTTGTTGGTCGTCGTGGAACATGCGCCGGCGGGCATGAGTTGTGCCGTGCAGAAAGGAGGGCTCACAGAATTCGACATGATTAGGCCCTTGTCGAGGCTCGATGCAGCCATCACGTTCAGAACTGCGGTCTCAACCGTGGCGTCGCAAGGGAAGTTGGTATTGTTCCACTGGCACGCTGGCTGCGGACAGGTGGCGCACACGGGCCGTGCGGCGGTGACGGCTCCCTGCTGCGCCGCCTGGGTGATGGTCGAGTAGATGTTGAACGCCCGTCCAAACCAGACAATCCCCAGTAGGAACAGGAATACCAGCGGCAGAACGAGGGCGGCTTCGGCGATCTCTGCCCCGTCAGCACTCCCGAGTCTGCACGCCATTCTTCGCATCGCTGGCTTCAGAACCTCCCCGCCGCTCTTCCCGCACCGCACAGCAGCACTGCGGCAGCCATCGCCACGCCAAACGGTATTTTCGTGGACTGCGGATTGTCGAGCGTCATCTCAGTTCCCGGCATTCGCAGACTCAGGAACGCCGCCAGCATGCGCACGATGTTCCACAAGGTCTGCCTCAGCCGCCCCTTCCAGACGACAACCACGAGCGCCATGATTCCCGCCAGGAGGATCGTCCCCACCAGCACGGCGATCAGTTGCCGAGGGCCCAGGCACGCTCCCAGGGCGCCTGCCAGCTTCCAGTCCCCGGCGCCGAGGCCGCGGACGAGTACAAAGGGCAACAGCAGCCCAAGCCCCAGCGCAGCTCCCAGCAACGCGGCTTTCAACCCTAGCCAGCCGAACAGAATCGTGTTTAAGGCCACGCCTGCGACTAGGCCAGAAACCGTGAGCCAGTTAGGAATGCGGTGCGTGCGCCAGTCCCACGCTCCCGCGCAAACCGCCGTCACCACTGCCGGAATCCAGGGGCCGAGTTGGTGCATGGGTGCCACCGGCAGACGGGGCTGCGCAGGCTTCCTCAGAGTACTTTAGGGCTTTCCGGAGCCGTACTCAAGGGGCATTTCCGCCTGATTCGGCTTCCGGCGGGGCAGTCACGGCGCTGGGTGCGGCTGGGGCTGGTACAGGCCCCCGAATACGGGGTTGTTCCGCAAATGCTCCGGGAATTTCTTCTCATAGGGGGCCAAGCCGGGGCAAAGGAGGTGATGAGCCTTCGAAAAGCCAAATTGCTGCATTTCCTGCATGGCTTCGTCCGCGGTCCAGCCCTCAGCCGCCATGCGGTAGGCGGCGATCATCATGCCGGTGCGGTCTTTGCCCAGATGGCAGTGCACGAACACTTTCTTGTTGGGATTTTCTCGCAAAAGCTTCAAGAACTTCGCCAGGATGTCGTCACTCGGGGATGAACAATGCCACGGAATGCCGACATACTGCATTCCGAGTTGACCGACCTCTTTCTTTTCACTGTCGCCCTGGTCGTGGCGGGCGTCGACCACAATCTCGATTCCCATCCGCACTAGCGCTTTGAAGCCGTCGGGGTTTGGCTGCGCTCCGCGAAATAGCCTGGGCGTTACTTCGCCGAAGTTCCCTACGCCGTCGATCTTTCGCTTCTGGCCGAACGCGCGCCCAGGGTGAGTTGGAGAGTCGCTCTTCTGCTGTGGTTCCTGGCCGGCACAGATAGCGATCGCCAATAATAGAGCGATCACAACGCTGAGTAGTTCACGGAGACGTTGGAGCATGAGAAGCATGTAACCGTATCTTACGACATGCAAACAAGGTATTGATTGCGTGGGCTGAGGCTGCCCTGCAAGTCAAAAGGCCCGGTTTCCCGGGCCTTCCTTTTGTGCGAAGAGCAGATTACCGCGAGACAGGACTCGCGGCGTTCCGTTCTGCGATTATCTTTCTCGCATTCTCTGCCAGAGCGCGCGCCTGCGGGATGAGTTCCAAGGCCTTCATCACTTCGGGATCGGTCTCTGCCCGCACTTTCAGGCCCTCCTCTTGTCCGAAGGAATCAATGAAGAGTTCGCTCTTGATGTTCGAGCGCACCCAATCGTTGTTTTCCAGCAGTTCGGCTTCGGCGAAGGAGATCTTCTGGTCATCGAGAAACTTGCGGAAATCCTGCAGCACCGCTTCGTCCACTTCGAAGTTCTGCGTGATCTTGCGCCCGATGATGTAATGCTTGGCAAAGTTGAAGAACGCGTAGTGCTGCAGCATCGTGTCCTGGAACTTGTTGGACTTGAACGGGGGCAGTTTCACGTCCGGCGTGATGCCGCCGCCACCATAAACCGTGCGCCCGCTGTCGGTAAGTTTCACCTCGTGGCTGGCAGTGCTGTCTTCGTTCTCGCGGGCATAGTAGTAGTCGTACAGCGACAGGTTCGAGTAATCGCGTTGAATCAGACGACCACTCGGCGTGTAGTACTTGGCCGTCGTTAAAGCTAAGCCCGTATTCTCTCCCAGAGGATACACGGTCTGAACCAGGCCCTTGCCGAACGTCGTTTCACCTACGATCAGGCCGCGATCGTGATCTTGAATGGCTCCCGCCACGATCTCCGCAGCCGATGCCGTGCCCCGATTCACCAACACCACCAGCGGATAGTCCTTGCCTCCGTTGCCGTGCGATGCGACGTAGCGCTTCTCCGCCGAAGAACGGCCATGGTGGGAAACGATCAATTGGCCTTTCTTAAGGAACTTATCGGCCACGCCCACGCCTTCGCTCAGCAAGCCTCCGGGGTTCTGCCGCAGGTCGAGGATCAGCGCTTTCAGATCCCCCATTTCATCCAGCACCTGCGCCACTTCGTGCTCGGTGGTCTCCTGGAATCCGGAAACGTGCATATATCCGACGCCCGGCCTGATCATGAAGTGCAGGTCGACGCTGTAGCGAGGAATCTCATCCCGGACAACGGTAAATTCCAGCGGATGATCGGAGCCTTCGCGCAACATCGTGATCCGGACCGTCGTGCCTTTCGGGCCTTTCAGCAGATCGGCGACATCGGAGGTGCTCATATTGTCGGTAGGTT
>Ga0335070_10012248_pt1 | contig 10008 bp, 6 predicted proteins | sample Lox_Sample_13_FD_206722 | JGI IMG/M metagenome (GOLD analysis project Ga0335070, IMG submission 206722) | Soil microbial communities from Loxahatchee National Wildlife Refuge, Florida, United States - Lox_Sample_1.3 | ecosystem: Environmental > Terrestrial > Soil > Wetlands | place: USA: Florida... | reverse complement strand
ACAGGTCCGTGCCGCCGGGGCGGCTCGGCGTGACGTCGACCGCGACCAGGCTGGTGTAGGCGCTGACTAGGTGGTGGGCGAGTGCGACCTCGATGACGGCGCGCTTGACCGTCTCGCGGTCGACGCCCTCGTAGAGCCCGTCGCTGAGCGCGGCGATCTTCGAGCGCGCCCACAAGGCGCCGACGCCCTTGGCCGGATGCGCGTCGGCGAGCTTGAGTGTCTGGCTCCAGCGCCGGCCGGCGTAAAGCCCGCTCAGCTCGACCGTGCCGCGCGCCGGATCGGCGGCGCCGCCCGGCACGCGCAGGGCGACGACGATCGGCTCGCCGCGATAGAGGTCGGGCAGGACGCGCGGCCAGGCCTCGACCGCGCCGGCGCCGCCGACCTTGAGCGCGATGTCGGTGACGACCGGCTCCTCGATCTTCTGCAAGAGCGCGCCCATCTTCTCGCCGACTTCCTCGACCCGGCCGATATAGGTGTAGGTGCCGTGGCCGTATTCGGCGGCCTTGGTCATGAAGTAGCTGTTGGGCGCCGAGCCGATGCCGACGGTGAAGAGCCGCGTCGCGCCGAGCCTGGCCTTGAGGAAGGCGAACAGCTGGTCCTCGTTGCCGACCGCGCCGTCGGTCAGGAACACGATCTGGCCGAGGCGGCTCTCCGGCGTCGGCGCGGCCAGCGCCAGCTTGAGCGCCGGCAGCATCTCGGTGCCGCCATCGGCCTCGAGGCTGTCGACGAAGCCGTGGGCGCGGTCGAGCGCCGCCTTGGTCGCGGGCTCGGGCGCGGCGAACAGGCGCGAGGCCTTGTCGCTGAAGCGCACGATGTTGAAGCGGTCCTCGGGCGTGAGTCGGTCGAGCGCGAGATGCAGCGCCTGGCGCGCCTGGCGGATCGACGGGCCCGACATCGAGCCAGAGGTGTCGATGACATAGACCACGTCGCGCGGCAGGCGCTTCTGCGCCTCGGCCGGCTTCTGCGGCGGCATCACGGTGACCAGCACATAGCCGTCGTCGCCGACGCTCTCGCGGAACAGGCCGGTCGCCGGCGCGGCGCCGGTCTCCGGCTGCCATTCGAGCACGAAGTCGCGGTCGGCGAACTCGCCGGCCTGCGCGAAGGTCACGGTCTGCCGGCCGTCGGCGCCGGGCGTCACCGCGATGTCGTGCGACGGGCTTTTGACCCAGGCGAGCTTGGTGCCGGCGTCGAGCTCGACCGCGAGCGTCACCGGATTGACCTTGCCCGCGCTCGGATGCAGGACCGGCGGCGTGATCTTGTCGGCGTCCGGTACCGGATTGGAGAGAATTACCGCATTGCCGGCCTGGGCGACCAGCCCGGGGCCGGGGATGTAGCGCGGCGCGACCACCAGCGGGAAGCGCAGCGAGAACGTGCCCTGATCGTAGCGCACGGTCTGCTGGTACTCGATCTGGACCAGCACGGATTCGCGCGGGCCGATATTGGCGACCGCGTTGGTGAACAGGTTCGGCCGCTGCTCTTCGATGAGCGAGGCCTTCTTGCCGTCGGCCTTGGCGCGCTCGTAGATCAGGCGCGCCTCCTCGCGCTCCTTGATCTGGCCCTCGATGAAGCGCTCGCCGATCTGCAAGCGCAACTGGTCGACCGCGGCGTTCTCGGGCAGGGGGAAGGCATAGACGCCCTCGACCCAGTCGTCCGACGGGTTCTCGAAATGCTGGCTGACCGTGACCCGGGCGATGGTGCCGCTCACGTCCATGTGGACGTCGGTCTTGACCAGCGGCGCCGGGCGATAGGCGCCGGGCTCGTCGGTGCGCAGCAGAAGCTGGCCGGACTGCACGTCGTTCAGGCGCAGGGTGGCGGCGCGCGCCTCGGTCGCCAAGCTGCCGGCCGCCAGGATGGCGGCCAGCACGACGACCAGCGCGGCCAGCAGGAAGCGCAGCACCGGATCGCTCGCCCCGGCCCGGCTCGCGCCGGGGCCGAAGACGAGCAGCCCGCGCTTGGCGGGCAGTATTCTCGTCATGGATTGTCCCTCGTTGTCCCTCATCGACGGCTCACGGCCCTGTCGATTCCGGCTCGGCGGGCGCCCCGATGGGCGGCTTGGCGCGCGAGCGGATGATGGGATTCAGAGCCGGCACTGTGGCCGGATTTGTCGGACTCTGTGGCGGCCCGATGAAAGATTGTGGCTTTCCGTGGACGGCGCCGGAAAGTCGCGTCGCGACGCCCTCGGATGCATTGCGCGCCTCGCCCAGGCGCAGTACTTTGCGCGCCGTTCGATCGGCATCCACCCTAGTGAAAGCGCGGTTCCGTCATGTCGTTCATCGCCGCCCGCCTCGGCCGCATCAAGCCCTCGGCGACCATCGCCGTCACCGGCAAGGTCGACGCCCTCAAGCGCGCCGGCCGGGACATCATCGGCCTCGGCGCCGGCGAGCCGGACTTCGACACGCCCGACCACATCAAGCGCGCGGCCGAAAAGGCCATGGCCGAAGGCAAGACCAAGTACACGCCGTCGGCCGGCATCGTCGAGCTGCGCGAGGCGATCTGCGCCAAGCTCAAGCGCGACAACGGCCTGACCTACACGCCCGAGCAGGTGCAGGTGGCGTGCGGCGGCAAGGCGACGATCTTCAACGCCTTCATGGCGACGCTCGACCCGGGCGACCAGGTGATCATCCCGGCGCCCTATTGGGTGACCTATCCGGACGTGGTGCTGCTGGCGGAGGGCGAGCCGGTGATCGTGCCGTGCTCGCTCGACAACCGCTTCAAGATGACGCCCGAGCAGCTCGAGGCGGCGATCACGCCGCACACCAAGTGGGTGATCCTGAACAGCCCGTCCAATCCGACCGGCGCGGCCTACACCGCGGCCGAGCTCAAGGCGCTGGCCCAGGTGCTGCTGCGCCATGAGCACGTCTGGATCATGACCGACGACATGTACGAGTTCATCGTCTACGACGACTTCAAGTTCACCACGATCGCCCAGATCGAGCCGGCGCTCTATCCGCGCACGCTGACCTTGAACGGCCTGTCGAAGGCCTATTGCATGACCGGCTGGCGCGTCGGCTATGCCGCGGGCGACGTCAAGCTGATCAAGGCCATGAACACGCTGCAGTCGCAGTCGACGACCAACACCTCGACGATCAGCCAGTGGGCCGGCGTCGCGGCGCTCAACGGCGACCACGGCTTCATCGCCCGCCAGAACAAGATCTTCAAGGAGCGGCGCGACCTGGTCGTGTCGATGCTCAACCAAGCCACGGGCATCTCCTGCCCGACGCCCGAGGGCGCGTTCTACGTCTATCCGTCCTGCGCCGGCACGATCGGCAAGAAGACGCCGGCCGGCAAGACGATCGGCAACGACGAGGACTTCGTGACCTACCTGCTGGAGGCCGAGGGCGTCGCCTGCGTGCACGGCGAGGCGTTCGGCCTGTCGCCGCATTTCCGCATCTCCTACGCCACCTCGACCCAGTTGCTGGAGGAGGCGTGCATGCGCATCCAGAGGGCCTGCGCCGCCCTGCGGTGAGCGCGGCGGCCGCGCCGGCGCGCGCGCCGCGACACGATGTCGCGGCCACGCGGCGTTGCGCCTTACCGTAGGTTAACTAGAACTCTGGTAACAGCAGTTGGCGTGAAACGGCTAGCGATGCCGGATGCCGGCTGACAAGGACGCCTAACCCGTCGATCTACCGTCCCGGGTCCGCGGCATCGGCCCCGGCAACCGCGGCACCGACAGGCGAGTTCGTCGTTGTTGTAGAGGCCCTCTGTCGGGTCCTTGTGCCATGACCGTCGGTACTGTTCCCCTGCGCCGCGTCGGCGGCTTGTTCGGTCTTCGCCTCGGGCTCAGGACGCGGGTGCTGCTGCGCTGGGTCGCGCGCGAGCGGATGCGCGACAGCGAGGTCGCGCTGATCCTGCTGGCGTCGCTGCTCGGCGCCGGCGTCGGCCTCGGCGTGGTCGGCCTGCAGAAGGTGCTCGCGCTCATCCATTGGCTGCTCTTCGCCACGCCGTTCGACGGCCATATCAGCGCCGGCGACTACGGCGCCCCGTGGCGGCTGCTGGCGGTGCCGGTCCTGGGCGGCCTGCTCTATGGCTGGGCCGCCGTCGCGCTGCGCCGCCGGCGCGACCGCGAGGTGGTCGACCCGATCGAGGCGAATGCGCTGCACGGCGGCCGCATGTCGCTGACCGACAGTCTCGGGCTGGCGGTCATGACCCTGTTCTCGGTCGGCGTCGGCGGCTCGGTCGGCATGGAGGCCGCCTACACCCAGTCGGGCTCCGGGCTCGCCTCGAAGGTCGGCCGGCTGTTCCGCCTGCGCCGGGCCGACCTGCGCGTCCTGGTCGGCTGCGGCGCCGCGGCGGCGATCGCCGCCGCCTTCAACGCGCCGCTCGCCGGCGCCTTCTACGGCTTCGAGCTGATCGTCGGCACCTACGAGCTCAACGCGCTGGCGCCGGTCGCCGCCGCGGTCCTTTCGTCCACCCTGGTCAGCCGCGAGCTGTTCGGCGGCGAGCCGATCTTCTCGGTACCGACGGTAGCCGTGCTGACCAGCGCCGACTATGTGGCCTTTGCCGCGGTCGGCCTGCTGTCGGCGCTGACCGGCATCGCCGCGATGCGCGGCGTCAGCTTCGTCGAGGCGGCGCTGCGCCGGCTCAGCGTGCCGCGCGGCCTGAGGCCGGCGCTCGGCGGCCTGGTGCTGGCCGGCATCGCGGTCAGCTATCCGCAGGTGCTCGGCAGCGGCCATGGCGCCGTGCAGCTCACCGTCAACGAGAACTTCCCTGTGACGATGCTCGCCGGCCTGCTGCTCGCCAAGCTGGCCGGCTCGGCGGTCTCGGTCGGCAGCGGCTTCCGCGGCGGCATGTTCAGCTCCTCGCTGTTCCTCGGCAGCCTGCTCGGCGCGCTGGTCGGCAGCCTCTTCGCCATGGTCTGGCCGGCCATGGCGCCGACCGTCGTGCCCTTCGCGCTCGTCGGCATGGGCGCCACCGGCGCCGCGATCGTCGGCGCGCCCATCACCATGGTGCTGCTGGTGCTCGAGATGACCGCCAATTTCCCGGTCACGCTGGGCGTGATGCTGGCCGTGCTGGTCGCCTCGGTGGTCACGCGCCAGGCCTTCGGCTACTCGTTCTCGACCTGGCGCTTCCATCTGCGCGGCGTGCGCCTGCGCGGCGCGCACGATGTCGGCTGGGTGCGCGACATGACCGTCGGCCGGCTGATGCGGCGCGATCCCACGGTGGTGGCGGCCGACGTCCCGCTCGGCGAGCTGCGCCGCGCCTATCCGGCCGGCTCGACCAAGCGCCTGTTCGTGGTCGATGGCCAGGGCGCCTTCGTGGGCGTGATCGAGAGCGCGTCGCTCTATACCGGCCCGGCCGCCCAGGACGACCAGATGCAGGCCGGCGCGCTGGCCCATCGCCAGATGGCCCTCTTGCCCGGCCTGTCGGTGCGCACCGCCCTCGAGCGCTTCGAGGAGCAGGAGGACGAGGCGCTGGCCGTCATCGACGCGCCCGACACGCGCCACGTCGTCGGCTATCTGACCGAGGCCTACGCGCAGCGGCGCTACCGCCACGCGCTCGAGGAGCAGCGGCGGGACGAGCTCGCCGACTCCGACGTGTTCGGCCCGCCGGCCGCCGGGCGCTGACCGCCCGGCCGGACGCCGGCCGCGTTTTCTGCTACGCTCGTGCGATCAAGAGGCCGGCCCACGGGGCCAGGCCCGGAGCGCGGACCTACGAGTCCCCCGGGAGGAGACGATGACCGCCTTTGGATTCTTCGAGCGGCAGATGGCGATGTACACCACCTATCATCGCGACTGGCGCAACCGCCTGACCCACTTCTTCGGCGTACCGTCGATCATCTTCGCGTTGATGGTGGTGATGGGCCTGTGGCGCTGGCATGTCGGCGGCTACGACCTGTCGCTCGCGGTCGCCTTCACCCTCGTCGTGTTCGTCCTGTGGCTGGTCATGGACATCGGCATCGCCCTGCCGCTCATCGTCGTGCTCGTGCCGATGCTGGCGCTCGCCGAGTACATCGCGCGCCGGGCCGACGCGACGACCGCCTGGACCGTGGTCGCGGTGTTCTTCGTCGGCGGCTGGGTCCTGCAGCTGCTCGGCCATGTCTACGAGGGGCGCAAGCCGGCCCTGGTCGACAACCTGTTCCAGATTTTCGTGGCGCCCATGTTCCTGGTCGCCGAGCCGATCTTCGCGCTCGGCCTGCGGCGCCGCCTGCGCGACCGGGTCGAAGCGTGCATCCGCGCGCAATTCCCTGATTTCGCTCGGGAATCCGGCGCGCCGCAGGGCGTCGGCCGGGCCTGACCGGCGCGCCGTCGGAGCGCCTGGGTGCGGCGATTTCGCCGGCCCGATTTTCCTTGCCAGCCAGAGGCGGCGGGTGAAACCATAGCGTCATAACAACACGCCACGTCTCCGCAGTAGCGGCCGGGGCGCCGCACATCGTTCGCCCGCCCGGGTTCGCGCCGCCGAAGGGACGCGGCCATGGCCATGTCCACGGGAGGCGCGAGTGCCAACTAAATCACCGTCGGGTCCCCGCTGCGTTGCGCTGGTCGGACCCTATCTCAGCGGCAAGACCACGCTGCTGGAGAACATGCTCTTTGCCTGCGGCGCGATAACGCGCAAGGGCACGGTCAAAGACGGCAACACCGTCGGCGACGCCGCCAAGGAGGCCCGCGACCGCCATATGAGCGTCGAGGTGTCGGCGGCGTCGCTGGAGTTCATGGGCGAGCCGTGGACCGTGCTCGACTGCCCGGGCTCGATCGAGTTCCAGCAGGAGACCTGCAACGCCCTGACCGTCGCCGACGCCGCGGTCGTGGTGTGCGAGCCCGAGGCGAGCAAGGCGCTGACGCTCGCGCCGCTGTTCAAGTACCTTGACGACAACAACATCCCGCACCTCTTGTTCATCAACAAGGTCGACACGGTCAGCGACATCCGCATTCGCGACGTGCTCGCCGCCCTCCAGGCCCATTCGGCGCGCCCGCTGGCGCTGCGCCAGGTGCCGATCCGCGAAGGCGACGCGATCACCGGCTATGTCGACCTCGTGAGCGAGCGCGCCTACCACTACAAGGCCGGCGACGCCTCCGAGCTGATCCAGATCCCGAGCGAGGTGAAGGAGCGCGAGACCTCGGCGCGCCAGGCGCTGCTCGAATCGCTCGCCGATTTCGACGACAAGCTGCTCGAGCAGCTGCTCGAGGAAGCGGTGCCGCCCAAGGAAGAGATCTACCGCCTGCTGACCCGGAACCTGCAGGACGACCGCATCGTGCCGGTGTTCCTCGGCGCCGCCGACAAGGAGCACGGCGTGCGCCGGCTGCTCAAGGCGCTGCGCCACGAGGTGCCGGAGGTCGCGACCACGGCGCTGCGCGCCGGAGTCGACACGGCGGCCGGGCCCTCGGCGCAGGTGTTCAAGACCTATCACCTGCCGCACAGCGGCAAGCTGTCGCTGGTGCGCGTGTGGAGCGGCGAGATCGCCGACAGCGCCAATATCGGCGGCGGCCGCGTCGGCGGCATCGTGCGCATGATGGGGCACCAGCAGGAGAAGCGGCCCAAGGCCGTGGCCGGCGAGGTCGTGGCGTTCGGCCGCATGGACGAGGTCAGGACCGGCGATCTGTTGACGCCGGCCGGCCGGACGCGCGCGCCGGGGGCGTTCCCGGCGCTCGCGCCGATGTATGCGCTCGCGATCGACGCCGAGCGGCGCGAGGACGAGGTCAAGCTGAGCGGCGCGCTGCAGAAGCTCGCCGACGAGGACCCGTCGCTGTCGGTCGAGCAGAATCCCGACACGCGCGAGCTGGTGCTGCGCGGCCAAGGCGAGATCCATCTGCTGGTCGCCATCGACAAGCTGCGCAACAAATACAACCTCGCGGTCAAGTCGCGCCGGCCGCGCGTGCCCTACAAGGAGACGATCCGCAAGAGCATCGCCCAGCACGCGCGCTTCAAGCGCCAGAGCGGCGGCCACGGCCAGTTCGGCGACGTGCACATCGAGATCCGGCCGCGGCCGCGCGGCGCCGGCTTCGAGTTCGTCAACAAGATCGTCGGCGGCGCGATCCCCAAGCAGTTCATCCCGTCCTGCGAGGACGGCGTGGTCGAGTACATGAACCAGGGGCCGCTCGGCTTCCACGTCGTCGACGTCCAGGTCACGCTGACCGACGGCCAGTACCACACCGTCGACAGCTCCGATCAGGCGTTCAAGACGGCGGCGCGCATGGGCATGTCCGAGGGCATGCCGAAATGCGAGCCGGTGCTGCTCGAGCCGATCTACAACGTGAAGATCTCGGTGCCGAGCGACTACACGGCGAACGTCCAGCGCATCATCAGCGGCCGGCGCGGCCAGATCCTCGGCTTCGACGCCAAGGCGGGCTGGCCCGGCTGGGACGAGGTCAGCGCCAACATGCCGCAGGCCGAGCTGCACGACCTGGTCATCGACTTGCGTTCGCAGACGCTCGGCGTCGGCAATTACGCGGCCAAGTTCGACCATCTGCAGGAGCTGACCGGCCGCCTCGCCGACCAGGTGATCCAGGCCCGCCAGGCCGCCGCCGCGGCGCAGTGAGGCGCTGAAGGAAAGGGAGCCACAGAGACACAGAGGAAGAGAAATTCTTTTCCTCCGTGTCTCCCCGCCTGCTGTTCATCTTGCTTCGTCGCCGAAAGAAATCATCACAGGAGACGCGGAGGCGGGGAGAAGAAGGCAAAGCGCGCTGCGCGCGCAATCAATCGTCTCTGTGTCTCTGTGCCTCTGTGGTGAACCCCTTCGGGGCGCTCAGAACAGGTGCTGGCCGCCGGTGATGAAGATCTCGGTGCCGGTGACGTAGCTGAAATCCTTCGAGCACAGGCCGAAGATCGTCGCCGCGACCTCGTCCGGCGTGCCCAGGCGCTGCATCGGGATGCGCGGGATCAGCTGGTCGTATTCGGGCGACAGCATGGCCGTCTCGATCTCGCCGGGCGCCACCGCGTTGACGCGCACGCCGAGCTGGGCGAATTCGGCGGCGAGCTCGCGGGTCAGCGCCGACAGCGCCGCCTTCGACACGCTGTAGGCCGAGCCGGCGAAGGGATGCACGGCGTGGCCGGCGATCGAGGTGATGTTGACGATCGAGCCGCGCGCCTTGTGCAGCGGGCCGGCGAAGCCGCGGCAGAGGGCGAGCGCGGCGAAGAAATTGGTCTCGAACACCGTGCGCCACTCGTCGATCTCGCCGTTCAGGCAGCCGAGCCGCTCCTTGAACGGCGTCTTGGGCGAGACGCCGGCGTTGTTGACGAGCGCGCCGAGACCCTGGCCCGGCGCGACCTCGTCGAGCAGGTCCAGGGCTTCTTTGACAAAATGCGCGACGCTCGCCGGGTCGGCGAGGTCGGCGGTGATGTGGTGCGCCCAGTTGCTGTCGCGCTTGCACTCCGCCGGCACGGCGTCGCGCGAGCAGGTGATGATGCGCCAGCCGCCGTCGGAGAAGCGCTTGACCGTGGCGTGGCCGATGCCGCGGCTCGCGCCGGTCAGGATCAGGATCGGTTTTGCGGTCGCCATGGCCCGAGCCTAGTCGGAATCGGCGGCGGGCGCCACCGGGGCCGCGGCCGGGGCTATTTCTTGCTGAGCGCCGGCGGCGTGCGCACCCACACGACGCGGAACGGCCGGGTCACGCCGTCATGCTCGGTGATACCGACATACTCGCCTTCCTTGAAGGAGTGGCGGTCGAACTTGAAGATCGGCTCGTCGTCCGCCTCGCCCGGCTCGTAGGAGAACGACCAGCCGCCGCGCTCGGTGTGGACGAGCTGGCCCTGCTCGTCGTCCTCGACGCCCCAGAAGCGGTGCACGATGCAGGCCTGGCCGAACTTCTCCCATTCCTTCATGTCGAGGCGGCCTGCCTTGTCGAGCGGCGCGACGAACTCGTAGCCGTGCTTCTTGCTGCCCTCGGGAAATTCCTTGGTGCGGGCCAGTTCGAGACGGATCTGCTTGAGCGCCATGATGGTCGAGCCTCTCCTCGGATTGTCGGGTCTGTCCTATGCCAGACGTCAGCGGAAATCAATGTCCGGCTGCCGAGCCGAGCAGGGCGCGGGCCCGGCTCAGCGTAACGTCCGGCGCCCCGCCGGCATCGACCCGAT
>Ga0335070_10012245_pt1 | contig 10010 bp, 8 predicted proteins | sample Lox_Sample_13_FD_206722 | JGI IMG/M metagenome (GOLD analysis project Ga0335070, IMG submission 206722) | Soil microbial communities from Loxahatchee National Wildlife Refuge, Florida, United States - Lox_Sample_1.3 | ecosystem: Environmental > Terrestrial > Soil > Wetlands | place: USA: Florida... | reverse complement strand
CCTGGAGAGCGAACGGCAGAGATGATTGCCAAAACGACGAGGGGCAGGGACACGAATGCTGAATAATTGCGGGCGGTGAACTGCATGGAGGGCGTGAAGAACCAGTCGGTGAGCAAGGTGCCCACGACACCACCCAGACAGAGCAGACCAAAGAACGCGAGGATCAGGCGGGATAAGAGTCGTCGGGTACACTCCCGCGGGGCAGAGTTGACTTTCCATATCCCGATTGCGGCAAGACAGGCCAAGAGGCCGAGAACTGCTGGGACGTTGATCCCATAATGAGCTACCAACCACCGGAAGCAAAAAAGATCAGCGACGAACCTGTCTCGGTTATGTGGTGCTCTGGGGTAAGCAATGAAACCCAACTGCATAACGGTGACGACAAGAAACCAAACTGACATGATCCAGCAGAGCGTCCGAGCAGACTTCTGCGGCGCCCGCCGAGCGCGCCAGATGGCAGTCACAGTGAGGATTGGCGCAAGGAAGCTCATAACCTCATGCAGAAAGACTACAGGAAGGGATAACATAACAGTGAGGACGCGCGCCACCGGATGGTCCATCCTGAAAAGGATCATATAGAGGAGAACCCAAAAATAGGCGGTAGCCACCGGCCCTTCGACTATTGGGGCATACGAAGCCGCCATCGAGCCGGCGAGATAATGCAGCAGAGGAAATACGAACAGTTCCTTTCTTTCCCTCGGGAGAATGGGATAGCAAAGATACACGAGCAGCAAGGGCAAGAGCTGGGTGGTAAGCCCATACAACACGGCCGCCATTTGAATATCTTTGAGTCCCGCACGGATGGCGAGGACGGTGGGAAGTTGTTGCAGGAAATGGACTGTCAGCCGCGAAGGCTCCGCGAATTTGAAGTTGCTTCTTACAAGCACTTTCATGACTACGCCAGCGCCGTCGGCGTAGAGACCGCGGAGCTCGAGTGCGCCATAGACGTTGACGAGGAGAACCAGGAACAAAATCGAAAGAGCCGTCAAATGAAGGCGCCGGCTGAATCTCTCGTCTGGGGGGCCGTTAGCTGTGTTTTCTGGATGGGGCACCTATTTTTCCTCGCCAATCATCTGTGTTTCACGCATTCCTTATCATACATAACGTCGCGAGAACCCGAGGCCGGCGATATCGAAAAACGATTGATCCGCGTATTCTCGCCCCCTAGGGATCAACCCCATGTCGTTGGGTGTAATGACGGTCGGCCGGTTATGATCGTCATATTATTCCATTCTCCGAAATCCGCCAAGTGATGGGTGGTTCATGGTGGAGCCGGCGACCTTGGGTAACTCGATGCGCCCGATACCATGAGTGTGGGCGCCCTGGGCGGGTCGAAACCCGCGAGGGAGCCGGTCCATGGAAACCTGACGACAAGGACCTCTTGTCCTCCGTCACAGGATTAAGACCCTTGTGAGCGAAGAGGAATGTGGTGCAGGATGCAGTCTGTTTTCCTGGGACCTTTGTCGTGCACCTTGTGGGGAGCAGCAGCAAGAAGGTTTCCCTGCGCGCCCTCGTTGAATTCGACCGGAGCGCTTACCGACTTTTTGCCGAGTGCGCTGGGGGGGCTCAACGCTGGGCAAGACTCCTGACGCTCTTGTTTTGACCACTTTTGGTGCTATGCTCGCACGGGATCAAGGATTGGACAGGCAGGGCGGACTCGGGGAGAGAAATCGCCTCCAGGACTCCCGGGGAACGGAGGCGTAACCGGGAACAGGAGCGCCTGGGTGGTAACCGAGACGGTGCAATAGAGAGGTGTAACCGTGAGGATTATGATTACCGGCGGAGCCGGCTTCATTGGCTCTCATCTGGCGGAGCGGCTTAGTGAGATGGGTGAAGAGGTGTTCGTCATTGATGACCTCTCCACCGGCACCCTGAGAAATATCCAGCGACTTCAGGAACACCCGAGATTCCACCTCGTGGTGGACAGTATCCTCCACGAGGCGGTGATGAATGAGCTGGTCTTCAAGTGCGACGAGATTTACCACATGGCTGCGGTGGTAGGGGTGAAGCAGATCATGAACCGGCCGGTAGAGACGCTGGAGACCAACGTCAAGGGTACGGAGATGGTCTTGAGGCTCGCCAACCGCCACAAGAAGAAGGTCCTCATCGCCTCCACCTCCGAGGTCTACGGCAAGGTGATGAACGGAGATTCGACGTGCCACCTTGCTGAGGACACCGACCGGCTCATGGGCGCCACCACCAAGCGGCGGTGGGCCTACGCCTGCTCGAAGGCCTTAGATGAGTTTCTCGCCCTGGCCTACTTTGAAGAGAAGAAACTCCCGGTGATAATCGTTCGGCTGTTCAACACGGTGGGCCCCAGGCAGACCGGACAGTACGGCATGGTGATTCCCAACTTCGTCCAGAGGGCGCTCATCGGGAAGCCGATGCTGGTTCACGGCGACGGCAGCCAGTCCCGCAGCTTCACCCACGTCTCAGACGTGGTGGATGCCCTCATCCGCCTCATGGCCGAGCCCCGGGCCCTCGGGGAGGTGATCAACGTGGGCGGTACCGAGGAGGTGTCCATCAAAGAGCTCGCGCTCTTGGTGAAGCAGATGACCGGCAGCCAGTCGCCCGTCGAGTTCATTCCCTACGAGAAGGTCTACGGCCCAGGCTTCGAGGACATGCAGCGCCGGTGCCCTGACATCACCAAGATTCGGACCTTGATCGGCTTCGAGCCCAAGGTGGATCTCCGCGGCATAATCCAGAGCGTGATTGACTATTACAAGGGATAGCAATAAGTCTCAAGCTATCGCGCTCCCGCGTCTCACCCGTCTCCTTTCCATAGGTATTATGAAAAAGAGTGACTTTCGGTTTGAGATCGGGTTTTTGCTGGCAGGCCTGATTTTGTTCTTTTTTTGCGAGCCAAAATGGCACGCCCTACTCAATGGGGCAAGAGCGAGGAGCTTCGAGGTCGAGGCTCAAGTTAAAGGCGATGCCCTGCAACTTCAGGCGGAAATACGAACTCAGCCGGGTGAGACGATTCGCAAGGCGCTGCCGGTTGTTCGTGATAATCAACCGACGGAGTGGACTGTAGAAATCAGCCCTGTTGAAAGGCAGAACAGGCTTTCACAGGGCACCTCATTATGTGTCCTCGATATTGCTACTGATCAAGAGTCTATCGATTTCAATAGGTTGAACCCGTCGAAAGATAGCGGCTGGGTTGTTGAACCTGCCTCCTGGGCGCCCCGGCGTTACACCTTGGTTAACCAGACCGGTCGAGGCTCCGGGGTGTCAACCGTGCTGTTTGGCAAGTGGTTGAAGATCAGTTACATCGCAAAGGAGCAGGCTGGTGTCGCGCAGATCACCCTGAACGGGATCGCAAAAGAGATCGACTTTCATTCTCCTTCCCCTATCGACGAATACCCCTCTGAGACCTTTACTGCGCCATCGTCAACACCGATGCAGTCGCACCGTTACATTTTTGAGAGTATTCCCAACGACGATGTGGAGATCATCCTCACCACCTTTCCCCCGGGCGATCTTTCCGTCAAGGGCCTGCCTACGGGTACCTCGCAAACCGCCCCCCTCTCCGACCAGACGTTCGCCGTGCTCCTACCGAAGAGCGAGTTGATACCACGATCGGTGTCTGCCGGGACGTTGGGCATTATCCTATTTTGCGGACTGGTGCTCACATCGACAACCGTTCGCCTGTTTATCCATGGCGGCGGTAGATACGCCGTTATTGCTCACTGCATTGCCTCCGCTCTCCTGCTCACGACCGCTCTGATTCTTGTCTTCTTTCCGGGCCTCGCAACTCACGACACTGTCTTGCGTTGGCTTGACGCTCGTCATCTGTTACAGGGCGCGAGAGTCGGCAGTCAATCTCCGCCAATGATGGCCGCAGCAATCGCACTCGTCTACGACGCCAGCGGTCAAGTGTGGGTGTTCGCCTTTCTCGGCGGGTTCCTGTTTCTCCTTTTGATACAAGGAATTCTATTTTCAGTGATGACGCCACGCGCCGCCGTTATCGCAGCCGTATGCGTCTGTGCCCTTCCACCAGTGTGGAATTTCGCCGTCGGCATGCTAACAGACGTATGGGTCACGATAGGGCTGATCGGTGTCGCTCTGATCCTTATTCATGCTTGCCGCTGGAAACGCCTCGGCTTAATCATAGTCGCAACAGTCGGCTTAGCGTGTTTCGGGAGTATTCTGTTTAGTTTCCGTTACAATGCGATTTCTGTACTGCCTCCTCTTCTGATTGCGATCGCCACGGCACCACTGAGACTCTCGAGACGTACGATCTATGCAATTTCTTTGATGGCCGGCATCGTCCTTAAGCCAATCTTAGTATCACAATTTGTTGATCATACTCAGGATCATGTATCGTGGATACTTGCATGGGAACATGTCGGCACTCTGCAGAAGATCGGGGATCCCGAGGCACTACAGAAGTACAATCTTGATTTTGCGGGGAATACGGATGCTGCTGCATCAAAATTCGACCCGGTCACGTTGAATAATCTCTTGTCTCCTGAGGATGGGCCGCTGTCAAAAAACTTGTTGACGCAAAATAGCGGCGAGGTAAAGAGACGGTTTTTTGACTTAATTAAGGCATACCCGTTAGCATATCTGAAAACGAAGTTGGAGATTTGGCGTTCCCTGCTTGGTTTGACACGTATGAGAGGACATACTCCTGGCATGTGGCGAGTGCCTACGCCGAGACTGGAGAGTGGTGAACTACTTGACGTGAATGTACGATCATTATTGCCAAAGCTTTATGGAATTTTGATAAAAGTGCTGTTGAGAGCGGATGCAGACTGGCGCTGGTTGTATATACCAATCATCTCGATACTCTGTGGGGCGGCGGCGGCGTTGCTTGTTATATGCGTTGATCGTCGACGGCGGTTTGACGCTATTGTACTGCTGGTTGCGTCGATAGGTTATTATGGGGGCTTTTTTGTTGTGACGCCGTCATTCAGTTTCCGTTATTATCTACCAAGTTTCGTACTCAATGTGATTTTGGTTGCAATGGCGGTCGAGTTGACTGTGATTGAGGGTCGGAGTTTTATCCGGCCGCGGGGTTAGTGAAGTAGATGAAATGGATCGATATGAACGATGGGCGATTGCGAAGGAGTGAGAGCGAGGAGTATGATGTTGTGCGGAGTCGGAGGGGAAGAGGTTATGGCGGAGGTGCAGCGGCGGAAACGATGGGAGCGGTTGTTGCTGCGGAGCGGGGATTAAGCGACTCGAGACCGGATGAATTCAAAGGAGTCGGCGGATCGAGATGTCGGGGGTGCGGGCCGGTTCGGGGCGCCACAGGAAAAGGGGGGGTTTTTGGGGGGGATTGAAGAGGTGGTAGCGACAGAGGGCAGTGTGTGCCGAGTTTAGAAAGCGGGGGCTTGAAGATGAGGTCAACGAGGCGCCCAGAAGTCGACGTAATCTTGCCGGTGTTTAATGAAGACAGGGAGCTTGTTAAAAATATTGTGACGAAAATTAGAGAAGTTATGGAGGGGGTAGCGGAGACACGCATTCTTGTCGTGAATGATGGCTCAAAGGAAGAGTACAATATTGATTCTCTTGCCGAGGGAAATGGCATCATCTACCTGAAGCATCCCGCTAATCGGGGATACGGCGCGGCATTGAAGACAGGAATCGCTTTCGGGAATGCGCCATGGATCGCCATTCTTGACGCTGATGGCACGTACCCGGTGGAAAGTCTCGCTGTACTGATTCGTGAGATGGAGGATGCGGATATGGTGGTGGGCGCGAGGACAGGGGGGCTGTTTCAGGGTTGCGTCATCCGACGGGTGACAAAGAAGCTGCTGAATGTTGTGGCCTCGTATCTGGCCAGGGTACGAATTGCGGATCTCAACAGCGGGATGAGGATTTTCACCCGGCGACTGTGCCACACATTTTGGGGACTACTGCCGCCGCGATTTAGCTTCACATCGACGCTGACAATGGGCGCGCTGGTGGTGGGGGCGAGGGTGAAGGAGATACCGATTGAGTACCACAAACGGATAGGTGAGTCGTCGATTAGACCGTTGCACGATACTATGGGTTTTATCGGGATTATCGTCCGGATGGGTTTGCTTTTTCATCCGCTCAGGCTGTTTGGACCGGTCGCTGGTTTGCTGTTTGCGGTCGGGTTCTTCAAGGGGTTTGTTCGCGACTATTTTGTTGTCGGGCACGTTGGGAACTTGGCAGTAATGCTTATTTTGACTGCGGTTCAGATATTTTTCATGGGACTCGTCGCGGAACTTATCGTAAGTAATAGGAAGCTGTCGCTCGAGCGTAAAGGGGACGAGTGATGGATGGCCATGGCATGCCCTGAGTGCTTTCCAAGGGCGGGTCAAGGGTGGTGGTGGAGCAAGGCGGAAGGCCTTGAGGGGTCTCGGGGCTCGCGGATGGTTGGGATCGTGGGGCGAGGTTAGTCTTGATGTTACCGTGGTGCGGAGTGAAGATCCAGGGAGATTCCGAAAATCCCGGGGGTGCAATTGGTGATAGCGCAAACCGTTCGAAGGAATTGTCTACCGCGAAGGTGTTGGAAGGTTTTCGCGTAGCAGGCCGAGTCCACCCGGCGCTTCTCGTTGGGTTTTTCCTGATCAACGCGATTGTTCTCATTAATGCGCTATTGCATCCTCCGACCGTTGGTTACGATGCCCGTGCCCACTTGGGTTACGCCGAGGCTTTGTCAGCCGGGCATTTGGTAACGCCGCGTGAGTCCCGTGAGTTTTTTTGCCCTCCAGTGCCCTATCTCTTTCCTGCAGTGTTGATGAAATTTCTTTCTCTAAGTACTACCCAAGCTGGCAAGGGGGCACAGTTGCTAAATGTCTTGCTTTCGTTGGGCACGACTCTCTTTCTGCTCAGAACATGTGAGCTGATCAGTCCAGGCGAGCTGCCGCTCAAGTTGGGGGCGCTCGCCTTCCTCGGAAGTCTCCCGGTTTACTACAAGTCGTTTGCTTTTGTGCGTGGCGAGCCATTTGTCGCGTTCTTCGGGAGTGCAGCGGCATACTATGCTTTAGTGTTATTTGGCAGGCGAAGCACGTCCGTATGGCATGCCATTTTACTGGGGTCAACACTCGGACTGGCCGGCCTGTCGCGGCAGTGGGGTCTACTCCTCACGCCGGGTTTAGCAATCGCGGCAGGGGTTTCAGTGCTGAAGGCTAGACAAGGGAGAAGGATGCTTTTGACGCTAGCGATGGGGAGCTTGGCAATAAGTTTGCTGTTGAATAGCTGGTTTTATTTGATCCTTCGTTCGCGTTATGGCTCCATCACGGCCTTCAACCAAGCGCCCCAGGAGCGATTCGCGTTCACGAATCAGCCGATGAGCTTCTACTGTGGGATAGGTGCATCGCACCTTTTTAAAGATCCGATTCGGAATGCCTTTCCCAACCAACTCCTTCCTATCTTCTACTCTGAAACTTGGGGGGATTACTGGGGTTACTTTGTTGTTTACGGTAAAGATGCGCGAGCCGGCCAATGGTTGAATGGGTTGGCATGGTCGCGCGCACTCGGGCTTGGGCAACCGCCCGCTTGGTTGGTTACGAACCGGGATTCCATTGCGCCTTTCTTGGGCCGAGTGAACTTGGTCAGCCTTTTTCCGTCGGTATTGGCACTTGCCGGTTGGCTGACAGGGGTAAGGGACATAGGCCGCTGGATGCGCAGGCGTGAGTCAGCTTTTGAATGGAGCGCAACAAGTCTTCTAACCCTGCTCATTGTGATATCATACCTAGGTTATTTTTGGTTTTTGATAATGTATCCCAGTCCCGCTACGGGGAATACGATCAAAGCTACGTACATGCTTCACACCTTTCCGTTTGGTGCTGTACTTGTCGGTGTTTTGTTGAGACGCTTATACCAGAAATGGCTGGTGCTTTATCAAGGCGTGATGCTATGTTTGGCGATCGTATTCGCTCACAATTTTCCCGTGCTATTTACACGTTTCACGTAATGAGCGACGAGGACGGCGGGACGACTATGGAATTTGGCCTCGTGTGTGAGTTCAATACGGGAATGGCCCGTTAGAGCAGTGGATGGAAAATAAGTGGTAGGAACAAGCGGGTAGTCCGGCCCGAACGAGCTGCGTGAAAGAGATGCCCCCCGATCGTTGCTATCTCTTTTCTTTCGTTTTCGCCTTCAGCCTGTCGTGGACCCTGACCCCTCTGGTGCGGCGGGGCGCCCTGAGACGGGGCTGGGTGGCCAGTCCTAGAGTTGATCGCTGGCACACCAAGCCGACGGCCCTCATGGGCGGTGTCGCCATCTTCGCCGCCTTCGCGGTCGCCCTCGTAGCCACCCCGGTCTTTGCGCCCGACGTCGCTCTCGGCACATATTTTCCCCTTTTCCTCTGCGCCTCCCTCGTCTTTGTCCTGGGCCTCGTTGATGACGTGTATCACCTTTCCCCCCAGACGAAGCTCGTGGGTCAGGTCGTCGCCGCAGCGCTCCTCGTCTTCTTCGGCTTCAAGGTGAACTGGTTCGTCTCGTTCACCCTGAACACCTTCGTGAGCGTCCTCTGGATCGTGGGTATCACCAACGCCTTCAACCTCCTCGACAACATGGACGGCCTCGCCGCAGGCATTGCGATCATCTGCTCGTCCTTTTTGGCCGTTATCACCCTAACCAGTCCGGCCCACGGGCCAGGGGACGGCCAGGTCATGATTCTTGCCGTGTTCATGGGAGCCGTTCTCGGGTTCCTCCTCTATAACTTCCACCCGGCATCCATCTTCATGGGCGATTCCGGGAGCCTCTTTATCGGCTTCCTGCTGGCCGGTATCACTACTGAGCAGCGCGTCTTTCACTCCGGTCAATTCCTTCCCATTATCGTCGTGCCTGTTTGCATTCTCTTCATTCCCATCCTCGATACCGCCTTCGTCTCGCTCATGAGGACGCTCTTCGGGCGTTCCCCTGCTACCGGCGGACGTGATCACTCGTCTCATCGTCTGGTGGCGATCGGCTTGCCCGAGCGCAAGGCGGTCCTCACCCTTTACGCTTTTTCCGCTCTGGGAGGGTTAGTGGCCCTGGCGGGAGCGCGCTACCGAACTCCTGTTTTCTTTTTGGGCCTTGTTCTCTTCTTAATGATTTCTCTCTTTTTCTGGATCTACCTGGCACGCGTCCGGGTATACCCTGATGAGGAGAAGAGCATTGTTGAGAGGAGCAGAGCCCTCACCACCTTCTGGGTGGATCTCACCTACCGGTTCCGTGTGTTCGAGGTGCTCCTGGATGTCTGGCTGATCTCTTTCGGCTACTGGCTATCCTATTTCCTTCGCTTCGAGGGGGAGATGTACGCCGCCAACTTCCCCGCTTTTCTTAAGTCTCTTCCCATCGTCCAAGCCTCGCTCGTTGGCACCTGCTTTCTTTTTCGCGTCTATCGCGGTGTGTGGCGATACACGAGCGTTGCCGATCTCATCACCTATCTGAAGGCGGTTACTAGTGGTGTTGTCCTGAGCGTGCTGGTCATCGTTCTTCTCTACCGTTTCGAGGGTTACTCCCGCACGGTTTTTGTCATCTACTGGGGGATCTGCCTTTTCTTCCTCGCCGGGTCGCGCCTCTCCTTTCGTATGATTGCGGAGAGCGTGCGTCGAAACTCGGTTACCAACGGCAAGCGGGTCCTCATCTACGGGGCCGGGGACAAGGGGGAGATGACGCTCCGGGAAATCCTCAATAACCAGCAACTGGGGCTCATCCCCGTGGGGTTCATTGACGACGACGTGAGGAAGCACCGAAAGAGAATTCAGGGGTACAAGGTCTTGGGCGGCAAGGATCGCCTGGCTCACCTGGTGAGCAGGTACCGGATCGGTGAGATTATCGTCGCCTCCGGGAAAATTATCCCTGACCATCTCGAGGCCGTGAGGAAGATATGTGAGGAGACTGGCATCACCATGAGAACCATGGAACTCGCTATCAAGTAACCAGCCTAGCAAAAGGCAAAGGCCGATCTCGTCTTGAGATCGGCCTTTTTTATTTCTGGCGGAGAGAGAGGGATTCGAACCCTCGGTCCCGCTTTTTAGCGGGACAGTCGCTTAGCAGGCGACCGCCTTCAGCCTTCTCGGCCATCTCTCCATGCACACTCT
>Ga0335070_10012244_pt1 | contig 10010 bp, 14 predicted proteins | sample Lox_Sample_13_FD_206722 | JGI IMG/M metagenome (GOLD analysis project Ga0335070, IMG submission 206722) | Soil microbial communities from Loxahatchee National Wildlife Refuge, Florida, United States - Lox_Sample_1.3 | ecosystem: Environmental > Terrestrial > Soil > Wetlands | place: USA... | reverse complement strand
TTTGGCTGCATCAATCATATTGCCTGCGCCGTTGAAAAAGACATATCCGCTTCCACTGATCGGTTGAACTGCCAGTCCGACAGGGTATTTCTTCTCGTTCTCTGAAATCTTCTCCAGAACAGCCTTTTCAATGTCCACTCAGAGCTTGTCAGGGTGTGGTTGCACTGCCCGTCGGCGGGCAGATCCAGCAGGGGGGAACAGATAAATACGTGATATCATTTAATGATGTGATTATGCTATCATTTAGTGAATTAGGCAGCGAGAGTCAATGAAAAGGATTCTGATTGATACAAATGCGTATGCAGCCTTTAAGAGAAATGATCCGGCATCATTGGAGGTCATGAGGACAGCCGAGTATATCGGAATCAATACGGTCGTCCTCGGTGAACTCTACAGCGGGTTTAAGGGCAGAAACCGCAAAGAGCTTGCACAGTTTCTGGATTCACCGAGGGTAGAGACAGTTGTAATTGATGAGGAGACAGCCGATTTTTATGCGAATATATTCTGGGACTTGAAGAAAAAGGGAAAACCGGTGCCGGGCAATGACCTCTGGGTTGCCTCATCAGCTATGAGGCACGGGCTCGCACTTTTCACATTCGACGACCATTTCAATAACATTGATGGCCTGCTGCGTATAAGGGCATAGGGAGGTTTATTATGGGAGCGATGACCATCAGGGGACTGGATGAAATGACAATAAAGGCCCTCAAAGACAAGGCAAAGCAGGAGGGTTCAAGCATCAACGCTGCACTGCTCAAGATACTGAGAAAAGAACTCGGCACTGAGAAGAAGAAGCATACTGTCGTCTATCACGATCTGGACCACCTCGCAGGCACGTGGGACAGGAGAGACATTGCCGAGTTCCAGAAGAACGTTGAGGACTTTGAGAAGATAGATGAGAAAATGTGGAAGTGACATCGTGTTCACAAACCCTCACGTCGAGGCGAAATCCGGGGACTATGTGATCGTGAAGAATAACGACGACGAGGCCACTTTCAAGCAGCTAAAGGTGTATGGTGAGACAACCGTCCTTCTCCCCCTCAACCCAAACTATCCGGACATCGAACTTAAGAAGGGGCAGAGGTATCAGATTGTCGGGAGCGTTGTAAAACAAACGCGGTACTGATAGACTGGATAAAGACTCGGACTTAACCCACAGGTGATAAGAATGCCCACATTGAATGAAGTAAAAGAAGTTATCAGGCGGCACAGTGATATTCTGGCGGAGCGGTACGGCATTTCCGTGGTGGGAATATTTGGTTCCTACGTGCGGAGCGAGGAAAAGGCAGGCAGCGACATCGACCTTCTTGCGGAGATCCTGAAGCCCATCAGCCTTCTTGAACTTGTCGGCGCCGAGCTATACCTGAGCGAAGTTCTGAGCTTAAAGGTCGATCTCGTGCCCAAGCGCAGCCTGAGGGAAGAACTCAGAGAAACAATCCTTAAAGAGGCCGTCACCGTATGAGCAGGAACATTACCCTGTATGTAAAGGACATTCTTCAAAACATGCAGGATGCCGAGGAGTTTATCAGGGATATGTCCTACGAGCAATTCGCGGGCGATAAAAAGACGCTTAATGCAGTGCTGCGCTCGATAGAAGTGATCGGGGAGGCGGCGAAGAATGTCCCGGATGAAGTCAGAGACAAATACCCTGACATACCATGGAAGGAAATGGCCGGGATGCGGGACAAGGTCATTCATTTCTATTTCGGCGTGGATAAGGAAGTGGTCTGGTCTGTGGTCAAGGACCGTATCCCGGCCATAAGGCCGCCGATCGAAAAGATGCTCAGGGAAATTGAAACGCCGCCAGTAAGGTGAGACCGCTTTTGGATAAACTTATCAGGATAGGGGCCTATATAAGCGGCAGTCTCTATGACCGAATTCTAAAAGATGCGGGGGACGCCTTGATGGACACCATTGAGTCGCTTTCCTAAACCTGGTGCCGCAGGTTCGACTCCTGCAGGGGGCACCAACCTTCTCCTTGAAAAACAAGAAGTTACGCTGATGCATGGACAGCTTCTCCCTCGGGATTTGACCGAACTGTAGTAGAATTGTAGTACTTTTCGGTCAGGATATCGACGCCGCTCCGTAAACTCTCCGGACAATGATGAGCATACCGCTGTGTTGTCGATACGTCGTTGTGCCCCAGAAGTTTGCCGATCTTGTAAAGATCTACGCCGGCCTGTGCGAGCCTGGTGGCGAACGTATGCCGCAGATCGCGGAAGTGAAAATCCTGAAGACCTGATTCCTTCACTGCCTTCGTGAATGCCCTTACCAAGCGCTGCCTCATGATTTTCGTCTCGGTTGCGCTCGGAAACACAAGCTCACTATGAATGTGATGAGTCTTCATCCTTGCCTTGAGGATGTCGAGAGCAACAGCATTCAGCGGTATCGTCCTGACCTTGCCGCCTTTACCTTTGACAATGATCGTCTTCCTAAAGAGGTCCACATTTGCACGAGTAAGGCTCAATACCTCGTCCTGTGTCGAGAACAAGCCTGGCGATATCGACAAGCCTCCCTTGAAGATGGGAAAAGAGGAGAGTCACTGAAAAATGACGATGGAAAAGGCTTCAAAAGAATTAGGATTTATGCTCAGGAAAGGTATGATGACGTTCCCCCGAAGCATTCAAAGTGTCAATATGGACCGTAACGTTTGACAGATACCGCAGATGGTGCAAAAGCTGATGACGCACCTCCATGGCGACCTCATGGCCCTGTTCAACGGTAAGATCGGGTTTAACGGCAACGTTTACTTCAGCATGGAGTCTGTGCCCTATCCATCTTACCCTGATATCGCTTATGTCCTGCACGCCAGGTGCATGGTTCATGGCGTGTCTGATTTCGTCAACTACCTCCGGATCAACACCATCGAGGAGGCGGACAAATACGGCCTTGCCGGACTCCCACACTATGCGGAGGATGGTGATGGTGATAATGAGGCCAACAACGGGGTCTGCCAGCGGGTACCCTAACCATACTCCTACAGCTCCAAAAAGCACAGCCAGACTGGTCAGCCCGTCAACGCGGGCATGCTGACCGTCAGCGATCAGCGCGGCGCTGCCTATTTCCTTGCCCACTTTGATACGGAATACGGCAACGGCTTCATTGCCGAGAAAGCCGACTATCGATGCGACAACAACCGCCCATAGATATTCCACCTTCTGAGGATGAAACAGCCTGTCAATGGATTGATAACCCGCCACAATAGCGCTGAACAGGATTGCAAGCACAATCATAACGCCGGCAAAGTCTTCAACACGGCCATAACCATAGGTGAATCGATGCGAAGGTTTCCTTCTGGCAAGTGTGAAGGCAAACCATAGCGGAACTGCCGTTGCTGCATCTCCTATGTTGTGGATCGTATCTGCAAGGAGAGCGACACTTCCGGTGATCAGCGACACCACGACTTGAAAGAGAGCCGTGACAGCCAAGCCCCAGAACGACCATTTAACAGCCCATATGCCCCGCTCTGTCGTGAAGATAGCCGGGTCAACAATTCCGTGAACATGACCATGCGCATCATGTGAATGATCGTGGTTACCTTCTTTATGACCGTGACCAACTTTCACCTGGTATCTCTCTCCATGCCCGCTTGACCGGGCAATTCTATGCGACAGCTCAAATTCATGAAGTAAAGTGGGACGGCCAAGGCGATTAGCAGAACGCCTTGCCCCATGATCAGCGCATTCGTCCCTGCCAGCGTGATCAGATAGAACGATGTTATAAGCGTCCCGATAATACTTCCGAATGTGGAGAGGGCATAGAGTGTCCCAATCGTCTTGCCTGATGTATGAAGGCTGCAGATCATCAGTTTTGCGGTATAGGGGCTGACGATGCCGAGGAATATGGAGGGGACCAGAAAGAGGACTGTTGAAGCTATCAAAGGGCTCAGCCGCACGCCGAGGTCTTTCATGAAAATCCAGTCCGAGATCGGAGCGCTATAAAGCGGAAATGTCAGGAAGAGGAGACCCGGGGCGATAATGATCAGGCTCAACTTTCTGGAAGACGGATTAAGATCGGCAAGTCGTCCGCCAAGATAGTATCCGGCTGAGAGCCCGGTGAGGAATACGCTGATCAGGCTGCCCCAGACGAATACGGAGCTGCCGAAGTTCGGCGCGAGCACACGGCTCCCCAGAATCTCAAAGGACATGACTATTGCACCGCAGATAAAGACGACCAATTTGATCATATCGCCACCTCCTTATTGCGCCCCTGATTTCTGATACTGGTAAAGGTTAACCGGGGCAAAGTCGTCGGTGAGGATCTTGGCGCCTCCCCACTCATAGCCATCAGAGGGTTCATACCTTGATGCAAAGTCCTCAAGGTCGATATCGAATTTCCTTGCAGACTGAAGCTTTCTAGCTTTAGCCTCGACACTGTCTTTGTCCTTCATTTTACCCGCTGTAGCCACAAAGATAAAATTGGCCGACTTCTTCCCCTTGAATATGGCAAGATGGGGATATGCCTTTCTGTATGTCATGACCATGGAATCGAAAAACTTGTTTCTGAACGGTGCGGTAATATTGGCAACGACAACACCGCCATCTTTCAGCCTGCTCTTCACCTCTTTGAGAAACTCAAAGGTTGTAAGATGAAAGGGAATATAGTCATTCTGGTATGCATCGAGGATAATCCAGTCGTATTTCTTCTTTGACTTCTTGACAAAAAGTCTTCCGTCTTCGACATGGACCTTCATTCTTTCATTCTCGTTGAAATAAAAATACTTCTGCGCTACAGAAAACATATCTGGATCAATCTCGGCGATATCGATAACGGCATCCGTATAGCGTCGGCTGAAATACTTTGGCATGGCCCCGGCGCCGAGTCCGACAAAAAGAACGTCTTGAGGGTCTTTGTCCAGAAAGGCGAGCGAGACAAAAGCCATCTGGGTGAACTCAAATAGCAATTTGTCTGGCGCGTTCACGTAGATGCCGCCCTGAGTATACTCTCTCTTCTGATTTCGTACATATCGTTCCTTCTTTACCGTATCCTCTATCACCTGAATGTACTGATAGAGGGAATTCTTCTCAAAGATCAGTTTCTCTGAAGACTCTGCTGCGAACACTTTCAAGGACACCGTAAAAGACAAAATGCACAATAAACATATTCTTATCATGGTGACTCCCTGGGTTCATTTCTGCCCGGCCTTTTCATGCCGGAGAAAACCTTAGAGACTACTATTGATCAAACAGTTGGAGGGGAGAGGCCGTAAGGGAGATCGTAAGTTATACTTTGAGAGACGAGACCTTCTTCATGTTCAGCACGTCTGCATTTGAGGGGTTCAGCAGAGGCCGGCACTTCAGTTTCGGCACACAGGTCAGGCTTGAGAGACTTGTCTTTGAACTGTAGTCGTGAATCGGTACCGATGTCCTTTTTGATATGCAGGTGAAAGCCGTTATGCTGATCGTTCGCGGACAACCCATTATGCGACGGGCCATCATGAAAAAATGCATGATCACCACTACTCTCCTGATGATGGCCACTAGTATGCAAGTGGCTGTGATAAAGCGGAGTCAGAAAAGAGATGCCGAGCAGCAGAATAAGGAAGAAGGTAAATGATGAGCCTTTTGTTGTATTTCTGAACGCCATGGTATATTTTACAAAAAACAATAATCATTATGAAACAGCCACCTTACGGCGCCGCCATTGCCTGCTTTGCAGCCCTTCTGCCTTCATCCACTGCTGCCACCCAGTGCTGATGTCCATTAAGTTCGGCGTGGGCAAAGGCAATACGGCCAAACGGCCTGCGGATGATATCTCGCGGCGCCGGCTTTCCGTTCTTGCCGAAGTAGAAGCCGGGCTGCGGATTTACATAGGCATAGGTCCACCGGTTCAGGATAATTCCGGCAACATCCTTCTCCGCCTGAAATCCTGAATCAGAGAAGAGCTGCTTCATCTGCTTAATGATCAGGGCTTCGAATTCAGCATAGCTTGTGCCTAGGAGCTTCCTTCTACCGCGCTCTCCCTGTTCCTCAATAGCAAGCCCTGGTTCATGGAAGGAGACATAAAAGGTGAGGATTGTGGGCTTGTCGGGATGAAGAGGCGGCCGATACTCTCCGGCATACATTGGCTTGCGGATATTGCAGCCGAAACCGAAGCCGTCAAACCACTTGCAGGCGGTGAACCCCAGGCGATAGAGAAAACGCCAGTTCGTAAGGGCAACGTTTGCAACAAGGATGGGCGACACATGAAATTGAGCATATGCCTCCCTATGGCTGGAAGGAAGGTCTGTAATGACCTTCCGTGAAAGGCGGTTGCCGCACGACATTACAACGCTTCTGGCCCTAAGACGGTAAAATTTCCCACCGCGTAGATAGATGAGAGTAATATCATTCCCTTTTGTGGAGGCGTGTTCATTTTCCACCCTAACAACTGATGACCCCAGTCTGATCCGGACCCTATTCTCTTCCCTGTCCAGAGATGGGAAACGCACTCGACCATTATGAATGTCTGCAAAGCTCTTCCCCCCTTCAATGGCATCCGGGACTAAGGCCTTAATAAAGTACCGTGAGAAGCCGTCATTGCCGCCAGGGAAAGAATGCCAGTGGCTGTTTCTCAACGAGCGCTGACCCTGAAACTCTGGAAACCCGGGCAGGGATACCTGACGAGCAGTGTAAGCGCTGATAACATCGCAACCAAGTCCGACAACGCTGGCAAGCACCGGATGCGCATATCTGGTTACTGCAGGATCAAGTCTTAGAACCTTTTCGATATAATCCTTATACGTCATCGAATCAAGCCATCGGTCATAATCGGCTCCGTTATATTGGCGATCTGTTATATTGCGCCACTTGAGGAAATCCTTTCGGACGCCTTCAGGATACGGCATTTGGGACAGTCCACTTTCCCAGAAACCAGCTATCCATCTGCCTGGTGCATCAGACCCTTTGGCAGGGAAATAATGACCGATACTCCTGGAATCAAACCAGAGCCTGTACCCGAAGTTGGTTGTATCAAAATCTAAGTCTTTTAGTCCGGAAGGCAACTCACCGTACTCAAACTCTGTAGGAATCCCCAGCTCGGAGTATATGTCATATCCTGGCATATCAGCGCGGTCTACAACGCTAAATGCGTTAGATGCCTGAGGTCCGATGAGCCGCTCCCCCGATACCATGAATTCATTTCTCTTTGCTGCGCCGCCGAATATAGGATGGTTTTCAAGGATAAGGCATTTCGCTTTCCTGGGTGCATTCCTGAGAAACTCGTATGCAGCTCCCAGGCCACTCAGTCCTCCGCCTACGATAACAAGATCGTGCAGTTCCCCTGTTTCGCTGATTTCCTGATTGAAAGACCGGTAGGCATCTTTATTGATAGTCTGAAAGACCCTGATCACCTCCGGTGTATTGCCGTTAGAAGAAGCATAGTCCCCAACCCCTCCGAACTCTTCTCTCTGCTTATCCTGCCCAAGCAAGCGAAGCGGCGCCGGGAGGTCAAGAAGGAGTGCACCGGCTCCAAGCAAAGCGCCATTTAGAAAATCCCTGCGTGTAATTCTCATCGTTGATTAATAAAGCTGCAAAACATTGAACTGAGTTATATTAGGGACACCCTTATCTTCTTGTGACTTCACCCCCACCCTTCTTCCATGCCTCTATGCCGCCTTCAATGTATCGCGCCTTAATGTTTTGAGATAACAGATGGTCAAGGACCTTGTTACTGACAGAGCCTCCCCTGGCACAATAGAGCACAATCTCTTTACTATCCGGCAGTTCCCTGGCCCATTCAGTGACCTTCTCAGGATCATGCCATTTGGCATTTAAGATTGTGTCGCCGTCATACTCGGCCTTCCGTCTCACGTCTATAACAGTAATTTCCGCCGATTGTTTCGCCAGCTCATCCGGACTAATCGTTCGACGCATAATGGACCTCCACATGTTATCTACAAATTATAGCGAATCGCGAAATAAGTCAAATTCCCTGGATTTGCCGCTACACAAAGACGGCGACAATTACCACGGGATAGGGCCTGCTGCCGACTTATTTTTTGTTCTTGACAAATGCTGTAATAAGTGTTACATTAGTATCATGAATAACAAGCAAGGAGGTAAGAACGATGAAGGACATAGCGGAAAGGATCGAAAAACTGTTCGTAGACATAGCCTTCGCCGAGGAGAGGGAAATCGCGCGTTTAAAAAATTCTTCAAGCCGTTTCACTGAACGGTTGGACACTCTTTTCACGGCCGTAACATTTGCCGAGGCTGGTGAGTTCGATACCGCCAGGGATTATATGGGTGGCGACTCAGGAGACAGTGGACGGCCCGTGGTCACTTGTTTGCACGGCTTTTGCGCTGGCAGGGCTTAGTCGTGGAAGGCAATCCGATGGAAAAGACACCTAATAAAAATACCGGCGGCGATCGGGGCTGGCTTCTATTTTTTTATAGTGTGCCCTCCAAGCCGGTCAGCAACCGCATGAAGATATGGCGTAAGCTTTCAAAGGCAGGGGCAGTACAGATTAAGGGCGCTGTCTATGTCCTTCCCATGAACGAAGACCACTATGAATTCTTCCAGTGGCTTGTCTCCGAGGTCTCTTCAATGGGTGGAGAAGCGGCCTTTACAAGAGTCCACGCTATTGATTCCATGAAGGACCAAGAGATTATAGACCTCTTCAACAGTCACAAAGAGGCGGAGTATCAAACTATCAGCAAAACCATTGCAGACCTTGAGATGAAAGTGAACAGTATCAGGAAGGGGTCAAAGTCGCAGAACCTGAAGATGCTTTCGGAACAGATTGCCAAGGCCTCAAAGAGCTACGAGGAAACCCTTAGGACGGACTTCTTCTCTTCAAAGACCGGCGCTGTGCTTGGATCAAGGCTCAATGCCCTGAAGACCTCAACGAAAGGCCTCTCCGGTTTTCCGCCTGAGCCAAAACCCGCTGCCGTGCCTTCAAGAAAGCTCGAAGACTATCAGGGAAAGGCATGGATCACGCGTAAGAAGCCCTTTGTCGACAGGATGGCCTCGGCATGGCTGATCCGAAGGTTCATCGACAAAAACGCTGCATTCAGACTTGTTAATGAGAGTGAACTTGTAACTGTCGGCAAGGACAATGTCACTTTTGATGTGAGCGGAGGGACGTTTACCCATCTGGGCGACCTTTGCACATTTGAGGTCCTCGTTAAGGCATTCGGATTAAAGGACAAGACAGTCAGAAGGATCGCTGAGATTGTACATGAACTCGATATCAAGGACGATAAATACCGTAATGCAGAAGCTGCCGGCCTTGAGGAGATCCTTTCCGGTCTCCGAAAATCTGTGAAGGACGATACTGAGCTGCTGGAAAAAGGCATGTCGGTCTTCGAGATGCTTTATGTATCAAAGGCAGGGTGATACAGATGACGCCGGGAGTATCCTTCAGAGAAGCATTCCTTTATTGGCTCAAGCTGGGGTTCATCAGCTTCGGTGGCCCCACAGGTCAGATCGCCATGATGCACAAGGAAATTGTCGAGAATAAAAAGTGGATGCCTGAAGACCGGTTCCTGCATGCCCTGAATTTCTGTATGCTTCTACCCGGCCCGGAGGCCCAGCAGCTTGCCACCTATATAGGCTGGACACTCAACCGAACCCCCGGGGCCATTGCCGCAGGCATCCTGTTTGTCCTTCCTTCTGTTTTCATCCTCTGGGGCTTAAGTTGGGTCTATGCCGCTTTTGGGACGATTCCGGCAGTGGCGGCACTTTTTTACGGGCTTAAACCGGCGGTGGCAGCCATTGTTGCCGAGGCTGTAATCAGGATCGGCAGAAAGTCCCTGAAGACAAGCGCCCTCGTGGTTCTTGCGGCAACGTCATTCATCGCGATCTATTTTCTTGATGTCCCCTTTCCGGTAATCGTATTTAGCTCAGGACTCATCGGTTATTTGCTTAATCACCGGCTCTCAGGACAAGCTAATGCTGCGGACACTGCGACATTTGAACCTATGCGCTCTTCAGAATCTGGCGGATGGGGCCGCACTATCAGGATTGCAGGATTCGGCTTCTTCCTCTGGTTCTCCCCGATCGTTCTTCTTGGCTTATGGCAGGGCTGG
>Ga0335070_10012243_pt1 | contig 10010 bp, 8 predicted proteins | sample Lox_Sample_13_FD_206722 | JGI IMG/M metagenome (GOLD analysis project Ga0335070, IMG submission 206722) | Soil microbial communities from Loxahatchee National Wildlife Refuge, Florida, United States - Lox_Sample_1.3 | ecosystem: Environmental > Terrestrial > Soil > Wetlands | place: USA: Florida... | reverse complement strand
TCCATTAAAAACGGATATTGAAGAAGAGACTGTGTTTCCGGCAGAATCAACCGCTGAAATCAAAGTTCCGCTTATTGATGAACTGGAATTATTGTAGATGCTGCCTAAAATTTGCCCGCCTATAGGACTCATTGGTTCTAAATAAGTAAATAAGTCACTAATATGTTCTCCGCCGTCTAGCCTGAAAATGAAAGCGTCTTCCCACTCGCCGCAAGTTTCATAATAGTTTGTATAGAAACGGCTTATGCAATTTTCCTTATAAAACAGGAGTATGTAATCACCATCTTTTATATCTCTTAAATAATAAGCACCATCATAACCGGTGGTTGATTCAATCCAGTCTCCTCCATTAACAGGAATAGCATAAACTTCAACTCCGGCTAATTCGGAATTGGTATTTTTATCTCTAATAAAACCTGAAATAGTATTTGAACCGGATTCGGGCTTTATTAAACTAAAATCAATTCCCGTTATATTCAGAGTATCTTTATTTACAGTAACCGGTGTTGCATCAAAGGTATTATATGCATCTTTATAGAATTGTTTATAATATCCATTTTCATATACGGAAACATGATAGGAACCTTCGAAAACTTCTATCGTGTAATTACCATTTTCATCGGTTCCGGAAAAAACGGAATCACTCGGTTCTGCTGATTGAACCGAAATCCATGCATTACTTAACGGTAGTTGAGTTTCCTTATCTATTACTTTGCCGGAAATAGTTCCCAAACTTAGATCCGGAAGTGTAAAGTTTATATCGTTGGTTTGAGAGTTGACTTCAATTAATTCGGCATCTGCAAGATCTGTTTTATCATCATAATATTTAGTTCTATAAGTCCATGTATCTCCATACCGGTATTCAAGTAATGCGCCTATATAGTACAGACCGGGAATACATTGCATTAAGTAATTACCGTTGATATCACTAACAGCTAAATAGTAATTTGTCGAATTAAAGAAATATACATAGCAATTCTGCACCGGTTCATTATTTTCAAATTTTATTTTTCCTGTCGCAGAAATCAAGCCGTATAAAATAACATCCGGACCTTTAATACTGTCTCCTTTACTAATCGAAATAGTATCGCTGTAGTAATCGTAGTCAGGATGATAGTAACTAATAACAGGGTATGCCGTTGAGTAACCTTCCGGAAAGATTGAAGAGGAATATTTTAAAGTAAATTTTCCATCAGTATTTGTCACAACTTGAGCGGCACCATCCGATATAACAGTCACATTGCTTATCGGCTGATTATTAGGATTCTTAACTGCGGCGGAGTAATATGAAAAATCTTTTTCAATAATCACTATTTCTGCAGTATCTGAGATTCCATAGCCGTAAACCTCGCCTAGTATTTGATAACTACCCGCTGTTAAATAACCAGGATAAGTGAATGACCATGTATATGATTGGTTTGGTTCCAAAGTTAAGCTGGTTAATCCGTCAGTACATGAGGTATCGACGGTCAATTTAAACCAATTTATAATCTCATAACCGGCCTGGCACGATGTGTTCCAATTTAAATCAATCGATTGTTCGGACGTATTTCTCGCTGTGACGGAAATTTTAATCGAGTCTCTAAATAGATATTCTGTTTTATCTGTAGAGACATCGACTTTTATCTGCCCGTATAAAATTGAACTTGCGAGAAGATATAAGAAGATCATCAAAGATTTTTTCATAACTGTACCCCACTTCATTAATGTAATTTAAATTTCTAATTTTATTATTCCAATTTTTGAATTCAGCCATATCTAAACTTTAGAACTAATTAATTATTAAAAATGATGAGATTACTAATAGGCCGGCGGTAAGATATTTCAATTTATCTCCCCAGAGATTTAGTTTTTTATACATTTCTTATTATAAATGAAATCCAATCGAAATATATTTAATTATTACAAATCTCAAAATATACGCCACGTAAAAACGCTTATTAATTTACTCAATAAATGAAAATTGCAGCTTTTGCATAGATTTTTTCATTTTGGGAAATTAATTTCGAAATAATTTCCGTCTAATGAAATCAGTCATTCGAATGCTGAATAAAAGAAATGTCGGGATCTGAATGTCTGAAGAGATACTTGACGCCGCCGGATTGAATTATAACACTTTACAGAGCAAAATTATTTTCGTCCATAATGGTGAATCCATCAAATATCTTCCATCCGGTATCCGGCATCCAGTATCCGGTATCTGTTATTTTAATCCCTTATCACCATCTATCAAGTATCCAGTATCAAGTTCCAGTATCAAATATGTATTTCATTATTTGGATAATGAAAAGTAAAAATTACCCCATAATCCAACCTTTTTACAACCTATTCTTTTTAATAACCTGGTCATGTGAATAGATATCAATATTCAATTGGCTTAACCTTTGCACAATAGAGGACAAAATTTTTCCGATAAACTAACCGGGGATGTTAATGAAAAAGATATTTCTTTCTTTTTTAATCTTATACTCCTCATCTTTTGCTAATCCGAATTTCACCGTAGGAAGTAATCCATTTTATACTTTCTTCGGATTTCCTCATGACATTCTGGGCTGGCCCAATAAAGCGGTCTTCACTTATTTCTATCCGCAGGTGCTGCCGTGGCAAGGTAATGTTACAAATATAAGCGAACGGCCGAATGATACTTATATAAGCAACTACAACAACTTCGATTTTCCGGTTCCTGATGAATATACCGGCGATCCGAAGGCTATAAAATCTTATATGAGAGCATCCGGTTATGCTTATCAAAACAGGTACAGCTTCGGAGGTATTTGGAATTTTGGAACCTGGGGAAAAGTCTACCTGGAGCTTGGAACCACTCAAATAGATATGGAAGAGAAAGTAGACGGAATAGTCAGAAATAATACAACGCTCGAGCTGATCCCCGTTGCTGCAAGAACCGATGCAGGAAGGAGCTTATATGATGTACAGTTCGTCTACGCAAGCTACCTCTTCGGCAATCCTTTTGGGGTTAGAATCCAATACCAGACTAAAAATACAACCGCTCCGGATGCGCAAATCAGGTTCGTCAGAAACGGTACAGAGATAGTTTCGAATCACCTTACATGGGGCTGGACTACTACTCCATGTGCGCACATTTTTGAAACTTCCAGCCAGAATTTCGATGCATGGTTCCTTAATGATTATACGCTCTATAAAGGCGGCCAGCTTGATCTGCAGGCTAGCTATGAATATAAGAACCATAAATCGGGTATTAGGTATAGGAGAAACCGGGAACACGGGCAGACATACTACTGGCAAAGCAGTGCGGCTGAAACAGATCCTTATGCTAATTTTATGGGAGGCTACAGCACCGATTTAAGATATGAAGATGAAATAGCAAATGACCTTATACGCGCTTATGATAAGGTGAAATTCTGGCAGATCGGGGATGCAAATCTCGGCCTTTTATTTTTCCTTCAGTATGCAGATCGGGATAATAACACCGTTAGTACAAATGAAGATGCAAACAGTGAGCCTCTCAGCAGCGATTCCGAAAATGAATATACCATAGAAGTGAACCCCTGGGTGAATTATAAATTCGGAAAGAGTTATTTTGATTTCGGGTGGCTTTTTGAGTTCTCGCTTACAGGGATGGAAAATACTGCTCCCCGCTGGAACGGATCGATGGGGGCAACTGAAAAAGGAGTCGTCAGGGCTTCTTACCCATACGAAGACGGATTCAGCCCTTCCTGGGAAGATTTCTCACAAGGCAGCAATAACTATTTCGCTACAGGTTTCGAGGCATCTACTTCAGTTAACATTGCAGGCCGTTTTTCTGCGCTCGGTTCGGTTCTTATGCTGCGGAAATATAGTTTTATAAAGAAAGAATACGGCGATTCGGAAGTGCCTGAGGGCGGCGGGGAATATATATTCAATCCTACGCATATCCGGCATGATTACAAGAACGAAACTTGGATGACCGGATCAGTTGGGCTTTCTTACGGCTGGGGCCCTGTTCAGCTGCTGGCATCAATGCAGCTTCCGCTTGCATACCTGCTGGAGAAAAATACACTGCTGGAAGGTTCAGGAACTACACTGGTCGATTTGACCCAGAGAAATGTCTGGGCTGTGCAGGAGCCTGTAAGCTTCAGGTTTTTACTTGTGTTCGGGCTGGAAAGGCCGTAAGCTGGATGCTGGCCTGCCCGGCGTAGTCCCGATTCTATCGGGACGTAGCCGGGATACTGGATACAGGATTCTGGATACAGGATACTGGATGCAGGATACCGGAGTTGGGATTCGGGATGCATAATAGAAGGATTTTAAACATTAATGTTTAATAAAATTAACTGTATAGTTTTTATTATTGCCGTATAACTTGTAATAAGTAAAACCATTCCCTTCCGCGATATTTTTTACCTCATCAATTGAAAGCTTATCGGGATCTCCTGCAAGCTCGGAAATTGATAGAATTCCTTCGGGCTTCAGAATGCGGTGAAATTCCTGCATATACTCTTTTTTATTCTCCACTTCCCCGATCACGGTAACCATAAAAATTCTGTCAAATATATTATCAGCAAAATCAAACTTCTCTCCTGAGCATAAATAGTAACTGACATTTCTTATTCCTTTTTTATCAATCCGCTTTTTAGCATATGCGAGCATCTCTTGCTGAATATCAGCTAAATACAAACTTCCTTTCGGCAGCTTTGCGGCAATCTCAGGAGAAAAATATCCCGGCCCGGGCCCGACTTCCAAAACTGTCATGTTATCGTTTAAATCCAGCCTTTTTATTAATTGTTTAGGAGATAAGAAAATATTTCTTAATGGTATAAGCAGGGTAAAAGCAAATTGATGGGGAAAGACTCCTTTGGAAGCAAACCTTTTCATTACACTTGATTTATCTTTTTTAAGAAATGAATTATCTTACTGCAGTTCAGAATTCATTTATATTCTCGTTAACTTAATCCGGTATCCCGAATCCGGCATCCTGTATCAACTCCTTTTGTATAACCAGAGATTAGGATTAAGAATAAGATTAAGATCGTTTTTCAATCCCTAAACCACAACCAATGCTCATCCTTATCCGCCATCCGGCATCTGGTATCCGGTCTCCTGCAGCTCTCTACTTCCTCGGCAGCCACACTTTCATTTCCCCTTCTCCCCTATTAGACCATGCATAATACGGAACTGCAGTCACTTTAATTTTTTCGTCCTTTGTTTTTGACGGGACTTCTCCGGTAATTACATTTATTCCGCCGAACAAAGAAGACTTCTGCACGTGGAGATCAGCATCGTCTGGAATTAGAATATTTTTTAATGAAAAGTTATTGTCAATTCCCTCTAAACAATAAACCAACGGACCGTATTCCAGGGCAGTAAGATTACTATCTTCCGCAACCAGATGATTTGCGGCCACATGTTTTATTTCCATCGGGAGAATTAATTGAATTATATCACCATCCTTCCAAATCCGGTTGAGAACCGCATAGCCATTATGCTGTCGGAATTTAAAATCATTGCCATTAATTTTTATTGAATTTTTCTCAATAGAAGGATTTATATATGAATATAATTCACCGGGCATAACCTTGTTCTCAGCCCAGCCCGGGATTCTTAATTTAAGTATAAACCGAACTGGATTTTCCAGCTTCAATGATAACAAAACTTTCCCATCCAAGGGGTAATTTGTTTTTTGTTCAATAGACACTTTCTTATCATTAATTATTAGGTTTGCTTTATTTGATGCATAAAGATTGACATAAAGAATATCATTACTTAATGCATAAATCATTCCCGGAACTGAAGGGATAAAACGGATCAAATTTGTAGGACAGCATGAACAATCGAACCATGGCTGCCTGGTTTTTGCTCCCTGGTTGAATGCAAATTTCCCGTCGGCTTCCAGAGGGTTGACATAAAAGAAATTTTTCCCGTCAGCAGAAATACCCGAAATTAATCCGTTATACATTGTCCGTTCAATAAGATCGAAATATTTCGATTCACCCGTAAGCTTGAATAGCCGGATATTCCAAAATACATCGCCGATTGATGCGCATGTTTCCCCGTAAGCGGTAAGGTTGGGGAGTTCATAATCACTGCCGAGAGATTCGCCTTCATGCCTTGCTCCTATACCGCCCGTTATATATATTTTCCTCTCGACCATATTTTCCCAAATCTTTTTTACAGCATTTAGATATGATCGATCACTGTACATTTCTCCGACATCGGTCATGCCTGCATACATATATACTGCACGTACGGCATGCCCGGCAATTTCAGTCTGCTCCGTAACAGGCTTGTCATCCTGACTGTATTGGCCGTAAAGCTTATGAGTAGTAGAATCGCCGCGCAGATCCAGGAAAAATTTAGCCAGCTCCAAATATTTTTGATTGCCGGTGATCTGATATAGTTTAATCAAACCGGTTTCGACAATTTGATGCCCGGGGGGAATTGTTAATTTGCCCGGACCAAAATTCTTTACAAGCAGATCTGCATTCTTGAGAGCAATCTCGAGCAGGTTCCGTTTTCCCGTAGCCGTATAATGAGCGGCGGCAGCTTCAAATAAGTGGCCGCTGTTATAAAGTTCATGACTAGCAACTTCTCTAGTCCATCTCTTCCCGCTTTTCGGAACCCAGGGTGCCGGAGGATTATCAGGATCTATGGAAAACCAAGTAGTAAGATACCCGTCGGGCTCCTGTCCTATTTTTATAATCGATATAACGGAATCAAGATAATTATCCAAGGATTTATTGGGAGCACTGATTAATGAATAAGATGCTCCTTCGATAATTTTATAAACGTCGGTGTCATCAAAAGGCATTTTGCCATGAACTTTACCGGTTTTTTTCTTCCCGGCTATCAAAAAATTTTCCAGGCGTCCTTCGGCTGTACATTTGGCAAATCCATATGGTATAGTGGAATCCTGGACCGTTTTTATTTTAGGAAGCCAAAAGTCGTCAGTCAATTCAACATTTTTAATATCGACCATAGAAATAGGATAATGCCGATATTGCTTTTGGCCGCATGATAATGCAATTAAAAGGAGTGCGGAAGCAAGGATAAAAGTTTTCATATTAAAAATTATTTTAAAAGTTTTTGAAATTGAGCGTTACACCGGGATCGTATAAATGTTTAAATTTTAAACTAAAATATTATTGATTGAGTATTTTAAAAACTGCTTTCTTAACGGAAGAAGGTTCCGAAAGATGGCAGCCCGGCTTGTGTGCCTCGCCGGGGAAAAAAACAGCAAAGGTATCAGCCGGAATATAAAGTCTGCTTGCCTTCTCTTCAATCTCATTATAAAAGGATACATCTTTTAACTCGTTATAATCTTCTTTAAGTTTCATAATTTCGGAGGGACAATAACCGATATACTCAAATCCCGTTAAAACAAGCTGAATGTCAATGTATTTACGGTGTGATTCCCATTTTTTTTCTGTTTCCGGATTTGTTATATACTTTTGAATAATCAGGTAAGCAGACTCATCTTTAATGGAATAGTTTCCCGGATCGATTGAACTGAGATTATTATTCAATAAAAATTTATTGACACCATCCAAATAAGGAATTAAAGATGCATATTTATTTATATTTTCTATAATATCGACAAACATAATTTATTTCCGGATTAATATGATTAAAATATTTTTTTATGAATAGTCTAATATTACCACTTGATATTTTTATCAATAAAATCGATAAGATCCTCCGCCATTTCCTTTTGTTCGGAAACATTAGGGTGGCGGTGTGTATTATTGTATTTAAAAAAATGGGTAAATATTTTCGGATCATTAAACTGGGCAGCTGCTTTCCGTATATAATCCGGCCAGGGAGAACCTTCCCTTGTAGCGTCCATGCTTCCTAATGCGCAAATAATATAAGCCTGAGGGTATTTTTCCCTTATAGATCCCAAATAAGAAAATTTTCATCCGGCTTTTTTTTCCCGAACCTGTATTTAAATTGCTCATGGTTAGGCATTTCAACCAGCCATGAATCGTTTTGGAATAAATTAATTACCACGATATCGGGAGTAAATCTTGAAAAATCCCATTTGGATGTTGAATCCGTAGGATCCAGCCTGTAATACATTTCCCCCATCAGTAAAGGAAACCAGCTAATTGTGATACCGATTCCGCCTTTGGAAATGCATGAATACTGTGCATCGAAATGTCTGGCAGTAATCGCAGCATAGGAGAGGTAATTATTCTCAAAATAGCCGATCCAGGAATCATTACTGTTATCTTCGATTGCATAGCCGCAGGTAATAGAGTTGCCGTAAAATTCTATCTTTCTTTTTTTTGGCGGAGGAACCGGAAGCAGTTTGGTTTCCACGGGTGTTTCAAAACCGTAAAAAAGAGTTTTTCCTTTATCCCACTCAGTACGCTTGAATAGCTGAACCTTATGCTTTCCGGGAGGCAATCCGGAAGCCAGCACATACCGTTCTTTAGCAGTATCAATATGTATTTTAGATACCACCTTATCGTCGATAAGTATATTGAAGTAATCAGCCGTATCAGCATCTTTTAAAACGGCAGTTATATCGGAACCCTCAAACCATAAAGCAGCAGATGTACCCGGCCATGATAATTCGGCTGCATCATTTTTATAAGCTATTCTCCCCTCATAATAAATTGCAGGATCGTTAAACTTTACGAACTTAATTTCCGTGAACCCCGGATTCAATAAAAAAACTGCTAAAAAGAAGATATTTTTGTTCATTACAGGATTAATACTTTCGATTTTTCAAATTAGTTTTCATTTAATAAGGCTTAATCGCCCCAAAGATCGGTTGTGCTCACATCTTTTCCCATCAGTTTAAGATAATAAAAGAGCTGACCTTTATGTTGGGAAAGATGTGCAATCATTAAGAGGAGATGCTGAAGTAGAAATGTTTCAGGTCCGCCCCAGGGAGCAATGATTTTCTTGCTTAGGAATTCAGTATCGTCCGTTTCCGAGATACAGCGCTTTGCGAGCTCGCGGTCGCCTTCCAGAAGAGATAGTGCCTCTTCAACGGTGTCGACGCAAGGAAGCATTACAGCTGAAGGCATATGTTCTGCAGATTCAGAATCGGTTTCAGCGCTTTCCGGGAAACCCCAGTCTCCGGTAGTAAATCCCTGAACGGCTTTTCCGCATCCGTAATTTGCACAATGCATCAGCAGCTGTCCCATTGTCATCCAGTTATTTCCCAGGGGCGGCTTCCATAATAATTCCCCGTCGTTAACTTTCCGGAAAAGCTTTTCGGTAATTCCATAGGCAGATTCAATCTGCTCAGGAGCACTTCCTTAAGTGTAATATGATCATTCATTGTTCCCTCCCAAATTTCTTAATTTGTTGAGCAAACTCAAACCGCTGACTTCAAGATAAATTACAGGTAACATCTGCATGATCATAGTTCCTGATCCTTTATACTTCTCCCTTTTTGAAGACAGCAGAAATTTAGAGAATTAAAAAATTAAATCCCAGAAAATTTCATTTTCAGAAATACCACCTGAAAAACACTTCGGTATTGGTTCCGGTTTCGCTGGCAGATCTGCTGGAGGATGAAAAACCCGGGTGAGAGGATTCAGGTTCTCCGAGTATTATATAATTCAGCTGAACTTCCCCGCCGATACTGAAATGCTGAGAGAAAAGGTATTCTCCTCCGGTACAAATTCCGGAAATAAAATCAAGCTCGGTCGTTTTCTCTTCCTCCGCACCTGTGTAACTGAATTTTGAAGAAGTGAAAATTAAACCTAACCTCGGGCCTGCGTATAATTTAAAAGAGCTTTCCATTATAATTTCACAAAATATTCTTAATCCGGTTCTTAATGTTGAATACGCCTGAGTTTCCGAACTACGATCATAATTATAATCATTTGAATAAGTGTAATATCCAAACTCAGGCTCAAACCGGATATTAGATATATTAAAAATAAGGTAGAAAGATGTTGGATTAGTGAGAGAATAATAGACATTCTCGCTGTTTGTAAAAATAAAATTTGGATTAAGGCTTATACCAACCCCCATTGTTAAAGTATCCTGAGATTTTATATTGGGGCAGACAATAAGAAGAAACCAGATAAATA
>Ga0335070_10012241_pt1 | contig 10010 bp, 14 predicted proteins | sample Lox_Sample_13_FD_206722 | JGI IMG/M metagenome (GOLD analysis project Ga0335070, IMG submission 206722) | Soil microbial communities from Loxahatchee National Wildlife Refuge, Florida, United States - Lox_Sample_1.3 | ecosystem: Environmental > Terrestrial > Soil > Wetlands | place: USA... | reverse complement strand
ACAGAGACTTTCGGACGGCGGCACGATCGCCAGAATCAACGAAATCGCCACGACGATCGCGTCCGCGGTCGAGGAGCAGGGCGCGGCGACCCAGGAAATCGCGCGCAACGTGAACGCAGCTGCGGCGCGGACCAAGGAAGTCTCGGCTGACATCGCGGGCGTCACGGCAGCCGCTGTCAGCACCGGGGAAGCTGCCGGCCAGCTCATCGACGTCGCGGGCCTCCTCGCCAAAGAGTCCGACGCGCTCCGGCAGGAACTGCAGGGGTTCTTGTCGTCGATGGCCGCCGCCTGAGCCACGGCAATCCTTCGACCTAACGGTCTAGGTGTTTTTCGGGCGTGAACTCAGCGTTCATCCGGATTGTGCTTGCGGTGCGACGGTAGTTGAGTTCGCACTGACCTTTCTCGGCTGCCGCTTCGGATGACAACCGCCGCAGATTTACACAACATGGCCACGCGTTTTCGCGAACTGGCGCGCACGGAAGCCAACGGGCCATTGCGCAAGCGCCTGATCAACCTCGCTTGGCGCTGTGATCAGATCGGCAAAGGGATATCGGCTGCCGACGCGGCGCGCGCGCGCCATCGCCAGTCCGACGGCGCGCCGGGCGACTCACCCGGTACGGACGCATGAGCGAAAGCGTGGCGCCCATCCGCGCGGGTCAGCCCTAAATGGCCGCCGCATGCAAACCTTTTTGCAGAAATCTCATGCCAACCATATTGCTCGTCGATGACGATCCGGAAGTTCTGGCTGTCGTCCGGATGACCCTCGAGGTCGAAGGTCATGCGATCGTCTCCGCGGCTTCGCGCGCCGCGGCGCACGAGGCCATGGCGAGCGGTGGGATCGACATCGTGGTCACCGATTCCATGCTGCGCGGCGGCAACGGTGATGATGTGGCCAAAGCGGCGGCGCGCGCGGGTCTTCCCGTCATCATCATGAGCGGGAAGCCGGAGCGGGTGAAGCGGCATGAGATCGGCACCCTGCCCTTCCTGGCAAAGCCCTTCCGGCCCGGTGCCCTGCTCGCCCTCGTCGCCGACCTGCTCCGCACGCCGGAGTGAACCCTCTGCGGAACCGCGCCGCCGGCGCGCGGGTTATCCGGGGCGAGGAGCATATGCATGCGCTATTCGGCGCTCAGGACGGTTGCTGGGGGCGTGCTTTGCGCGGCCCTGGTCGCCGCGCCTTTCACCGCCACGGCTCAGTTTGGCGGCACTGGCGGCCCGAGCGGCGGCCCCACCGGGCCGAGCGGTCTCGGCGGCGGCAGTGTCGGCAATGGACAGAATCCGGATGTGCCGCCCAGCACGACCAGCACCAGCGGCCCCGGTGCGAATTTCGGTGAAGAAGGACCACCCGGAATAAGGACGGGAAACCCGCCGGGCGGCCCGTCGCGGACAGGTTCACCGCAGCGGTTAGCGGCGCCGCCGAGGCACGACACCATGCGCGCGCCCGGCAGCCGGTCCGGCCCGCCGCCGCCGGGCCAGTGACGGGCCCGCGGCGGGGTTCAGGCCGGCGACCTCAGATCGAGTGCCAGCTCCCGTTCACGCATTGCAGCGTGGTGCCGGGCAGCTCCGGCGGATTGATTCGCGTCCCCGCGGCATACGAACGCGAGGTGTAGACGCAGGCGGGAGCCGCCGGAACCACGGCCGTCGACGGCGCTGTGGTCGATGTGTAGGCCGGAGGCGGCGGCGGCGGCGCGTAGGTATCGCAGGCCGCGAGGGCCAAGCACGCTAAGGCGGCGCACAAATATCGCATGGCTGTACTCCTCGTGAGGCGAACTTGTCGGAGGAACGCGCCGGCTTGTCTGCGGTTCCTGAACACAGCCGCGGTCGCGCGAATGACTCAGGGCTTCGCGTGTTTTTGGCGGATTCGCGGCCGCGCGGAGCCGCCCCCGTGCGTTCCGTTAACCACACGGCGCGTTGAAAGACCGCCCAGATTTCCCGGTGGCTAAAATTGTCGGCGACAATCATTTTCTCTTCAGGAAGTCAATGGCATGATAGCCGCTGACGGGACCCGGTTTAGAACAAACCACCGTCAACGGTAGGCCAGAAGGCCTGCCGGATAACCCTAGAAAAGGAGAAGCTGGTAATGACGTCAGTCAATACCAACATTGGCGCTATGGTGGCGCTGGCCAACCTTAGTACCACTCAGACTAACCTCAACACGACGCAGAACCGCATCTCGACCGGCCTGAAAGTCACGGGCGCGGTGGACGATGCGGCTGACTTCGCGATCGCGCAGGGTCTTCGTTCGAATATCCACGCGTTCACGGCGGTTCAGCAGGCTCTCTCGTCGGCCACCGGTATCATCTCGGTCGCCGTCGCGGGTGCTACATCTGTGTCGAACTTGCTGTCGCAGATCAACAGCAAGGCCATCGAGGCCTCCAACCCCTCGAACACGGCGAGCCAGCAGTCGATCCTGTCGAACGATTTCAGCTCGATGCTCTCACAGCTGAACACCTTCATCAGCAATGCTGTGTACAACGGGTTGAATCTGCTGTCGGCCGGATCGCAGAGCGTCACCATCACGGCGACTATCTCGGGCGGCCAGCTCACGCTGACCAATGCCTCGGGCTTGTCGGGCGTGTCGACGGCGCTCTCGGGCGGTGTTGCCACAACGGCGGCGGCGTTGGCGCTCTTGAGCACCATCACCGCGCAGCAGTTGGTGGTCGGTACTTCGCTCGGCACTCTCGGCGCGAACCAGACCTCGGTCAACTTCCTGTCGACGTTCACTCAGACGTTGTCGGATGCGGTGACCCAGGGCCTAGGCTCGTTGGTCGACGCAAACCTGGCGCAGGAAAGTGCCAAGCTGCAGTCGCTGCAGGTGCAGCAGCAGCTCGGCGTTCAGGCGCTCGGCATCGCCAACGCGCGTCCGCAGATCCTGCTCGCGCTGTTCCGGTAATTGCCGGCAGCCACCGTATAAACGGCATCGCATTCGCCGTAACGGCCGGGGTTTAACCCGGCCGAGGCCAAGGACTGGAACGACTGAAAGCCCGGGCAGAATTGCCCGGGCTTTTTATTTCGTCCGGCTGTTTGTTTCTACGACGCCATCTCGCGTTCCGCGCGCGCGCGCAGTTGATCGCTGATGCGGGCGGGGGGCAGGTTGGCCAGCACGTCGAGTGCCTGACGGATTCGCTGGAGGCGAATCTGGTGGCGCCGATGGCGGTTCTCGCCCCGTAGGATCGCATCCACCAGCCAGCCCCGCCGCAAGAACACGGCGAGATCGGTAATGAGCCCGACGGCACCGAGATCGCCGAGCGCCGCGACCGCCATTTCGTACTCGAGCCGGCACCGCAGCTCCGCGACGGCTCCCATGTCTCCGCCGCGCGGCTGCTGATAATCCAGTGACTTGCCGAACGGCTTGCCGAACAACGCCCAGTAAAGCCTAGCGAACCGCATGCCGGCGTCGTGCTGCAGCGGGTTGATCAATCCCCGTCCAAGGAGGACGGACAACGGATAGTCGGGTGATAAGGCCTGATCGCCCGTCGTTGCAACCCGCAGCTTCTGCATTTCGGGAGTGCCCCGGTCGACCGCTTCGCGCAGGCGCTGCCGCAGCTTCCCGCCCTTGGTTCGTTGTGCCGACTTACGTTTGCGTCCACGACGTGCCATGGCATGACTCCGCTGTTTTCGTGTCCCGTGCGACGCGGGCCTTGGGTTTGGGGTCGAACACGTGGCCGCAGCTCGGGCAGGCGCAGCGGTGTCGGCCCTTGAACTCACCCCAGATCTGATCGAGCCGGGCCCGCGAGAGGCCGTATTTCAGCTCGAGGTCCTTCCACTTGATCCGCGCCGCGCGATCTGCGGCGATCTGGGCGCCGAGGTTGGCGGCACTCCGCTTGCCACACGCGCGCTTCGATGGGGCGTTATGCATAATTGCATATCATTATGCAAAAACGCTTGCGCTCGGCAAGAAGAAAGATGACTATAGGCATTATTTTTTGACCGCCGGTCCGCCCGGCATCGCCAATGGCCGATAAACTTCAGGACGCGGCACGCCGCTACATTGACGCCGTCGCGGCTGCGACAGGCTGGAACTACACCGCGATCGCGCGCCGGGCAGGGCTCGCCTCGACGACCGTCACCCGGTTCATGAACGAGCCGGACGTCCGTCATGTGCTGAGTGCGCGGTCGATCGCGAAGATCGCGGCGGCGAGCAGCCTGCCGGTGCCGCCGGAGCTCGGCGGCGCCGTTCCTCTTATGGGTGACGGGGAGCCCGGCCGGCGCGAGTTCATGACGGCACCGATGTCGATTCCGCCGCCCGGGCCGCGCGATCTTCCTATTCGGGGCCACGCCAAAGGCGGGGTGGACGATGCCTATTTCTTCGAGCAAGGCGTCGTACAGGCCTATGTCGAGCGGCCGTGGTTCCTCATGGGTGTGCCCGCCGCCTACGCCGTCTACATCCAGAACGACAGCATGGAGCCGGTTTTTCGTCACGGGCATCTCGCGTATGTGAACCCCTCCGTGCCACCCTCGCCGGGCGATGACGTCGTCATCCATCTCAAGGACGGGCAAGGCTTCGTGAAACGCCTCGTGCGCCGGACGGCGCGGGCGCTGATCGTCGAGCAGTTCAATCCCGCGCGCGAGCTCGACTGGCCGATGGACAAGGTTGACGCGGTTCACCTGATCGTCGCATCGCTGCGCGTCCGCAGCTGACGGCTCTTGCGTGGGCTTGGCCACGCCGATTTTGCCTACTATGCAATTTTGCACTTTACCGTGCACTTTGCCGCGCGCACAGTCCTCCCTCATCTGGGGAGACTGCGATGCTCGACCCCGTGCCACGAACGCGACCCACGCACGCCACGCGCCTGGCCCGGCTTCGCGCCGCCGCGCGGGAATGCCGCCATGAATGGCGATGGCAGTTCGGGCGATTTTGGCTGCTGCGCTGGGAGAACATGCTGCGCCGGCCCGGCTGGCGTGTGGACGAGGAGACCCGCGCCTGGCGGCGCATGCGCGATGAGGTCCGGCGTTACGCCGAGCTGCGCCGCCAGATCGCCGCGCTGGCCGATGAGGAGCCCCCGCCGCACCCCGATGATGCCGCCGGCTAGGCGGTCGTCCACGCTTATCCACAATCACGCAGCGGCTTTGGACCCGCGATTCACTAAATTTTAAAGCAAATCCGTAGAAAATCGGCCTATGTCGGGTGCCGTCCCGTTTACCCTGAGCAACTCCGCCGCGGATATATCTCCAACCGCCCGCGACGCCGCGCGATCCGACATCGCGCGTGCTGTCGAGAGCGCCACGTCGTCGTCACACACCCCGTTCGGCACGTTGGTCGCCATCGCCGGTGCCGAAAGCAGCTTCCGGCCCGAAGTGAAAAACCGTCATTCGACGGCCGCCGGTCCATATCAGATCACCGAGACGACTTGGCTGCACCTCGTGAAGAGCTATGGCGCCTCGGTCGGGCGCGCCGACCTGGCGGCGCTGGTCCATCAAGGCGCGGACGGCAAGCTGACAGTCGCCGCTGCGGACCGGTCGCGGGTGCTCGGCGCGCGCCACGAGGTGGATCTCTCCTCGCAACTTGCGGCAAAATATTGTGACGAGTGCCGAGCCGGCCTGTCCAAGAAGCTCGGTCGGACCCCCAGTGAGGAAGAAGTTCGGGTGGGGTATTTCCTCGGCGTCTCGGGCGCCACGCGGCTCATCAACGCGGCAGCCGATCAGCCGGGCACCGCGATGAGCGCGCTTCTGCCGCGTGCATTTACCAATCACCGTGCCATGTTCAGCGCCGAAGGGCGCGCCTTGAACGCGCAACAGGCTTTGAATTTGCTGCAGACGCGCTATGCGGCTCAAATCGCCCGCAGTGACGCGTTGCGGTCGTATGCCGGCGCCCGCGAGCTTACGCCGCCCGTCCTCGTAGCCGATGCGGCCGCTCCTGCTGACGACCCCCGTGCGACCGCGCCGGCCGGCACCACGACCGCGCCGCAAGCTGCCGAGGTGGCGGTCGATGTACCCCCTGCGCCGCCCGAGTCCGCGACCCAAGTGGCGGCCGCCGATGACGGGCTGAAGGAACTGGTCTGCAAGGCAGACGGACGCGGCGGCGTCACCTGTGCGCTCTGATCGAAAGATCGACTGAACTCAAGTCTGAGCTAGCCGGCGCTCCCCTCTCAATTTCCTCGGCGAGCCAATCGTCGAGCACGGCGCTGGCTTTACCGATGAGGAGTGGTCGAGACCGCCTGCCGCCCTCCTCGCAAGCGATGCCGCGGCGCCAAGTTCCCTCCGACTATGCTGCCTCACACGTGCTGTTGTATTACTATCCGCGGGTTCGACGGGCGCGCGCCCGGCGATACCTCGAGTCCTAGTTGGGGGTACGACACACGATGCAGACCACGACGCCGGGCGGGTTAATGGTCAATCCCCGCGTCAGCGCCGGGATCGGCCGTCGCGGCGCGGAACCGATGCGGATCGTGCTCGACGCCCCCGTGCGGGGCCGCGGCCGTCTGCACAATCTCGTCGACCGCCCTGTCGATCCGATCTTTGATGTCCTTCTGACGATGTTCGGCGGTGCCGGGGGCGCGCCGCCGCTTGACTTGGCGCCGCAGCAGGTGGCGCGGCTGCACGACCTCGGCGTACTCGTGACGCCGGAGGAAATCTCGCGCGACGTGGTTCTGCTTTGTCCTCTGGTGGCGCACGAGGGAGACCGCTTACCCGCCGCGGATGAGCGCTGGATGATCCGTGGCGACCTCGCCATCCAAGAAGACGACACCCCGCCCGCGGCATTCGCCGACTATCCGATGCAGGGCCTCTCTTCGCGCCGCCCCGTCGTGTGGCACCGCGCCAGCAAGGATCATCCGGTCGCGGTGTGGTGGCCGGACGCCGACTGCCTGTCGGTATTGCGCTCGCTGCTCGCCGGCGAGACGGTCAGCGGCGCGGCGCGCGCGTGTCTGCCGGCGCTCGCGCGTCAGGGGATCGTCGCCCGCGCCGATGCGCCGCGCGACACTCCTCCCTATGAGATGACTCCGGACCGCTTCCGCACCGAGGCGATGACCGAGCTCAACCCGTCGCTGCCGACGGAGTTCATCGAGAATCTCGCCGCCTACTATCACGCGCTCGCCGGCGAGGGTTTGCTCCAGCGCCGCGACGCGCAGAGCGACCGTTACTACGCACACAACGATCCCGTCGCCTGCTTCGTGCAGCACTCTTTCCGGCCGCTCGTCGCCCGGCTCGCGGAACGCGCCGTAAAATGCAGCTACAGTTACCTGTCGTGGTACTGCGGCGGCGCCGAACTCGGCCTGCACACCGACCGGCCGCAATGCGCCTATTCGGTGACGCTGTTATTGGACTATCTCCCGGCACCCGTCGGGAAATCACCGTGGCCCTTGCGGATCGTACCGCGCGGCGGCGGCGCTCCGGTGGAATTCCGCCAAGCACGCGGCGGGGCATTGCTCTACCGAGGGACGGAGCTGTCGCATTCGCGCGCAGCCCTGCCGCCGGACCACACATCGATGTCGGTGCTGCTGCACTACGTCGATCCGGACTTCACTGGGCCGCTCAACTGACGTCTCTCCGCGGCGAATAGCCGTGGCGTCTTTATCGAACGCAAGTGAAGAGAGATGGTGGGTGCGACAGGGATTGAACCTGTGACCCCTACCATGTCAAGGTAGTGCTCTCCCGCTGAGCTACGCACCCGGTCTCAGGAATGGGCCGGACTATACAAGATCGCGGCCGGTTGACAAGCCGCGTCGACGGGGCGCGATCCGACGGCGGGCGTATGCGCCGCGTCAGACCGGCGCCAGCAGCTGCTTCACCTGGGCGACCAGATCGCGCAGATGGAACGGCTTCGACAGCACGGTGGCACCCGGCACGACGGGCTTACCGTCCTCGAGCGCAACAGCGGCAAAGCCGGTAATGAACATCACCCGCAGGCGCGGATCCGAGGCGCGGGCGCGGCGGGCGAGCTCGATGCCGTCAAGCCCGGGCATGACGATATCGGCAATAAGCAGATCGTAATGACGATCCAGCGCAGCCAGCGCCTGTTGTCCGTCGCGGTGGCAACTGACGTTGTGGCCGTCGCGGCTCAACGCCGTAGAGAGGAACTGGCGCATCGCGTCGTCGTCTTCGGCCAGGAGAATGTCGGCCATTGTACCCTGCGTCACGCGCGTCACGGGGGCGCCCTTGTCGGACGATGCCGATTCAGGTCGCGGCTCGCGTGCGGCGCGCTTTATGAAGGTGTTGAGAGACATCTCTAATCCAGAGAGAGGCGGCGGGTCGACTCTAATCGGAAGGTCTTGTCAAACGGTTAACCAGGAGCCCCGACGTTAACCCTCAGTTTTGCAAGCTTATCCTGTCTCCGGAACGGGCCGGCGCGCCCCCCGTTCATTTCATTGCCCACGCCGGGGGGCTCTCGAATCGACGATGGGTGACAAACCAGCCGCTTTATTTTAAACGAGTGAAGGTGTTGCGGTTTTTGTGATGGCACACAGTCACTCCGTTCCCCGGGACCCGGCCGCGTTCGTCGTTGAACCGCCGATCGAGATCGTCCGTCCGGAGGGGACATCATCCACCCCCCTGGTCCTGTCCTCGCCGCACAGCGGGAGCGTCTACCCCGCGACGTTTGTCGCCGCGTCGCGGCTCGACCCACTGACCCTCCGCCGGTCCGAAGACGCGTTCGTGGACGAGCTGTTTGCGGCCGCCCCCGCCTCCGGCGCGCCCCTGCTGAAAGCCCGCTTTCCGCGTGCCTTCGTCGACCCGAACCGCGAACCCTATGAGCTGGATCCCGGCATGTTTGCCGACGACCTGCCGAATTACGTGAACCGCAGTTCACCGCGGGTAGGAGCCGGGCTTGGGACCATCGCCCGGGTGGTCGCGAGCGGTGCCGAAATCTATGACGGCAAGCTCCTGTTCGCCGAGGCGGAAGCGCGGATCGAACGTCTGTACCGGCCTTACCACACAGCTCTCAACGACCTGCTCGATGAGGCGGCGGCGAAATTCAGCCGGGCTTGGCTCATCGATTGTCATTCCATGCCGGCCATCGGCGGCCCACACGACCGCGACCCCGGCAAGCGCCGCGTCGATTTCGTGCTCGGCGATGCGCACGGGACGAGTTGCGCGGCCTGGGTCGTGGATTGGGCGGAATCGTTCCTGCGGGATCTCGGCTACACCGTTACGCGGAACGATCCGTTTGCAGGCGGCTTCATCACCCGCCATTACGGGCGCCCTGCACAAGGTCGCCATGCACTGCAGATCGAAATCAATCGGCGCCTGTATATGGACGAGGACCGCATCGTTCGCACAACGGGCTTCGCAACGCTGGCGGCCGCCCTCCAGAAATTCGTTGCCGCCGCCGCGGCTGTCGCGGCGCGGGGATTTGCGCAATGACCAACCCTGCCTTGGCGCCGAGCCCGGCGCCAATCAGGATCCGCGATGCGGACGATTCGGACATGCCGGCCATCCAGGCGATCTATGCGCATCACGTCCTCACCGGTCTCGGCTCATTCGAAGAGGTTCCGCCGGCGCCCGAGGAGATGGCGCGACGTCGCGCTGATATCCTCTCGCATAAGCTGCCGTATGTGGTGGCGGAGGTCGATGACCGGATTGCCGGCTATGCGTATGCCGGCAAGTTCCGGCCGCGCTCGGCTTATCGCTACTCGGTCGAGGATTCGATCTACGTGGCGCCCGACGCGCAACGCCGCGGCGTCGGGCGCAAGCTGCTCGACGAGTTGATCGAGCGCTGCACCCGCCAGGGTTACCGGCAGATGGTGGCGGTGATCGGCGACAGCGCGAATTTCGGCTCGATCGGCGTGCACCTGGCGGCCGGCTTCGTCGAGGTGGCCCGCTTGCCGGCGATCGGCTTTAAATTTGGCCGGTGGGTGGATTCGATCATGATGCAGCGCGCCCTGGGCGCGGGCCAGAGCACGCTTCCCGATCGTTAACCCTGTGCGCGGCGCGAACACGGTCATTCGTCATGGCGCACCGCCCGGGCGGCGACCAAACGGCGAAAAAAAAGGGCCGTGACACGCACGGCCCAAGTTTAGGGAGGAAACGCCCAGGAAACGGCAAGGCCGTTTCCATCGGCGGCATCGCAGATGCCG
>Ga0335070_10012240_pt1 | contig 10010 bp, 8 predicted proteins | sample Lox_Sample_13_FD_206722 | JGI IMG/M metagenome (GOLD analysis project Ga0335070, IMG submission 206722) | Soil microbial communities from Loxahatchee National Wildlife Refuge, Florida, United States - Lox_Sample_1.3 | ecosystem: Environmental > Terrestrial > Soil > Wetlands | place: USA: Florida... | reverse complement strand
GCGCCCGACCGCGACGCCGCCGATCGCAGAGCTCGAGACCTACACCGTCGTCCACGACCGCGACGGTCGGCCCACCGGCGCGATCGCGACGGCCCTCGACGCCGATGGCGGTCGCCATTGGGCGACCGGCAGCCGTTCGGACGTCATCGGCGCGTTGCTGGGCGAGGATCGGATCGGCTCCAAGGTCCACCTCGACCGCACACCCGAGGGCCGCGTCGAAGTGACGCAGATCGCCTGAGGCCACGAACGGAAACGCCAGCGACCTCCGAGGTGCAGTCAGGAGAGCAAACCATGCGCGCGTACGACCAGCTGTTCATCGGCGGCACGTGGGTGAAACCGAAGAGCGACGCCAAGATCGAGGTGGTATCTCCGCACACCGAGGAGATCGTCGGTGTGGTTCCGGAAGGAAGTGCGGCCGACATCGACGCGGCCGTCGCGGTCGCGCGGCGAAGCTTCGATTCCGGGATCTGGAGCCTGGCGCAGCCGAGCGAGCGGATCGCGGCCGTGAAGCGTCTCGCCGATCTCTATGCAGCCCGGATGGGTGAGATGGCGGCGCTCATCACCGAAGAGATGGGCTCCCCGATCACCTTCAGCCAGCTCGCCCAGGTCCCGGCGCCCTGGATGATGCTGAACCAGTTCATGAAGGTCGCAGCCGAGCACCCGTGGGAGGAGATTCGTGCCGGCGTTCTCGGCCCGGTCATCGTCCGCAGCGAGCCGGTCGGCGTCGTCGGCGCCATCGTGCCCTGGAACGTCCCGCAGTTCACGACGATGTCGAAGCTGGCCCCTGCGTTGCTCGCCGGATGCTCGATCGTGGTGAAGCCGTCCCCCGAGACACCACTCGATGGCAACCTGCTTGCGAAGCTGATCGCCGAAGCCGGCATCCCCGATGGCGTCGTGTCGATCGTGCCGGGCGGGCGCGAGGTCGGCGAGCACCTGGTTCGCCATCCGGAAGTCGACAAGATCGCCTTCACCGGCTCGACCGCTGCGGGCCGCACGATCGCGTCCATCTGCGGTCAACAGCTCAAGGCCGTCAGCCTCGAGCTCGGCGGCAAGTCCGCCGCCATCCTGCTCGACGACGCCGACCTCGCCGCCACGATGCAAGGCCTCAAGTCGGCCTCTCTGCTCAACAGCGGTCAGGGCTGCATCTGCCAGACGCGCATCCTGGCCAGCCGCCGCCGCTACGCCGAGGTCGTCGACGCGTTGGCCGCGACCGTGCGCGCGATGAAGGTCGGCGATCCCGCGGACCCGGCGACCGAGATCGGACCGATGGTCGCTCGCCGCCAGCAGGAGCGCGTCGAGAGCTACATCGCGCTCGGCCAGCAGGAAGGCGCTCGCGTCGTCGTCGGCGGCAACGGCATGCCCGACGGGATCGATCGCGGCTGGTACGTGCGGCCGACCGTCTTCGCCGACGTCGACAACTCGATGCGCATCGCCCAGGAGGAGATCTTTGGCCCCGTGCTCGTCGTCATCCCCTACGAGGACGAGGCGGATGCCATCGCCATCGCGAACGCCAGCGAGTACGGACTGGCCGGAACCGTCTGGACAGCCGACGCCGATCGGGGCATGGAGATCGCACGACGGGTCCGCACGGGAACGTACGGCATCAACCGGTACATGATGGACTTCGCCGCACCCTTCGGCGGCTACAAGTCGTCCGGACTCGGCCGCGAGTTCGGTCCGGAGGGCTTCGCGCACTACCTCGAGAAGAAGTCGATCGTCCCGGCTCCCCCGTCGCCGAACCGGCGCTAGCGGACCCGGGACTGGAGAAGCGCTGGCATGGAAGTCGAATACGAGAAGCAAGGGCGCATCGCGATCCTCACGCTGAACCGTCCGGAAGCGCGCAACGCCGTCAACGGCGCGTTGGCCAGGCGCATGGAAGAGATTCTCGACGATTACGAAGCCGACCCCGAGCTCTGGGTCGCCATCCTGACCGCCAACGGGTCGGCGTTCTGCGCCGGCGCCGATCTCAAGGAGATCGCGGCGGGCCGCGGCCCCGAGCTGGGGACGATAAGGGGCGGATTCAGCGGCATCGTGATGCGAGAACGGACCAAGCCGCTGATCGCCGCCATCGCCGGCAGCGCGCTGGCCGGCGGAACCGAGATCGCGCTTAGGGCGCTGGCGGCGCGCGTGATGGCGGCCGCGCCGATCGCGGTCCAGCAGAGCCGAGGCGTCGCGGTCCGCGCCTTCACGGATGACGACCCCACGCTCTGGCGCGCAGGCGCCAAGGCATTCCTGGAGAACGCCAAGACGCAGGATTTCCAGGAGGGTCCGCGGGCCTTCATCGAGAAGCGCGCGCCCCGGTGGACGGGGCGGTAGCGCCCGTCGAGGAGGCAGACGTGATCAAGGTGCGGAAGCTCCGCTTCGAGTTCACCGACGACATCCCCTTCTGGTTCAACCCGAGGAACGCCGAGGCGAGCCAGATCGCCAACAACCTGTCGCTCATGGCGCCCGCGTTCGAGCGGTACTTCATCAAGGCGATTCGCGACGCGATGCCCCGGATCCGAGGCGACGCCGCGAGGGAGGAAGCCAACCGCTTCTGCATGCAGGAGGGCCAGCATGCGAAGTTCCACATCGATCATCAGAACCTCCTGCTCCGGAAGCACCCGGAGCTCGAGGCGGTGCGCGAGGAGATCAATCGCTCGTACGACGACCTGTATCGCGACGAATCCACGGAGTTCGCACTCGCCTATTCGACGACGATCGAGCTGAGCTTCAAGCCGCTCGCCCGGTACTTCGTCGAGAACCGGCATGCCTTCTTCGACGGCGGGGACCCTCGCATCACCGCCTTCGTCCTGTGGCACTTCGTCGAGGAGTTCGAGCACAAGCACGCCATGTTCGACGTGTACCAGGCGGTCGTCGGCGACTACTGGTACCGCCTCAAGGTGGCTCGCCGGACCCACGCGCACGTGACCAAGCTCGCCGCGCTTGCGACGAACGCCTGCGTCGCCTGCGAGGCGCCTCCGGCGAACGCCCCCGACCTGGTGCGGATCCCGCGCATCCGAACCTGGGCGCTATTTCTCGGGCTCTTCGAATCGCTGTCGCCCTTCCACGACCCGCACCGCGGACGCGTGCCGCAGTGGATCCTGGACTGGTTCGCGGCCGACGAAGCCGGTCAGGACATGACCGCAGTCACACTGTGATACCTCGGAGTCTCTCCGAGTCCATGGTTGGGAGCAACGCGGTGAACGACAGCACCCCGGTGATCATCGGTGTCGGCGAGGCTTCGGAGCAGATCGATTCGCCGGCCTATCGGGCACTGTCGCCGGCAGACCTTGCTGGCGAGGCCGCTGCCGCCGCGCTCGACGATGCGCTCGATCGGGCGACGCTCGCGCCCCAGATCTCGGTCATCGCCGCGATCCGCCAATTCGAGGCTTCCGTGCCGAACGCCGTCGCGCCGTTCGGCCGGGCCGACAACTTCCCGCGCGCCGTCGCACGCCGGATCGGGGCCGACCCCGCATGGGCGATCCTCGAGCCGCCGGGCGGTCAGGGCCCCCAACACCTGATCAACGAGTTCGCTCGAGCCATTGGCGCCGGTCTCACGGATCTCGTGCTGCTCTGCGGAGCAGAGGCGATCTCCACCGTCCGCCACCTGGCCAGCCGCGGCGAAACGCGCGACTGGTCCGAGACGATCGGCGGACCGCTCGAGGATCGCGGTTTCGGCGATCTATCGGCTTCCACGGAGCTGGCACGCCATGGCGTTCGAACGGCGATTAGCTTCTACGCCCTGCTCGAAAACGCGCGTAGGGCGCGCCTGGGCGCGAGCCGTGCCGAGTACGCGCTCGAGATGGGCCGGCTGTTCGCGCCGTTCACCCAGGTGGCGGCGGCCCACCCGCACGCCATGTCGCGCGAGGTCAGAACGGCGCCGGAGCTCGCAACGGTCACGCCCGAGAACCGCCTCACATCCGATCCGTATACGCGGCGGCTGGTCTCGAGGGACCAGGCCAATCAAGGCGCTGCGGTTCTTTTGACCTCGCGCGGACGCGCCCGCGCGCTCGGCGTCCCCGACGAGAAGCTGGTCTATCTGCACGGCGGAGCCGACGTCCGCGAACAGGCGCCCCTCGAGCGGATGGATCTGTCACGGGGGCCGGCGTCCGTCCTGGCGGCGCAACTCGCGCTCGAGAAGGCCGCGACGTCGCTCGACGACGTCGACGCGTTCGATTTCTACAGCTGCTTTCCCATCGCCGTGTTCAACGTGCGGGATGGCCTCGGCATCGCGGCCGACGATCCGCGGCCGCTCACCGTCACGGGCGGGCTGCCGTACTTCGGCGGCGCCGGCAACAACTACTCGATGCATGCCATCGCTGCGATGGTGCGGCGCCTGCGCGCCCGCCCTTCGGAGACCGGACTCGTGGCCGCCAACGGTGGCGCGCTCTCGAAGTACTCGGTGGGCGTGTACTCCGCCCGGCCCGGCTCACGGGGCGACTTCGACAGCCAGGCTTTGCAAGCCGAGGTCGACTCCTGGCCCGCTGTGCCGCAGGCGATGGGCGACGGCGAGGGGGTCGTGGAGACCTATACGATCGACTACACGGGCAAGGCGCCGCTCGGCATCGTCGTCGGCCGTCTGAACGGCTCGCAGGCCCGCTTCGTGTCGATGACCAGCGGCGGCGAGGATGCCGTCATCCAGACCATGATCGAGGCCGAGCCCTTGGGCGCGCGGGTCGAAGTGAAGCCCGACGAGAGCGGTCGCTCGATCATCCGAGCGATCAAACCGGCGTGATTCGCTCTCTGCGAGAGGGGCCAGCATGAAGTGGTGTTTTGCCGAAGTGTTCGGGAAGGTCGCGTCGCTCGTTCCCGACCGCCTGGCGCTGATCAACGGCGACACCCGCCGCACGTGGCGGGAGTACGAGGATCGCGCCGCCCGGATCGCCGGCGTCCTCCGCGCAGCGGGGATCGGACCCGATTCGAAGGTGGCGCTCTACGGCTACAACTCGAACGAGTACCTCGAGGCGCAGTTCGGCGTCTTCAAGGCGCGCGACATTCCGGTCAATGTGAACTATCGCTACGTCGAGCACGAGCTTCTCTATCTGCTCGACAACGCCGACGCCGAGGCCGTCGTCTTCGACGCCCAGTTCGCTCCGCGCCTGGCGGCCATTCGCGATCGCCTGCCCAAGCTCCGGCTGTTCCTGCAGATCGACGACGGCTCGGGGGAGCGCCTACTGGGGGCCATCGATTTCGAGGCGGCGGTTGCAAGCGGCGAGCGCCTGGCGCCGCAGGCGCATAGCGAAGACGACATCTACATGCTCTACACGGGCGGAACCACGGGCATGCCCAAGGGCGTGATGTACCGGCAAGGGGACTTCATCCCAGGACTCGTTCGAGCCGTGGCGCGAATCGGCCCCCAGGTTCCCCTGAATGCCGACAGTCTGACGGCGGCGATTCGCGCGCTCGAGGCGACTCACGCATTGCCGGTCAGCCTCGCGGCGTGTCCTCTCATGCACGGGACTGGTCTCTGGCTCGGTGTCTTCGCCGCTCACTTCGTGGGTGGGACCGCGCTGACGTCGCGGAACTCGCACTTCGATCCGGACGTGCTGTTTCGGCTGGTCGTCAAGGAGCGCGCGACCTCCGTGGTGATCGTGGGAGACGCCTTTGCCAAGCCCATGTTGGCCGCACTGCGACGAGCCGCCGCGTCGGGAACGCCGTACGATCTCTCGTCTCTGAAGCAGATCGTGTCCTCGGGCGTGATGTTCTCGACGGAGGTCAAGCGCGGCCTGCTCGAGTTCGCCGACGTCACGCTCGTCGACACCATGGGATCCACCGAAGGCAGCATGGGGGCATCCGTCGTCTCTCGCGGGAGCCCGCCCGGCGAGACCGCACGGTTCATGGCCAATCCGACGACGAAGGTGTTCAACGACCGCGATGAAGAGGTGAAGCCGGGCTCTGACGAGATCGGCATGATCGCCAACGGCGGCTTCGCGCCGGTCGGCTACTACAAAGATCCCGAGAAGAGCGCGCGCACGTTTCGCGTGGTGAACGGGCATCGCTACTCGTTCCCCGGCGACTTCGCGAAGGTGGCGGCCGACGGCTCTCTCATCCTGCTCGGCCGCGGATCGGTGTGCATCAACACGGGCGGCGAGAAGGTGTTTCCCGAGGAGGTGGAAGAGGCGCTCAAGGCCCATCACTCGGTCTGGGACGCCCTCGTCGTCGGCGTGCCCGACGAGCGCTTCGGGGAGCGGGTGACGGCCGTGGTCTCGCCGCGTCCAGGACAGACGATCGACGAGGCGGAACTCGCTGCCTTCACCCGCCAGACGCTCGCCGGCTACAAGGTCCCGCGTCGGACGATCATCGTGGACCATGTGCAGCGCGCCGCCAACGGCAAGGCGGACTACAAGTGGGCCAAGGACGTCGCGCTCAAGGATGCGGCATCGCATGAACGCTGATCATCGAAGTCTCAGGGGAAGGGTCGCCGTCGCCGGCGTCGGTGAGACCCGGTACTACCGGCACGGCAAGGCGCCGGAGCCCGAGATGGTGCTGTGCCTTCGGGCGATCCTCGCGGCCTGCGAGGACGCGGGGCTCGATCCCAGGGAGATCGACGGCTTCGCGTCGTACAGCAACGATCGCAACGACCCGCCGACGCTCGCCGTGGCGCTCGGATGCCGCGAGCTCCGGTTCTCCAACATGCAGTGGGAGGGCGGCGGCGGTGGCGGCGCGGGAGCGGTCGCCAACGCCTCCGCAGCGATCGCAACGGGCCTCGCGGATTGCGTCGTTGTCTATCGAGCGCTGGCCCAGGGGCAGTTCGGGCGCTTCGGGCAGGGTCCACAGCTGCGCACGGTTCAAGGCGACCTCGCACTCAGCATTCCTTACGGCCAGATGTCACCCGCGCAGTGGTATGCGCCCAAGGCGATGCGCTTCATGCACGATCACGGCATCGGACAGGAGGCGTTGCGCGCCATCGCCATGGCCTCCTACCACCACGCGCAGTTTAATCCGCGCGCCATCATGTACGGCCGGCCGCTCACCGAGGCGATGTACGACGCCTCGCGCTGGATCAGCGAGCCGTTCCATCTCTATGACTGCTGCCAGGAGAACGACGGGGCCGCGGCGCTGATCCTGGTGTCCGCGGAGCGCGCGAAGGATCTGAAGCAATCCCCGGCCTATGTCCTCGGCGCCGCCATCGGCGCGGGCTTCCGGGTGCATTCGACGCCGGCCGGCTTCGCGACGCCGGATCTCGCCAGCTCACACTTCAAGACGTTGGTGCCCAGGCTCTACGCCATGGCCGGCCTCGGCCCCGCGGACGTGGACGTCGCCCAGGCCTACGAGAACTTCACCGGCGGCGTGCTGATGAGCTTGGTGGAGCACGGCTTCTTCGCACCGGAGGAGGCGAGTGAGTTCCTGAAGCTGGAGAACCTGATCGCACCCTCGGGAAAGCTGCCGATCAACACCAGCGGCGGCAACCTCGCCGAGTGTTACATGCACGGCCTCGAGCTCGAGATCGAGGCCGTGCGCCAGCTGCGCGGCCAGTCGACCGCGCAGGTTCCCGACGTGAACGTCTCGCTCGCGATCGCCGGCCCGATGGTGACCCCGGTCAGCACGGTGCTCTTCGGCTCGGAGGCCACGCTTTGACGTCTCGAGCCTATCTGCCTGCGGGCCTGCCGATTCCCGTTCCGGAGCGCAACGGGCTCTCTGCGCCCTTCTGGAATGGTTTGCGCGAGGGCGTGCTGAAGGTGCAACGCAATCCGCGCACTGGTGTCCATCAATGGCCGGCCCAGTGGATCGCCTACGACGATCACGGCTTCGACCTCGAATGGGTCGCGGTCGAGCCGCGCGGGCGGATCCACAGCTTCACCCGCGTCTGGCATCCGGTGCATCCGGCGCTGAGGGAGGCCTGTCCCTACATCATCGTCGTCGTCGAGCTGCCGCACGTGGGCGGCGTCCGCATGCTCGGCAACCTGCTGGGGGATCCACGCCAGGAAGTGCCGATCGGCGCTCCGGTGGAGGCCGTCTTCGAGCACCACCCCGATGCCGAGCCGCCCTACAGCCTGCTGCAGTGGCGGCGGCTGGATTCGCCGGCAGCAGGGGCTCGCTAGCGAGGGGACGCAACGATGGCGAAAGGCCGTGGTGCTCTCGAGGGTCTGCGCGTACTCGACCTGGGCCAGCTCATCCAGGGCCCGCAGGCTGCGCAGCTCCTGGCGGATCTCGGTGCGGACGTGATCAAGATCGAGCTGCCAGGCCTGGGCGATCAGAGTCGCGCAGTGATCATCTCGCGCGACGATCGGCGTTCCGCGTTCTTCATCGCGTGCAATCGCGGCAAGCGGGGCATCACGCTCGATCTGCGGGTGGAATCGGGGAAGCGGGTGTTTCTGCGTCTGGTCGACTCCGCCGACGTGCTGATCTCGAACTTCGTGCCGGGAACGCTCGAAGGCTGGGGCCTCGGCTACGAAACGCTCGCCGAGCGGAACCCGCGTCTCGTCTTCGCGACCGGGAGCGCCTACGGGCCGGTCGGTCCCGATTCAGGCCTGCGCGGCGCCGACCTGGCCGGTCAAGCGGCCGGAGGCCTGATCCGGCGGACGGGCCCCACCGATCCCCGGCCCGTCGGTGCGGGCATCGCCGACCACCTGGGCTCGCAGAACATGGCGAACGGGATCCTTGCCGCGCTGTTCGCCCGCGAACGCACGGGACGCGGCCAACGCGTCGACGTGTCGTTGCTCGGCGCGGTTATCTTCGCGCAGGCGTCGGAGTACACCTACACCATCCTGACGGGCAACGAGCCGGGCGAGACCGACCGGGGTCATCCGCTGCTCCACGGTCTCTACGGCATCGTGCCGACGTCGGACGGGCACGTCGCGATCGTCGGCGTCGAACCGAAGCAGCGCTCGGCCTTCTTCGAGACGATCGGCCGCCCGGAGCTCGCTCTCGATCCGCGCTTCCGCTCCGGCTTCTATCCGCCCGCCGTGAGGCACGCGCTCTTCGACGAGATAGCCGGGGCCTTCCGTGTCGGCACCACCGCCGAGTGGATCGAACGGCTGCGCGCGATGGACGTGCGCTGCGCACCGGTGCGTGACTACCTCGAGGTCCTGCGCGACGAGGGCGTCTTCGCGAACGGCTATCTCCAGCGCTTCGGGGACCCCGCCGAGGGCGAGCAGACGGCCGTCGGCTGCCCGATTCGCTTGAGCGACACGCCCGCACGACCCGGGCGATCTGCGCCCGAGATCGGCCAGCACACCGAGGAGGTCCTGCTCGAGCTGGGCCTCGAACGGGACGAGATCGCGGCGCTCCGGGCCGCGCGCGCGATTTGAAGGAGCGATCACGCGGCCGCGCGCGCCGGGTCGAAGACGACCGGCAGCGTCCTCGGCCCGCGCAGGATCCCGCTCTCGAGAAAGCTCACCGCGCCGGGACCGCGCCGCAGATCGCGCGCGTGCGCGAAGAGCTCCTCGAATGCGATCCGCGCTTCGAGCCGTGCGAGTGAAGCACCCAGGCAGTAGTGGATGCCGTAGCCGAAGGCGACGTGGTCCTTGGGGTTGCGGCGCAGTACGAACTCGTCGCCGTTCTCGAACTGTCTCGAGTCGCGGTTCGCCGACGCGAACAGGACCAGGACGTGCTCGCCCTTCGCAATCCGCGTGCCTGCGATCTCCGTGTCGCGCGTCGCGCGCCGCGCGAGCATCTGGGCCGGGGAGACGTAGCGGAGCGCCTCTTCGATCAGCCCGGGGATCAAGCTGGCGTCCTCGGCGACGGCCGCGAGATCGTCCGGGCGGTCGAGCAGCAGGTGGACGGCGTTCCCGATCAGATTGGTGGTGGTCTCGTTGCCGGCCACCAGCAGCAGCACCGCGAAGAGCGTCAGCTCGTGCACGTCGAGCTTTCCTTCGGCCTCGTCACGGATCAGCACGCTGATCAGATCGTCGCCGGGCCGCCGACGCCGCTCCTCGAAGACCTCCTTCAGGAACTGCACGAACTCGGACATCACCGCGATCCGCTCGCGCGAAGGCGCCGCGGCCCTGCCGAGGCTCACGCCCTGCACGACCGCATCCGACCAGCGCTTGAAGTCTCCGAGCCGGTCGATTGATATACCGAGCAGC
>Ga0335070_10012239_pt1 | contig 10010 bp, 5 predicted proteins | sample Lox_Sample_13_FD_206722 | JGI IMG/M metagenome (GOLD analysis project Ga0335070, IMG submission 206722) | Soil microbial communities from Loxahatchee National Wildlife Refuge, Florida, United States - Lox_Sample_1.3 | ecosystem: Environmental > Terrestrial > Soil > Wetlands | place: USA: Florida... | reverse complement strand
CTCAAGCGACGGCTACCATACTTTTAACCCTCGCAAACGGTTGAAGCTTATGCCTTCTGAAAAGATCGGGATAGTTGGGTACGGCGTATACATCCCTCTTCAGCGCATCAAGAGTGAACAGATAGTTAGGGCTAGGGAGAGACGACGCAAAGACCTACCCGATTTCTTGAACAAGGTGAGGGACGGGCTGCTCCTGCGAGAGAAGTCTGTAGCCTCTCTATCTGAGGATTCTATTACAATGGCGACGGAGGCTGCATTGAATGCCGTCGAAATGGCAGATGTTGACCCTTCCGAGATTGGAACCGTGGCAGTCGGATCAGAATCAAAACCATATGCAGTAGGAACCATCGCTCGGCACGTCGCCTCATTTCTCGGACTCGGGAGTGAAGTGTACGTTGCTGATCTGGAAGGCGCGTGCAATTCAGGCATGCAGTCGTCAGCCTTCGTTGAAAGCCACGTCATGAGTGGAAGAATCAATTATGGTTTAGCGATTGGAACTGACGTCGCGCAGGCCCCCGTGGGGGATCCACTAGAGTACGCCTGTGGATCTGGAGCCGGCGCATTTCTGCTCGGGAGAGACGACCCGGTCGCGACAATTGTCGACACGGCAGCTTACTCGACCCTCACTCTCGACTTCTGGAGGCGAGACGGGGCGATGGTGCCGAGCCATTTCGGTAGGACGACAGTTGAGGCTTACATTAAACATGTGATCGCCGCAATCGAAAATCTTCTGATGAAGCATCCCGATCTTTCGCTAATGGATTTTGATTATGTAACTTTCCATCAACCATCAGGCTACATGCCGATGAAGACCTGCAAGACCCTCACACAGGAAAGGATTGAGCTCCTCGAGAACCCAGAATTGGAAACGAGGATTCGATTAACCCCACAGTTTATCGAGGAACGGATCAAACCATGGCTTCGAGTCCTGGACACTGGAAACACGTACGCAGCCTCTACGCTGATATCTACAAGCGACATACTTGACCACGCAAAACCCGGTCAAGATGTCCTCGCTGTTTCATACGGATCAGGCGCCTACACAATTGCCACCTGGCTTCACGTGGAGGACGCAATACTGCAGCGACGCGGGAAGACGCCGACGGTCAGAAACTACTTGAATCGAAGACGCGAACTCGACATCATAGCCTACGATAAGCTGATGAAGTTCAAAATCGGGTCGATCCGGCAGAAGCTTGCGGCTCCTCGGATTGTGGGAGAAATCGAACCGTATAATGGTAAGATGATTACGTTCACGTTGTGCAACGGCTGTGAACGTGTCTTCTACCCTGCCCGGGATCGATGCCTTGAATTCGACTGCAAGGGACCCGTGGAGCAGCACTCAATCCCCAGGAATGCACGTCTTCTCTCCGCTAGGAAACTCACGCTACGGAACCGGCTGATCTCCAACTATGACCTCCTGAAACTCGGCAAGGTACTGATAGTGGACGCCAAGGTAGAGGAGCTAAAGCCGGGAACCGAACTTGAAAGCATGATTCGGCGAATCGATGACGAAGGGAAATCCGGACTAATACTCTACGGACCCGCCTACCGACCCGCATTCAGATCCAAGATGCTTAAGGAACAGACACACGCCGCCACGGTGCTCGCACGTTAAAATCCAACATAACCTACAGATTTGCCACGTGAAACATCCAAAATAACGCATGTAATGATGGAGTGAAGAGCGCTTCGATACTTGACGTTGAAGCTCTCGTTGCCGATGCCGAGAGCTCCCAGTGACGCCATTAGCTTAACTTACCCTAGGGTGTAAGGGTCCAAACCACGCCCCGACCAGTTCTATTTATCTAGCAATATCGTCCGGGTCGTCCGGATTGAGCGGTAACCAACCGAAAGCCGGCTTGCTAGTCAACGGTGCATCGACTTCCACCGACTGGTAACCACCCGGTTCATCGATCTGAGCCGGCTTTTTACCGTCTTTGTCATCGACCGGGGAATCGACTTTCTTATCGACCCTCGGATTTGAGCACGAAAAATGGTTTGTCACGGTTCGAGGATGGTTCCGTTGTCGGTTCGTGGTCGCTTCATGATCGCTGCGTCGATGCTACAGCGTTGGTTCCATGTTGCTTCGCCACGGTTGTCTGAATGATAGTCGACTTGGTACGTCGGTTGCGTAGTTTGATTATTAGGTTGGCAATGCGGTTAAGGATTAGGGGAGTCGTATACGCAACTTGAGGATGAGAACACAACGCGGTCAATGTGCCTTTGCTGCGGCTTTTGCAACGTTCATTGTGATCCCGAGATTCGTGGCTAGAAGATTGGCCGGTGATTGGTACAGTTCCCTATTCCCGGAAACTTTCGCGGCTAAATCGAATAGCACCTCAATCCCTAAGAGTTCTCTTCCAAGGTCTGAGCAATCTTACGGCCACGTTCCGTCAATGGTCAAAGGCAGTCCGATTGTCGCAACGAGAATCCAGCTATAAATCTGTGCTATTCATGTTAGAAAGAGCTTGATTATTGTTCAATCTGTTTGCCGCATCCATCACAGAATCTTGAGCTGACTGGAAGTTCGCGGCCGCAGTATGAACAAAAGTATCTCGCTTGTTGAATACCCCTTGATTGTCGTTGTGTGATCCACCAGAATCCTATGCTTAACACAATGGATAATACGACACTTAATGAAATGCTCAGCAATGCCGAGAAAACGAAATCCAATTTGGCTCATAGAAACTGTGACCGCCCGAACAGAAAAAGCCCTCCATAACATAACATTCGAGAGAATTTAGAAGAAAAGACCTAGTGCATATACAGCGTTTTCATTTTCCGTGTCCAGAAGGTGGATTGGAAAAAAGGAGAGAGATTGGGAGTAGATGTCGTAAATCGCTGATTTTATTCATGTACACAGGGAAGGTCGGGGTGGATGTCAGAGACGTCTAAGCTATGAGGTGTGATGCCTGACTCGCAGCAAAAGGTGTTTGAACCTATCCTGCCAACATTACAGTTATTATGTTGTGGTGGATTTTCATCTCCACCTTGGTGAGCGGCTCCCGCGCAGCCGAGCGTAACGTAGTTCGGGTTGTTTGGTGTTAGATTCACACATGCGTTGCTGTCACCTGAACCTTGCAATGGCAGCATTACTGGCGTGGCATATGAGATGCCGACAAGCGAAGTTAACAGCATAAATCCCAATAGGATTGAGAGTAGTGCTTTCACGTAATATCTCCAGCCCCGAATAGTACATATGGCATATATACTTTGGGATGCTCGCATTCTCACTTGAGATACCACTAAACTTGAACCGTTAAGTGTATCATTTCATGCCAGGATTGCGAGTCCTTCCTCGCCTCTTCAGGAAGGTTGCAGCGACTGGATCCTCAACCATATCGTTGTCGCTGAATTGGTCGAGGGGCTTGACGTTCTTCTGGAGTGCCGCTCCATGATTTTTGCGTCCGCATCTGCAGACGCATTTCAGTTCCTTCGACATGACACAGTTAGCGTCGTATTCTCCACATTGTATGTCTATGATGAAAGGTTTTTCGAGTTCTTGAACCTGGAACATTTCACCCCAGCTTATCGGTTACAACTGTCGCGGCAGTGAAACCTTGACCGTTCACGGATCAAGAAATCGTGGTCTTGAAGCGGCTAGTACATGCTCTGATCCCGCAAAACTCGCTATAAACAGACGCAACCTCACTGTTTTAGCTATATAAGCATCGATCGTTTTCAACGTGCTCGTAATGCTTCATGCAGCATGAGGACGAAAGTGCGGTTCCAATGCCGACCAGCGAATTGGGATTGAACATAGCCTGCGACGCTCACCGACTCCACAGCTTCGCCGAAAGTGTCCGACAGTTGGCGTTTGCTTGAGTCGGCGCGATTGCCTTTCATTATAAACGATCTGCAACCGCATCCCTCACTTCGGTCCTTCTACCGACAGATCTTTCGGGAACAGTTCGACTCAACTCTCGAGCAGTACATTTCTGAGACGAATCCGTATCCTGTCAATCTTATTCGTTTCAACCCTAGTAACTCACGAAGTTTTCCGGCCATGTTGACCCGTCGAGCAGCGATTTGGGCCTGATGTTCCCCTTTCCACGACATTTGTACATCCTGTTCGGACATGTTCGGTGATGTTGAGTCATGTTCGGTCAGATCTGATGCTGGAGTTGACTCAGAATAAGAGTGAAACAAGAGGTGGAACAAGCCAGAACAAAGCAGAACAATGCAGAACGTCACCGAACATAACCGAACAACCCTGTGAATACGGGATGCAGTGATACGGGACGCCCGTTTTGGTCCGATATGTGTCCATCTAAGGGTTCTTGCCCCTGCTTGTCCCAAATTTGAACACAACTCGGAATCTGGTTTCCAAATGAGATTGGGTACTCTAAGGTAGAGAGCAGGGGTTGAATGGGTGATGTAGGCAGAATTCCCCCTCGGGTGAGAAAAGTACACCTTGTCCGCTTTTGATGTATCAGCGGTCTTCAGAATCCTTTGATATGAGGAGCAGCAGACCGTATTCAGGGAGGGCATAAGTCTTCTGCGGCATAGCTGGATTTGTAGGATTCAATGACGACGCTCTCCTCAAAGACATGATACGAGTCATCAAGCATCGAGGTCCAGATGACGTAGGCTTCTACAGCGATGGTCAGGTCGGACTGGCAAACGCTCGACTGAGCATCATAGACATCGAAGGCGGCCACCAGCCTCAACGGAACGAGGATGGGACGGTACACGTCACCTACAACGGTGAAATCTACAACTTCCAGCCACTTCGAGCGGAACTCGAAAAGGCAGGACACAAGTTCTCCACCAAATCCGATACGGAGGTTATCGTTCACGGTTACGAGCAGTTCGGAAACGCGTGCATTCAAAGGTTAAATGGAATGTTCGCAATCGCCATCTGGGATTCCGCCAAGAAGAAGCTGCTCCTCGCACGCGATAGGATGGGCATCAAACCCCTCTACTACTCGATTCAGGATGGAGGAATCATCTTCGCCTCGGAAATCAAAGCGCTGCTACAAGCAAGGATAAAGAAGAACGTTGACCCGACTGCCCTCTACTCCGTCCTCAACGTAGGCTATATCCCGGGTGAGCGGACACTCGTTCGAGGCATCAAGAAACTCCCGCCGTCAAGCATCCTGAACTTCAAAGAGGGTGAAGCGGAAGTCTCAACTTACTGGCAGATTCCACCCACGTCAGATTCAGCAGACGTTGACAAGACCATTGGGGAACTACGAGCAGCACTTCGGGATAGCGTTCGTGACCAGTTGGTTGCAGATGTCCCAGTGGGGTGCTTCCTCTCAGGAGGACTCGACACAAGCACGATAGTCGCGTTTGCGTCTAAAGCAGTAACCCAACCTCTGAAAACATTCTGCATGGGGTTCGGCGAGGAGACTGATGAACTTCAAGACGCCAGGATCATAGCTGAGCATTTCGGCACAGAACACCATGAACTGATTGTTGACAGTTCGCAGGGAATGGAACTTTACCCGAAAATGATTTGGCATATGGAGGCACCTAAATACAATCTGTACCCTTGGTTCGTATGCGAACTTGTCAGGAAGCATGTCACCGTCTGCCTGAGCGGGAACGGGGGCGATGAAGTCTTCGGAGGGTATGTGGCTAGGTATCAACATGCCCTTAGAATCATGAAACTCAGCCGCAACCCAATAAGCCCAATCCTTCGAGCCGTTTATCCGCTCGCGGCGTTATCATCCGATATCCGAACCGAGAATAGGCTCAGAGTTCTACAAGCGTTAGGAGACCAAACGCGCGAATACCTCATTCTAGCCGGCGCCATGCCTGAGGCATTCAATCGGAAACTCTTCAAGAACCCCAACTATTCACCAGAAGAATTTCACGAAAATTACGCTCCGTTTTTCCAAGCCAACTCAAGTTTCGTTGACAACCTTATGAGAGCCGAGATGCGAACGAAGCTCGTTGACGATCTCCTATCTGTTGATGATACGATGAGCATGGCACATTCGCTAGAGTTGAGGGTTCCGTTAATTGACAACAGGATTGTGGATCTTATGGCCCCCCTGCCCTGGCAGTTAAAATTCAATCCGGGCGAGGGGAAACTGCTCCTGAGGCAAGTGATGAGGGATCTCCTGCCCGAGGGTAGCCTTCAGAAGCCTAAGTGGGGATTCAGCGTGGATGTCAGCGCCTGGTACAGGGGCGAGGTGGGGGAACTAGTACGCCAGATTGTTCCAGACTCAAGTGTTATCGGTGAATACTTCATGAAAACGCAGGTGCAGAAGCTGATCGACAAGTCGGAATCGCAGACGGAGCGTCGGTATCAAGTGTTGCTTTGGCAACTCCTCGGTTTCCATCTCTGGCATCGCATATTCATCGATAGTGACCGGCCTGAAAGTGCGACGCTGGAGATCAACGCGTTGGCGGCATAGTCTTTGGATTACTGGGTTATCGTGGTTGCGAAGAATGCGGCCCAGAACATTTCCTCCACGCTGACCTCGCTGCTGAACCAAACGATTCCTCCTACACGAATAGCAGTTGTGAACGACGGGTCCTCTGATGGGACAGGCAAGATTCTCGCCAAGGCACGTGATGAGAATCAGACAATTCGAGTTCTTACTCTCCCCGATCGTGGGTACGATATACGACGAGTTCCCGCCAACATCAACCTCGCCATAGATTCCAACCGCGACCTGATTGCAGATTATCTGATGATAAGCGGTGGTGATTGCATCTACCCACAGCACTATGCCGACTCAGTAATTCGCCGGATGAATCAAGAGACAAGAATCGTGGTCGCCAGTGGCCGTCCAAGTCAGCTGGGAATAGTCTCACAGGAGCATTCACCTTCCGGAAGTGGCAGAGTGATACGAACTAGATTCTTGAATGATGTTGGAAACCGATTCCCAGTCCGAGCTGGTTGGGAGGCGTGGTTGCTCTTCAAGGCGGCGCAGATGGGATTAGAAACGAGGCTGTTTAGCGAATTAGTGTATTCTCACGTTCGTCCAAGAGGATCAAGTCACCGGTTCACTTACTGGGGTGCCGCCATGTTTACTCTCGGCTATTGTCCGCTTTATGCCCTCGGGAGACTCACGAAGAGCCTCGTCAGATTATCGTCGCTGAGCACTTCCGCTGGTCTGCTTAGAGGCTACTTGACCGCAGCTTTAGGGTCTGCAGACCCCTTCATTGAACCCTTTGAACCGTCATTCAGGAAATTCGTTTCACTCCAACAACGGCGACGAATTAGCCGGGTGGTCACGTCGATGCTTAGTCACGGAATCGGTTGACAAGAGGCATCTTCCAACCCAGCCCGAATGCTTTCTTCGTAATCTTAATCACCGGGGCAGCCTGACGTCGTTTATATTCTGCCATGCGAATGCGCCGGATACTGTCCTCCACAACTTCTTTGGGGTAACCTTTCTGCAGAAGTTCCTCTTTCGTTAGCCTGTTTTCGATGGCGTCGTCAACGAGGGGTGAGACGATTGAGTAGTCAAATGGATCGAACTGGTCCGGGCGGAGTTCTGCTGATGGGATCTTATTGAAGCAGTTCTCAGGGATAATCTCTCTCCCAGCTCGCCTGTTATAGTATCTTGAGAGGGAGTAGACTTCTGTCTTGCTAACGTCTCCAATTACTTCGAGACCGCCGCTCATATCTCCATAGAGAGTGGCATAGCCTAACGCGAGTTCCGTCTTGTTCCCGGTGGAGAGCACTAGGTCATTGAACTTGTTTGATAGAGTCATTAGTATGTTCCCGCGAATGCGTGCCTGAAGGTTTTCCTCAGCCACATCCCGTGGTCTTCCTTTGAAGAACGGTGTCATTTCGCCTTCGAAGGTTTTGAATATCCGTTCTATAGGTATGGTAAGGTATTCTATTCCAAGGTTCTGGGCAAGCTGCTTGGCGTCGCTCCTGCTGTGATCGCTTGAGAAACGTGAGGGCATCGAGACGCCTGTCACGTTTTCTTTGCCAAGGGCTGTTGCGGCTATGACGGCGACGAGTGATGAGTCGATTCCACCACTCAATCCGATGAAGGCGCGTTTGAATCCCGTCTTTCTGAAGTAGTCTCTCACGCCCAGAACGATGGCGTTGAACATCTCCGCATCCCGATCGTAAGGGGGTTCTGTAACCGCCTCTAATCCTAATGCATCCGCGTCAACATCAACGATCACCAAGTCCTCTTCGAATTGCTTGCCAATCCCTATCAGTCGACCGTCACTGTCGACTGCTATGCTCTGACCGTCAAAAACCAGCTCGTCTTGACCGCCAACTAGGTTAACGTAGAAGATCGCAACACCAAGCCTCGTGGCTTTCCGTTTGATAATTCGAAGTCGTACTTGTCGTATGTTATCGTGGAATGGTGATGCGTTCAGGTTTATGATGATCTTGGCGCCCTGCTCACTAAGTTTGTCCACAACTCTAGTGGAATAGCCCAGCTCCTCGTCCCAAATATCTTCGCAGATGGAGGCGCCGATAGTCCAGGACTTTCCGTTCAACTCCACAGAGACTGGATTGTTGATGGTGGCTGGAGTGAAGTAACGGTGTTCATCAAACACGTCGTATGTTGGAAGCAGGCTCTTGTGAACTACGCTCTCAATTTGGCCTCGCCTGAGTATCGCTGCCGCGTTGTACAGGTTGCAATCATCGTAATCAACGAAGCCGATTATAGTGGTAATTCCGGTCAGCTGGCTAGCCACGTCAAGAAGACAGTCTTTGTTTAAACGGACAAAATTCTCCAGGTTTGGCCGCCTGTTCCCCGACGGGGGTCTCATCTCTCGAGGTGGTAGCAAATCCAGAGGAGGGTAGCCTGTTATGGCCATTTCAGGAAAGGCAACGATGTCTGCGCGAGCGGCTATCGCGTTCTTCCCAAATTCGATTATCCGTTGCGTGTTTCCTTGGAGATCGCCGACTGTGACGTTTACTTGAGCCATTGCGATTCTTGGCAAGTGATATCTTCGCGAATTAGACAGGTAGGTGAACAAAAGCCTTTGCCGGTTAAATCGCCGTTTTAGAATGCTTCATTCTTGAGGAGAGCTTCGACCTGAGCGGCGATTCTTCGCCAACCAAATTGTTCGGTGACCCATCTCTTTCCTGCTTCACCCAATCGTCTCCTAAGTTTCGCGTCCTGAGATACCGACGACAGTTTGTCGATCCAAGTGTCGGTGTCCGTGTTATCGATGGTCCAGCCATCTTCGCCTTCGAGCACGATTTCGGGCACACCGCCGATCCTGCTGGCCAAGACTGGGCGTTCTAAGAGTGAAGCCTCGAGGATAGTCGTTGGGCAGCAGTCTAGCCCTGTTGCTAACACGTAAGCGTCACATGCAGTCAACATCCTTCTAACTGAACCGACGTCAATGATGTTCGGTACGAAGTGTACGTTTCGTAAACCTGCGTATGCCTGCTTTACGTTTGGGAGGAATTGTTGGCCTTCAGTTTCCCCTTCGGCGATGTAAAAGTGGATATTCGCTAGTTCTTGCGCAATTCGTTTGAATTGGATGAGGCCTAGCACTTTAGGATAGATACTGTGATTCTGTATCAATGCTATGGCTGGATGTTCGAATACCAAACCTTGTTCAGGGTAGAACTGCTCAGGCGCCACACCTTGGTATACCACTTCCGTCCTCTTCCACGGTAGGTTATGCTTCACCGTTCTCTCCAACCATTTACAGATTGGCGTGATCTTCTTGGCGGTAACCGCCGACGTCCAGTTGTAAGTGTACTGTTGGGCGCTTAATGCTCGCTTCCGGAAGCTGGCTGACTCAAACCATGACCAGTATTCGCGCCACCAGTCACCTCGTAGGTGGAGAATCAGCGGTATCCTTTCACGTGAGAATATGGAACTCAACTTGAACTGAGCGGTGTAGAGTGCGTTGTCGGAGTATATGATGTCTGGTTGAAATTTGCTTATCGCTTCACGTACGTCTTTACCCCCGGCAAGTTGATCATCCAGCTTCTCTGTTATCGATCGTGATCGTCGTCTAGCAACTGTTGCCGGGTAGTTTGGGTGGACGATTTGGTGTTCCATGTCTGGTGAGAAATCTTCTGTCATTCTGTGAATCATTCTGCTCTTGAAAGG
>Ga0335070_10012238_pt1 | contig 10010 bp, 7 predicted proteins | sample Lox_Sample_13_FD_206722 | JGI IMG/M metagenome (GOLD analysis project Ga0335070, IMG submission 206722) | Soil microbial communities from Loxahatchee National Wildlife Refuge, Florida, United States - Lox_Sample_1.3 | ecosystem: Environmental > Terrestrial > Soil > Wetlands | place: USA: Florida... | reverse complement strand
CTGGAGGTTGTAGGACGTGAAGTAGCTCTGGAGGGCTTGGTAGTCGCTCGTGGTCGGCGAGAACTGGGCTGCGATCTGGGCTGGCGTCAGGAAGTGGTGAAAGAGTGGCGATGACTTGTTGTAGATGTCTGAAAGAGTGGACTTGAATGTCGCTTGGTTGCGCATTGGCAGGAAGACGGTGAAGCTCACCTGCGTTGAGGAAGCCGGAGAACCCACCGCCGTCGCGTTCTGGATGACGACGGGCACGCTCCCCGGGACCGAGGTCAGGGCCGCCAATGGGGCCGACTGGCTCGCTCCAAGGAAGGAAGTGAAGGTTCCCGCCGTTGCGCTCACCGAGAGAAATGCCATTAGAAAGACTGCCGAAAGGGTAAGAGTCAGCTTGTATGAGACTCTCATCGCAAGGTTGCTCTGCTAGGCCTAGTAGATAAATTCTTACGCGGAATGCCCATGGCTCAAGTTCTTGGAATTATCGCAGTCCATAACCAGTATTTCTGCGATAGATGCCATTTCCGAGTGAAATGTTGACAAAGGGGCGGAGTCTGCAGCCCCCGCCTCCTGCTGCCTTCGCCCCGAAAATAACCTCGCAAAGAGAACAGAGGACGGGGGAGAAGGCGGCCCGTTCAATTCCATGAACGGCTGGCCCGGGCCTGTTCAAAAGAGGTGGATTATATCTTGGTCCACCCAGGGACCATGCTATGAGCTCAAGGAGGAACGTCGTCCTGTCGAGCGTCGCCGCGCTGGCGCTGGCCGTGGTCATACTGACCGCCGGCAGCCTGGCAGGGATCCTGCCGACCTCGCAGAACGTCCAGGTGACCAACAACATGTCGAACCAGGGGGGCAACCAGGGCGCCACGACTACGACGACGGCCGGCGGCAGCCCTGGAGGGGAGAGTCCCCAGCCCGCCCAGACGGGGACCCTCTCGATCCTCGCCACGGACCCTCCTCAGGTCCCTTCGGGCGTTACTTCTGTGTACATGACTTTTGACCAGGTCCTGCTGCATCCCTCGGGCTCCTCCTCCCAGAACGGATGGATCGCGCTGAACGCGTCTGCCACCGTCGACGCCATTAGCCTGATCGGCGTGGGCCAGACCATCATCAGCGCCAGAGTCCCGGTAGGGTCGTACGACGGAGTCGAGCTCCACCTGAACTCCGCCATGGTGACCTACAACGGCTCCACCTTCTCCGTCGCGCCGGCATCCAACAACTACGAGGCCACGCTCGCAGGCGTCGTTCAGGTGAGCGGCTCGCAGGGCAGCGCGGTGATGCTGGACATACAGCCTCTCGTCCTCAACGTCGCGAGCACGGGGGGCCCGGCCTTCGTCTTCAATGCGGCCCTCAGCGCCATCAGCCTCAACGCCAGCGACGTCACCCCCGGAATGAACAGCACCGGCTTCAGGTTCGACCTTTCGAACCTCACCTGGTGGGGACACTTCTCATCCACCGTAACGAGCAACATAACCATCACGGGGGAGCAGCTGACCAACAGCTCCTTCAGCGTCACCGTCAAGAACACGGGCGACACCTCCCAAGTCCTCCGGATGGCGATCCTCTCCATCCCGAGCGGGCCGATCGCCAACCCGCCCAGGTCCATGCCCTTCTACCAGCTCCCGACCCTCTCCAGCTCCTTCAGCTTCGCCGTGCAGCCTGACGGGACGCTGCAGCTCCTCCCGTCTGCTGAGGTCTCGCTGAACGTCACCCGCTTCATCAACCCCATCTTCGCGCAAGGAGGATACACGCTGGCGCCGGGCGCCTCCGTGACCCTGAAGTACAGCGGCTCCATCAACCTCTTGTCGATCAGCTCGTCGGGACTCGGCTACGAGATAACCGTCGTTTCGGACACCACGCAGACGGTCGCCATCTCGGGCACGATGCCCTGAGGCCGGCCGGCGTCCTGTGGCCCTCCGCGAACGGCGCAATTTTATTGGTTATTCCCAAGCATTAGTAAGAGAAATCACATTTATAAGGGGGCTTTCTAAATCGTAGAGGTGGAGCGGATACCGTAGTGAACAAATTCGACGAGATTGACATGAAGATACTCAAGGAGCTTGTGGTGGACGCGGGTCAGTCCGTGCCGAAACTCAGCAAGAAGATTCAGGTTAACCCGTCGGTGACCTACAGCAGGATCAAGAGGCTCGTCAAGAAGGGTCTCATCAAGAACTTCACGGTGGAGGTCAACGAAGACCTCCTCGGCTGGAAGGTCCTGGCGTACGTGGGCGTCAACTCGGACGCCAAGGAGCGCGACTCCGTATTGAAGCAGCTCTTGGCCGAGGACGAGGTAAGGGAAGTAGCCGAGGTGACGGGAAGGTTCGACTTTCTCGTGACCATCAAGTCAAGGAGCCTAGAGGAGCTGCACAACACGGTCTCCAGCAGGATAGGGAACATAAGCGGCGTCCAGCACACGGAGACCTTCATAGCCATGAGGACGGGCGTGAGGCCGCCCTCCTACGTCACGAAGAGCTAAGCGAGGACCCTGTCGAGTGCAGCCAGGCTCGGGTCTACCGTAGGCACGGGGCCAACCAGTTTTCTGATCGAATCGATGTCCTTCAGCCCCGAGCCTGTGACCAGGACCGCCACCCTGTCGGACCTGTCGATGATCCCCTCCTTGAGCAGCTTCCTGAGGCCGGCGACGCCCGCCGCACCGCTGGGCTCGGCGAAGACGCCCTCCAGCCTCGCCAGGTCCTTCACTGCCCCGAGGATCTCGTCGTCAGTCACCGACTCCCCCACCCCCTTTGTCTTGGCCACCCCCTCCATCGAAGAGTCCGCGTCCCATGGGTAGGGGTCTTCCAGCCCCGACGCTATTGTATGGGGGTGAGGTTCGGCCTTCACCTCGCTGGCGGGCACGCCTGCCTTCAGGGCCCTCACCAGGGCGGAGTTGCCCTCCGGCTGGACGGGTACGAGCCTGGGATACTCCTCCGCAAGGCCCAGCTCCTTCAGGTCCCTGATGCCCTTCCACAGGCCGGCCGCGAGGCAGCTGGAACCCGTCGGGGCGAGCACCCAGTCGTATGGCCGCCAGCCGAAGGCTTCTGCGAGCTCGAAAGAAATGGTCTTTGGCCCCTCCATCTGGTAGGGGTTGAAGGGACCGAAGCTGGGAGACGGGTACCATCCCTTTCGGCGAACCGCCTCCCTCATCATGCTGACGGTGGGGTCCTCCCCCCTTTCGATGCCCCGCACCTTGATTACCTTGGCTCCGAAGAGCGTCAGCTGCGCGACCTTGGCGTCGCTGGCCGAGTCAAGGACGAATGCGACCGCCCTGAGCCCTGCAGCGGCGGCGTACGCCGAAAGGGAGGCCGCCGCGTTGCCGCTGCTGGCGGTGGTGACTGTCTTCACCTTCTTCTCGACGGCCTTGGCCACGCTGACGGCCATGGACCTGTCCTTGAAGGAGCCCGTGGGGTTCCTGGTTTCGTCCTTGAGATAGAGACCGTCCATGCCCAGCTCCTCCCCCAGCCTCCTGGCATGGATCAGGGGGGTCCCTCCCTCGCCGAGCCTGGGGGCGAGCTCCGCTCGTGCCGGGAGCAGTTCGGCCCAGCGCCAGACATCCCTTGGCCTCGATGCGAGGTCCCCCTTGGTCAGGGTCTCCTTCGCCCCTTCGTAGTCGTAGGAGATGTCCAGCCTCCCCAGGTCATCCTTGTCGCACATGACCGGCATGGAGGCGGGGTCGTACTCCTTGCCGCACTTCGAGCATCGCATCCGTGTTACGAGGCTCATCCTTCCTCGTCCTCGAGTTTGCCGAAGGAGTTTTTCTGCCTTTCCTCAACGCATCCCCTGGGCCCTTGGGTCCCCTCACGTTGCCGCGCCGTGGACGGACGTCTTTGTCTTCGCAGGTCCGAGCCCACGTCCAGGACCAGATGGATAGCGAAGAAAGGACCCGGAACCGTCACGAAGTACCGCTAGTTTGCCGGTCGTGCAGAAAAAAGGTCGACTGTTGCTCGCGGTCAGAAAAAGTCGTCTGATTGAGTGCCCAATCTCTCGCTGGCTAGCTGAAGTGAAGCGTGTACGTTATGTCCCCTTGATCATAGGATCCAAACATGTACCACACGAATACGCCAGTGCCCTGCAGGCCTCTGAGACCTCCCGTTCCATAGAGCACCGTTGCCCATCCGTTGGAGGTGAGACTCACTCCGTCGTATGCTTCATAGATGGAGATGGCGAATCTCCCGGACAGTGTTCCATAGGGGGTCGTCATTGCTGAAACGTCGTAGAAGCCCATGCCCCACAAGCGCATGGTGCCGTCCGCGTACCAAATGACATAGTAGTACTGGGTCTTCGTGGCGGTCATGTCACCAGTGTAGGTGAGCGTATACTGCCCCCATTCGTGGTAGTTGCCGTTGCTGTCGGTGTAGGAGCCATAGACGGTGGTGCCGGTCAGCAGCATATGTGCGTTGACCGCGAATGTAGTCGGCCTGTGGGCCAAGACGGGCACTGCAACGTAGACCTGGGCGAACAGAAGTGGAATCAGGAATAGGGCCAAGATTTTCGTATTCATTACGGTCAGTGATAATCAGTGGAAAGTGAAATATAAATATTTCAGGATTGGTTGAAAGATATGAAGAACTGTCTATAGACACTAGACTAATCATGATATCCTTGTTGAATAAGGGAGTGCTTTTAGCATGACACTAGTGACGTTAAGTTGCAACTAGTTCTGAGGCTACAGAGTATTACTTGACATGAGTCTCGTACCGACATCCAAGAATCCTCCCTGGCTCACCATGTTCTCAACAGATTGGTTAGCAGTCTGCGATATTCTTTCCCAGCATGGCTGCCCGACCCGTATCCTAGTGCTGCTGATTTCTCTTCCCGCGGCAGAGGACTTCCACGAACTTCAGTACACAGAGCCAACCTTTGCCAGCCAAATATGGAGCATTTGACTTCACACAAACCCCACACATAACTTGAAGACTTGTGATATCAACTTCTAACGGGTTCACTTCGACTACGGAGCACCTCCGACGACACGTCTGAATGCATTAGACGGCTTCAGCTCCAGATCTAGTATTGATACGCACCGTTGCCGTGAAGGTATTGTCAACTTACTCTCTAGGACAAAACGTTAAATCGATGCGAAATCTCAGCGAGCCCGATTCGCGATGAGGACAGTGGAGCTGACGGGAAGGGACCTTCTGGCGACGCAGGACTGGAGCAGGGACGAGCTCGAGTATACGATAGAGTCGGCCTCCAAGATCAAGGGGCTCTACAAGACCGGCGCGGTTCCGGAGCTCTTCAAGAACAAGACGATGTTCATGCTCTTCTACAACACCTCCACGAGGACCCGGTCTAGCTTCGAAGCTGCCGCGACGATGCTGGGCGGACACGCCCAGTTCATCGACTTCGCCACGACAAGGGGGTCCGAAGGGGAGGCGGTGAAGGACGTCGCGAGGATGTACGAAAGGCTGGGTGACGTCCTGGGCATCAGGGTCCTCGAGGCGGCGGTCGACTACCTCTACGGGAGGGGCCACCAGCTGATCCAGGAATACGCCGACAACTGCGCCATCCCCACCGTCTCCATGGCCGACGACATGTTCCACCCCACCCAGGCCATCGCGGACATGATGACCGTGAAGGAGCAGACCGAAGGCAGGTACGAAGGGAAGAAATACGTCATAGCTTGGGCCTACACCGACCATGTGAGGAGCTGGGGGTCGGTCCAGGACGAGGCGCTCATAGCGTCGCGCTTCGGAATGGACGTAACCATGGCCTACCCCGAGGGATTCGACCTCGACCCCACGGTGATGAACTGGGCCAAGGAGAACGCCAAGGCCAACGGAAGGGAGTTCAGGATCTCGCACGACCTCGACGAAGCGCTCGAGGGTGCGCTCGTGGTCTTCCCGAGGAGCTGGGCCAGCCATGAATGCACGTCCGTGGGCATGAACAGGTTCGGCAAGGAGAAGGAGGCGGCCCTCCACAGGAAGCACAGGGAGTGGATCCTGGACCAGAGGAGGCTGGACCTGATGGACAAGGACGCCATCGTCACCCACGTGCTGCCCGTCTTCAGGGGGGAGGAGGCCACCGACGAGGTCATGGACGGCCCCCACAGCGTGATCCTCGACCAGGCAGAGAACCTGCTCTACGTAAGGGCGGCCCTGCTGGCGCTCCTGACCGGCAAGATGTAGCGACTATTTCACTATGTGGGTTCCGCTCTTGCCTTCGACGGCCAGCTTGAGCTTGTTCAGTTCGGCGATTATCGCTTCGTCGCCGCCAGCTTCGACGAACCTCATGCAGGCGAGGACCTTCGGGCCCATGGAGCCGGGCAGGAAGTAGCCCTCGTCGTAGAGCTTCCTCATCTCGGGTAGCGGGACCGTCCCCAGCTTCCTCTGCTGCGGGGTGCCAAAGTTGATGCAGGCGGCGTCGACGTCGGTGAGTATGACGAACTTTTCGGCGCCGATGAGAGAGGCGAGCTTCTGGCCGCCGAGGTCCTTGTCGATGACGGCCTCGACGCCCCGTGCCTGCGTTCCGTCCTCGACGACGGGGATGCCCCCTCCGCCGCTGGCGATGACCACGAATCCTGCCTCGACCAGGGTCTTGATGGCGGACCGCTCGGCTATGATCTTGGGGTCCGGGGACGGGACCACCCTCCTCCATCCTCTGCCCGCGTCCTCCTTGTAGACGAAGTCAGGGTGGAGCGAAGCCAGCTTCTTCCCCTCCTCTTCCGCGTAGAAGGGTCCCACAGGCTTCGAGGGGTTCTTGAAGGCCTTGTCGTCCCCGTCGACTATCATCCTGGTGACGACGGTGACTGCGGTCTTCTCTATGCCTCTCTTCTTGAGCTCGTTCCTGAGTCCCTGCTGGATCATGTAGCCGATAAGTCCCTGGGTCTCGGCGCCGCAGGCGTCCATTGGATACGGCGGGAGCTGGTAGAGCTTCGAGCCGGCGTCCTGGCGAAGGAGGTCGTCCCCCACTTGGGGCCCGTTGCCGTGCGTGACGACGACCTTGTAGCCGGCCTCGATGAGGTCGGCGATGGGCACCGCCGTCTTCTTCACGTTCTCGTACTGTGCCTCGAATGTCCGCTGCTGGCCTCGCTGCAGGAGGGCGTTACCTCCAAGTGCGATGACGGCTATTCCTTTCTCGCTGGTCACGCGGATATCACGCCTGGAGGTGCCTTTTTGGCGTGATATAAGCGTTGGGAGCCGCGAAACGGAAAGGCCCGCGCCGGGGACCGAGCCAAGCTACCCGCTAGCCGACTGAAGACCAAGAAACGGTCGCTTTGCTGAAGCCGAGCTAGGGCCCGCTGCCGCCGGTGGCCGCGTATACCTCGAAGTAATCCCAACCACTGACTGAAGACGGCGTGAAGGTCGCAGTCCACATCGCGCCTCCGCCATGGACCCAGGTGTCGGAATCGGAATCGCCGTTGGAGCCGAGCCCCCTATAGAGGGCGCCCATCACGGTCAGGGTGAATGATCCGGTCCAGGACCCCGTGTTGGAGTTGATCACCATGTTGACCGTGAGGATTGCAACGTCGCCGTTCCATGGATAGACCCCGATCAACTTGCCAGTGACTGTGTAGAGGTTCTCTGACTGGGTAACCGTGATCTGGCCTGATTCCAGCGGGTTCGGACCGTAGACTACGTCGTCTTGCCCGTTGACAACGAGTGCGTCGGGACCCCAGAAGAACTGCTGGTCCAAGCCGCCGGCGGACTTGAACCATTCGATTTCTGAGCCGCCTTGCATGTTTTGGCAGGTGATCGCATTCTGGCTTCCTGTGTAGAGCTCTATCTCGATCTCCTGTGACCCGGTCGAGGTAGCCTTGTATGCGTCTACTACGAATTCGGCATCTCCATGATGGCCCTCAGTCGCCGCGGAAGTCGTGGCGAGCGAAAGGCTGTGCGGAAGGACGGAGGTGCATAGCACGACTGATACTAGAAGTAGTACGAGCAGCTTGCGCCTGCCAAGAATCTGCTTCGTTTCTTACGTATACATGGGCTTACGCTGAGGGTATGCTAATCGCTACGACCTCCCCCTTCGGAATGCCCGGGGATCGCGGCCCCGCCACGGCGCTTTCGATCAGAGAGAGGACGGAGAGCTGTTTCTTCCAGTGCAGCCTGCCGAATCGAGAACAGGTTCCTCGAGTATCAATGGGCTCAAGCCATGGGCTCGGGCACGGTGGAAACGGGAGGGGGGACTCTACTCGTTGTCGATGAAGTCGCTCGGCGGCGGGATGTCCGGCGGGAGGCCCTTGCGCTTCCGGATGTCTGCTATGAGCCCCCTCAGGATGGAGGTCGGAACCGGCTGCCACGATTTGAAGTACATGTTCCACATCGCCTTCCCGGCCGTGGCACCCCTCATGACCTCGCTCAGGTCGAAGGTCTCGGCCGACGGGATCTCCCCTTCGACGACGGCGAGGACCTCCTTCTGCTCTATGTTGAGAAGCTTCCCCCTCTTGGCGGAAAGGACGCCCGCCACGGCGCCTATCAGGTCTATGGGGCACTTGACCTCTATGCCCTGTATCGGCTCCAACATAACCGGGTTCGCCAAGAGCATGGAGCCCAGGATCGCCCTCCTGCTTGCGGGCATGAGCTGGGCGTAGGTCCTGTGGGCGGGGTCCTCGTGAGGGACGAAGTGATGGAGTATCACCTTGACCCCCCGACAGTACTCATAGGCGAGCGGGCCGTTGTTCATGACGTCGACGAAACCTGCCTTAATGGAATCCATGGACTCCTGGAGGAACTGGACGCCTTTGGTCTCCTCGATCAGGATGTTCCCCTTCTCGTCGATGGCCTGAACGCTTCTGGCTTCGTCGCTGTCCCAGCCGCATTCCTTCAGGATCTTGGTCACCACCTTGTCGTCGACGTTTTCGCTGATCTCTCCCGACCTGATCTTATTCACCACCTCGGCTTCGAGGGGTTCGACGCGCATGAAGATCTTGTTGTGCCTGTTGGGGCTCTTGGACATGACGGGCCCCGCCTTGCCCATGATGGTCTCCCTGTAGTTGATGAGAGGCTGGCTGGTGATGATGTCCAACCCTTCGCGCTGAAGCAACGTAGTGGCGATCTCCAGGTGCAGCACGCCCATGCCAGCCATGAGAGTCTCTCCGGATTCCTCGTTGATCCTGATTATGAGGTTGGGATCCTCGATGTGCATCCGCTGAAGGGCGTCCACCAGCTTCGGGAGGTCGCGCGGGTTCTTGGCCTCGACCGCCACGGTGACCACGGGCTCCGATACGTATTTGATCCCCTCGAACTGGGCTATACCCTTGACGCTGCTGAGAGTCTCCCCGGATCGGGCGTATTCTAGCCCCAGGAGGGCAGGGATGTTGCCGGCCGGGAGGAACCCGACCATCTCCCGGAGGAATCCCATGTACATGTTGACGCTCTGGACGCGACCCTCTCGTCTCACGTTGATGAGGTTGACCGTGTCGCCGTCATGAATGGTCCCGCTGAAGAGCCTCCCCGTGGCCACCAGGCCAGCCTGCGGGTCCACCACAACGTTGGTGACCATCATCACTATCGGCCCGCTGTCGTCGCACTTCAGGAGCGCCTTGCCCACCTCGCTCTCCAGGTCTCCCTTCCAGATCTTGGGGATGCGGTACGCCTGGGCGACGTCGGGCGGGGGGTGATGCCGGACCACCATGCTCAGGACCGCCTCGTGGAGGGCCACCCTCTCTCCGAGGGTCTTGGGGTCGCCTGTAGTGTAGGCATCGTAAACGTCCTTGAACCCGAAGCCTTCCCTCTTGGCCATCTCGAGGGTGAATCCCCACTTGTCCTTCGCGCTGCCGAAGGCGACGCTGTTGTCCTGTATGGAGACCTTCCATTTGTCCCTGTACTCTGGCTCGGCGTAGACCGTAATCAGGTTGTTGAACTCCGCGATGATGTTGGCCAACCAAGCCTGCATCTTGTCCGGGGTGAGCCTGAGCTCCTTGACTAGCCTATCTATCTTGTTGATGTAGAGGACAGGGCGGACCCTCTCTTCGAGGGCCTGGCGGGTGACCGTCTCGGTCTGGGTCATCACCCCTTCGACCGAGTCCACGACCACGACCGCGCCATCTATGGCCCTGAGGCTCCTCGTCACCTTCCCGGTGA
>Ga0335070_10012237_pt1 | contig 10010 bp, 7 predicted proteins | sample Lox_Sample_13_FD_206722 | JGI IMG/M metagenome (GOLD analysis project Ga0335070, IMG submission 206722) | Soil microbial communities from Loxahatchee National Wildlife Refuge, Florida, United States - Lox_Sample_1.3 | ecosystem: Environmental > Terrestrial > Soil > Wetlands | place: USA: Florida... | reverse complement strand
TCCGCCGCGGCCTCCTCCGCCGGAAGCTCGCCCTTGATGCGGTACACGCTCGACTGGTTCACGAAGGGCTGCCCGGTGAGCGCCTCGCGCGCCATCCGCGCATTGCTCTCCGGATGGTCCGGCGGGACGTTCCGCTCATCGCCGAAGCAGAACACCATCCGGTCCCACGGCAGACGAGGTCCGGCCGCCATCTGCCGGTAGAGCGCCTTGGGCGTCGTCCCGCCCGAGAGCGCCAGAGTGAAGCGGCCACGCGCGTTCGCCGCCGCCCAGGCCCGATCATGCACCCACTGCGCCGCGGTGCGAGCCACCGCGGCCTGGCTCTCCAGCACTCGAAGCTGCGGACCCGCCATCGCCACGCACCTCAGCTCTCGTCGAAGGCCGCGCAGTGCGCCGCGCCCCACAGCGCCGCCCGGTCGTTGAGCACCACCAGTACCGGGATGGACTCGAGGAGCGTCCGCATCCGACCCTTGTCCAGGAACGCGGCCATGAAGAGCCCATCCCGCTTGAACCGGGGAAGGATCTTCGGCGCGATGCCCCCACCGAGGAAGACGCCTCCCGTGGCGAGCATCCGGAGCGCGACGTTCCCCGCCTCCGCCCCGTAGGCGGAGACGAACAGATCCAGCGCCTTCACGCACACCGGGTCAGCGTCGTCCATCGCGCAGCGCGACACCACCGCCGCCGCGTCCTCCTTCGCGAACCGCTCGGTCAACGCCGGTGGCTCGGCCTGGCCCGAGCGCTCGCGGAGGAACCGGTAGATGCGCACCAGCCCGCTGCCCGAGAGGATCCGCTCCTCGCTCACCCGGCCCTTCTCCCGGGCGATGTGCTCCATGAGGTCCGCCTCGAGCCGGTTGCGGGGCGCGAAGTCCGCGTGCCCACCTTCCGTCGCGAACGGGCGATGCCGCTCCCCGTCCCAGTACAGCCCGGCCGCGCCCAGCCCCGTTCCGGCGGAGAGGATGGCCTGGTTACCCACCGCGTCCTTCGCCCCTGGCTGCAGCATGGCGAAGTCGGTCGGCCCGAGGTGCCGGAGCCCGTAGGCGTTGGCCTTGAGATCGTTGAGCAGGGTGACCTTGGGCACACCGAGGATGTCCGCCAGCCGCCCAGCATCGACCACCCAGGGCAGGTTCGGGGTCTCGGTTCGCCCGTCCTTCACCGGCCCGGCCACCCCCAGCGCCGCCGCTGTCGCCGCCGGATGCGCCTCGTCGACGAAGCGGCGGACGATGGTTTCGAGATCCGGAGCCGAGCGGCTCGGATAGACGATCTCCTTGGTCAGCAGGAGCCGCCCTGCCTGGACCTCGAACGTCGCCAGGCGCGCGTTGGTCCCGCCGATGTCGCCGGCGACGATCACGTGCCCGAGTTCTCCCAGTGGCGGCCCTCCCGTCGAAGCAGCTCGTCCGCCTCCGCGGGGCCCCAGGTCCCGGCTGCGTAGTTGGGGAAGCTCCTCGGCGGGAGCGCCTTCCACACGTCGAGGACCGGCTGCACCATCGACCAGCCCGCCTCCACCATGTCCGCTCGCTGGAACAAGGTGGCATCACCGATCATCGCGTCATACAGCAGCGTCTCGTACCCGGTGCTCGAGACCTTGCCGAAGTAGTCCATGTAGTCGAAGTCCATCTCCACCGCCCCCATCGTCAGCACCGGCCCCGGCACCTTCGCCCCGAAACGCAGCGAGATGCCCTCCTTGGGCTGGATGTGGATGTAGAGCCGGTTGGTCGTCAGCCGGTCCACCGAGGTGTGCTGGAAGAGCATCGCCGGCGCGTGCTTGAACTGGATGACGATCTGCGTGACGCGCTTGGGGAGCCGCTTCCCGGTCCTGGCGTAGAAGGGCACCCCTGCCCAGCGCCAGTTGTCCACCATCAGGCGGAGGGCCACGAAGGTCTCGGTGTGGCTGTCGGGAGGCACCTTCTCCTCCTCGCGGTAGCCCGGGACCTTCTTCCCGTCCACCTCACCGGGGCCGTACTGTCCGCGCACCGCCTGGTGCAGCACGTCCTCGGGGGTGAGCGGGTCGACGGAGTCGAGCAGCTTCACCTGCTCGTCCCGCACCGCGTCCGCGCTGAACGAGATCGGCGGCTCCATCCCCACCAGGCTCATCAGCTGGGCGATGTGGTTCGGGACCATGTCCCGCATCGCCCCCGCGGTGTCGTAGTAGCCACCGCGCCCCTCGACACCCAGCTCCTCGGCCACGGTGATCTGCACGTGGTCGATGTAGTTCCGGTTCCAGATCGGCTCGAACATCCCGTTGCCGAACCGGAACACCATGAGGTTCTGGACCGTCTCCTTGCCCAGGTAATGGTCGATCCGGAAGATCTGCTTCTCCCCGATGACCGCCTCGATGTTCCGGTTGAGCTCCACCGCGCTCGGCAGGTCGTGGCCGAATGGCTTCTCGATCACCACCCGCCGCCAGCGCCCGCTCTCCTCCTTCGCCAGCCCGCTGTTCCCGAGATTCTGGACGATGGGGGCGAAGAAGGTCGGCGCCACCGACAGGTAGAACAGGTAGTTCCCCGGCGTGCCCACCTGAGCGTCGGTCTTCTTCAGGAATTCCGCCAGGCCGGTGAACGACTCGGGCTTCGTCGCGTCCGCCGGGAAGTAGAAGATCCGCTCCGACAGCGCACCCCAGGCGGCCCGCATCGGCTCGGTGGAGAGCACCTTGTCCTCGGGCTTCACCTCGTCCCGGAACTCGGCGTTGCTCATCTGGGTGCGGGCCACCCCCACCACCGCCATGTTCCGCGGGAGGAAGCCCGCGTTCTGGAGGTTCAGGATGGCGGGGACCAGCTTCCGCCTCGTGAGGTCACCCGAGGCCCCGAAGATGATGAGCACGCATCGGTCGGCGGTCCGGTTGTGGGGAGGGGTGAGCGCCGTCTCGAGCTTCTGCACCATTTACTTGGGCTCCACGTGTCCGCCGAATTGCTTCCGCATTGCGGAGAGCAGCTTCTCGGCGAAGGTGTGCTGCTGACGCGAGCGGAACCGGGTGTAGAGCGCCGCGGTCAACACCTCGGCCGGCACCGCCTCGGCGACCGCCGCCTCCACCGTCCACCGGCCCTCACCCGAGTCCTGCACGAACCCCGAGTAACCCTCGAGCTTGGGGTCCTCCGCCAGCGCGATGCTGGTCAGGTCGAGGAGCCAGCTCGACACCACGCTGCCCCGCCGCCACAGCTCGGCGATGTCCGCGATGTTCAGGTCGTAGCGGAGGTCCTCGGGGAGCTGCTCGGAGCTCGCGTTCTTGAAGATGTCGAAGCCCTCGGCGTACGCCTGCATCAGGCCGTACTCGATGCCGTTGTGGATCATCTTCACGAAGTGGCCCGAGCCGGACGGACCGCAGTGGAGATAGCCCAGCTCCGCGGTGCTCTTGCCGTCACGGCCCGGCGTCGCCGGGATGTCCCCCCGGCCCGGAGCGAGCGTCCGGAGCACCGGCTCGATGCGCTGCACCGCCTCCTTCGGCCCGCCCACCATCAGGCAGTAGCCGCGCTCGACGCCCCACACCCCGCCGCTGGTCCCGGCGTCGACAAAGTGGATGCCCTTCCTGCCGACGTCCTTCGACCGCCGGACGTCGTCCTTGAAGAAGCTGTTCCCGCCGTCGACGATCGTGTCGCCGGCCTCGAGCAACTTGCCCAGTGACTGCACGGTGCTCTCGGTCGGTCCGCCCGACGGGACCATGATCCACACCGCGCGCGGCTTCTCGAGCTTCGACACCAGCTCCTCGAGACTCTTCGCGCACGTGGCCCCCTCCTTGGCGAAGGCCGCCGCCACCTCCGGGGTGCGGTCCCAGACCACGCAGGCGTGCCCACCCCTCGTCAGCCGGCGGACCATGTTCCCGCCCATCCGGCCCAGGCCGATCATCCCGATCTGCATGTGTCGCTCCTGACTGCTGGTGATGACTGCTGGTATGTCTCAGACCGCTCGGTCGATCGCCTCGCGCAGCGTGCGGAGCGCTGCAGCGAGCGGCCCGCGCAGGTGCACCCGGAGCGCCCGTCGCTTCCGCGCAGCCAGCACCTCGAAATCACCACGCGCCTGCGCCGCCTTCACCAGGCCAAAGGAGAACCCCTGCCCGGGGACCGGGAGGTCCACTGGATCCTCGCAGGTGATCTGCAGGAACACGCCGGTGTTCGGGCCGCCCTTGTAGGCCTGGCCGGTGGAGTGCAGGAACCGCGGCCCGAAGCCCAGGCAGGTGGCGACCTTCTTCGCGTCGCGCACCCGGATGCGCGGGGCCTGCAGCACCGCCTCGTTCTCCTCCGTCATCGGGATGTACGCCAGGAGGCCCAGGTAGTCGCCCGCCCCGAGCCGGCCGAGGTGCTTCCGGATCGCGACCGCCAGCGTCTTGCTCCCCTCGAGGGCCTGCACGTTCGCCGGATCCGCGAACAGCGCCACCGATCCGTCCTCGAGGAAGGGCCGCTCCTCGGGCAGAGAGCCGGTCCGCTCGTACGCCTCGGTGAGCTTCCGCGTCTCGATCTTGCTCGCCTCGACGTCAGGCTGGTCGAACGGGTCGATGCCCAGGATCGACCCCGCGACCGCGGTGGCGATCTCCCAGCGAAACATCTCCTGCCCCAGCGCGTACGGGTCCCTCACCGTGATTCGCACCACCGGGTGCCCGGCCTTCGCCAGCGCCTCCATGGCCACGTCCTGGGCGGTGTCCGGCGCCGACTCGAGCCGGAGGTAGGCGAAGAGCCGGTCCTGCCCGTACTTGTCGGGTGCGCCAAGGGCCTCCCGGTCCACCGGGATGAGGCCCTTGCCCTGCTTTCCGGTGGACTCGGCGAGGAGCTGCTCCAGCCAGGCGCCCACGTCACCGATGCCCGGGCTGGCGATCAGCGTCACCTTGTTCCGCCCGGCGTTGCCCAGCGTCCCCAGCACCGCGCCGAGGATGCCGCCCGGATTCTTCGACGCGGGGACCGAGCCCGCGCAGGCCCCGACCATGGTCAGCGTGCTACCGAGGAACCTAGGAAGGTCCACCCCCATCACGCCCGCGGGCAGAAGGCCAAAGTTCGACAGCGCCGAGTAGCGCCCGCCGATGCTCGGCCGCCCGGGGAAGATGGCCCGGAAGCGGTGCTCCCTCGCCACCTGCTCCATCTTCGAGCCAGGGTCGGTGACGGCCACGAAGTGCCGTCCCGCCTTCTCCTGCCCCACCGCCTCCACCGTCTTCGCCCAGAAGAACTGGAAGAAGATGTTCGGCTCGAGCGTGCTCCCGCTCTTGCTGGAGACGATGAACAGCGTCCTCGCCGGGTCGATTCGCCTGGCCAGGGACGAGACCTGAGCTGGGTCGGTGGAGTCGAGCACCAGGAGCGCGGGCTTCCCCTTCACTGGCCCGTAGGTTCGGGCCATCACCTCGGGGCAGAGCGAGCTCCCGCCCATTCCGAGCAGCACCGCGTGGCTGAAACGGTCCTGCTCGATCGACTGGAGGAAGCTCCCCAGCTCCGGGCTCACCGGCGCCTTGGCGTCCACGATGTCCAGCCAGCCGAGCCACCTCCCCTCGTCCTGCCCTGTCCAGAGGGAGGCGTCCCGGTCCCAGAGGCGCTGCATCTTCTTGCCCTGGTCCCAGTGGGCGAGGGTGCGGTCCACCTCGGCCTTCAGCGCCGCCGGGAGCTCGAGGGCGACGCCGTTCACCGCGCTCACCGTCCGCCCCCGGCACCCACCCTGGCGGCCACCGCGGCGAGCAGCGCCTGGTAGCTGTCGGCGAACGACTTGACGCCCTCGACCACCAGCTGGTCGGTGACCTCCTTCATCGAGATGCCCGCCTTCTCCAGCGCCCGCATCGTGGCGTCGGCCTCGTCCAGCCCCTGGTCCAGCGTCCGCCGGGGCTTGCCGTGGTCGCGGTAGGCGTCGAGCGTCGCGGGGGGGATGGTGTTCACCGTCTCCGGACCGATCAGCTCCTCCACGTAGAGCACGTCGGAGTAGCGGGGGTTCTTGGTCCCGGTGCTGGCCCAGAGCACCCGCTGGGTCTGAGCACCCTTGTCGGCCAGCGCCTTCCAGCGCGCGCCGGAGAAGATCTTCTGGTACCGCTGATAGGCTTGCTTGGCGTTGGCGATCGCCACCTTCCCGGTCACCTGGTCGAACAGGCGCTTCTGCTCGGGCGTGGCGCCCGCCTTCTCCCGCTGGGCGATGATCTTCTCCACCAGGGTGTCGATGCGGCTGACGAAGAAGCTGGCCACCGAGGCGAGCTGCGAGACGTCCTCGCCGCGCGCGGCCCGCTTCTCCAGCCCGCGAATGTAGGCCTCCGCCACCTGGGCGTAGGACTCCTGGCTGAAGAGCAGGGTGACGTTGACGTTGATCCCCTCGGAGATGGCCTGCTCGATCGCCGGCACGCCCTCCTGGGTCCCGGGGATCTTGATCATCACGTTGGGGACTGAGAGCGTCTTCCACAGGCGACGGGCCTCGGTCAGCGTCCCGTCCGTGTCGTGGGCCAGCGTCGGCGAGACCTCGATCGAGCAGTACCCATCGCGGTGCCGGGTCTCCTCCCACACCGGGTGGAAGGTGCGGGCGGCGTCGCGGATGTCCCGGACCGCCAGGGCCTCGAAGACCTCACCCGCGCTTGCCTTCCGCGGAGCCCACTCGGCGAAGAGGTCGTCGTAGTCCTTGCTCCCCTCCACGGCCTTCTGGAAGATGGTGGGGTTCGAGGTGAGGCCCTTGAGACCGTCCTCGCGGATGAGCTTCTGCAGCTCTCCGCTGGTGACGAGGTCCCGCCGCATGTAGTCGAGCCAGATGCTCTGGCCCAGGTTGGCCAGCTGCTGCAGAGGATTCATGACTGCTCCTTCGACCAGCGCCGTTCCAGCGCCTTGACCTTGCCGAGCCGCCGTTCGTGGCGTTCGTCTGCCAGGGCCGGGCCGACGATGCGAGCCCCGAGCACCAGGACGTTCACCTCGTCGTGCTCGACCCCCTGGTGGGCCGAGTATCCGTCGTGACAGATGCCTGCCCGGACCCCCGGAATCTTGTTCGCCACCACCGAGGCACCCACCCCGCTCCCGCAGAGGAGGATCCCGCGGTCGGCGCGTCCCCCGCGAATGGCCATCCCCAGCCTCTCGGCGAGATCCGGGTAGTCCACCGCCGCCTCGGAGTCCGCCCCGAGGTCGGTCACCTCGTGCCCGAGCTCCCGCACCACCCCCAGCAGGCGCTGCTTCAGGGCGAAGCCGGCGTGATCTGCGGCGAGCGCGATCCGCATCCCGTCACTTGCCCTTTCCGAGCTGCTCCTTCGCCGCCGCCACCACGTGGTCGGCGGTGAAGCCGAAGTGCTGCAAGAGCTCCTTGAGCGGCGCCGAGGCGCCGAAGGTCTTCATCCCCAGGATCTTCCCGGTGCGCCCCACCCACGCCTCCCAGCCGAACATCGCCGCCTGCTCCACCGCCACGCGCGCGGTGACGCTCGAGGGGAGGACCGACTCCCGGTACTCGGGCGACTGCTGCTCGAACAGCTCCCAGCAAGGCATGCTGATCGCACGGGCCCGGATGCCCTCGGCCCTGAGCCTCTCGTGCGCCTCGACGATGAGCCGCACCTCGCTCCCGGTGGCCATCAGCAGCACCTCGGGCTTGCCACCCTCGGCCTCGAGCAGGACGTAGGCGCCCTTCCGCGCGCCAGAGGCGGGAGCAACCTTGGTCCGGTCGAAGGTGGGGAGCGCCTGGCGGCTGAAGACCAGGATCGCCGGGTGATGCGTGCTCTCCATCACCAGCCGGTAGCACTCGGTCACCTCGTTGGCGTCGCCCGGGCGGAGCACCCATAGCCCGGGCATCGCACGCAGCGAGGCGAGCTGCTCCACCGGCTGGTGCGTCGGCCCATCTTCGCCGACCCCGATCGAATCGTGCGTGAAGATGTAGATGACCGGCAACTCCATCAGCGCGCTCAGCCGGATCGGTTCGCGCATATAGTCGCTGAAAATCAGGAATCCCGAACCGAACGGGCGCAGCTTCGATGTCGACATGCCGTTCAGGATCGACCCCATGGCGTGTTCGCGCACGCCGAAATGCATGTTCCGCCCGCCGTAGCTGCCGGCTTCCAGATCGCCCGCACCATCGAAGGTGAGCCGGGTTTTCGTGGACGGCGCCAGATCGGCCGCTCCACCCATCAACCAAGGCAGCCGCTTTGCCACGGCGTTCAGGACTTTAGCCGATGAATCGCGGCTCGCGATGCCCTTCGGGTCCGCGGGGAACGAAGGAATATCGGCGTCCCAGCCCGCCGGCAACTCCCGCCGTTGAATCTTATTCAAATGATCCGCCAGCTCTGGATACTGTTTCTCGTATTCCCCAAGCTTCGCCATCCAGGCGTCACGCGCCGCGCGCCCGCGTTGTCCCAGCAACTCTCGAAACCGCTCGTAGACGCCATTTGGGATCAGAAATTTCGCATCTTCCGGCCAGCCGTAATTGCGCTTGGTCAACCGGACTTCGTCTTCGCCCAGCGGTTCGCCGTGCGCCGCGTGAGTGTCCTGTTTGTGCGGCGCGCCATAACCGATGTGGCTATCCACGATGATGAGAGTCGGCCGGTCTGTCGTGGCCTGAAACGTGTGCAGCGCGCGCGCCAGCATCTCCTGATCGTTGGCGTCGCCCACGCGCGTCACGTTCCATCCATAGCCGAGAAATCGCGTCGCGACATCGTCACTAAACGCCAACGCCGTGTTGCCTTCAATCGTGATGTGGTTGTTGTCGTAAATCCAGCACAGGTTGGACAGCTTCAAATGGCCGGCCACCGACGCTGCCTCATTGCTGACCCCTTCCATCATGCAGCCGTCGCCGGCCAACGCGTAGACGTTGTAATTCACCATCTCGAAGCCGGGACGATTGAAGTATTGCGCCATCCAGTGCGACGCCAGCGCCATGCCCACGCTCGTCGCCACGCCCTGGCCCAGCGGACCGGTCGTCGTTTCCACACCCGAAGTCCAGCGGTACTCCGGATGACCCGGGCACTTGCTTCCGAGCTGCCGGAAATTCTTGATGTCGTCCAGCGTGACGCTCAGCTTGCCCAGCGTTTCGTAATCCGGATCCACCGCCTTCACCTGGCAGAGGTGTAGCATCGAGTACAGCAACATCGACGCGTGGCCGGCGGACAATACAAAGCGGTCGCGATTGGGCCAAATCGGATCGTCCGGATCGAACCGCAGAAATTGCTGCCACAGACAATAGACTACGGGCGCCATCGCCATCGGCGTCCCCGGATGGCCGGAGTTCGCCTTCTGGACGGCATCCATCGCCAAAGTCCGGATGGTATTGATGCAAAGCTGGTCAATGCTGCTCGTGGTGGGTTGTCGGGAATCTAACTGCGCGGAAGTGGACATAGTGTAAGCCTACGATCCTTCCTGGGGAGCCGCGGATGATGCCATGCGGGCAACTCGCGCTCTCACACCGAGTGTATCTTAGATGCTTCCAAGCGCGCCAAGGGAGTCAGTGAATTCTTGTTTACAGTACGTCCATCGGCATGCGTCTAAGTTCAATGCAGTGCATGGCCGCAACAAAATGCGGGTAATCGCTCAGACGTATGAGGGCACTCGCCGGGTAGCCTAACGCGCCGAACAGGGGCCCGGATTCCAGCCCGAGGCGTCCGGGAGCTTCTTGAAGTTCGTATTCAGCAGAATGGATTGGCTCAGGTACTGCGGATCTTCAATGATAGTGGTAATCAAGAGAGATTGCCCGCCATTCGGCTCCGTGAAAACGTCGAGATACTCCGTCAGGACGGTGCCCGCACCGTAAGGCACGCCGTTCTTCCGCAAATAGCCTGGCCGTAAGTGCGTCGTTACAACTTTCAGACTTCCTCCGCGGACCGGACCCGGTGCATGCGGCGGGACTTTCGTGCGCACCAGTTCCCACTGCGCTGAGGAATCGCCTTGCCATGTCGCCTCACCGCTCGCGGTCTTCGAGCCGTGGAAGTGAAACAAGCGCGTTTGCGTTCCGGCATCGATGTCCATGCGCAACGTGTTATCGTCCTGCCAGGTCACGTTCAAGCGCGCGGGTAGCCGCATGATCCCTGGTGCGCCGTACCCTTTGCATTGCTCGCCACTCGCTTCGTCGGCGGCCGGATCCCACGCATTGGCGATCTTGCGACCCTC
>Ga0335070_10012236_pt1 | contig 10011 bp, 10 predicted proteins | sample Lox_Sample_13_FD_206722 | JGI IMG/M metagenome (GOLD analysis project Ga0335070, IMG submission 206722) | Soil microbial communities from Loxahatchee National Wildlife Refuge, Florida, United States - Lox_Sample_1.3 | ecosystem: Environmental > Terrestrial > Soil > Wetlands | place: USA... | reverse complement strand
CCAGCTATTCCAGCCCATGGGCGGAGTGAGCGCGAGATTGGCGGAGACGCCGGTTTGGCTGAACACTGGCGCAGCAAGAATGAGTAGGGCAAAGATGGCTGTGGCGATTCGCCTGGTAGACATGGAATTCTCCTAGGAAATCCGTTGACATTTGTACCAAAAGGAGCAGTGCGAGCGAAAGGATGAACAGGCGATCCCTTACTCTGCTTCTATGGGAAACTGTTTCCATCTGTCATCCTGAGCGCAGTGAGAACTTCACGAAGTGAAGTCCTCACGGAGTCGAAGGACCCCTACTCACTGAACCTCTGCAGTGCCGCGTTGAGGATTCTCCCTGCGACGCATGCAACGATGTTCTGCGGGCCGGAGCAGCTAGCCGCCGGTGGCACGAACGATCTTGTAGAAATGCCGTGACACGGTTCGAGAGCAATTGACGGCATAGGGGTCCTTCGACTCCGCGGCATGATTTGCTGCGCGAATCATGCCGCTCCGCTCGGGATGACAAAACGAAAAGGATTCCCCAGCACTGCGCAACGGTCGCGAGAAGGAGAGATGAAAGCATGCTCTCCGTGCCTCGGTGTCTCCGTGGTGGATGTTTGCTTAGGTGAGCGTGTACTTCCCGCGTTCAATCGTCTTCTGGGCAATCTCCTGCCGCAGGGCAATCGTGTTAAACGGCTCGTGCTTGGCCAGGCGCCGCAGGATGGCCAGTTGCGTTCGCAGCATGTCGCCCTCAGCCACGTCGGCGATGACTTTCTTGGCCGCGGCCTCGACTCGCTCGAAGGCTTGACTCAGGTACACGCGCGCCATCGCGATTGGAAGCCCAGCAGCGGCTTCGCCCTTCTGCTCGGCAATCTTCTGCGCGCGCAGCACGGCCGATTCCATAGCGTAAATCTCGATGGTCACGTCCGCGATCGCTCCCATCACTTCCTGCTGATCCTGGATTGCCTGCATGTACTTCTGTGTCGCCGCTCCTGCCGCAAACAGGCCCAGCTTCTTCGCGTTTGCCACCAGCTTGCGTTCCTCCGCCAACGGGCCTTCGATTTCTTCGCCCATGGATGGCCCGCTGAGCACTTCGTCCATTAGCTTTTTGATCGCCGGCATCAGCGGCAACTGTCCACTCATGGCCCGCTTCAGCAGAAATCCGGTGATGATCAGCCGGTTGATCTCGTTCGTGCCCTCGAAGATGCGGTTGATACGCGCATCGCGGTACGCCCGCTCCGCCGGATATTCTTCGACGAACCCGTAGCCGCCGTAGATCTGCACCGTCTCATCGACGACGTAGTCGATCATCTCCGAGCCCCAAACTTTGATGATCGAGCACTCGACGGCGTATTCCTCGATCGCCTTGCGCATCTCTTTCACGGCGTCGGGGCTTGCCTTGTCGACCGTGGAAAGTAGTTCGTCCATCATGCCGACCGTGCGATAGACCAGCGACTCACCGACGTAGATCAGCGTCGCCATGTTGGCGATCTTTTCTCGGACGAGTCCGAAATCGGCGATCACCTTCCCGAATGCCTTGCGCTGCTTGGCATACGCGACAGAATGCTCCAGCGAAACGCGCGACCCGCCCACGCACATCGCGCCCAGCTTGAAGCGCCCGATGTTGAGAATGTTGAAGGCAATGACGTGTCCCCGGCCAACTTCGCCCAGGAGGTTTTCGACCGGCACCTTGCAGTCGTTCAGGACGATCGGGCAAGTCGAGGACCCGCGAATACCCATCTTGTGCTCTTCGCCGCCGACGGAAAATCCGGGGAAATCCTTTTCAACCAGAAACGCCGTGAACTTTTCTCCGTCGACTTTTGCGAACACCGTGAACAAGTCGGCGAAGCCCGCGTTGGTGATCCACATCTTTTCGCCGTTCAGGATGTAGTGCTGGCCATCGGACGAGAGTTCGGCCCGCGCGCGGCAGTTCAGGGCATCGGAGCCGGAAGAGGCCTCCGACAACGCGTAGGCCCCGACCAACTCACCGGCGGCCAGTTTGGGCAGATACTTCTTCTTCTGTTCTTCGGTACCGAAATAGACGATGGGCAGCATGCCAATGCCGCTGTGTGCGCCCCACGTGGTAGCGAACCCCGCGTATTTGGCGATGTGGTCGGCAATGACGGCCGCCGTGACCTTGTCCATCTCCAGGCCGCCGTAAGCCTCGGGAATCTCAACGCCGCTCAGTCCCAGATCGCCAGCCTTCTTGAGCAGGTCGCGGGTAATGGAAAAATCCTTCTGCTCAATCTTCTCAACCTGCGGCAAAATCTCGTTGACCGCGAACTCTTCAGTCGTCTGCTCGATCATCCGGTGCTGCTCGGAGAAATCCTCCGGAGTGAAAACCTCTGCCGTGTGCCGCTCTTCGAGCAGAAAGCTGCCGCCGAGAATCTTGGCCTTGGGAATCGCCGTAGTTGCCATGAGTGACCCCTTCCTCACCGAGAAACGCACCGAAGGTCAGTGCGCTCTTACCTTTCGTGATGAAAGTGTATAAGCTGAAGAAGCAATTTTCTAGCTGAGGCGAACTGTCATGGCAACCGATGATTCACAGCCTCGTGATAGCGCTGCGCCGACTCGATTCCCAAGAATCTTGCCGCTGGCATTTTCGTTTCTTGCCGGAGCGGTCGTGGCATTTATCGCTCTTTTCCTTCTTGTGCGCGCGTCGACCAACTCGCAGAGTTTCTGGGGCTCGCTGCTGAGCCGCACCACCCGCACCGACCTGAGCCAGCCCACGGTCGTCGATCGCATTCAGAAGCTGCAGCGCCTGGAGACGGTCGTTTACACCATGGATAAGATCGTCACCGGAGAAAAACAAAGCACGATTCTGCCGGATTTCCTGGCTGGTGATCGTTTGCTCCTGCTGGTGCACGGGGAAGTCATCGCCGGCATCGACTTCGCAACGCTCAAGGCAAGCGACGTCCATGTGAGTGCCAAGAAAGTCCGCGTGCGCTTGCCGCAGGCACAAGTGCTGGTTACAAAACTCGATAGCGACAAGACGCGCGTCTATTCGCGGCAGACGGGTCTACTGGTGCCAACCGATCCGAACCTGGAGACACAGGTCCGCCAGGAAGCCGAGCAGGAGCTGCGACGGTCGGCACTGGCGGACGGCATTCTGCAGAAAGCCCAGGAAAATGCCCGCTCCACCATCACCAGCCTCGTGCAGAGCATGGGCTTCGAAGAGATTCAGTTCGAGTGACGAACGCCGACTCCGTCACAGCGAGAGCGGATCGGGCATCGTTGCCTGGCACTCCGCAGGGGCTTCATTCAGCAACATCCGGTAGCGTAGCAGCGCGCCGTCGTGCTGCTGTGTGAGCTCGCCGCACTGTTGTCCTGTGGAGTTGGGCGAACACGCCGTCTGCATCTGCGCCTTGATCCCTCTGAGCTCGTTTGCCAGCAACCCCGCCCTACCCCAGTAAGCGGCACACCGATTTCCACTTGTTGCACTGGCGACGCACATCATGCCATTCCAAACCTCACCGGCAGGGCATAGCGTCGTTTCGACACAGTGGGTTCCATTCCAGACTCCACCCGAAGGGCATTGGTTCTCAAGCATCTCGGGAACGGGAACACACACGCCCATGTCGCTTCGATACGATCCCACAGGGCAGGGCGGCGGGCAGACTTCTCCTTTCTTGCAGCGCTCCGGCGGTTGCACCTTAGCTTCGATGGGTGGCTTTACGGTGCAGTCTTCTCCTTTCTTGCAGCGGAAGGGAGGTAGAACCTTGACGATTGGTGGGGGAGTCGGCTCTTTCGGCTTGGGATGCCTCCAGAACAGGAAGAAGTGCCTCCTCTCCGGCTTGGCTTCGGATTTCGCCGACGAGTCGGTCTTGGTCCGCTCCGCGTTGCTCTTCGGTCCGCGGATCGTGCGCTCGCTGCTGGAGAGCCTTGCTCCGGAGGACGCGCTCGCGCCCCCCGACGACAGATTCGACTTGCCTGATTCGCGAGGCTGGTCGCGGAAGGTGCGTCCGTGGTCCGGCCGAGAAGGCTCGGCGCCAGAGTGCACGCTCCTGCTATCGTTCGAGCCGTGGCTGGCCGAATTGCCCGAGTTGTACGAAGAGGAGCTACCCGAGCTGTGGCCGGCCGATCGGCCCGAGTCGTACGAAGAGGAGCTGCCAGAGCTGTGGCTGCTCGTCGAACCGGACGACGAACCGTAACTGCTCCCCGAGCTGCTGCTCGAACTGCTATGCGAAGAACTCGAACTCGACGAGCCGCCGGAGTAGGTGGAGGAACTCGATGTGCCGCTCGACGAGCCATAGCTCGCACTGGAAGAACTGCCGGTGCTCGGAGTTGAGCTTTCGTGATGTTGCGCTAATACTAGCGGAGTAACTAGAAGGATGGTTGCCACAACCAAATGCGCATGTCGCATAGAGCGCCTCCGGTCTGGTGGCGGTGGCTCAAACTTGATCTCTTTCTGACAAATGCCGCCGTCAGAAGCCGTAACTACCTTAGCACCGGTCCATGTCAAGAAACGTAATAAGTTGGTAGAAAATTGTCAGAACTGGATGAGGTCGGCTCGACGGAGACCATTCTAAACCGGCCACATTGCTTCGGGTTTTTTCTTCTTGGAGCTCGTGTTTTCGCAAAGGCCCTAATCCATGTTCTCGAAAATCCCAGCAGCACCCATGCCGCCGCCGACGCACATCGTCACCATGCCGTAACGGACCTGGCGGCGCTTCATCTCGCGGATGATCGAAGCGGTTAGCTTCGCGCCGGTGCAGCCCAGCGGATGGCCAAGCGCAATCGCGCCGCCGTTTGGATTCACGCGCTCGGGATCGAGCCCGGCTTCACGGATCACCGCCAGCGACTGCGTGGCGAAGGCTTCGTTCAGCTCGATCACGTCGATGTCGGCGAGTTTCACCCCGGCGAGCTTCAGCGCCTTCGGGATCGCAAACACTGGGCCAACTCCCATTTCTTCCGGCTTGTATCCGGCGGTGGCGAAGGAGACGTAGCGCACCAGTGGCGGGATGCCGAGTTGCTTCGCCCGCTCGGACGACATGAGGACCGCAGCGGCGGCGCCGTCGGACATCTGGGACGAATTCCCTGCCGTAGTCACACCCTTCATGTGAAACGCGGGCTTGAGCGCGGCGAGGGCTTCGAGGGACGTATCGGCGCGCGGGCCTTCGTCAACCTTGAACGTGACTTCCTGCTTCTTGGGCTTCGAGCCGTTCAGAGTCGTGAAGCTCACCGGCACGGGCACAATCTCGTCTTCGAACCTGCCTGCCGCGATCGCGGCCAGCGCCTTCTGATGGCTGCGCAACGAGAACTCATCGCACTGCTGGCGCGTGATGCCGAAGCGCTGCGCTACGCGCTCGGCGGTCAGGCCCATCGTGAGATAGGCGTCGGGATAGTGATCCACCAGCCATGGGTTGGGCGAAATCTTGTTGCCGCCCATGGGGATCAGCGACATCGACTCGGTGCCGCCGGCGACGATCACTTCCGCCCCGCCCGTCATGATGCGCTCAGCGGCCATGGCAATCGCCTGCAAGCCAGACGCGCAGAAGCGGTTAATGGTCACCGCCGACACCTCGACGGGCAGCCCGGCGCGCAGCGCGGCGATGCGGGCCACGTTCATCCCCTGCTCGGCTTCGGGCATGGCGCAGCCGAGGATGACGTCTTCGATCTCTTTCGGATCGAGTTGCGGCACGCGCGCGAGCGCCCCTTTGATGGCGACGGCGGCCAATTCATCGGGACGTGTTGTGCGCAGCGTCCCTTTGAAGGCGCGGCCAACCGGAGTGCGGACGGAGGAAACGAGCACGACTTCTCGCATCGGGAGACTCCAGTACAATTGTAGCGACTCAGATTTTGCAGAATTGCATAGTGTTTTACGTGGAACATTTGACTATTACTGTTAGCTAATCATAGCGTCTGTAACTGATTGGCGGGTGGTGGGTTAAGGCACCGCGGGCGGGAAAAAATAAATCGCAATTGTAAAGATGTGCAAATGCCGATTTTGGGAGGGTGCGGGGCGTCCCGGGGGAGTCTCTGTCATAGCGATTCTTTCGCCCCTCCGGGGCTTGCTCATTTCCCATTTGGAACCCACGGCTTCGCCGTGGGCTGCATTCTGACGCCGCTTCGCGGCTGCGAGACTACTGGGCTCCACTTCTTCCGATCCCGGACAGCTATGACACCGACACCGAGGGACGTCCGCGGTTGGAGATCCGGAGGCCTTCCCCCATGGCAAAGGACGCGATGAGTGGGGCGCCCGCAGTCGGCAGTTTCTCGTCCCCGGTGAGTCTATCTGAATCTACGACGGCGGGTTGCCCTCAGTTGCGATTCGACACCGGTTATTCGAAGGCGGAAATTGACGAGCGTTTCGGTTACACCGTACATCTCGACGATCTCGGGGGTGGAAAGACCGAGCTTCTTGCAGCGTAGGAGTGCCTCGCGCGGCAGAAGAAGACACCATGCCAACCAATTGGCCTCGTCCTCTTGCCTTTGGTTATAGCTTCGCATGACGAAGCTGCCATCCTGGGACATTACGACCGTGGCTGGCTGGTGGTCGAGGATCAGATGTGCTATTTCGTGCATTACGTCGCTCGCCTGCCGCCCCGGCGAATGCTGAGGATTGTAGATCACGATCGCCCGCTTGGCTTGGTAAACGCTAACCGCCGACCAGCCCCAGGGATCGTTACGCAGCAGTTGCCCGAGAACGTCTGGGGTCATACCAGGTATGTCTCTTGGGGTGAGTAAAATGACATCAAGATACTTCGCAAGTTTCGCGGGAGCTAGGGGCTCATGTGGAGTTAAGCCTAGCTCTTGCCGAAGGCCCGAGGACGTCCGTTCCATCCAGCTCTTGAAACCCCGTTCAAAATTCATTCGTCGACACTCGCGCCTTAGCGCTCCTCAGATGGTGTCTTTGGCTGGGTGCGGATTGCAAGCAGCATCATCTTTGCGAGCGCCTCGACGGTTGCTTTTTTGGGTGTCTGGTCAGCCTTGAAATGACCTGCAAAACTCGCGGCGGCTTCCTGGTTCGGAGAGGACCGTTTCTCGAGGGCATCCAATCCTAAGAACTGCGCGGGGTCTTCCCCCAGCCATCTGCAAAGCTTGCCGAAAGTCTCGACATCCGGAATCCTGCCGCTTTCGACTCGCATCAGCGTCGCTGGGCCGATCCCGACCTCCCGAGCTGTCTCTCGAAGTTTCCTCTGTCCTCTTTTCTCCCTCACCATAGCGCCCAAGCTCTCGATGGGGCGTCGTGGCATGCTGCCTCCTTTTTAAGAAACAAGACTAGACATACGGGCCAGGTTGTGCTCTCATTGGATTGTAGATTAATGCGGGTCAGAACTACACGTGCGAAACACGTGGGGTTCCCTCCCAGTAAATGGATCGCAGATGAGGGCACTAGCCGTGGATACTCTAGTCCTTTCTTCGGTTACTTGGCCGAGGAAAATCGTCCAAACAACAGTTCTTCTGGTAGCCACATCCCTCGCGCTAGCGGCGCAGACCGACGTCAGGGTCTACCGCGCTCCCAACCACATTGTAATGGCTTTGCGGCACCTCCAGCCGAACGAGCAATGGAATGGCACACTCTACACTGAGGGCAGCGAGCGGTACGGAGTCGTGTCCTGGGGATCGAGCTGTGCCGTTTCCGGGACGGGCTACCTGCTGACCGCGAACCATGTCGTCAGTGGTGGAGATCGGTACGTTGCCGGTGGTTGGCTAGACACCAGAAAGCTCGTCTCGGCGGAAGTGGTGAAGCGCGACGAGAGGAATGACTTGGCCGTAATCAAGGTTAACCCGCCCAACGACCTGGCTTGGGTGAGCAGCGAGTTCCTCGATACCGGACAACTCCAGGAGGGCATGGAAGTCTTCATTTGGGGATATCTTGCGGTGCCGGGCGGCTTCATGCAGTTCTTACGGCGTGGGGTGATCAGTAACAATACGCCAATCGAGGCGGACAACCGGGTAGTGTACGTGGAGACAACCGCAGCGTTTGGCGCAAGCGGCTCTCCCGCCTTCTTGCAGAACGGGAAGCCGGTGGGAATCGTGACTTCGACCGTGACTCTCCCCGGCGGACTGCCCCTACCCGCCGGAGTCGCAGGCGTGATTCCTGGCGAGAAGGTGAACAAGATCCTGCGGGAGGCTGGCGTATTACCCGCCGCCCAAGCGGACGCGACGACCGCCTCTCGATGAGCGTAGCAATAGGTGCCGACGAGTTTATTTCGACAATGGCGAACGGCTAGCAATACCTCAGCAACAAGGAGCGACGAAATGTCTGATCGGAACTGGCGCAAATACGATTTCAAGGTGGGGAACAAGATTAAACACAGTGGAATCACTTCGAGGGAACTGGATGTCCGAGAGAAAGAGCATCAGCAGCGCTGGCCAAACGGCCACCTTGTTCAGGTCGGGCGTTCTACCACTGAAGAAGCTGCAAGAGAATGGGAGGAAACGAAGCACAAAACTATCACACCGAAACGTTCATGACGCGGCGGGGGCGCTTTAATGAGGGCAGATAATGGGCGTTACCCCACCGCTGAGCGCAATGGAGACGGAGGAAACATGGCTTGGTCAGATGAGATGGTTCAAAAGGTTTGGGAAAAGGGGCGGATCGTCGATGGCAACGATCCGAACCGATGGCGCAAGGATGAATGCGGTGCCTGGATTGGGCGCCAGGAATATGGCAATCGGCAATCGCAGTACGGATGGGAGATTGATCACATCGATCCAAATGGCAGTGATCAGCTCTCAAACCTCCGCCCTCTCCAGTGGCAGAACAACGTTGACAAGAGCGATGGTCGGCTTAGGTGCAACGTCACTGCCAGGGGCAAGGAGAATGTTAGTAAATGAATCGGGCGCTGTTGCACCCGAAAGTTCTGGCCTGATCTGAGCCAAGGAAGGATTCGACACAAGCGGGGCAGCGACCAACCCTTCACCCACTGCCCTTCTTCAACTGCTGCTTCCAGCCCAGGACCCGCGCCTTGTTGCCTTCCGCTTCGGCTTCGGGGATCATGCCCTTCTTCTGATACAGGATCGACAGGCTGGTGTGGGCGAGCACGTCGTCGGGATCGATTTCTGAGATCCGTTTAGAGACTTCGATTGCCTCGTCCAGGCGGTTCAGGTCCTGCAGGGCGCGGCTCAGGCCGTGGAGGGCGTCGGTAAAGCCGGGGTCGGCAGCGAGAGACTTGCGGTACTCCTCGACGGCCTGCTGGTGGCGTCCTTCGGCGACCAGATCGAGGGCGGCGTAGTAGTGGTCTTCGGCCAGTTGGCGGTTGGGGGCGTGGTTGGCCGGAGCGTCGGGCATGGGCGCGGTCGTGGCAGCCGTGGTGCAAAGTGCGAAATCCAGCGCCTAAAGGCGCGTTGATTTTGCGGCCCTTACGGCACGCATAAATGCGTGCCCTGATACGAAGTGCACCACACCACGGGATGCTGGAGGGAGGATAGCATGCGGGGTTTGGGGGCTTGGCAGGCGGCGGAAAAAGTCCTTCAACGTGCCGAGAATGACCACCGGGGCGAAAGCCCGAACTGGCGCGAGGGACTTGCGCGGTACTGAAGCGCCGCTCTCCACGAAGACTGCGAACCTCAGCGGCTGAAGCCGCCACTGGTTTTGCTGCACCCACGGCGCGGCTGAAGCCGCGCCCCTTCAAAGCAATAAGCGGACCTTTTCAGCGGCCTGTTCAGCCGTGCCTACAGCACTCGTGCCTTCTTGTTGCTTTCTATCCCGCCCGTCAACTGGCGGGCTAATTTCGTCGGCCCCTCCGGGACCGTGAATCGTTTCCGGGGGATAGGCATTCCCTCGGGGCTGAAGCCCGCATCATTATTGGGCTTCGAGCGGCACGGCCGGAAGGCGTGCCCTACCAAATTGGCTGTCGAGCCGCACCCTTCGGCTTCGCTCAGGAGGGCGCTTGCAGCCGTGCCTACGGCACTCGTGCGCTCTTCTTGCTTTCTATCCCGCCGGTCAACTGGCGGGCTACTTTCGTCGGTCCCTCCGGGACCGTCCGGGTTGGTTCCGTTTCCAGGCACGGTATATACTCTGCGTGTAGTCGTGGCGGTAAAACGGCTTGAGCCGGAAGCGGAGCGGGTTCCTTTTTAATACAGCTC
>Ga0335070_10012235_pt1 | contig 10011 bp, 8 predicted proteins | sample Lox_Sample_13_FD_206722 | JGI IMG/M metagenome (GOLD analysis project Ga0335070, IMG submission 206722) | Soil microbial communities from Loxahatchee National Wildlife Refuge, Florida, United States - Lox_Sample_1.3 | ecosystem: Environmental > Terrestrial > Soil > Wetlands | place: USA: Florida... | reverse complement strand
TCTGCGCGAGATCGCCGCGACGCACAGCACCTACGTCATCGATCTGGTCGCCCACTTGATCCGCTTCATGTACACGCAGGGCTACGGCGAAGCGCTGCACTACGATCGCGCCCAGCTCGAACAGATTTACAGCTTGGCGCAGCGCCACCCGGTGGTGTTCCTGCCGTCGCACAAGTCGAATCTCGACCACCTCGTGCTGCAATATGCGCTGCACGAAAACGGCCATCCGCCGAACCACACCGCCGGCGGCATCAACATGAATTTCTTCCCGATGGGCGCCCTCATGCGCCGCAGCGGCGTCTTCTTCATCCGGCGCACCTTCAAGGACAACGCCGTGTACAAGTTCGTCCTGCGCCAATATGTCGACTACCTCATCGAAAAGCGGTTCCCGCTGGAATGGTACATCGAAGGCGGGCGGTCGCGCTCCGGCAAGCTGCTGCCGCCGCGGTTCGGTCTGCTGGCCTACGTCGTCGACGCCTACCGGCGCGGCAAGAGCGACGACGTCGTGCTCATCCCCGTATCCATCGCCTACGACCAGATCCAGGACGTCGGTGACTACGTCGCCGAGCAGCGCGGCGCCAGCAAGCAACGCGAGAGTTTTGGCTGGTTCCTCGGCGTGGTACGCAGGCTGCGGCGGCGCTACGGCAACATTCACATCCGCCTCGGCGAGCCGCTGTCGTTGGCCGGGGCGCTCGGCCCTCCGGATCCCAGCGCCGAGCCGCACGCCGACGAAGAGAACCTGGCGTTGCAGAAGCTGGCCTTCGAGGTGTCCGCGCGCATCAACCGGGTGACGCCAATCACACCGGCGTCGCTGGTCACCCTGGCATTGCTCGGCATGCACGACCGCGCCGTCACCGTGAACGAGACGGTTGCCGCGCTGCGCAACCTCGTCGACTACGTCCGGCGCCGCAACCTGCCGACCACCGGCGCACTCGATCTCGACACCCGCGACGGCGTCCGGCGCGCGCTCGACGCACTGGCGGAGAACGGCGTGGTCGCGTGCTTTGCTGAAGGACCCGAGGCGGTGTACTCGATCGGTCCGGATCAACACCTGGCAGCCGCCTACTATCGCAACACCATCATTCATTTCTTCGTCACCGGCGCGATCGGCGAGCTGGCGCTCCTGTCTGCAGCCGACGGCGCCGATCCCACGACGGTGTTCTGGGATGCCGCGTTGCGTCTTCGCGATCTTCTCAAGTTCGAGTTCTTCTTTGCCGACAAGGAGGGCTTTCGCGCCGAACTGCGGCAGGAGATGGCGCTGCACGATGCGCAGTGGGAACAGCAGCTGGCGCGCGGCGCGGCGGAGATCCAGGCGTTGCTGCGGCGCGTGCGTCCGTTCAGCGCGCACCGTGTACTGCGCCCCTTCCTCGAGGCCTACGCCGTCGTCGGTGATGCGCTGGCGCAGCAGCCGGCCAACGCGCCCCTCGATGAAGCCGCCTTTCTTTCGAAGTGCCTGGCGTGGGGGAAGCAGTACCGCATGCAGCGCCGCATCCGCAGCAGCGAATCGGTCTCCAAAGTGCTGTTCGAGACGGCGCTGCGCGTGGCACGCAACCGCAACCTGCTGCAGGTCGGCGCGCCCGAGTTGCCGGCCCGCCGGCTGGCGTTCGCCGAGGAGATCCGCGACGCGATCCGGCGCGTCGACGCGATCAGTGCGCTGGCGGCGAGTCGTCTGGTGGGGCTGATTGAATAGTCTTCGGAGCCCGCAGCGACCAACCCGAGCAGACCGACGCTGGCCGTCGCCCCTACTTGTTGCGGCAGCCGGCGAAGCGTTTCGCGTAAATCCTGCAGCTCAGCAAGTCGGCGCTCCGGTCGTAGCCGCTGTTCGATAACACAACGCGCATCGGCGCCCGGCTCAGCGGTGCCAGGAAGGAGCGATGCGGCGCGGTCACGTTCACGTTGTAGAAGTGCGGCGCGCGTCGCTGCCGTCTGAAGTTTGCCACCTCGCCGCGCGTGCCGATGCAACTGATGTAGGTCTTGGTGATGGCAAAGCAGCGCGGGCTTTGGAAGACCATCGTCTCCGGAGCGGTCAGGCCCGCACCGATGACGCCGATAATCAGTCCACGGTTCAAGGTGTCGAGGAGGGGTTCCCCGAATTGCGTTTGGTCGAGCACGCCGCGCACCGTGACCCTCCCATTGTCCGACCTGGGAAAGCGGGCGCTATTCACCCGCAGCCGCACCAGCTTCAGGGTGAAGACCGATGACGGGCTCACGCTCCGGTTGCACAGATCACCAACGTCATCGCCCGTGCTGTCCGTCTGCGCTGGATTGAAATCGTTCGGGCAGTTGTCGCAGACGTTGCCGACGCCGTCGCCGTCGCTATCCGCCTGATCGGCGTTGGGGACCTGCGGGCAGTTGTCCGACCAGTCGGGCACTCCGTCTTGGTCGGAATCGGGCGAAGCGACGACGGCCTGCAGGGCGGTGAAGAAGTCGCTCGCCGACCGACCGGTCTGCTGAGCGCTCGCCGTGGCAGAACCGGCCACGGTATTGCGCGTCGATGCGGTGAGGCCTCCGTAGGCCCGACCCGTGGCCGTAAGCACGAGTAGGACGGCAACCACCAGATTACCGAGCGCGTGGGCTATCCACCTGGGCTTCCTTTTCACGGTCCCTCCTCTCCACCCCCTCTGGGTAGAGTCGCTGCCAGCAGACATCTAGTTCTATAGGCAGGCCCCGCGGAATTGGTCAACCACTTTTTGCCGCGTGCCCTCGCCCGTCCTCGTCTTTGCAACCGCGGCACCGAAAACGTAAGCAAGGCGACACGCTCGCGTACGAGGAGAAGGCGCATGCCCGTCGAAGTCATCGGTGTGGACCACATCTTCATTACGGTCCGGGACCTGGCAGCTGCCGAGGAGTACTACGACACGGTGCTGAAGATCCTGGGCTTCCGGAAGAATCGGACCGCCATCGGCGGCGAGCCGCATGTGCACTACTACAATCGGCATTTCGCGTACTGGCTGCGGCCGGCGCGCGATTGCGCCGGCGAGCACGACGCCTATCGCGCCGGGCTCCATCACATCTGCTTCCGCGTCGGCGATCCGGCCGACGTCGACCGCGCAGCAGCGGAGCTCACAGCGGCCGGCATCCGCGTCTCGCCGCCGCAATTCTATCCAGAGTACGGCAGCGACTACTACGCGACCTTCTTTGCCGACCGTGACGGTGTGCGGCTGGAAATCCGCAACTACGGCCTCTGGTGGAGGCGGTCGATGCGCGCGTGGAATGAAGAAGCCGTGACCTGAGTGCGCCCTAGCCCGGTTCGACTTTCTTGACTTTGCAAAATTCCTCGGGAATAGGCCGGCGCATGCGCTACGCGAACTGGTTTACACGCCACGGCAGCGCCGCAGGATTTCTCCTGCTCGCCGGCTGCTCGTTGTTCCGCCTCTCGCCACAACAACGGGCTGCCCAGGTCGAACCGATGCTCGCCGCCGCCGGCTTCCGGATGCTAGCCGCTGACACGCCGGAGAAGGCAGCGCACTTGCACAAGCTGCCGCCGTTGAAGCTCACGCCCCGCAAGCACAACGGGCAGGTGCAGTACGCCTACGCCGACCCGTTCGCATGCCACTGCCTCTACGTGGGCAACGAACAGGCCTATCAGCAATATCAGCGCCTGGCGCTCGACAACAAGATTGCGGACGAGGAACGACAGGCCGCGATGATGAACCAAACCGCGGCCACCGAGATGGATGCAGTGGATTTCTGGGGGCCCTTCGCTCCCGCGTTTTAGCTCCTCAGCCCTATCTCACGGCAGGTAGCCGCGGGCCAGTGCCGTGTATTCGACCACCTGGGATTCGATCCACGTCCGGTCCCGATGGAGCTCCGTCGCCAGGAGTTGCGCGACGCGCGGTGCGGCCTCGATCGAGGCGCGGGCGTCGAGCAGCAAGCTGCGTGTGCGGCGGGCGAGGATGTCGTCGACGGTGCGCGCCATCTCGTGGCGCGCGGCCCACAGGACCTGTCCGGCGCTGTACGGCAAGCGCGCGTGGAGTGGCTCGGCACGTGCGGCATCCTCGGCAATAAAGGCCTGGACCGCCGCGGCGTCCGACCCGTACATCTGCATGTGGCCGGCGGCCGGCAGGCGCGCATCGTCGCGCCGCATCCACCCGTGCAGGCGCAGGGTCTCGGTCAGGCACGGACGCTCGGGCAACGCGCCGACCGAGGCGGCATCGTCAACCGTATCCTGGGCCATCTTGCGGTACGTGGTCCACTTGCCACCAATGATCGTCACCAACCCGGAATCGGACACCATCACCGTGTGCTCGCGTGAAACCGACTTGGTCTCGAGCCGCGCGCCGTTCGAACGGAACAGCGGGCGCAGCCCGGCGAACACGCTGAGGACGTCCGTCTCTGACGGGTCGTGCGCCAGGTAGCGCGCCGCGTTGCGCAGGATGAAGTCGATTTCCTGTTTGAGAGCGCGCGGCTCGATCTCGGGCTGTTCCATTGGCGTATCGGTCGTGCCGACGAGGACGCGTTCATGCCATGGGATCACGAAGAGCACGCGGCCATCGTCCGTCTTCGGCACCATGATGGCGGTGTCGCTGGGTTGGAAGCTGCGGTCCAGGACAAGGTGCACGCCCTGGCTGATTGCGATCATCCGTTCCGCCGTGCCGTCATCCATGCGCCGCACGTCGTCGGCGAAGATTCCCGTGGCGTTGATCACCACGCGGGCGCGCAGCTCAAACGACCGGCCGGTTTCCTGATCCACGGCAACGACACCGGTGACGGCGCCGTTCTGCTTGGTCAGCGCCGTCACCGGCATGTAGTTGATCAGCACGGCGCCGTGATCGGCGGCAGTGCGTGCCAACACCAGCGCCAGGCGCGCGTCATCGAACTGTGCGTCGTGGTACATGGCGCCGCCGATCAGATTCTCGGTCTCGACGTTGGGGATGCGCGCGATGGTCTCGGCGCGGTTGAGCTGGCGCGACGGTGCGATATTCAGCTTGCCCGCGAGGCGGTCGTAGAGCTTGAAGCCGATGCCGTAGAAGGGGCCTTCCCACCAGCGATAGCGCGGCACCACGAAAGCAAGGTCGTGCACCAGGTGCGGCGCGTTGCGGCACAGTAAGCCGCGCTCGCGCAGCGCTTCGAGGACCAGCGACACGTTCCCTTGCTTGAGGTAGCGCACACCACCGTGGACCAGCTTGGTACTGCGGCTGGAGGTCGCCTTGGCAAAGTCCCACTGCTCCAGCAGCAGCGTACGGTAGCCGCGCGTCTGCGCGTCGACGGCGATACCGAGCCCGGTCGCTCCGCCACCGACGACAATGATGTCCCACGCACCACCGTCGAGGCGGTCGATCATTTCTTCGCGTGTCATCCTGTGCGCAGCCGGCAAACACCTGTAGCAGAAGAACTGCGAGATCAGTAGCGGACGGTCCGCTATGGAGCACCGGCATCGCAAGCACCAAGAAACCGGTCTCAGGGGGCGCGTCTTCCGGCAAGAGAAAGGATGATCGGGGACATCGGGCGCTTGAAAAGCAGCCAAGCGTGATTACCAGATTTTCAGCGACGTTACGGAAGGAGGTGAGCGTCGATGAGAACGTTGGCACCGTGGCGGCCTGCAACTTCGCTGTTACCGCTCCACAGAGAGATCGACGACATCTTCAACCGCTTCTTTGGTGAAGTGGAGCCGTGGGGGACGCGGGCGTGGGAGACCAGTATGCTGCCGGCGGTCGAGTCGTTCGTCCGCGGCGACGAGCTGGTGGTCCGCGCCGATCTGCCGGGCATCGACCCGAAGCATGTGGAGTTGGCAGTCGAAGGAGATCGGCTGACCATCAAAGGTGAGCGCAAGATGGTGGACGAAGGCAAACGTGGCGACGAGTTCTACCGCGAGGTGAGCTACGGCCGTTTTGAGCGGACCATCACGCTACCCACTGGTGTGGACGCCGACTCGGTAAAGGCCACGTATCACGATGGCGTGCTCGAGGTGACCATGACGGCACCGAAGGGAATGGCTACGAAGAAGGTTCCGATCACGGTTCACTGATCTGAGCACGCGAGTTCACCCGAGCCCAGCCTCGGGTAGAGTGCCCGGCCGCCAGCCGGGCCGGATGAAGCGAACGCCCCGGTGTGCCTTGGTGCCCCGGGGCGTTGGTATTTTCAGCGCGGCACCATTCCCACATCGCTCTCAGCGGTGAGCCATGTCCAGGCAAACCACGCCGCGATCGCAATCAGCAACCCGACTGCCAACATCCATTTGTGTCGTGTCTTCACGCGCTCTCCTCCGCGTCCCGCACCATACTCGGACCGCCGCCACGGCCGCAAGCAATGGCAGGCAGCGCCGCTACGCTTTGTGCTCGGCGGGGAGGGCGAGGCCGGCCTGATATACCTGACGGCGTGAGAGGCTGCGCTCGCGCGCCAGGACGCGGGCGATCTCTTTGAGGCTCATGCCTTCGCCACGCAGACGCTGGATAGCGGTGGTGAGGTCTTCGGCTGGCACCGGAGCCGGCGGCGCACCCGCAGCAATGACGAGGGTCACTTCGCCTTGTAAGGGACGGGTGGCGGCACGCTCGCGCAGCTGTACGGCCACCTCGCTCACGGGCCCGCGGACGATTTCTTCGAACAGCTTGGTCAGCTCGCGCAGCATCACCACTTGCCGGTTTCCGAGGATCTCGTGGAGATCCTGGAGACATCCCTCGAGCCGGCGTGCCGCCTCGTACACCACAAGCGTGCGCGTCTCCTGCGCCAGCGCGGTGAAGAACTTGCGCCGCGCCCCTACCTTCGCCGGCACGAAGCCATCGAAAGCAAAACGGTCCGTCGGCAGCCCGGCAACGCTGAGCGCAGCCGCAACGGCGGAAGGGCCGGGAATCGGCACGACCCGAACCCCGGCGGCGATGGCCGCGCGCACCAGATGATACCCCGGGTCGGCAATGCCGGGCGTGCCGGCGTCGGAAATCAGCGCCAGGCTCTTGCCGTGCTTGACCTGCTCGACCAGCGCCGGCGCCTTGTGCCGCTCGTTCTCGTCATAGTAGCTGGTGAGCGGTGTGGTGATGCCGTAGTGTGCCAACAGCTTGCGACTGTGGCGTGTATCCTCCGCGGCGATCATGCCGACCTCTTTGAGAACGCGGAGTGCGCGCAGAGTGATGTCTTCCAGGTTGCCAAGGGGGGTGGCCACCACGAAGAGCGTCCCGGGAGTGCCCATGCCGCGGTTACCGAGGTGCTCGATGTTCGCGGCGGCGGGGCACAGCGCGCTGTGCCCCTACCCCTACGACACACCGGGAGAATTGTCCGGACAAACATGCCCGCGGCCCGATCATCGACGGCCTCTACAGTCGAAAGAAGGCTTTGATGCGCTCGCGCAGGCGCTGCGCTTGCTGATGGTCGACATCGACCGAGGGCATCGATGCCAGCGAGCGACGGTGTTCTTGTTGCTCGGCTTGCCGGCGCGCCGCGATCATGCTGAGCGGATCGAGAATGGCGGGGTCCGTGCTGATGATCTCCTTGAACGCCTCGCGATCGACGACCAGAACCGACAAGTCCGTCGCCGCGCGCACGGTGGCGGAACGGGGCTCGCCGGCAAGCAGCGACATCTCGCCGAAGACGTCGGCCGTCTGCAGACGGCCGACCATGCGCGCCGCGCCGTCGGTGCCCACCATCACCTCGGCTGCACCGCGTTCGATCACGTAGAACGAATCTCCCGGTTCATTTTCGCGCACCACAAATTCGCCCGCGCCGAAGATCACGCGCCGCACGCGCGTTGCCAAGCGTCCGAGCGCCGCATCGTCCAGCGGTGCCAGCAGCGGGACGCCGCGCAGCATGGCGACCGTGTCGGGGCGCTCGGCGGCAAGCAGCTGTGGTGCACTGCCTTGGTAGATGAAGAGGTCGCGCGCCGGGAACGGGATGCGCACGTTGGCGCGCCGCAGGGCGTACCACAGGTTGCTCATGATGCGATTGCGAATGCGTTCGAGATTGTTGAAGTCGGTGATCCAGTAGCGGACGGTGTAGGCGACGCCGCTCTCCCCGTACTTGGTCAGCCAGACTTCGGCGCGCGGCACGCGCAGCACCGCCGTGTCGGCATCCAGCACGCTCAGCACCGCATCCTTCACCACGTTCGGCGGCGCCTCGTAGGCCGCCTCGAAGTGCAAGGTGTCACCAAACGATGGGTCGGGACGCGAGTAATTCACCAAGGCTTCCTTCGACAGCATGGCGTTCGGCAACGTCACCAACTCGTTCACCCGCGTGCGCAGCTTGGTCGTCCGCCAGCCAGTCTCTTCGACCTTGCCTTCGAAGGCTCCGATACGCACCCAGTCGCCGCGGCTGAACGGCGCCTCCAGTTCGAGCACCAAGCCACTGAACAGGTTGCTGAGCACGTCCTGCAACGCCAGACCGACGATGACCGTCAGCACCGCCGACGTGGCCACGAGCGACGCCAGATTGATGTCGAGCGTCGAGCGTAGCACCACGACGATCACCAGGAAGTAGGCGATCACGCTGGCGACGTCGCGGAAGATCGCCGACACCGCTGCCCCGCCGCGCTGCTGCAGGTAGAAGTCGACGAACAGCGTCAGCAGAATGCGTACGACGCCGATGGCGACGGTGCCGAAGAGGACGGCGTTGAAGTACGGCGCAAGCGCGACCCAGTTGGCGCCCGTCGTCACCAGCCCGATCGTCCCCACCGCGAGTCCGCAGATGATGAGCGTAAAGGACGCGTCCAAGCTGCGGCCCAGTCGTGTCAAATGGACGAGCTGGCGCAGCACCACGCAGCCCAGCGCAAGCAGGACGTAGAGACTCGAGCTCAGGATCGGATGTGAGGTCAGCTCGTAGAACCAGGCCATGGCCTCAGAGTGGACGGCTCAGCCGCGCCAACCACGTACGTCAAGGAGGTCGTGGTCGGTGGTCCGGTTGGGGAGCCTAGTGGTGCTCGGCGGCATCCCCGTAGGATGGCACGGGCACGTCAGGATGCAAGCGGTTCAACGGCGCCGCCTTCCCCGGCTGAGACACTGGCACGTCGCGCCCGGCCGGCACGGCGCTGTGCAGCGGCTGGGCTGCGCCAATCCGTGCCGTCGGATGCAGTCGGCCGGACGCAGCCTGCCGCCAGCGTCCTTCCTATGGTAACTCCCCTTGGTCGCTGTGGACTTCCAAGCCTGGCAGGCGGCTAGAATTTCTCCTGGCGCCGGATCGTCCAGAAGTCGTCCGACAGGTTCCGATCGGCAAGGTAGTCGTACGGCAATGTGAAGTAGCCCTTCATCCCCCAGCCACTCCCCCACGAGTTGCGCACGAGGAAGCGCTTTTGCCCGTCGTCGTAGCCGACGCCCAGCACCGCATGCCCGCCGAGCATTTTCTCCTTCGGCTTCGGCATCGGCGCCACCCCCGTCTTGGCAACCTGGTCCGATTCGAAGCTCTCATACACGCTGAAACCGAACACAAACGGATACCCTTCAGCCAAACAACCGCGCATCTCGTCGAGCGTTTGAATGCGGGCGTAGGAGAGGACTTGATGCGCAAGCGCCTCCTTGTAGCACGTCGGACTCGGCTTCTTGGTGAACTGGGATATCACGTACGGCCACTTCTTCTCCGAGCACACCCCCTGCTTCACCAGCGTCTTGATGCCATCACGGATCATGGCGCCCGCATCTTCGTTGACGCTGTGCTCGATCACGCGCTCGTTGTAATAGACGAACAGCCGGCTCACGTTCACGAACGGGGTGACATTGTCTTTCTTCTCCAGGAACTCAACCGCGCCGGCGAGGGCGTTGCCGGTGCAGCTCCCGAGATTGCCCTGATCCTCGACGGGTGAACATTTGTGTCGCAGGTCGACCGCCGCCGGCAGCTTGGCAGCGGGTTTGCGCACCACGCCGTAGGAAATGTCGCGGTGGTCGGGGAGGTCGGGCACCCAGCCATAGCCTCTTTTGCTGCCGGTTTCGATGCGTCTTGCCCCTTTGAGTGATGCCATGAGTTATTCGCTCCTTTCCCCTGGCGTTACCGCTCGACAAATCACGCGACGAAGCCTCACGATGATCCGCGAGATCGTCATCGCAGCTCACCATACGATCATGGACGCGTCTTCCGAGCGTCTCGTTGGCGTCTGTT
>Ga0335070_10012234_pt1 | contig 10011 bp, 9 predicted proteins | sample Lox_Sample_13_FD_206722 | JGI IMG/M metagenome (GOLD analysis project Ga0335070, IMG submission 206722) | Soil microbial communities from Loxahatchee National Wildlife Refuge, Florida, United States - Lox_Sample_1.3 | ecosystem: Environmental > Terrestrial > Soil > Wetlands | place: USA: Florida... | reverse complement strand
GGCGCTCATGTGCTCGCGCCAGCATCGGTTCCGTTACAACGCGCATCGCGAGCGCTGCCGTCGTGGCCGCGGAGAGACCTAGAAATGACCGGCGGGACGTCGAAAGACTTCCTGGATTCGTGACCATCGCTCACCTCGTGCTCGCAATCTTACCCCAGAAGCCCCGCGAAACGCCGAATTCTCGCATCAGTCTCCGCGCGCAATATGGTAGTCTTGCGGGCCTCAGCCTTGACCCATCAAGTCTGGATCCCCACTCCAGGAGGCCCCATGAAATCCATCTTCGCTGCGGCAGCTTGCGTCGCCGCCATTCTCGTTGTCTGCGCTTTCAGCCAGCCGGCATTTGCTCAGCAGAGCAAGCCCGATCTCGCCGCCGCCGCCGCATACTGTGTCGCCAAGGGCGGGGAAGTCGAGACCCGTACCCCCTACTTCAACACCAACGACGATCCCAGCAACTGGCTCCGCCTCTCCGGCAGCCGCCAGTTCTGTCAGTTCACTTCCAAAAAGGATGGTTCCCGCATCCACGTGCTGCTTGCTACTCTCTACACTGAGAAGCCTAGCCTCGCTGCCCTTGCGTATTACGCCAAGGTTCCTCTCGGGCAGTGCAACGGAAATCCCGGCTCCTGCTACTGTTCGCAACTCGGCGGCACCGACCTGTTCGGTGGCATCAATCTGAATGGCGGCGGATGGGTGAAGAAAGGCTCAACCGACGAGGTCCTCGAAGCCTGCATCTTCCCCGACATGTCCTCGATCGATTCCTGGGGATTGGCCTATCACTCGGCCAACATCATCCGCGGCAAGAATCTGAAAAAGATTCTCCGCTTCCCCGATCCTTACGCGGCCAAAACGAAGAAATAGTTCCTCTTGTGACTATGTTGCGCGGGCGCCCTCGCCCGCGCCTTCGGTTTAGCTGATGTTTATGTGGAGCGGGCGCCCTAACACCTGTCGCCTGCTCAGTTCGCTTCCGCTTCCGCCACCGTCAACTCGCCGCTCCGTTCCCGCGCCACACTCCACGCAACCACGAACGACACCACGATCAGGGACGCTGCCAGATACCACGGCGCCGCCGGAAACTTATGCTCCGGCGCTATGAAGTACGCGAAGGTGAACGAGAAAATCTGCGGCCCGATAATCATCGCCATCCCTCGCAACGATGCGATCGCGCCCTGCAATTCTCCTTGCTCGTTCGGGGCCACGCGCTGCGTCATCAACGTCTGCGAAGTTGGCCCCGCCAGCGACCACAGGGAATTCACCGGGATCGCCAGCAGAAACATCACCGTCCCCCCTGCCCAGCCATACATCGCGAATCCCACCGCGGCGAAGAAAAGGCCGGTCAGCAGCGCGCGCCGCTCGCCCAGCCATCCCACTGCCGGGCCAACCAGTACTCCCGAAACCACAATGGACGAAATCCCCACCACCGCCAGCGACGTTCCCACCTGGCTCTGGTTCCATCCAAACCGGTACATCACGTACAGCACCCAGACCGTCAGGTAGACTTCGTGCGCCAGGTATCCCAGAAAATTGACACCCGCCAACCCTAGCAACTCGGCGTGCGACCGCAACAGTCGAAGCGCTCCCACGGGATTTGCTTTCTTCCACGAAAACTGCGCCTGCCTCTTCTCCGGAGTCAACGATTCCGGCAACACGAAAAGTCCGTAGCAGAAATTCAGCAGGCTCGCCCCGGCGCCCACCCAGAATGGCAGCCGCGGATTGTGCATCCCCAGCCACCCGCCGAGCGCCGGCCCCACCACGAAGCCCACGCCAAACGCCGCCCCCAGCAAACCGAATGCCTTCGACCGCTTCTCGATCGGAGTCACGTCGCTGATGTATGCCGTGGCCGTGGGAATACTCGAGGAAGTAATTCCCGAGAGCACCCGCCCCAGGAACAGCCATCCAATCGACGGCGCCAGCGCCATGATTGCGTAGTCGAGCGCCAGCCCGAAATTCGAAAGCAAGATCACCGGGCGCCGCCCAAAACGGTCGGAAATCATTCCGATCACCGGCGAAAAGAAGAACTGCATCAGCGCGAACGTCGTGATGAACAGTCCCAGGTATTCCGAAGCCCGCGCGGTATTTCCTCCAACGAAATCCGCGATCAGCTTGGGCAGGGGCGGCGCCACGATACCGAACGCCAGCATGTCGAGCAGCACGGTGACAAAGATGAAGCCGAGCGCGGCATGGCGCTTAATCGACATGACTTACCTCCGGCGCATGCCGAATCGAATCCAGCGCGCGCATCAGACCTGGGAACTGAGAACTGGCGGCTGAGAGTTGCTTTTTCAGCTTGCTGCCGAATGCTCCGCCGAGTGCGGAGCGTGCTGTGTGTGGCGGGAGCCGTGTTCCGTCTGCGCCATGCGCAGGTCGGAGTGCAATGCGTCGAGCGCGTTCATCGGCATTTCCGCGCCCCATTCGTCCATTTCGCTTTCTTCCCAATGACCGTTCAAGCGGATCGCCGAGTCCGTCAGATCCTCCGGGAACGCCAACCGGTAGTTGCCCTCGCGCGTGAGCACGTCTCCGATCTGCCGCCCGGTATGCATCTCGTATATCCGGCGCGAAGCCGTGCCCCCATCGTTGGTGTACACCAGCAGCACTTCGCCTTCTTCGCCGTAGTCCGGACGGTAGAACCATGCCTGCGGCGCATCTGCCTTCGGCCGCGCCCGTTTCCGCGCGTGCCCGCTTGCAACCACCGGCTCCGCTTTCACCTCGTTCGCCGGATTGAAATACAGAATTCGCTGGCAGGAATCGCACACCACCAGTTGTTCGCCATTGCGCACGTCGTTGTACGTCTGTGGACGCAGCATCACTTGGCAGCCCATGCATTTCTGTTCGCGCACCTCGGCCAGCCCCGAGCCGCGAAACTTCATCACCCGTTCGTAGTGCCGCAGCAGGTCGTCCGACACTCCCTTCCTCACCCCGTCCCGCTTCCCGTTCCACTCGCCCAGCTTCTTCTGATCTTCCGCGGTGATCTTCCGCGCCTCTTCTTTTTCGCTTTCGATCTCGGCCGTCTCGGCTTTCAACTCCGCTTCCGCCGCCCTGACGTCCTTGTCGCGCGCTTCCGCGTTGACCATTACCTCCAGAATCCGGTCTTCGTTGATGCGGATCTCCTGTTCGGCAAACTGGATCTCGTGCATCAGCGCCCGGTATTGGTCGTTGGTCTTCACGTCCAGTGACTGGTCGCGATATTTGGAGATTTTTCCCTGCAGGTCCTGGATGGCGGCTTCGAATTTCTTCCGGTTGGCTTCGTCGCCCTTGGCCGACGCCCGTGCTTTCTCCAGCCGCGCCTTGGTTCCATTCAGTTTTTCTTCGATGGCAGCCACACGCTTGGGGAGCGCGGCGATTTCGTCCTGGAGCTTGCGGATTTCTTTGTCCGCGACCTGTAGCTCCAATAACTTTTCGATATCAGAAAGCATCGGCTAGGCAGGGCATCTTCCCCGATTCTAACACGCATGCGGGACTGGCATTTCCGTGTGGCGCGGGCGTTTTGTATGGCGCGCGGATTTTTGTGTGGCCCGGGCATTCCTGCCCGCGAGTCCCCTCCCGGCACTCAGTTTGTTCGAAGCCGGAAGCTGCTGGTTCTCTAGTAGTTCCCCCCACCCATGGGGTGCCGTGCCTCATCCGCCCTCGGCACCAGTTGCTGGTATACCCCGCGCGGCACGTGTGTTTCCCAAACTCCTGCGGTCTTCGCAAATCCCGCTATCCCCAGGAATAATGCGGCGATACCCGCCGCCATTGCCCAAACCGGTACCCGGCGCGGCTTCGGCGCTACTCCCGGAACTCCGGGCAACGACAGGCTCAACGTATCTTTCGCCGGACAAACCGCCACGCACTCCAGGCAACCCGTGCACTCCGCCGACTTGATCGTCACCAGCTTGTCGACCGGCAGCGCCGACGGACACGCTTTCGCGCACTTCCCGCAATCGATGCAGCTCTCCTCATTACGCCTGATTCGCACCGGGCTCAGCAGGGAAGTGATTCCCAGCAACGCTCCATACGGACACAGGTACCGGCACCAGAAGTTCTGTACAAAAAGCGATGCCACCACCAGCACGCCGATCACGACCGCGCCCGTTTCGCCTATGTGCCGGAAGAAGTTCAGCATCTTCACATCCGCGATCACTCCGTACGGACTCTGCATGAAACCCGCAATCTCGTCGACCGCCATCGAACTCACCGCCCACACGAAGAATCCGAGCAGCAGATACTTCAATCCCCGCAAGCCTATGTCGAGCCAGCCCGGCAGCCGGAAATTGCGCCGGAACACCTTCCGCCCGGCCTGCCATAGATATTCCGAGATCGTCCCCACCGGGCACAGCCAGCTGCAAAACGCCTTGCGGAACAGGAATGAAATCGCGAGAAAGGAAATCAGCAGGAACATGCCTGCCGGATGTAGCGGCGGCAGGTGATGCGTCAGCACGAAATACTTCAGGTTCATCAGCCCGGCGATCGGCAGCCATCCCTCGACGCCCGCCGGACGGGACAAGGAGGTCAGTGCCCCGCCCGGCTCAAACTGCCGTACCCACAAATAAAACTCGGCGCCGATCCACACATTCAGCAGCAGAAACGCGCCTTGAAACGACCGCCGGACTGCCTGCGAATCGTCTCGATCCGTGCGTCGAACCAGTTTCTTTTTTGGCTTTACAACTGGTCTGGCCGCCTGCCTTACCGGCCGCTGCAACAAGGCCGAGACGATTTCCGGAGGCGTTTGAGGAATGATTTCACTATGAACTTGCGTTGCCATGAGGCCATCCTTGCTCACCTCAAGCCTAGAGTAGGGATCACACCCTGCATGTGACCTTTGTCACGCTCTGTTTCGGTAGGGCGGACACTCTTGTCCGCCCCTGGCCTTCCTTTCTTGCAATCGCACTCACTGGCACTTGAACTGGGAACGAACCGGGAACTGCCTCACACATAGGCTTTCCAGAAGAAGTAGATCGACATGGCGCCGCCCGTGACGATCACGACCCCGCGCACCCACGACTGGGGAAGCTTTTGGGCGAAATGCGCGGCGCAATATCCCCCGAGAATCGCCCCAATTGTCACTACGGCGCCCGGCTTCCACACGATCGCGCCTTTCACGATAAAGGTCACCACCGCGACGCCGTTGATGATCGCCCCCAGCACGACCTTGAGCGCATTCATCGCATGAATGTCGGTCATGCCGATGGCTGCCAGCATGGCCAGATTCATGATTCCCACCCCGCCCCCGAAGTAGCCGCCGTACACGGCGACAACCAATTCGAAGATGGAGGCGACGATCAGCGCGGACCGCGATGCGTCGTGCGCGACCCCGCTTTTTGAGCCCCGCGCCAGGCGTCCCCCAAAAGCGAACAGCAACGTGGCGCCGACCATCAGCCACGGTAGGACCTTCAGAAAAGTGTGTGCAGGCGTGCGCAGCAGCAGGAGCGCGCCGGCAATGCCGCCGGCCACGCTGGTGACAGCCAGCGGGATCATCACGCGCCGCGAGATGTTGAGATGACGGCGATACGCTCCCGTGCTCGCCGTCGTCCCGATCCACAACGCGATGGTGTTGGTGGCGTTCGCTTGGATCGGCGGAACACCGCTAAAAAGCAGCGCCGGGAAGGCGATGAAGCTGCCGCCGCCGGCGACCGCGTTGAGCGCGCCCCCCAGAACCCCGGCGACGAATAAGAAGACGATGGTGTGAAGGTCCAAATAAAAGATGTACCACATTGCTTGAGAAAACGCGGCGAACCCGGAACGTGGATGACATTCGACCGTCCAGCGCGTCTCACGCGAGGGGCAGAGCATGCGGAAATTCTCTCCAACGGCAGCGGCGGCATGTCTGGTGATGTTTCTGTCAGCACACAGTCTGCCGGCCGAAACTGGCGCAGCCGCCTCGGCGAATCCTTGCGCCGCAGCCGGGCAGCGTCAATTCGATTTCTGGGTCGGTGAGTGGAGTTTGACCTGGCCGGGCCCCAAGCAAGGCGAAGTACAGCACGGCACGAACTCGATCCGCCGGGTGATGGACGATTGCGTGGTGGAGGAGAACTTCTCGGGTGGTGACGACATGCATCTGCGCGGCAAGAGCGTTTCGATTTTCGATACCCGCGCCGGAAAATGGAAACAGACTTGGGTCGATAACGAAGGCGGCTACCTCGATTTTGTCGGCGAGTTCAGAGATGGACGGATGGTGCTGGCCCGGGACGCGACCAGGCCCGACGGCTCGAAGGTCGTGCAGAGAATGGTCTTCAAGAATATCGGCGCGGACGAATTTGATTGGAGCTGGGAGTCGTCCACCGATGGCGGGAAGACATGGAAGGTCAATTGGCCCATCCACTACAAGAGGAAGAAGTAGACCTCTGCCCTCCCACCTTTGCCTTCCCACACCTCTACCCGATCGGCTCCGACACGTGCTCGTGCACGATCAGCCACTTCCCATCCTGCTTCTCGAACACCGCCGTCCACCGGAATTGTCCCATCTCCACTTTGCCGGTTTTCGAAGTCAATTCATACTCCACCGTCGATGTCACCCAGTATCCATCGCCCATCTTGTGGATCTGCGCGTCGTCGTTCACGGTGCATTTGCCCGACTTGTAGCCGCTCAACACTTTCGTGACGCCCGCCTCGTACTCGTCCCAACTGGCGTACCTCAGCGGAGCGATGTCGAAGAACACGTGTGGCCCCTGTGCGTAATACTGCTTCTGACCCGCCGCGTCGAACGTCGCCCATCCCGACCAGATCTTCTGCAGGTACGCCTTATCCACCGCCCCCGCGGCTGCCGTCTTCGCGGCTTTCTTCTGCGCCGCCGCCAGCATCGCCAGGCACACCATCAACCCAACCACCACCGTCCTGATTTTCATTTCTCTCTCCTTAATTTACGGCGCAGCATTGTCGCACGCAGGATGCGCAACAACCAAGCTATCTTCGATCTGTGCGTCAATACGGAATTAGAGTGTCTACTCGCAGCGCAGAGTGATCATCGGGTCAACCTTCGTAGCGCGAAGTGTTGGGATGTAACACGCCAGCAGCGCTACTGCGCTCACGACGATACCGACGGCGGCATACGTGATCGGATCGCTCGGCTTTACTCCATACAAAAAGCTTGAAATGACGCGCGCGAGCCCCAGCGCCAGCGCGGCTCCGATCAGGACTCCTAGCAAGATAAGCTTCATTCCGATTTTCGCGAACATCGTGAGCACATCTCTTGCACTTGCTCCCAACGCTACCCGGATTCCGATCTCCCGCGTGCGTTCGCCCACGAAGTACGACATCACTCCATAAATACCGATCAGCGCGAGCAGCAATGCCAGGCCCGCAAAAATTTCAAGCACACTCATGTAGAACTGCCACAAGCTCGTAGAGTCCCAAATAATCCATTGCAGGCTCCTCACATCGGTCAGCGGGAGATCGGGATCCAGTTCCGCGACCGCCCTTTTGACTGCCGCCACAACTTCCCCTTGCCTGCTTTTCATCCCTGGAGCCAGCCGTAGAAACAGCGTTTGGCTCAGGTGTGGAATGACCGCCCCTCCCGGAAACACCGCCGGCTGCTGCATGAACGAAGAGTAGATGAATGCCGGCGTCTCTTGTCCCAGGCCGAAGTGCTTGACATCGCCCACCACCCCTACGATCTGCCGCGGACGCTCTTCATCCATCGGATACGGATCGTACCGCAATCGCAATTGCTGTCCGATCGGATCCTCATTCGATAAGTAGCGCCGGACAAATGTTTCATTGACTACAACCGCCCATGGCATTTCCTGCGTGTCGTGTTCGTCGATGTAACGTCCCTTCTTGAGAGGGATTCCTAATGTGCTGAAAAATCTCGGGCTGACCTCGTCATATCCCGCCTCTGGACGCTTGTCTGCCGGAGGTGCGGCATGCGACAGAATCGAGAAGCTGTACAATCCGCCGGCTCCGAGCGCACTGCTGCCGAAAGCGGCCGATTCCACACCCGGAATCGCCGATAGTTTTCCCAATAGTTGCCGGTAGAACTCGGTCGCTGTCGGAAGCGGCTTCTCCATATCGCCGCCGGGCACTCTTTCCAGGTACCGGCCGCCTTCCGGCAACTGAATCCTCATCGTCAAAACCCGCTCTGTGGCCAATCCTGGGTCGACTCTGCGCAGGTGCAGCAGGGTATTCACCATCAGGCCTGCGCCCACCAGCAGTACCATCGCCAACGCAATCTCGGAAACTGCCAGGAAATAGCGCCCCCAGGTACGTGACGTCAGGGTTCTGCTATCTCCTTCGCGGAGCGCCACACTCGGATTTGGACGCGACGCTTGCATCGCCGGCAGCAATCCGAATAGCAGCGCTGTAGCAAGCGAAATTCCCACCGTAAACAGCACCACCCGCGCATCGATCCCGATGCTGTCAGCATTCGGGAAATCTTCCGCTAGAAGTAGGAAAATCTTGATTCCCGCGAACGTGAGAATGATCCCCAGCATCCCGCCCATCAAAGCCAGCAGTCCGCTCTCCGCCATCAGCAGTTGAATGAGCCGCCGTCGTCCTGCCCCGAGCGAAGCCCGCAGCGCGTACTCTTTTCGCCGGCGCTCCGTTCGCGATTGCATCAGGTTGGCGACATTGACACATCCAATCAGCAGCACGAACGCCACTGCTCCCAGTAGTGGATAGAGGATCTTCGGCGCAAAGCTGTACAGCTCGTCCTGCAAGTACCCAACCCTCTTTCCCACCCCTTTATTCGTCGCCGGATAAGCCTGCTCCAGCCGCCGCGCGATCACGTCCATCTCTCCTTGCGCCTGCGCGAGCGTAACTCCGTCTTTCAGGCGTGCGACCGGCATCAGCCAATGATCCATTCGGGCCGAATAGCGAACGCTCTCCGCGTTGATCGGCTGCCAAAGATCGACCGGCTGTCCATAGAACGGCGCAAAGTGCGCCGGCATCACTCCTACTACCGTCGAAAGCGATCCCTGGACATTGAACGTCTTCCCCAGAATCTTCGGGTCGCGGTTGAACTTCCTCTTCCAGAATGAGTCGCTCAGCAATACCGTCTGTGACCGGTCCTGCGATTCCTCTGCCAGAAAAATCCGCCCCAGAATCGGCTTCACGCCCAATAATGCAAAAAAGTTCGGCGTCACATCCTGTACGTGAATCGGCTCAGCTTCTCCTGCTCCAGAGATCGACGAGAGTTCGTTCTGGCTGGCCAATGCGATGTCTTCAAAAACATCACTCTGCTTTTTCCAGTCCGACATCTCAGCAATCGGCGGAGATTGCACAGAGTCAGGATGGCTCAGGTCGCGGTCCCAGATGACCACCAATCGATCCGCGCGGTCATAGGGCATCGGACGGAATAGCAGCGTATTCAGAACGCTGAAGATGGTGCTGTTCGCGGCGATTCCCAGCCCGAGAGATAAAACCACCACTACGAGGAAGCCTGGACTCTTGCGTAATCCGCGTATGGCGTAACGCAGATCGTGTCCGAATGTGCCCACGTCTTAGCTCACCCTCTGGAGCTCTCCCCTTGGTGAAAGAGGATCACCCCTGCTAAGCCCCACCCGCGCAGAGTCCCTGCATCATACAACGCAATCGCCGGCTCATAAAGCATCTCCCCGAGCCCGGTGCCTAAAACGATTGCACACTTTTTCATCCGCTCGAAACCTGCTGCAAAACCATCCTATGGAGTGATCACATCCAATCCACTTGCCCGGCAGGCTGCATCGGCACGTTCCACATACCGCGAAGGAATCCAGATACAGGGACACTACCGGGGCAAGAGCCCGATGCGACGCTCCAAGTCAGCAAAGCGCGCGTCGGATCGGAGCGCGTCGAACTGCGGTTCAATGGCCAGCTCGGTTATCTGTGTGTCCCGTTCCGCGATGGCGTTCTCCAGGTTCTCGAATGCCTTGGCCTTCTCTCCCAGGTGCGCATAAATGATGGCGAGACCGTAAGGACGGACATAAGCTTCGGGAGGATTTTGCTGGCCCCGCGCTAACTGGAGTTGCTCTTCCCAGTAGCCACGCTCGCCCTTGCTGGATAGTTCCCGTTGCAGCGTGTTCATTTTCGCAACCACATCGTGCGCCTTCTCGCCCGCCAGCAGGC
>Ga0335070_10012233_pt1 | contig 10012 bp, 8 predicted proteins | sample Lox_Sample_13_FD_206722 | JGI IMG/M metagenome (GOLD analysis project Ga0335070, IMG submission 206722) | Soil microbial communities from Loxahatchee National Wildlife Refuge, Florida, United States - Lox_Sample_1.3 | ecosystem: Environmental > Terrestrial > Soil > Wetlands | place: USA: Florida... | reverse complement strand
AGACTTCGATCTTCGCGAGCGGGTAGGTCTTGCCGTTGAACTCGGCGGTTTCGCGCGTCTGGATGGTCGAACGGGTCACGAACTTGAAGTCGTTCGAAACGTCGATGAACAGGACTTCGCGATAATCCGGGTGAATGCCTTCTTTCATGGTTGTTCCTTAAATCTGACGGTAGCCAACCCGCGTGCCTGCAACACCCACGTTGCGCGGCGCTTCGCTTATCTTTTTGCGTGATAAGGCGCGAGCCACTTGCCAAAGGTCGAAAAACGGCGATTATGCCAGAAAATCAGCTGGTTGGCGAATTTTTGCGGGTCGGGGAGGCAGTTTCTCGGGCTGGCTGGCCATCCAGTGCCCCTACGCGCGCCGGGTCCTGCCGGTAATAGCGCGCGAGCAGGCGGTAAAGCTCCGGATATTCGGTTTCGAACGCCTTCGGCTTGACGAACAGCGCTTCGCTGCAGACGGCGAAGAACTCCGATGGGTGATCGGCGGCATAGGGATCGATCAGCGACTCGCGCTCGAAGCGCGCCCAGCGCCGCTGCGGCACCGCGTCCACCTTGTCGCAGAACTGGTCGTAGGCGTTGTCGAACACGTCGGCCCAGGTCTGCGCGTCGAGCGGCGCATGCCAGCGTCGAAAAAGGGGCGGATGGCCGTCCGCTTCGCCGGTGAGCATATCGATCTTGTGCGCGAACTCGTGAATCACGACGTTGTAGGCATCGCTGCCGTCGGTCATCTGGGCGTCTTCCCAGGAGAGGATCACGGGACCGCCTTCCCAGGCCTCGCCGCTCGCGTCTTGCTCGACTTCGTGCACCACGCCGTCCTCGTCCTCCACGGTCTTGCGGATCACGAACTCACCCGGATAGACGATCACGCCAACCCAGCCCTTGTAGAGATCGAGCGAGAGGTTGAGCACCGGCAGCGATGCCTGCGCGGCGATCGCCACCGTCATCGCGTCGGTCAGTGCGAGATCGTGAGCGGTCGAGAACTCCTTCTGCGCAATGAAGAGGCTCGTCAATTCGCGCAGGCGCGCGAGGTCGGCGGCGTCGAGGTGGGTGAGGAACGGCAGGCCGGCCAGCGTGGCCTGCCAGAGCGCGTCGTCGATTGCATGGGTGCGCAGCGCCTTGTCGCGGCGGCGCGCGTCGAACCACTGGGAGAGTTTCGAAAGCATCGCTCGGTTGCGTCTTCGGTGTGCGTCTTCGGGGCGTCGGTACGTCGTTCAATCGATCTGCTTTTGCCACGCGGCGAAAATGCCGCCGCACACGGCCACGCCGATCAGGAAGTAGAACCCGTCGAGCGAGCTCAGGAAGCTCGCTTGCTGCGCGACCATGCGGCTCATCTGCGCGAGTGCGAGCGCGTGCGCTTCACCCGGCGAGCGGCCCATGAGTTCGAAAGCGTGCGTCACCGTCGCGTAGGCGTTCTGGAAGACCGGGTTGAGCGGATTCACGAACTCGGCGAGTCGCGTCTGGTGCAGCGCGAGCCGGTGTTGCTCGACGATGATAACCGTGGCCGTCGCGAACGATATCGTCAACTGCCGGACGATGTTTTTCAAGCGGTAACCGTGCGTGAATTCCTCGATGGCAAAGATACGGAACGTGAGGTTGGCGACCGGCAGGACGATGAAGAGCAGCAGCAGGCCGCGCAGCAGCAGTGGCGGGATGAGCCACGCCTCGCTTGCGTCCGGCGTTAGCCGCGTCATCCAGAGCGAGATGAAAGCCGAGAGCACGAAACCTGGCACGATGATCCACTTCTTGTGGGTGATGAGCTTCGCGTAGCGGAAGTAGATGAAGAGCGTGCAGGCCGAGATCAGCGAGGTCATGCCGGTGAGGCGGCCGGCGTTTTCAACGGGGTAGTTGAAGCCGCCTTCGAGGAGGCGTGAGACCAGGTAGCTGAGTGCGGTGCTCAGATAGTAATAGGCCGTGTAGAGCATCAGGCCCGCCTGGAACGGCTTCTCTCGCAGCGCGTGCAGGCGCATGAGCGGCTTCGGATGATGCCATTGATGCCAGCCGAACCACGCGAGCGCGGCGAGCCCGACGAGCGTGAGCAGAATGATCTCCGGCGACGCACTGAAGAGCTCGAAGCGCACTTGCTGCATGGCGATCTGCAGTGCGCCTTGCGCGAACGCGAAAATGATGTACGGCCAGAAATGCGCTTCGCCGCGCTCCTCGGGCAGGACGTGGCCCGAATCGGGCAGAGCGAGCAGGGCGAGCACGGCGTAGAGCACGCCTGCGGGCGCGCAAAAGGCGAACAGGGCGCGCCAGTCGAAATGCGCGACGAGCAGCCCGCCGACGAGCGGCGCGAGCGCGCTGGAGAGCACGATCAGGATCAGGAACGCGCGCGTTGCGACCGGACGCTGCTGCGGCGTGAAGCTGATCTGGATGAGGATGCGGCAGGTGCCCATCATCGGGCCGATGAAGTAGCCCTGGAAGCCGCGCGCGAAGGCGAGCTCGATCGAGGACTCGCACAGCGCCGCGGCGATCGCGCCCGCCGAGTAGAGCAGCAGGCAGCCGCCCACGTAGCGACGGTAGCCCATGCGCTCGACCCACCATTGCTGCTGCAGGATGCCGAGCACGGCGCACACGGCGTAGGCGCTCGAGGACCAGACGAGCTCGTCCGGCGACGCGTTGATGCCGCCCGCGATATGGCTCGTGAAGAACGAGAAGATCGCATTGTCGTAGTAGTCGAGACCGGTCGCGACGGCGAGCACCCACGGGAAGAAGTCGCCGCGCAGGCGCGCCGCGCTGAAGACCGGCTCGCGGGTCTGGACCGTGCTCATGCGGGTTCGTTTCCGTCTCGCGCTTCGCGAGACGGATCATCCGGCTTGCCGCCCGTCGCGCGCGTGGCCGCCTTGCGGCGCCGCGTGGCGGCGAGACGCTGTTCGATCAACTGCTCGGACGGCTCGCCTGCGAGTCGCCGCTGCAGATAGTCGAGGTCGTCGGCGAGTTCGGCGCGCACCGTCTGCGCCTCCTTGAGTTCGCGGCGCACGGAGGCAATGCGCGTGTCGAGCGTTTCGATCTGCCGCGCGAGCGCATCGGCGATCTGCTGGAGCGACTCCTGGGAATAGCGGCGGCGGCCTTCGCCGACCTGTTCGAGCGGCCGCTTGAGCATTTCGGTGATGCCGTGCAGTGAAAAGCCGAGCGCGCGCAGCCGCAGGATGCGCGAGAACTGTTCGAGATCGTGCTCGTCGTAAAGCCGGTAGCGGCCCTCGCTACGCGAAGGGCTGACGAGGCCGCGCTCCTCGTAGTACTTGAGCGTGCGCGGCGTGACATTGAGCCGTTCGGCGGCGTCGCGCACGGTGAGCAGCGCGGGGGAATCCTTGGTCATCGTGAACTCTCTGTGCCGGGCAGGCGACAAGGGCAACGGCATGCCGCGGATTATAGTTCAACGTGAACGTTCACGTACAGGTTGTGGCGTACGCCGGCCCAGTGCCGGAAAACAAAAACGCCCGCAAACTTGCGGGCGTTTTGGAGGACATCAGGCGGGCGAGGGCATCAGCCGCCGCGTCGCATCATTTCGAAGAACTCGGAATTGCTCTTCGTCTGACGGATCTTGTCGAGCAGGAATTCCATGGCCTCGACTTCGTCCATGTCGTGGATGAACTTGCGCAGCACCCAGATCTTCTGGAGGATGTCCGGCTTGATGAGCAGTTCTTCGCGGCGCGTGCCCGACTTGTTGAGGTTGATCGACGGATAGACGCGCTTTTCGGCGAGACGGCGCTCGAGGTGCACTTCCATGTTGCCGGTGCCCTTGAACTCTTCGTAGATCACGTCGTCCATGCGGCTGCCGGTTTCGATCAGCGCCGTGCCGATGATGGTGAGCGAGCCGCCTTCCTCGATGTTGCGCGCGGCGCCGAAGAAGCGCTTGGGACGCTGCAGCGCGTTGGCGTCGACACCACCCGTGAGCACCTTGCCCGATGCCGGCACAACGGTGTTGTAGGCGCGTGCGAGACGCGTGATCGAGTCGAGCAGAATCACGACGTCGTGCTTCATTTCGACGAGACGCTTGGCCTTCTCGATCACCATTTCGGCGACCTGCACGTGACGCGCGGCCGGTTCGTCGAAGGTCGAGGCAATCACTTCGCCCGCCACCGAACGCTGCATTTCCGTCACTTCTTCCGGACGCTCGTCGATCAGCAGCACGAACAGGATCACGTCGGGGTGGTTCTGCTTGATGGCGTGCGCGATGTGCTGGAGCATCACGGTCTTGCCCGACTTGGGCGAGGCCACGAGCAGGCCACGCTGCCCCTTGCCGATGGGCGCGATCATGTCGATGATGCGGCCCGTCACGTTCTCCTCACCGCGCATTTCGCGCTCGAGCAGCAGCACCTTGTTCGGGTGCAGCGGCGTGAGGTTCTCGAACATGATCTTGTGCTTCGAGGCCTCGGGCGGCTGGCCGTTGACCTTGTCCACCTTCACGAGCGCAAAGTAGCGCTCGCCGTCCTTCGGCGTGCGCACTTCGCCTTCGATCGTGTCGCCGGTATGCAGGTTGAAGCGGCGGATCTGCGACGGGCTGATATAGATATCGTCCGTGCTGGCGAGATAAGAGGTTTCCGGCGAGCGCAGGAAGCCGAAGCCGTCCGGCAGCACTTCGAGCGTGCCGTCACCGAAGATCGTTTCGCCCGTCTTGGCGCGCTTTTTGAGAATCGCGAACATGAGTTCCTGCTTGCGCAGGCGGTTCGCATTTTCGATCTCGAGGCCGTTGGCCATCTCGATCAATTCGGACACGTGCAGAGACTTGAGCTCGGAAAGATGCATACGGAGAACCCGTCGGGGAGGATGCGACGAAAAGGAGTCTGGGGGAAAAGAAGCGAGCGGAACCGCTCAAGGACTTTTGCTTGAAACTTTGCTTGAAGCTTTATAAGGGCGCCGGTAGACGCTTTATGGATTCTAGCATAGCACACGCCAGAAACCGCCAGTCGAGATCGGCAGTATGTTTCGGCGTGTTTTTGTGGTGCGTGTTGTCGCGCGACAACACGCACCCTCGCGCAGCTTCGCGCACCTTCGTGCGCTCCCGCTCACGCTGGCCGGGCGGTGCGCCCGGGGCGGAAGAGGAAGCAGGTGGCTCGGGCGTTACAGGTGGCTGTCGAGGAATGCGGTGAGTTGCGACTTCGAGAGCGCGCCGACCTTCTGCGCCGCCACGGCGCCATTCTTGAAGAGGATCAGCGTGGGGATGCCGCGCACGCCGAACTTCACCGGGGTCGACTGGTGTTCGTCGACATTGATCTTCGCGACCTGAAGGCGATCGCCATAATCCTTCGCGACTTCATCGAGAATCGGCGCGATCATCTTGCACGGGCCGCACCACTCGGCCCAGAAGTCCAGCAGCACGGGCTTGTCGGATTTTACGACGTCCTGTTCGAACGATGCGTCGCTGATATGCTTGATTTGTTCGCTCATTGTATGAATACCTCTTTCGATTCGAGGCTGACTGAATTGCTCGCCACGATACACCAAAACTGAAAATTCATCCGGGGCCGCCGGGGCGGCCAGACCGAACCCGCACTACACGCCCGCTACCCGCCAGTCGGGCGCAAACCGCATGGCCCAGCCGATTGCCGACGCCAGTGTAGCCTAAATCCCTATGCGCTGCCGATGGTGATAGTACTCATGCCGCAAGCAGGGTTTCCGTCCTCCAGGCCACATTCGGCGGGGCATTCGGGCTGCGGCACGATCGACTTTCAAGCGCTGTGCCGTGCAACTGCGAGCGCTCTTGCTTGCTATCTGGAGGCGGTGCCGGCCGTTGCAAGGGGGCGCATATGCAAACGAGCCGGGCGGCTCGCCGCGCTTTTTCGCACCGCAGCAGTCGCATTGCGGAGCAACCAATGTTAGAATGCGCCGTGACGGGCCTCCTCGCATGGAGGGGCGGTCAACCTGGTCAGGTCGGGAACGAAGCAGCCACAGCCGTTTTCCGCCAGTGCCGAGGGTCGGGCTCGTCACCTTCCTATTTTCTCTTCCGGTTTTTCCCCAAGGTAAAGCATTGACGCCGCGCAAGTGCGCGAGTCAGTTCGCTCGCCCTCATTGCTCGCTGCTGTTTCCGTCGCTTGTCCGTCGCGTGGCTACCCTCGTTGGGTCGGCTCTGGATGAGGAATGGTGGGAGTAGAAATTGCGCGTGTCACAAGTGCCGCACGCGGCGCGCGACTGCCCGCGAGGCGCTCTCCAGAGGCGCCGCGAGGCGGCCGCCCGGCGCCATTCGATACATCTGGACGCGCGGGCGTTGCTGATACAATTTCCGGATGACCTATCAAGTTCTCGCACGCAAGTGGCGACCGAAGGATTTCGCTTCGCTCGTCGGACAGGAGCACGTGGTGCGCGCGCTCACGCATGCACTCGACGGCGGCCGCCTGCATCACGCGTACCTCTTCACGGGCACGCGCGGCGTGGGCAAGACGACGCTGTCGCGTATCTTCGCCAAGGCGCTCAACTGTGAGACAGGCGTGACGTCCAAGCCGTGCGGCGTATGTCGCGCGTGCCGGGAAATCGACGAGGGGCGTTTCGTCGACTATGTCGAGATGGATGCGGCGAGCAATCGCGGCGTCGACGAAATGGCCGCGCTGCTCGAGCGCGCGGTCTACGCACCTGTCGACGCGCGCTTCAAGGTCTACATGATCGACGAAGTGCACATGCTCACGAACCACGCCTTCAACGCGATGCTGAAGACGCTGGAAGAGCCGCCGCCGCACGTGAAGTTCATCCTCGCAACGACCGATCCGCAAAAGATTCCGGTCACGGTTCTCTCGCGTTGCCTCCAGTTCAATCTGAAGCAGATGCCCGCTGGCAACATCGTCGAGCATCTCACGCACATTCTCGGCGAGGAAAAGGTCGAGTTCGAGCCGCAGGCACTGCGCCTGCTCGCGCGCGCCGCCGACGGCTCGATGCGCGACGCGCTCTCGCTGACCGACCAGGCCATCGCCTATTCGGCCAACCAGGTCAGCGAAGAAGCGGTGCGCGGCATGCTCGGCGCGCTCGACCAGAGCTACCTGATTCGCCTGATCGATGCGCTCGTGGCCGGCGACGGCTCGGGCGTGCTGGCCATCGCCGACGAAATGGCGCTGCGCAGCCTTTCATTCTCCACGGCGCTGCAGGACCTCGCTAGCCTGTTTCATCGCATCGGCTGGGCGCAGTTCGCGCCTTCGTCGGTGCTCGAGGAGTGGCCGGAAGCAGACGACCTGCGGCGTTTCGCCGAGGCGCTGAGCCCGGAGCAGGTCCAGCTTTTCTATCAGATCTCGACGCTCGGCCGCAGCGAGCTCGGCCTCGCGCCCGATGAATACGCGGGCTTCACGATGACGCTGCTGCGCATGCTGGCGTTCGAGCCGGCCGCGAGCGCGGGCAGCGTTGGCAGCGCGCCGGCTTCGAAGCCGGCCGCGGTGGGGGCGAGCGCACGCGCGGCGGCTCCGGCGGTTGCGTCTGCGCGCAGCGCGGCGCCGTCGGGTCAAGGGGCGGTGCGAAAGGCTGAAGCGGCGGTGCCCCCGCGAATTGAGAGCGCAGTTGATGTACAACCGGCACTGTCGGTGGAAGCCGGGGCGCGCAAGACCGATGCAACTGATGAGGCAGCGAGCGCACGCACGACGCCGGTTGCCGGGACCGTTGCTGAAGCACGCGTCGTCCCGCCCTGGGAGGACGAGGGCGAGGCTGCGCCGGGTGCGAATGCGGCGCAAGCCGAGCCCGCCGCCGAAATCGCACCTGCTGCCGCACCTGAGGCAACGCAAACTGCCCCTGCGGTAAAAGTGCAAGCCGCAGAAGTACCGCCCGCTGCGCCGGCGCCACAAACCGAATCGCACGAAGAACGCGCCGCACCGTTGTCCGCGCGTGGCGGCGCGAGCGCTGCGCTCGACGTGCTGCGCAACAAGGGCATGCGCGTTTCCCCAACCCGCGGCGGGGCAGGCGCCGGCGCCGCAGCCAATGCGGCGACCCCCGCAAGCGCGCCGAAATCTGCTGCGCCGCGCATGGAGGTGAAGGTGCCGACGCCGGATCCGGCCCGTCGCGCCGCCGCGGCTCAGGAAGCACAGGCGCGCCAGCCGGCGCGCGGCGCGAACGCGCAGCAGGATGGCTCGGGGGCGCCGCCGTGGGACGACATCCCGCCCGACGACTACGTGCCGCTCAGCGCCGACGATGCTTATTTCGCGCCGCCCGACGAGGGTTTCGTGCCAGCCTACGACAGCGAGCCGTCCGCGCCACGCGCCGCGGCGGCGGCGGCAGCGCCGTCGCCGGTCGTGGTCGACGTGAGCAAGCTGCCGCCGGGCATTCCGCTCGACGCCATCGGCTTCGCGGGCGACTGGCCCGCGCTGGCCGCGACGCTTTCGCTCAAGGGCATCTCGTACCAGCTCGCGTTCAACAGCGAACTGACGGCACTCGAAGGCTCGCTGCTCAAGCTCAGCGTACCGGTGCCACAGTATGCGGAGGCATCGCAGGTCGCCAAGCTCAAGGCGGCGCTCGCCGAGCGCCTGGGCCAGGCCGTGGAGGTGAGCGTGGAAGTCGGTCCGGCGCGCCGTACGGCAGCCGCGCTCGACGCCGCCGAGCGCGCGCAGCGCCAACGCGAAGCCGAGCGCGAGATCGGCGCCGACCCCTTCGTGCAGCAACTGATTCGCGACTTCGGCGCGAGCATCGTGCCGGGCTCGATCCGGCCGATCGCGCCGGAAGCCGCAACGGGCGGCGGACAGGCCGCCCACTGATTTGCGTCGCGCGGCGCGCAGCGTGCCGCGCGCCGCGCGCAAATGATTCGAGCACCAATGATCCAGAAGGAGCAGTGACTATGTTGAAAGGCCAACTCGCAGGGCTCATGAAGCAGGCCCAGCAGATGCAGGAAAACATGAAGAAGATGCAGGAGCAGCTTGCCCAGATCGAAGTCGAGGGTCAGGCGGGCGCCGGTCTCGTGAAGGTCACGATGACGTGCCGCAACGACGTGCGTCGCGTGTCGATCGATCCGAGCCTGCTCGCCGACGACAAGGACATGCTCGAAGACCTCGTGGCCGCGGCGTTCAACGATGCCGTCCGCAAGGCCGAAGCCACGTCGCAGGAAAAGATGGGCAGCATGACCGCCGGCCTGCCGATTCCGCCGGGCTTCAAGATGCCGTTCTAAGCGCGGCGCGCGCTGGCCCGGCCTGCTGCCGTGCATGCGGTCAGCGGGCCGGTGCGCGCGCGTGCGCCTGCTTCGCCGCAAGCGGCGCGGCTGCGCAAGCACAGGCGCTCATTCGCCAGAAGCGGCGTCCGCTTCGAACCCCGTTGCGCATCCCGCGCTGAACTTGCATGAAACAACCTTCCGCTCTCGCCGCTCTCGTCGAGGCGCTGCGCGTGTTGCCCGGTGTCGGGCCGAAGTCGGCGCAGCGCATGGCCTATCACCTGATGCAGCATGACCGCGACGGCGCCGAAAAGCTCGGCAACGCGCTTCTGTTCGCGACCGGGCACCTGAAGCATTGCGAGAAGTGCAACACCTTCACCGAAGCTCAGGTGTGCGAAACCTGTCTGGACGAGGAGCGCGATCCCACGCTGCTATGCGTCGTCGAGACGCCGGCCGACCAGATCATGCTCGAACAGACCATGACGTACCGCGGGCTGTATTTCGTGCTGATGGGGCATCTGAGTCCGCTCGACGGCATCGGACCGAAAGAGATCCATTTCGACCGGCTCGTGAAGCGCGCGTCGGACGGCGTCGTCAAGGAAGTGGTGCTCGCAACCAATTTCACCAACGAGGGCGAGGCGACGGCCCATTATCTCGGCCAGACGCTCAAGGCGCGCGGCCTCGCCGTCACGCGCCTCGCACGCGGCGTGCCGGTTGGCGGCGAACTCGAATATGTCGACGCGGGCACCATCGCGCGGGCCATGCTCGACCGGCGCTCGATGTAGCGTTTCGCCATGCCTCGAGGGCGGCGCATGGCCTGTCGCGCCGCCTCGGCAACAGAACGAAAGGAGACACCATGAGCGCAGCAGCCGCTTCCCCCGAATCCCATGCGAACGCAGCGGGCGCCAAAAGCGCGGGTCCGCTCGCGGGCGTCAAGGTCCTCGAACTCGGCACGCTGATCGCCGG
>Ga0335070_10012232_pt1 | contig 10012 bp, 10 predicted proteins | sample Lox_Sample_13_FD_206722 | JGI IMG/M metagenome (GOLD analysis project Ga0335070, IMG submission 206722) | Soil microbial communities from Loxahatchee National Wildlife Refuge, Florida, United States - Lox_Sample_1.3 | ecosystem: Environmental > Terrestrial > Soil > Wetlands | place: USA... | reverse complement strand
TAATTTTACGGATGCCCCTTCTTTTTTGAGATCGTTGACGAAAGAATGCTTCTTCCTATCTGCGATAATGCTTCGTAATGGCGATTATCTCAATTTTGTTGTCCGGCAAGCAGATAAAAAGAGCCCCATATCTTCTGTCTATCCTGAAAGAATAAATCAACCGATGTTTAGGCTCCATAAGCTCTGTATTTAAGGGAGGATGGGAAGGGTTATGAAAGGCCGTGTTTTTGGATGTACTGCCTAAGGTCCTCTCTGAGGTCAACAATAATTGGCACGATATGCTATCTATATACTGACGATTTCTTCAAGCCCTCTTCTAAATCCCTCAGGAATTGGTCTTCGTACAAATCCGTTGCCTCAAAGTCAGCTATGATGGACTCAATTTTATCTCTCTTGAAAGGAGTCAATTTGGCAGGTCTTTTTTGTATCCGCTCCAAAAGCCTCCTCTTCTCTTCATCGCTCAAATGATCAATGAGGTCGAAGAGCTTATCCATGGGTATCTCTATTTCTTTCGTTATCGTTTCTTTAAGCGTAACCCGTGGCATATATTCCAACCTCCCATTCCTAACAAACATTACCAGAAATAACCCATTAAATCAATAGCGTCGAAATGTCGTTAATTCTACTTCTTCAGTTTCTTTGCTTTGTCTGAGGCGTCTAAAATGAGAAGCTGACTGAATTATTCAGTCAGCGACGTTGGAATATCGGAAATGAGGACCTTAAATTTCTCTTGCGGGGGGAATCCGGAAGATAAGATCAGCCATCCGCATACATGAGGCTTCAACTTATTTCTTCCGTGGAAATTCGGCCCAGTGCTTCACTCGCCTGAAGCGCTCCTCTTCCACAGCCGCAATTAACTGCCCGTCAATGACGATGCACGCTGATGAACCGCTGTGGCAGGCATTGGGTCCGGCAAGGGCCATCATATCTCTGTGGTCTCGATCTTTCTGTCTATGAACTTGACTGAAAAAGTCACTCAGCGCTCAGTAAAAGCAGAAATGCCTAACCTTTGCAACGGCGAAATTGGTTAAAGAACATGAGGCTAAGAAGATCGATGCTGCGGTCAGGTTTAGACCGTTTAAGGAAGTGACCCTCCTCCTTTCATCTCTTCTAAAACCCTGATCAAGAATGGTTTTGTTTTTGGAATGTTAGTCTTGATGGTTTCCCACACAGTTTCAAGATCTACCCCAAAGTAATCATGGATCAAGACATCTCTCATACCAGCGATGTCACGCCAGGGGATATCAGGAAATCTCATTCGAAATTCCATAGGTACGTGTTTTACGGCCTCTCCAATCACTTCGATTGCTCTCACCACTGCGAAGACTGTTTTTTCATCCTTCTTAAAATCTTCGTAAGACATGCCAGCAACAAAACGTTCTGCCCTCTCCATGGCACCCATCGCATCTTCAACAAAGTCTACGATTTCCCTCGCCTCAGACATAAACCACTTCACCCAAGACCCGCTTACCTATGTTTGGTTTAAGAGCTTTTCTCATGACAAGATCCACATGAACGCCGAGGATATCAGAGAGGTAATTTTTAAGTCCCACGAACTCAAGCAAACCAAGAGCTTTTTCGAAATCAACAAGGATATCAACATCACTCGCCTCTTTTTGCTCCTCCTTCACATAAGACCCAAAAATACCTATTTCCTTTACTCCGTACTTCGATTCAAGTTCTCCCTTATGCGATTTGAGAATCTCTTTTATTTCCTCGACAGTTTTCAAGGCCGTACCCTCCTAATCCGAGTGACATTGAATTATAGCACACATCGCTCGGTTAAAAAACCTGTGACTTTTCTGGCCTCCTTGCCCTATCCGGTTCTTCCAGTTCAATTCCCCCTTGACTGAATTATTAAGTCAGAAGGTTAGGTGGTTGTTTGTGGATTTTTATCAACTGGTACGTTTGATTCTAAGATTAAAGCTCATTTCCTCTGGTTGAGGAGTTCTTCGATGGCTTGGGCAACAAGGTCGAGCATCCGAGAAGGGGGAGGAGGAACGGGTTGAGTATTGCGGCGCCTTGCCTGCAAATCGGTGGAAAAACTTCGTCTACTTTAATGCCCCCAGTTTTATAATTTTGGTTGATCTGTTTCATTTTGCTTGAATAGAAAGCAAATCATCATTGTTTACCAAAAATGATGATCTACCATTTCCTTAACGCCTTCCTGATTGCATATACCCAATCGTGCCTGAGAGCGTCATAAGGCATATCGCAGGACCTGCACGAAGGAATCAAATTTAAATTCTGCTTTAAGAGCGCATCTCTCAAGAGTAAATAGTTTTTACCATTCCATACCTCTGTTACAGAAGATTTGAGAATATTACCTAAGATATATTTCCCCTCTAGATCTCTACAGCAGGTGACGACGTCCCCTTCCCACGTAATATTTAAAGACGTCCAAGGATAAATACAACCATAATACTTATTATTTTGAAACTTTATTATATGGTCGTCCAATATTTTATGATAAATACGAAGACCATAAGTCAGCCTTCGATTTTTGCCAAAATGCTTCCGAATAATCTTAAGGTTGGAGTCTGCTTTCTCTTTCCTTTCAAAATAAGCAGAGTTTTCAAAAATTTCCAAAAAAAGGTTCCTATTAATACGGAGATATTTGACCATCTCTTCCAAATTCTCCTTGATCAAATACCAACTGCTTTTATCTCCCCTGCATTTTTCAAAACCATCTTTATCAAAGGAGAAATCAATTGATATTAAATAGGATAGATCTCTTGTCTTTTCCAAAAAGTCCCGATTAATTTTTGATCCATTCGAAGAAAACCTCACAAAAAAGCCTTCTTGGTTCGCTTTCTTTATGATTTGAGGCAAATCCTTATGCAAAGAAGGCTCGCCATCCAATGTTAAACTAATAATTTTCACTTTATTGCACTCTTTTTTTATCTTTTCCAGAATGACTTCATAATTTTTCAAATCTACCATCCCTGCTTTTCGTTTGCTAAAATGGTCTGGGGCGCTCTGATTGCAAAAAGTGCATTTGAAATTGCAAATATTTGTGGGTTCAATAGACACTTGAATAGGCAAAAAGGATATTCTTGTCTTCTTTGATTTATGTGCGAAATATATCGGTACATAACGCATTAACTTCGAAAACATTTTATTTGCTTTGATTTAACTCCATCAGGCTTGTCAGTTACCAAACCATGTGTATTTGAAACTCGACTTCATAACTAAGCCGGGGAGTTATAATCTGCCTCAATCTTTAACCCTCTTCTTGATCTCCAATATTTTTGCATCAACGAGAAACGGATACCAAAAATCGTGGAGAAAGTAATAGATAAGGCCTTCTTTGCCATCAAGAAACCCTAGCCTGAAAATATACTTATAACCAAATAAAAAGAAAGGTCTCAAAAAAAGTGGTAATTTATTCAAAATGCTTTCTTTTAACCACACCCTTCGTTTTCCCTCAAGTGCGTAGCTTCTTTTTTTGTGTTCAGTCGAAATTCTTTCTCTATTGAACAACCTATTTGCCGCCAGTTTAGAAATCTTATTATGTTTATCAATAAAAAAGGATAGATCTTTCTTATCCTCGTGAATCATGAAAGATTTCAGTTTTGAGGTTGTCCCCTCCACCTTAAAGTACTCGCTGTCTCCAGCTGGTAATACTCTTGTCTTGTTTCGTCTAACCAGCCTCAGCACCCAGTTTGGATTGTATCCCCCATGCCTTAATTCCCTTCCCAGAAAAACAAATCGACGATTAATGTAAAAACCATTCACATCGTTTCTGACATTCCTTAAAGTTTCCCCTATTTCCTCTGCAAGTTCAGCGGTAACTCGCTCATCTGCATCCAAAAACAAAACCCATTCATTTCGAATAGGCAGATTGTCTAAGGCCCAATTACGTTGAGTCGCCCAATCGGTCCACGGATTTTGGTGGGCAGAAACCCCACAATTTTCGGCAATCTTAAGCGTCTCGTCGTTACTATAGGAATCTACCACTAAAATTTGAGCTGCCCAGCCTACCACACTCTTAAGAGCCGCCTGAAGGTTTACTTCTTCATTATAAGTGAGGATGATTACAGTGACTTTAGCAAATTCATTAATACATTTATCGCTTAGGCTTAACGGATTCATATTACAAAAGGATTCTGCTTGGTAATCAGCACGGCCTAGTGGTCTCGACACATTCATACACAACATTTAGGATGGAAACAACGTACTCATCAATCTTTAACCCATTCTGTGGACCGCTCATGTGCTTGCTGTGACAGCAACGAACGCTGTTCCGATTTTAGAATTGAATCGATTTTCTCGGCCGCACTTACTCGGCTGAAGGAGGAAAATAGATTGCTGCTTTGCCACACACTTCCTGGTTGACTGGTGTATCTGCCGCCACAATAGGAAGTCTTGCTCCCATTGCCTCGACGAGTGGGAAACCAAAAGACTCGCAAAGGACTGTTTTATTGTGGCTCAAACCATTTACCACAAACACTTCCTGTGCCCAATCGATAATGGTGGACAAACACACTTCAATATTAGGTTCCTCGTCCTGTGCAATAACAATTACAGCAACGCCCGCCTTTCCTAAACTCGGTTTGATTGCTTATTGTCTCCACGTACTACCTTTTGTATCAGGTCAATAACCCACATTGTATAAGTTTCCCAATCAATCGTTGTCTGCCTGAAATGTTCGGCTGCCAGTTGGCTTAAATCTGCCCTCTTCCCAGGTGTTTCAATCAAATTCTGGATCGCATCTGCCATGGCAACTGGATTTTGAGGTGGATAATAAACCGCAGATTGACCGCATATCTCCCGATTAATAGCGGTGTCAGCTGCAACGATAGGCAACCCCATAGCGAGTGCTTCCTTCATAGGAAAACCAAAAGACTCACACAAAGAAGGGAATACAAAAATGTCTGCCGAACGGTAAAGATGATGTACTTGGTCTTCTGGAACTCGGCCCAAATTGATAATCTGATTATTTAGTCCTGCTGATCGGATAAATGCCTGTAACCGCACGAAATCCGCTTTTCCATCTTGGAAGTCCATTGTGGTAAACAGGAAAAACCTGATCTTTCTTTCAAGCAAAACCTTGGCTGCCCCGAACAGAATATCAAAACCCTTATGAGGCTCTAAATGGCTAACGTACAATAATTTCAAAATGTCCTTGGTGACTGAATTAATTTTAGCCTGAATGCTTGAATCCAAAGATTCAGCCTTGAGAAAATGCGACAATTCAAACGCATGGGGGATCACAGAAAATCGCTGTCCAGGAATTTGAGGATAAAAGGACCGGATCATTTTCCGCATGGCAGCAGAAGGGACCACAATTGCTTGGGACCCTCGCATTGTCAGATAAATAATTTGCCGCCGCAGCCATATCTCAAATTTAAACGATGACCAAAAAGGTATTTGTTTTAAGTATTCGCGACAAAAAAAAAGTGAGTTCCTCTGGAAGACAATTTGAGGGGAAGGCGGGGCGAGGGCACCAAAAACAAAAATCGCAAGCATTAAATCTACATTTTCCTGCTTCATAATTCTTCGTAGCGTAATTTGGTCCCACCAGAGTCGATATACTTGTGACTTGGTAAATACCCGACGAACGTGAATATTAGGATAAGAAGATTCGAAAGGAAACCGATGATCAAGATAAAGGATGTATTCAGTCTGTGAGTCGAGGGTTCCCAATGCATTAATAAAACCTTGCAAGTGGCGTGAACCACCACCTTGTTTATACATTGCAACAGCATGAATCAAGATTTTCAAGGTCTTACCCTTCGGGAGACTAGAAGGTAGGACTCATGTCTCGTCCTAATAATCAATTAACAAAAATGATCGAAACAAATTGCATTTCCTGAACGATTCTTAATCTGAGAGATGTTATCAAATTACTTCTTGGCTGACGAGCAGACCTACAAAGAATGAGGAACAGGTCCCACTAAGGTTTGTTGATTTCCGAATGAAAGAGAGGATAACAGTGAAGCTCAGCGGCGATCGGTAGCGTGTCTGCCAAAGCGACTTGTTGGACACAAAATAAATTTAGTGATCACGCCTGCAATACCAAATGGAACGAAACTTCCTCATGGAGTAGTTGTTTTTTCTTAGGGCATGAGAGACCAAAGTCTCAATGTCAGGTCCGTGAATTTCTATGATAAGCAAACCGACACGACCAAGCCACACATCTGTATTCGAGGAGAAAATCATTTGTTCAGCACCCTCAATGTCCATCTTTAGAATATCCAAATGTGAGATTGAAAATTGTTCTAAGAGCGTGCGCAAACTTGTACATTCAATTTCAAAGCCCGTATCTTGGATGGACGCACCGCTGGAGTTGCCGCCAAATCTTAAGCATTGATCGCTTGCCGATAGCCCCTTTCTTAATAGCACAGCACGTTCGCCATACGGCTTAAGATTTAGAGATGCCATTTCATAACTGGGTGGGTTAGGCTCAAGTGCTACAACTCTTAACTTAGGGAATCGGGAAAGGAAATATGCAGCTGTATCACCAATGTAGGCACCAGCATCTATCATCCATTCTGGGCCGATGGCAGGGCGGAACTGACCATACTCTTCTCGAATGACATTATTGATAATTGTCCTCACATCTGGCTTTCGTGGTCGAACAAGAATTGGGTATTGGAGATTGCGAAGAGTAACAGGAATCGCTGAAAAGGATTCTGAGCTACCCGCTTCCAGTTGCCTCAGTGTAAGCCACGTTTTTATGCCATCTTTCTTTGTTATGGAGATGAAATCGACAATTGTAGCTCCGGCTTTGTATGCGCGTGAGTTAGACCCTATGAGTCTTCGAATCATACGGCGAGGAACTTCCATACTGAGTGCTTCTTTATGCAGCGGTTGAGATAAGAATATCGCCTAACATTCTATTGTATGTTTCTACGATAACTCGTGAGGGGAAACATATGCATGATCAGAAAATATTCAATCTTTTTTTATTAAAAACCTCGTCAATTCACGAAATAATGCAGTATAAAGATGTTGCCTGGCTTGACAGTGTCCGTAAGGTCAAATCTTGACTTTCAGAAATCACATCCTTACATCTTTTATTATTCGAATTCTAATAGCATAACCAACTTAAGTATCCCAGTAGCAACTCTATCAACCTGAAATTTCCCGGTACACTTCCAATACACGACTCATACGATCTACGTAGGAATGCCCTCCTCTTGTCACCTTATCATAACCAGCTTTGGCAATTGCCTGGCGCTCCAAATCATGAGCCAAGTAATAGGCAATCTTTTCCCGCAACTCTTCAACATCCCGGAAGCAAACAATCTCACGACCCTCTTCAAAAAAAAAGGTGTGATCTGGTGTGCGCTCAGCAAGCATAAAGGCGCCAAATGCTGGGATCTCGAAAGTCCGGGCAGTATGAAGATCTGGTGGCGACAGAAATGCTAGCGCAATCTTTGTTCCCGCGAAAATCCTTGCCTGTATGTGTCCAACAGCTGGCTTGAACTGGACAAATTTTCTAAGTGGTGAGGCAGGTGATAATCGCTCCCATCGGTTTCCCCAAACAGCTAGCGAATATGAGAAATTCTCTGAAACTAAAGCTTCCAGCTTTTCAGCACGCTCTTTGCCCCAGATTCCAACAAATGCCAAATCGCTGTCGAATAATTCCTTCTCATCCGAGCCAAGAAAAACGGGGTAGTGGCACCATGGATCGTAAGCATAAGATAGGAACTCAACCCGTTGGGCACCAGCAGCCTTTAATGGTTTAATGTGATAAGATTTTGGCGTGAAAATGCAATCGTAAAATTGTACTGAACTTAGAAAATCATTGCCGTAGATTCTATGATGCTTGACCAAGTCTACATCAGGATAGAAATTGAAAGTCATTGTATCTTCCTGTTTAAAAAATTGCAGCGTGCTACGACGGACCATAGAACCTTTGAAAATGAAAACCAGATGGGGGTGGAAGCGTTGAAATTGCTTCTCCAAATGATTGCAAAATTCGTTAACAATAATCCTGCGAAGGGCATGGCGAATTACCTTCAGCTTCAATGACTCCCACTGAGGGTAAAAGTGCCATTCATCAACATTGAGCACATCACAACCCAACGCCCTGAATGCTCTTTTACAAGACGCAGCATTAGAGCCGTGCCAGTTTTCGCCGATAAAGAGAATTCGAATGCCCATCAGTTGTCTATTCCACCGCTCCATCAGAAGCCATTAGGTTAGGAGCGTATTCCAAAGGAAACAAAAGTCTTCTAATATTTCAGCTAATGTTGTAATTTACTAAGGCCAAACTGGATAACAAATCTATTAAACAAAATACATGAGGTACAAGATATTTCATTCTGACGAATTAGAAACAACCTGAATCAAAGCATCGCGTATATGCCTGGCAGCCTTTATTGGACACTGAGTCTCCGCTAACTCCTGGCCCCTCATTCCCATCCGATAGCGTAATTTCTTGCCCTCTAACAAGGTGTCAATAGCTTGTGCAAGTTTTTCAATATTCCCACAGGGATAAACGATTCCATTTTCCCCGTTTCGCAATATGTCGGTGGGGCCAACACAACCAACATGGTCACTAACAATAGCTGGCACTCCCAAGCTCGCTGCCTCTGTAATAACTAAGGGATGAGCATCCTCCTGAGCAGGATGGACCAGTAAAATGCTCAAGGCATAATACAGAGGTATATCACTTTGATTAACAAATCCCGTGATTCTAACACTATTACCACCAATTCGACGGATATCACCTTCAAGCGGTCCAGCACCCAAAAACAGGGCTATCAGAGGATACGGCTTGGGAGGTATCAGATGAAGTGCTTTCGCGAGATCAAGCGGTCGCTTCCGCGGTATAAGTTTGCCACAAAAGAGCACAACGTTGGCTTTGTTGGGTATGTTATACTGATGACGTAGTAAGGTAAGCCTAGAAGTCAAATCAGGCAGTTTGGAAATTTGCTTAAACCTCTCCACATCTACTGGGTATACAGCACGATAACGGCGACTCTTTTCTACACCATACCTCGCCGCATAAGCGTCATTATGGTCTCCGATTGAGAGATAGGCTGAAATCCGTCGAAAGAAAAGCCTTAAGGGAAGTTCTTTGGTTAGCAGTCTTGCCCATGAACGGGAATGTAGTAACTCGGAATCGCTCATATATAATAACGGGATGCGCAGAAGTGAAGCCAATAACCAAATTAGCAGATTATTGATAGATGAATAACCAAACAACAACACACCATCCCAACGCTTCTGCCGCAATGCTTTCAATAAACCAAAGTTCAAACGCACTTTACCGTTGTAGGATTGGCTCTGCCATGGCACAGAAGGTAAAAAACTGAACTTATACCCTTCGAGGAGAGGCACATCCCACTTCACCGGAACTCCAAAGCCAGGGTCAATATGATGCTGTTTTTGACCGAAATCACTATAGTAGAACACGTGCAAATCAAGCAACTCCTTTAACGCTTTGAACAAAGGAGAGAAGTGCTGAATCGGGTGGGAAATGAATACAGCCAATTGAGGCTTTCTCATATTATCACTTGCATTGTTAGTCATTCGGCTCTCGCCCACGAGCACCCCGAGGATTCAAATATTGTATCTTCTTATATTACACTTCGGGCGGGTGGTGAAAACTTCTGGTTCACCCAGCCCAGAAACCAGAAGAAAGCATAATATTTTGGAATCGTCCATCCCAAAAAGTAAATGGTCCCAAGAAAAGTATTAGACCAAACTTCATATGCAGAAAGTATCATGAATACAGTCATTGCCATCTGTTTGGGTCGATCCTGCTTCCGGGATAAAAAACCTAATATTGCTCCAAAGATAAGCCCTTGGAGAGTATATATGATAGGGATTCCGACCCACCCCCACCGGCGGTAACCGTCTGCGACAGCGGGGGTATAATTGTTTACTTTTCCAGCAAATGGGTCATACCTAACGGCTATATCGTTTCCATCATGAAGATCTCTTCGATTGGGAGCTATGGCTCGAGGAATATACAGGTAACTCAGTCTGTCTAATTCGCTGAACCCTGCAAATGGAATCGCGCCGGGTGTCAGACGGAATACCTTGTCTACCG
>Ga0335070_10012231_pt1 | contig 10012 bp, 10 predicted proteins | sample Lox_Sample_13_FD_206722 | JGI IMG/M metagenome (GOLD analysis project Ga0335070, IMG submission 206722) | Soil microbial communities from Loxahatchee National Wildlife Refuge, Florida, United States - Lox_Sample_1.3 | ecosystem: Environmental > Terrestrial > Soil > Wetlands | place: USA... | reverse complement strand
TCGTGCCGGGGCCCGACGTACGCGATCACGAAGAGGAACATCACCATCACCGCGCCCGCGTAGACGAGCACCTGCGCCGCGGCGACGAACTCCGCCGACAGCAGGAGGTAGAGGATCGCGAGCGTCGCGAGGTTCCCGATCAGCGCGAGCGCCGAGTAGAACGGGTTCGAGAACGACACCACGGCGAGCCCGGACGCGAGGCAGAGGAACCCGGCGGCGATCCAGACGATCCAGACGACGACGCCACCGGCGGAGATCGCGAGCAGCATCAGGAGTTCGACTTGTAGAAGGGGATCGGCGTGTCGTAGAGCGACGCGTCGGCGACGGGGACCTGCTTGATCGGCTCGGCGAGCAGCATGTCCTTCGTGTAGATCTGGTCGTCCCGGTTGTACTCCGAGATCTCGAACTCGTTGCCGAGCGTGATCGCGTCGAACGGGCACGCGAGCTCGCAGTAGCCGCAGAAGATGCAGCGGCTCATGTTGATCTCGTAGATGCGCGCGTAGCGCTCGCCGGCCGAGACGCGGTTGTCCGGCGTGTTCTCGGCGGCGACGACGCGGATGCAGTCGGCGGGGCACGCGGCCGCGCAGAGCGAGCAGCCGACGCACTTCTCGAGCCCGTTCTCGTGGAGGTGCAGCCGGTGGCGGCCGCGGAAGCGCGGGTAGAGCGGGCGCTTGTACTCCGGGTACTGCTGCGTGATCGGCTTCTTGAAGATCTGCTTGAAGGTGACGCCGAAGCCCTTCAGCGTGCCGATCGGCTGAGCGCTCACAGCCACACCACCAGGAGCGCGGTGATCACGGCGTTGACCGTCGCGACCGGGAGCAGCACCTTCCAGCCGAACTTCATCAGCTGGTCGTAGCGGAGGCGCGGCGTCGTCGCGCGCAGCCAGATGAAGACGAAGATCACGCCGAAGAGCTTCAGGAGGAACCAGAGCGGGCCGAGGTTCCACGGGCCGTGCCAGCCGGCGAAGAAGAGCGTCACCATCAGCGCGGAGAGCGTGATCAGGTTGATGTACTCCGACATCTGGAAGAGGCCCCAGCGCATGCCGGAGTACTCCGTGTGGTACCCGGCGACGAGCTCGGACTCGGCCTCCGGCAGGTCGAACGGCGCGCGGTTCGTCTCGGCGACGCCGGCGAGGACGAACACGAGGAGGCCGACGATCTGCGGCGCGGCGAACGGGATCAGCTCCCCCTGCCGGTGGACGATGTCGGGCAGCGAGAGCGAGCGGCCGAGGATCACGACGCCGAGCACGGAGAGCGCGAGCGACACCTCGTACGACACGAGCTGCGCGCACGTGCGCATCGAGCCGAGGATCGAGTACTTCGACTCGGACGACCAGCCGCCGACGATGAAGCCGTACACGCCGATCGAGCCGAGCGCGAAGATCAGCAGCAGGCCGACCGAGACGTTCGCGACCTCGCCGTTGACCTGCCAGCCGTTGATCGTCCAGCCCGGCCCCCACGGGATCACGGCGAACGCCGCGAGCGCGGTGAACGCGGAGAGGATCGGCGCGAGGATGTACGGCGCGGCGATCGCGCTCGACGGCGCGAACGCCTCCTTCCGGATCAGCTTGATGAGGTCGACGAACGGCTGCAGCAACCCGAACTTCCCGGCGCGGTTCGGCCCGTAGCGGAGCTGCATGCGGCCGAGGAGCTTCCGCTCGAGCCACGTCAGGTACGCGAACGAGACGAGCAGGAGGTTGATCACGATCACGGCCTCGATCAGGCCGATCCACCAGGGCTCGCTCATTGCGCCACCACCTCGACGGGGCCGCCGCGGAGGCCGGCGGCGTGCTCCTGCGGGACGAGCACGATGCCGGCGCGGACGGCGCTCGTGACGCGCGCGCGGAGCTCGACGGACGTGCCGTTGTGCGAGACCGTGACGGTGTCGCCGTTCGCGATCCCGCGGCTGCGCGCGTCGGCGCGCGAGAGCGAGACCTCGGCGCCCGGCCGCTGGAACTGGAGCTCCTCGACGCGCTCGACGGCGGGCCCGGAGAAGAGCGGCTTGTAGCAGACGAGGTGGAGCCCCGGCGCGTGCGGCTCCGGCGGCTCGGGAACCGGCTCGGCATCGACGTGCGCCGGCGCGCCCTCGTAGCCGCGAAGCGGCGCCTGCGCGTCGACGTCGCCGAACGCGAGCCCGCCGAAGCAGCGCTCCGAGACCTCGGCGAAGACGCCGGACGCGTACGGCGCGAGCTCGACGTCGAAGCGCGCGGCGAGCGCCGAGAGCCACGCGAGCTCGTCCGGGCCGGGCGGGCTCGCCGCGCGGCGCAGCCGCTGCAGCCGGCCCTCGAGGTTCACGGTCGTCCCCTCGCGCTCGAGGTAGCTCGTGCCCGGGAGGACGAGGTCGGCCCAGCCGAGCGCGAGGCCCTGGAACATCGAGATCGCGATCACGGCGTCGGCCTGCTCGGCGAGTGCGCGGACGTTCGCGTTGCCCGCCGCCTCGTCGCCGGAGACGAGCAGGAGGCCGATCGACTCGGGCTCCTCGCCCTCCTCGTCGGACGCGGCGGCCCACGCGTCGGCGACGCCGCGGCAGTTCGGCGTGGACGGGACGAAGAACGCGCCGCAGCCGTCGCGTCCGGCGAGCCCGAGCTTCTCGGCGAGCCCGGCGACGACGGCGCCGCCGCGTCCGTGCGGCCCGCTCCAGATCAGCACGACGCGCTCCGCGTCGCCGACCTCGTCCACGCTCGCCACGACGCGCGCGCCGTTCCGGCGTGCCTTTCGCACCCAGAGGTCGACGATCGGCGCGCTCTCTTCGAGCGGCACGTCGCCGAGCACCGCGACGACGTTCGCGTCCGCGATCGCAGACAGCGGCAGGCGGTACGCGTCGAGCGCGGCGCCGACCTCCTCCGGGAGCATCGCGGTGTGCGAGCCGAGCCCGACGCGCACGAGCTTCGCGAGCGCGTACGCCTGCTCCACCGTCTCGGAGCCGGAGAGCGCGACGACGACGCGGCCGTTCGCCGCGCGGAGCAGCCGCTCCGCCTCGTCGAGCGCGTCGTCCCACGACACGGGCTCGAAGCCGCGGCGCCGCACGCGCTGCAGCGGCTCGACGACGCGGTCGTCGGCGCGGAGATGCGTGAACCCGAAGCGGCCCTTGTCGCAGATCCAGCCCTCGTCGACCTCGGGATGGTTCCGCGAGTGGATCCGCTTGACCTTGCCCTCGCGCACCGTCGCGTTCGTGTTGCAGCCGACGGGGCACATGCCGCAGACCGTCGGCACGTCGACGATCTCCCACGGCCGCCCCTCGAAGCGGTACTGCGTCGGCAGGAGCGCGCCGACCGGGCAGAGCTCCGTCACGTTGCCGGTGAACGGGCCGCTGTACGGCTCGTCCTCGAACGTCGCGATCACGGACATCGCGCCCCGGTTCCGCGCGACGAGCTGCCCGTCCTCGCTCACCGACTCGCTGAAGCGCGTGCAGCGGTAGCAGAGGATGCAGCGCTCGCGGTCGAGCGAGATCGCCGGCGAGATCGGGATCGGCTTCTCGAACGTCGTCTTCTCGAACGTCATCCGCGTCGAGCCGGGCCCGTAGCGGAACGTCAGGTCCTGCAGCGGGCACTCGCCGCCCTTGTCGCAGACGGGGCAGTCGAGCGGGTGGTTGACGAGGATGAACTCGAGCGTCGCGTTCTGGCCCTCGGCGGCGAGCGCGGACGTGCGCGCCGTGTGCACCTTCATCCCGTCCTGTGCGGAGAGCGTGCAGCCGGCCTGGAGCTTCGGCATCCCCTCCACCTCGACGAGGCACATGCGGCACGCGCCCAGCGACGGCCCGAGCCGCGGCTCGTAGCAGAAGACGGGGATCTCGATCCCCGCCTCGAGCGCCGTCTCGACGATGCCGGTGCCCTTCGGCACCTGGACCTCGCGCTCGTCGATCGTGACGGTGACGAGCTCCGGCGCGCTCATACGTGCACCTCGGAGTGGGCGTGCTGGTCGACCGGGGCGAAGAGGTTGTTGAGCGACGAGTCGGCGCCGAACGGGCAGCCGCCGTGCTCGAGGTGCGCACGGAACTCGTCGCGGAACTTCGTCACGCAGCTCGCGACCGGCATCGCGGCGGAGTCGCCGAGCACGCAGAGGCACTTGCCGATGATCCGGTCGCAGACGTCGAGCGTCAGGTCGAAGTCCTGCTCCGTCGCCGTGCCCGCCTCCGCCGCCGTCAGGAGCTGCGTCAGCCAGCGCGTCCCGACGCGACACGGCGTGCACTTGCCGCACGACTCGTGCTGGTAGAACTGCGCGACGCGCAGCGCGAACTGCACGATGCACGTCCGGTCGTCGATGACGGTGACGACGCCCGAGCCGATGAAGTAGCCCTTCGTCGAGAGCGAGTTCGCGTCGAGCGGCGTGTCGAGATCGTTCGGCGTCATCACCGGGAACGACGAGCCGCCCATCATCACGGCTTTCAGCGTGCGCCCGTCCGGCACGCCGCCGCCGATCTCCTCGACGAGATGGCGCACCGTGATCCCGTGCGGGAGCTCGTACGCGCCGGGCCGCTTCACGTTCCCGGACAGGCAGAAGACGCGCGTGCCGGTCGAGTCCGGCGGCGCGCCGATCTTCGAGTACTCCTCCGGGCCGACCTCGAGGATCTTCGGGACGGTCGTGATCGTCTCCACGTTGTTGATGAGCGTCGGCGACGCGTAGAGGCCCGAGATCGCCGGGAACGGCGGCTTCGAGCGCGGCTGGCCGCGCTTGCCCTCGAGCGACTCGAGCAGGCCCGTCTCCTCGCCGCAGATGTACGCGCCGGCGCCACGGTGGATCACGATCTGCACGCCGTCCATCAGCCCCGCCTCGACCGCCTGCTTGCGCGCCGCCTCGAGCACCTCGTACTCCGCGAGGTACTCGCCGCGGATGTAGATGTAGACGTGCTTCGACTGGATGGCGTGCGCCGCGATCAGGCAGCCCTCGATCAGCCGGTGCGGGACGCGCAGCATGATCTCGCGGTCCTTGAACGTGCCCGGCTCGGACTCGTCCGCATTGACGGTCAGATAGATCGGCTTCGCGACCTTGTCCGGGCTCGGGATGAAGCTCGCCTTGCGGCCCATCGGGAAGAACGCGCCGCCGCGGCCGCGCAGGTTCGACTCGATCAGCTCCTCGGTCACGGCCTGCGGCGTCATCGCGCGGGCGCGCTCGAGCTGCTTGTAGCCGCCCGCCTCGCGGTACGCGGCGATGTCGCGCAGCGGCGAGAGCTCCGCGCCGGCGAGGACGAGCGTCTCAGACACCGCGCAGCTCCGCGACGATCTTCACGACGTCGTCCGGCGTGACCGACTGGCGATATCTCCGGTCGACGGCCACTGCGGTCGGCGTCGAGCAGGCGCCGAGGCACTCGACCGCGCGCAGCGTGATCTCGCCGTCCTCGGTCGTCTCGCCCGGGCCGATCCCGAGCTCGGCCTGGAACGCCTCGAACACCGCCTGTGCGTTCACGAGCCCGCAGCAGACGTTCGTGCAGACCTCGACGAGGTGCTTTCCGACCGGTTCCAGATGGAACATGTCGTAGAAGCTCGCGACGGAGAGGCAGTACGCCGGCGTCAGCTCGAGCGCGTCGGCCACCTCCTCGAGCGCCTCGCGCGAGAGCCAGCCGTAGCGCTCCTGCGCGAGCCGCAGCGCGGGCAGCACGGCCGAGCGCGCGTTCGGCGGATAGAGCTTCCGCACCTCCTGGATCTCCTCGTACAACTGCGTCACCGGTCGGTGTCCCCCATCACGGCGTCGAGCGAGCCGACGATTGCGACGAGGTCTGCGACGAGCGCGTCGTGGTGGCAGGTCGCCGTCGCCTCGAGCGCGACGAACGACGGTGCGCGGAAGTGCACGCGCCACGGCTTCGGCCCGCCGTCGGAGACGACGTAGCAGCCGGACTCGCCGCGCGGCGACTCGATCGCCGCGTAGACCTCGCCCTCGGGCACGCGGTAGCCCTCGGTGACGATCTTGAAGTGGTGGATCAGGGACTCCATCGACGTGTGGAGCTCCTCGCGCGGCGGCAGCACGACCTTGCGGTCGTCCGCGATCCACGGCTCGCCCTCCATCCGCTCGAGCCGGTCGAGGCACTGGCGCACGATGCGCACGGACTCCGCCATCTCGTCCATGCGGACGCGGTAGCGGTCGTACACGTCGCCGTTCGCGTACACCGGCACGCGGAAGTCGACCTCGTCGTACGCGAGATACGGCTCGTCGCGACGGAGATCCCAGTCGACGCCCGACGCGCGGAGGTTCGGGCCGGACTGGCCGAGTGCGATCGCGTCCTCGGCGGAGAGCACGCCGACGCCGGTCGTCCGCTCGAGCCAGATCTTGTTGCGGTCGAGCAGCGTGAGGTAGTCGTCGAGCGCGTGCGGCATCCACTCGATGAACTTCCGGCACTCGGGGAAGAAGCCCTGCGGGATGTCCTCGGCGAGGCCGCCGACCTGGAAGTACCGCGTGTGCATGCGCGTCCCCGCGACCATCTCGGAGAGGTCGAGGATCATGTCGCGCTCGCGGAAGCAGTACCAGAACATCGAGATCGCGCCGAGCTCGAGCGCGGACGTCCCGAGGTAGACGAGATGCGAGTGGAGCCGGTTCAGCTCGCAGAGGAGCATGCGCATCCACGTCGCCTTCTCCGGCACCTCGATCGCGAGCAGCTTCTCGACCGCGAGCACGAAGACGAGCTCCGCGTTCTGGTAGCCGACGTAGTCGATCCGCTCCGGGTACGTGATCGCCTTCCACCACGTCTTCTGCTCCATGCTCTTCTCGAAGCCGGTGTGGAGGTAGCCGATCACGGCGTTGAGCCCGACGACGGTCTCGCCGTCGAGGTCGACGATCAGCCGGAGCACGCCGTGCGTCGACGGATGGTTCGGGCCGAAGTTGATCTGGAGGATGTCGTCCGAGTCCGTGAGGCCCGCCGGCACGTCGAGGATCGTCGGGACGCGCGCCGGGATGCGCGAGCCCTCGTACTGCGGCGGCGCGACGATCGGCCAGCCCGGCGCGCCGGCCGTTTTCTCCGGAGCGACGGTCATGAATGGGTCTCCCGGTGGGACTGCTGGATGCCCGGGTCGCGAGCACCAAGCGATGCAAGGACGCAGGGAGCACTCGTAGCCTGGGCTACGGGTGCGACCGAGGACGCGGCAGCGCGCCGCGTGATCGCGGGCAGGGCGCCGGTGAGTTCCGCCGGGAGGCTCATTCAGCGTCGGAGAAGCGGACCGGCTCGCCGCCGATCGGGTAGTCCTTGCGGAGCGGGTGGCCCTCCCAGTCGTCCTCGAGCAGGATCCGTGCCAGGTTCGGGTGGCCCTCGAACGGGATCCCCATCAGGTCGAACTGCTCGCGCTCGTGCCAGTCGGCGGTCGGCCAGACGGAGACGACGCTCGGCACCGGCTCGCCGTCGTCGACCCAGGTCTGCAGCCGGACGCGCGGCGCGCCCTCGCGGAGCGCGAGGAGCTGGTAGCTGACGGAGAACCGCTTCGGCTTCTCGGCCGGCGACGCCTGGAGCCCCTCCGTCATCGGATGGTTCAGGTCGCGGCCGCCGGCGGTGCCGATGTAGCCGGAGACCCCGCGCGCACCCCAGTTGAGGTAGTCGGTCGCGACGACGTCCGAGAGGAAGTTGAAGCCGAGCTCGTCGCGCGCGTGGCGCGCGGCGTCGCGGACGGACGCGGCCTCGACCGTGACCGTCGTCTCGCCGTGCGCCTCCGTCACGGCGACGAACCCCGGCAGCGACTCCCAGCTGCTCACGTGGCGACCTGCCTCCGCTCGGCCGCCGGCGGGACGCCGCCGAGGTACGCCTCGTGGAGCCGGATGATCCCCTCCATCAGCGCCTCGGGCCGCGGCGGGCAGAACGGGACGTAGATGTCGACGGGGACGATCCGGTCGACGCCCTGGAGGATCGCGTAGTTGTTGAACATGCCGCCGGAGCTCGCGCACGCGCCCATCGCGATCACCCACTTCGGCTCGAGCATCTGGTCGTAGATCTGGCGGAGCGGCGCGGCCATCTTGTGCGAGACGCGGCCGGAGACGATGAGCAGGTCGGCCTGGCGCGGCGAGTTGCGGAACGCCTCCATCCCGAACCGGGCGAGGTCGTAGCGCGCGGAGACGATCGACATCATCTCGATCGCACAGCACGCGAGCCCGAACGTGTCGGGCCACATCGACTTCGTCTGCGCCCACCGGACGGCCTTCTCGAGCGTCGTCAGCCCGAGCGCCTTCTCCAGCTCCTCGGCGCCCAGCTCCTCCTCGAACCTGGACGGCCCCTTCGTCGGCCAGAGCAGCCGCTCCGACTGGAGCCCGTTGTCCCTCAGCCGCGCCATCGGCTCACCACTCGAGGGCGCCCTTGCGCCAGATGTACACGTAGGCGATCGCCAGGATCACGATGAAGAAGAGGAACTCGAAGAACCCGAACCAGCCGAGCGCGTGGAGCTGCACGGCGAGCGGGTAGAGGAACACGATCTCGATGTCGAAGACGATGAAGAGCATCGCCGTGAGGTAGTAGCTCACGGTGAAGCGCTGGGCGCGCATCTGTCCCTGCGAGACGCCGGCCTCGAACGGGATCACGCGGGCCCTCGTCCGGCGCACCGGCCGCTTCGCGAAGGCGAAGGACATGACGATCATCGAGGCCGGGATCGCGAGGGCGAGAAGCGCGTAGATGAGGAACGGGAGCCAGGCGCCCAGCACGGGTTGACGTTATCAACCTTCAACGTGCACTTGCGCAAGGGCAAACCGCGCAGCCGTGCGTGAGACGGGTGTTACAAAGTGGCGCCTGTGCGGGGGACGGCGGCGGCTTGCCTCGTTGGTACGATGACGACGTGGAGATCAAGGAGCGCACCGACGAGCTCGTGTCGCTGACGCCCGCGGCGGCGGCGAAGATCCGCGACCTCATGGCCGAGGAGTCCGACGTCTCGGTGCTCCGCGTCGCGATCGAGGGCGGCGGCTGCTCCGGGTTCCAGTACGGCCTCGGCTTCGACCGCGGCGCCCAGGAGGGCGACCACGAGTTCGAGTGCGAGGGCGTGACGGTCGTCGTCGACCCGTTCAGCGCGCCGTACCTCCGGGGCGCGAAGGTCGACTACCTCGAGACGATCCAGGAGTCCGGCTTCAAGATCGACAACCCGAACGCCGTCTCCTCGTGCGGCTGCGGCCACTCGTTCCAGGTCGACGACGCCGATCCCGAGGCGACCGTCGGCGGCTGCGGCTCCGGCTGCAGCCACTGAGCCGCGTCCTTTCGGACCGGCAACGCCTCACCCCTTCTTAACGGTGCCTGGCACCGTTAAGGGAGCCGGTCCCCACCGCTGCGGCCTACGATCACGGCGATGACTGCTGCGCCGCTTCGCGTCGCGATCGTCGGCTCCGGGCCGGCGGGGTTCTACGCGGCGGGGGCCCTGCTCGCCGGCGAGACGCCGGTCGAGGTCGACATGATCGAGCGGCTCCCGACGCCCTGGGGGCTCGTCCGGCTCGGCGTGGCGCCCGACCACCCGAAGATCAAGTCGGTCTCGCGCGCCTTCGAGAAGATCGCCGAGCGACCCGGCTTCCGCTTCCTCGGCAACGTCGAGGTCGGTCGCGACCTTCACCACTCCGACCTCGTCGAGCTCTACGACGCCGTGATCTACGCGTTCGGCGCACAGAGCGACCGGCGGATGGGGATTCCCGGCGAGGACCTCCCGGGCTCCTGGCCGGCCACGGAGTTCGTCGCCTGGTACAACGGCCACCCCGACTTCCAGGACCTCGACTTCGACCTCGCCGTCGAGCGGGTCGCGATCGTCGGGGTCGGGAACGTCGCCGTCGACGTCGCGCGGATGCTCGGGCTGACCGCGGAGGAGCTCGCCCCGACCGACACGACCGACGCGGCGATCGCCGCGATCACGGGCGCCGGCATCAAGGAGATCGTCATGCTCGCGCGCCGCGGCCCGGTGCAGGCGGCGTTCACGACCCCGGAGCTGATCGAGCTCGGCGAGCTCGCGGGGTGCGACATCGTCGTCGACCCCGCCGACCTCGAGCTCGACCCGGCGAGCGAGGCGGCGCTCGCGGGCGACACGAACGCGACCCGGAACCTCGAGGTGCTGCGCGAGTACGCGGCGCGTCCGCCC
>Ga0335070_10012230_pt1 | contig 10012 bp, 8 predicted proteins | sample Lox_Sample_13_FD_206722 | JGI IMG/M metagenome (GOLD analysis project Ga0335070, IMG submission 206722) | Soil microbial communities from Loxahatchee National Wildlife Refuge, Florida, United States - Lox_Sample_1.3 | ecosystem: Environmental > Terrestrial > Soil > Wetlands | place: USA: Florida... | reverse complement strand
TCGAGAAGTTCATTCTCGATGTCGAGATGCTGCAGATGATGGGCGAGTTCCTGCAGCCGCTCGAGGTCACCGACGACACGCTGGGGCTCGATGCCATGACCGACGTCGGGCCGGGCGGCCATTTCTTTGGCACCGCTCATACGATGGCGCGCTATGAGACCGCGTTCTATTCGCCGATCCTTTCGGACTGGCGCAACTACGAGAGCTGGCGGCTGGCCGGCGCGCTGACGGCCGAGCAGCGGGCGAATGCGATCTGGAAACAGGCCCTGGCCGAGTTCCAGCCGCCGCCGCTCGATCCCGCCATCACGGAGGCGTTGGAGGCCTTCGTCGCCAAGCGCAAGGAAGAGGGCGGCGTCCCGGTCTGAGCCGCGGACGAAAGTGTCCCGGGTTCAGCCCGAACCGGGAATGGTCGCGTCGTTCTGGTGGCGCGTCGATTCCAGCGCAGCCGCCGGGCCGGCGCCGGGGGTGTGGGCCGTGGTGCGGTTGCGCCCGTGGCTTTTGGATTCGTACATCGCGCGATCGGCGCTGGGTACCAGGTCGGCACCCTTGTCGCAAAGATCGGGATAGAGGCTGAAGCCGATCGAAACCGTGACCGAGCCGGCACCGGGCACCAATTCGCCCAGATCGATGCCGGCGACGCCCTGCCGCAGCTTCTCGCAAACCCGCATGCCGTTCTCGAGATCGATCTCAGGCAGCAGAACGACGATCTCCTCTCCGCCATAACGGCAGGCGAAATCGCTGCGTCGGAGCATCTTGGCGATCTGGTCGCAGACGGCCTTGAGCACGACATCGCCGGCCTTGTGGCCGAACTTGTCGTTGAAGTCCTTGAAACGATCGATGTCGATCATCGCCACGCCGAGCCGCGAGCGCCCACGATCGGCGCGCGCCAGCTCGCGCGCCAGGATCTCGTCGAGGACGCGGCGATTGAAAAGCCCCGTGAGCGGATCGCGGATCGCCAGGCTCTGCAGCTTCTCGCGCAGATCCATATTGGCGAGCGCCAGGGACAGACGATTGGCAAGGGCGCGGGCGGTATCCTGAATCGCATCGAAGGCAGTCTCGGGATTCGCCGCCGGGGACGCCAGATGCAGCACGCCATAGACCGCGCCCTGAGCCGCGATCGGCACGCACATGTAGGAATGGGGGGTGCCCTGCACGTGAAGGCAGTTGAGCCCCTGCCGACTGGAATGCGCGATATGGGGGGTACCGCGCCGCAGCGCCCAGCACTGGTCGGGGGCGAAGGATTCGGTCAGCTGCGAGCGCAGCGTCTCGTTGCCCCAGGCGGCGGACAGGACCAACTGGTCGCGGGCATTGTTGTAGGTGTAGAGGCAGCCGGTCATGTCACTGACGATCTGCGAGGAGTAGTCCGCGATCACCAGCAGGCTCTCTTCGCGAGTCGGTACCGTTTGGAGCGCATTGGTCATGTCCGCCGCCAGCTCGACCTCGCGACTGCGCAGCTGCAAGGCGGTCTCGGACGCCTCGCGCCGGCGAAGCTGGCGGTTGAAAGCGAAGAACTGGGCCACGCTGAGGGCGATGGCGATGATCCCGGCCGCGGTCACCAGCCCGAAGGCCAGCATGTTCCGAACGGTGCGGTCGCGCGACAGGTCCGCGATCCGCCCGCGACGTTCCGCCAAGGTCTCGGTGATGACGCCGCGGATCGCGTCCATGGTCCGCTTGCCGCGAGTCTCGATCTCGAGGCCGTCTTTGGCCAAGGGGCCGTTGCGCTTGACCTCCTCGATGCCCAGCGCGAATTGATCGAGCCGACGGCGAATCAGATCCGCGAAACGCAAGGTCGAGCCGTCCGCCGTCACCATCATATCGAACAGCGCCGGCGCCGCGTTTTCGAGCGCGTTCAGCCGCTCAAGGCCAGGATAGTAGGATTGGAGGTAGGCGGCATCGCCAGTCAGCGCATAGCCGCGAAAGCCGGTCTCGGCGTCGACCAGCGCCAACAGGGCGGCCTGGAGCTGACTGGATTCCGACTGCAGCGATTCGATGACCTGATTCTTGCGGCTGGCGTCGATGCCGAGAACTAAGGCCGATCCGGCCATGACTGCCAGCAGCAGGATGCCAAGAAAAAACGGCACGATGATCGCAAGAGAGCGATGCTTTTGGGCCATGAGCTGCGTCTCCCCCGATTCGATCCTAGAGGGATCAACTGGGAAATCCAGGGGTACCGTTCATTTGCGAACAAGCCGATCGGTTCGATATCGAACGCATCGGCCGATGCTTTGGTTCCGGCGGGACGCTGTGCGGAAACTCGCTGAAGTGGTCGGAAGGCGGACGTCCGGCGCGGAGGATCTAGGGGCGGCCCTGGGGATGAACCACCGGCTCCTTCGGCGTGAGCAGCCAGCGCCGCAGGATCTCTCCATAGCCTGACAGACAATAGTCGCCGTTGGCGGCGAGCACCTGATCGCGAACCTGGCGATAGCGCGCAGGACGGCTGTGCCATGGAGCGTTCGGCTCGCTGTGGTGCACGAAATGCAGATTATTGTTGAGATACAAGAACGACATCACGGGGCCGGCCTCGACCACCGCCGTCCGCTTGCCGACATCGGCCGCGGCGCGATGCTCGCAATAGGATCGCAGCAGCGTCAGCGACAGGCCCGGATAGGCGAAGCAGATCACATATGTCCAGAAGGACATGTCGCAAACGCCCATCGCCCACCAAAGTACGATCGCGACGGCGGGGATGTGCACCAGCCACTGGCCGAGATGGCGCATGTCGCGGGCGATCATGGCCTTGGCCAGGTGTCGTGCCGCGCGATAGACGCAATAGGCCGGGGTGATCAGCAGCCGGCCGGCGACCGTGGTCATGACCACGCGCAAGCGCTGATGAACCGGATTCAGGGCTGCCCATTGCTCGGCGGTGAGGTAGTTCGATTCCGGATCGTCGATCGGACAGGTCAGCCGTTCGTCGCGGTGATGGGTCAGGTGCGATTCGCGATAGGTCAGATAGGGCAGCCACAGCCAAAGGGAGGGATAGACCAGCAGGCTGTTCAGGAAACGGCCGCGGAAAGGAAACCCATGGACGGCCTCATGCTGCAGCGAGCCATGAAGACAGACCGTGCAGCCGCCAAGCGGCAACAGCAGCCACCAGGGGATCGAGCGGTGATACCAGGTCAGCAGCCCGAATGCCGCGTAGGTGCCGATGGCAACGAGAAGGGTGGGAACGTCGACGGTGGAGCGGACGTAGTTCGAGGGCGGTTCGAGAGCGACGATGCGGGCCATGACGTCATTAGCTTATGCGCTTCCGGGGAAGCGTCTGCAAGAGCGGGCCGATGCGGCTGAACGACACGAATCCTAGGCGGAAAGCGGTTAATTTTCTGCCGGGCGTTCGCCCAGTGGTTGGACGGCCTTGGTCCGGGGAGGCTCTGGGGTGACAAGGCGGAGCCGCGCCGCCATACTTGAACGATACTCGCCCAGCAATCCTCCCGGGTTGCCGGGCGTTCGCTTGAGGTAGGTCAGGAAAGGCCGGAATGAGCCAAATCCGTCAGTTGCCGACGCATGGCCGGGGCCACTGCCTGTGTGGGGCGATCCGATTTGAGATCAGCGGCCCGATGCGGGATGTCGTGGTCTGCCATTGCGGCCAGTGCCGGCGCCAGCACGGGGCGCCGCCCGGCTACACCCAGGCCGCCTGGGAGCATATCCGCCTCGAGGGCGAAAAGGCCCTAACCTGGTATCGTTCCTCGGAAAAAGCGCGGCGCGGGTTCTGTCGTATCTGCGGCTCGAGCCTGTTCTGGGAGCCGATCGGGACCGGCCGGGTCTCGATCGCGGCCGGCTCCCTCGACAGCCCAACCGGGCTCAAGACGATCCGGCACATCTTCGTCGCCGACAAGGGCGACTACTACGAGATCCATGACGGCTTGGAGCAGCTGTCGGGCTCCATGCTGACCGCCAGCCCGGCATGAGCGAACCGGCCAAGAACGCCGCGCCCGAGGCTGCCGGCCATTGCCTGTGCGGCGCGGTGCGCTATCGCGTCTTCGCGCCGCTCAGGCCGGCGAGCGCTTGCCACTGCAGCCAGTGTCGGCGCCAGCATGGGGCGGCCGGCATCTATACGGGCGGCCTGCCGGTCGAGAGCGTCGCGATCGAAGGCACGGAGCATCTGCGCTGGTATCAATCATCCGCCGCCGCCAGGCGCGGCTTCTGCGGCCGGTGCGGCTCCAAGTTGTTCTGGCGGCCGATGGATCAGCGGACGATCGACATCGCCGCCGGCAGCCTCGATCAGCCGACGGGGCTCGCGCTCGCCCAGCATATTTTCGTCGCCGACAAGGGCGACTACTACGAAATCGTGGATGAGCTGCCGCGTTTCCCGGGCAGCAACGCCGCATGACGATCGCCGGCTTGCCCATGTATGACCTGGAGCTGCTTCGCGCGGCGACCGACGCCTGGTGGTCAGGCTTGGGGCGTGCGTTCCGTCAGGAGGGCCTCGGCGACGTGCCGGAGCGCTTGACGCGCGATATGCCCGAATATCAGTTGTGGGCGCGTCCCGACCTCATCTTCGCTCAGACCTGCGGCTATCCCTTGATGCGGAACTTTCGCGAGCGCCTGACGGTCGTGGCGACGCCGGTCTATGACGCGCCCGGCTGCGAGGGCGCCCACTATCGCAGCTGGATCCTGGTGCGCGAAGCCAGCGCGATCACGCGGCTGGCCGAACTCAGAGGCACGCGGGCGGCCTACAACGCCACGGACTCCCAGTCGGGCTACAACGCGCTGCGCTGGATGTTGGCGCCGCTGGCGAAGACCGGGCATTTCGTGGTCGAAGCCATCGAGACCGGCGGCCATCGCCGAAGCATCGCCGCGGTGCGGGAGGACAGGGCGGATTTTGCGGCGATCGACTGCGTTACCTATGCCCTGTTGATGCGCCACCAGCCGGAGTTGCTTTACGGGACCCGCGTCATCGCCGCCGGCCCGCCGGCGCCAGCCCTGCCTTATGTGACCTCGAGGGACACGGCTGCAGAGGATCTGGCGCGCCTGCGCAATGGCCTCAAGGCGGCGCTGATCGAGCCGGACCTGGCATGGGCGCGCGCGGCGCTCCTGATCGCCGGCGCAGAGATTCTGGCGGACGACGCCTACGAAACCATCCTGACCCAAGAGCGGGAGGCGCAGGTGCAAGGCTATGGCAGTCTCGTCTGACAAGGCGATCGCCGGCGGATTGCTTCTGGCCAATCTCGCGGTCGCCGGCTCTTCGCTGTTCTGGGGAACCCTCTGGTGGCCCATGCGCCAATTGGCGGCGCGCGGTGTCGAGGGCCCCTGGGTCGCCGTCCTGACCTTCACGACGCCGGTGCTGTTCCTGTTGCCGATCGCGCTCTGGCGCTTGCGGCGTTTTCGCGACGGCGGCTGGTTGCTAGGCGGGACCGGCCTGCTGATCGGCAGCTCGAGCATGCTCTATGCGGACGGCGTGCTGGTGGGCGAGATCGTCCGCGTGCTGCTGCTGTTCTATCTCATGCCGGTGTGGAGCGTGCTGTTCGAGCGGCTCGTTCTTGGCACGCCGGTCACGGCGACCCGGTTCGGCACGATCGCGCTGGGGCTGGTCGGCATGGTCGTGCTGATCGGTTTCGAGGACGGGTTTCCTCTGCCGCGTTCGCTCGGCGACTGGTTCGGCCTGGCGTCGGGCCTCGCCTGGGCGCTCGGGATTGTCCTGGTGCGGCTTCAGGGCCCGGCCGGCGCCTTCGAGAAGACCTACGCGCAATTTGCCGGCGCGCTGCTGACCGGTCTCCTGCTGATGCCGCTCATCCTGAGCCCGGTGCCGGCCTTTCCGATGACGGCCGCTATCCAATACTGGCCCTGGATCCTCGCTGTCGGCGCCTTCTGGCTGGTGCCGACGGCGGGGCTCAGCCTTTGGGGGGCGGGGCAGCTTTCGCCGGTCCGCTCCGCCCTCTTGCTCATGTTCGAGGTTCCGGTCGGGGTGATCTCCTCGGTCCTTCTGACCGACGAACCGTTCGGCCTGCGGGAAATGACCGGTGGCGTCCTCATCGTCAGCGCCGCCATTATCGACATTTTGCTGGTCCCGCAGACGCCGGGACAGGGCTGACCGGCCGCGAGGCCGGCGCCGGAGAGCGCTCCCGGGGTCCGGATCGGGGCCGGCCGGAATTGATCTAGAGCAAGGCGGCCTTGCGTCGGCGGCGGGATCATGCTTTGCAAGCTCGGGGGCGGCCGATGGCGTTGGACAAGCAGCAGGCTTTCAATACCTGGTACTTCCTGGCGGCAATCGCCGGGGTGCTGCTGCTGCAATATCTGTTCTCGCTGGGCCAGCAGATCGAGCCGATTTCCTACAGCGAGTTCCAGGACCTGCTGAAATCGGGCAAGGTCGCGGAGATCACCGTGACCGAGACGCGAATTTCCGGAACGCTAAAGACCCCTGAGGCGAACGGCGTTCGCTACTTCGTGACGCGCCGGGTGCCCGAGGACATCGCGGCGGAAAGCGCGACCTACGGTGTCAAGGTCACGGGCGGCACCGACAGTACCTGGCTGCGCGATATTCTCTCCTGGATCGTGCCGGTCGCGCTGTTCTTCGGGCTCTGGATGTTCGTCTTCCGGCGCATCATCGAGAAGCAGGGGCTGGGCGGCGGCTTCATGCAGGTTGGCCGCAGCAAGGCCAAGGTCTATGTCGAAACCGATACCAAGGTGACCTTCGCCGACGTGGCCGGCGTGGACGAGGCCAAGGCCGAGCTGCAGGAAATCGTCGCGTTCCTCAAGGAGCCCGACCGCTATGGCCGCCTGGGCGCGAGAATCCCCAAGGGCATCCTCTTGGTGGGACCGCCCGGCACCGGCAAGACCTTGCTGGCGCGCGCCGTCGCCGGCGAGGCCAATGTGCCCTTCTTCTCGATCAGCGGCTCGGAATTCGTCGAGCTGTTCGTGGGCGTCGGTGCCGCCCGTGTGCGCGACCTCTTCGAGCAGGCCCGGGCCAAGGCGCCGGCGATCATCTTCATCGACGAGCTCGATGCGCTCGGGCGCGCCCGCAGCCCCTTCAGCATGGGCGGCGGCATGGACGAGAAGGAGCAGACTCTCAACCAGCTTCTGGCGGAGCTTGACGGGTTCGACCCGCGCCAGGGGTTGGTGCTGCTCGCCGCCACGAACCGGCCCGAGATCCTGGATCCGGCCCTGCTGCGCGCCGGCCGCTTCGACCGGCAAGTGCTGGTCGATCGGCCCGACCGCAAGGGCCGCGTGGATATCCTCAAGGTTCATATGAAGAAGGCGAAACTCAGCACCGATGTCGATCCGGAGCAGATTTCAGCCCTGACGCCGGGCTTCTCGGGCGCCGATCTCGCCAACCTGGTCAATGAAGCCGCCCTCATGGCGACCCGGCGCGACGCCAACTCCGTCGCCATGGAAGATTTCACGATGGCGATCGAGCGCATCATCGCCGGGCTCGAGAAGCGCAATCGGCTGCTCAACCCGCTGGAACGCGAGGTCGTCGCCTATCACGAGATGGGGCACGCGCTCGTCGCGCTGACGCTGCCGGGGTCGGACAAGGTCCACAAGGTCTCGATCATCCCCCGCGGCATCGGCTCGCTCGGTTATACCATCCAGCGCCCGACCGAAGACCGTTATCTGATGCGCCGCGACGAGCTCGAGAACAAGATGGCCGTGCTCCTGGGCGGCCGCGCGGCGGAGAAAATCGTCTTCGGCGAGCTCTCCACCGGCGCTGCGGACGATCTGGCGAAGGTCACCGATATCGCCCGCAACATGGTCACGCGCTACGGCATGGTCGAGACGCTCGGACAGGTTGCCTTTGAGGAGGAACGCAGTCAGTTCCTGACCGGTCCCGGCGTGCCGCCCATGCCGGGGGAAAAGCGCTACAGCGAGGAGACGGCCCGCGAGATCGACCGCGCGGTGAAGGCCTTCGTCGACGAGGCCTTCGCCCGCGCGATCAAGGTGCTGAGCGAGCGTCGGGCGATCCTGGAGCGCGGCGCCAAGCTGCTGCTGCAGAAGGAGACCCTGACCGAGGCCGAGCTCGCATCTCTGCTGGCAAGCTCGGCGAGCCCGGCGAGCAGTGCCGCCAAGTGACATCCGACGTCCGCTAGAACCCGAACCGATCCGGCCGGAACGGGGATAGCGCGGCGGGCGTCTGGCCGGTCACCAGCTCCTCGGCCAATAGTTCGGCGATGGCCAGCGCCAGCGTGACACCGCTGTGGGTCACGGCGACATGGGCGCCCGGCGCGTCCTTCAAGGGGCCCACGATGGAATGCCCTTCGGCGGGTATGGCACGCCGGCCGACACGGTGTTTGGCGTCGCGGTGGAGATCGACCTTGCGCAGCTCCGGCATCCAATCGAGGGCCCGGTCGATCAGCGCGGCTCGGCCCGCCGCGACACTGTCGTCGGAAAGATCGGCACGAATCTGCGCGTCGACGTCGTCGGCTCCGAGCAGCAGCCCGCCGCCGGAAGTCCGGCGCAGATGGAATCCGGCTTCGTCGGGCGACCAGAGCACCATGTCGAAGCCCGATGCCAACGGCGCGGCTGGCGTTTCCACCAAAAGCCCCGCCATCTCTTCAACCGGAAACCCGCCGCGTCCCGTCGTCATCTCGACCAGCGCCGGCGTCGCGGTGCCGGCGGCGATCACGAGATGCTTGCAAGGGATCACGCCTTCGGCCGTGACCGCGGCGCGCACCGACCCGTCAGGCCCGCGATCCAGCCCCGTGATGGCGCAGTTCTCGCGCAAGATCGCGCCGCGCTCGGTCAATTGAGTCTTGAGCCAGCCGAGGAAGCGCGGCATCTCGATCCAGCGATCCTGGGATGCGAACAGCCCCTCGGCATCGTCGGGGACGACGAGGCCGGGCGCGAGCCGGCGCATGGCCGAGGCGTCGACCCAGTCGGCGCCATATCGCCAGCGCCGCAAGACATCGAGTTGGCCGTTCATCCGCTCCAGGAGGTGAAGCTTGGCGCCGCTTGCCCAGTGCAATGATCCGTTGCCGCCGAGGCCGATCACCGACGAGCCCAGCTGGCGCGCCAGCTTCTCATAGGCATCGACGCCGGCGCGATTGAGGCGATGATAGGCCTCGTTGTCGGTCTTGGAGGTGGCGTTGATCCAGGCGAAGGTGGCGGCGCTGATCTTGCCGCCGGCAACGCCGGCATCGAAGGCGACGATCTTGAAGCCGCTGCGCGCCAGCCGCCAGGCCAGCGCCAGGCCGATGATGCCGCTGCCCGCGACAACGATATCGGCCGTCCTCGGAATTGCCATCAGACCTCGCTGGCACCGTAATAGAGCGTCACCGCATGGCGCGCCTGGGCGAAGAAAAGCCATCGCTCGACGAACACACCCGCCATCGCGGAGATCGCGGCCAGGAAGGCGAGGGCGATGTCCATCGCTGGCGGCAGAACAAGGAGCAGAAGCGTGGACAGCAATGGCAGCAGGAAGGCCAGTAGAATCGCGATGCGGCGCAGTTTGATCGCATGTTTGCGGGCGATGCGGAACCCCATTTCGCGCAGCAGGTAGTTCTCCCCGCTATGCGGCGCTTCGAGCAATCGGACTTTGCCCAGGCTGCCGAGCCCGGTCGCCGATTCGGCGGTGCTGCGTGGTTGGGCGTGGTCGATATGGCGCCAATAAGCCAGCTTTACGACGGCCGCGAGCAGGATCAGGCCGAGGGCGATCCAGATGAACAGCCGGTCGCCCAGCCCGAACGCCCCTGCCAGCGCCCCGAGCCAGAGCGCGCCGGTCATCAATCCCAACGTCAGATAGGCGGGCAGGGTCCAGCCGTTGGACCAGTGCGGGATGGGCTTGAGCGAGGCATATATCATCGAGGTGCAGGCGATCGTCGCCAGCGACAGGAGAAAAGTGGCCAATCCGAAGGCGGCCCAGACCCCATCGTGCGTGCCAAGCAGAACCCAACCCACCGCGAAGAGCCCGGACGGAACGAACGTCACGCAGGCGATCAGCCCCTCGCGCGACAGCCAAGAGGAGCGCCATTGCGACAAGGCGCGCCAGGCGCGCTCGGGATGGCCGAGATGGAAGGTCGAGGAGAGCAGCCCCACGGCGACGGCGGTCAGCGCCAGCCCTAGCCCGGCCAGCCCGAACCAG
>Ga0335070_10012229_pt1 | contig 10013 bp, 7 predicted proteins | sample Lox_Sample_13_FD_206722 | JGI IMG/M metagenome (GOLD analysis project Ga0335070, IMG submission 206722) | Soil microbial communities from Loxahatchee National Wildlife Refuge, Florida, United States - Lox_Sample_1.3 | ecosystem: Environmental > Terrestrial > Soil > Wetlands | place: USA: Florida... | reverse complement strand
AGGCATTGCTTTCGTTATCGGTCAATGTTAGCATCTTAACCGGTCTGTCATCCTCCGAGACAGATTGCAGTAAACTTTCTAAAGCTCCATACCATCAATGGTGTGGGGCTTTTTTTACGCCGTAACTTTCCCCCGGGATCGCGGTATTCCTTTCATGCGCGATCTCCGATATGCCCTGCGCACCCTCTCACGCAATCGCGGGCTGAGCCTCTCCGCCATCCTCGTGCTCGCCCTCGGCATCGGCGCGAACACGGCCATCTTCACCGTCGTCCGCGCCGTCCTCCTCGCACCGCTCCCCTACCGCGACCCCGACCGCCTCGTCCGCCTCTACGAGCGCGACGTCATCCGTACCACTCCCTTCAACCCGGTCTCCGCCGCCAATTTCTATGACTGGCAGGCCCAATCCAACAGCTTCCAGTCGATGGGCTTCTACGGCGAATGGCAGGCCAGCTTCTCCCCCTCCGATGGCGGCCTTCCCGAGATCCTCTCCGGCGCCATCTGCAACGCCGGCTTCTTTCCCACCCTCGGCGTTCCCCCCGCGCTCGGCCGCACCTTCCGTGATGACGACGACCGCCCCGCCGCCGATCGCGTCGTGGTCATCAGCGATGCCCTCTGGCGCCGCCGCTTCGCCGGAGACGCATCCGTCATCGGTGCGCCCATACGACTCGATGGCGAGATCCATACCGTCATCGGCGTCATGCCCCCGGCCTTCGCCTTTCCCGATGCCGCCGCCCGGATCTGGCTGCCGGTCGGCCGCGTGCTGGATCCCGCTTTCCGGCAGATGCGCGGGGTTCACCGCTTCAGCGCCGTCGCCCGCCTCAAACCCGGCATCCCCATCGCTCAGGCCCGCGCCCAGCTCGATGGCATCGCCCGCCGTATCCTCCAGCAGCACCCCGCCGAGTTGACCGGAAAAGGCGCGAATGTGGCGGCGCTCGCCGACCGCATGGTCACCGGCGTCCGCACCATGCTCCTCGTGCTGCTCGGCGCGGTAGCGTGCGTCTTGTTGATCGCCTGCGTCAACGTCGGCAATCTCCTGCTCGCCCGCGCCGTCGCCGCCCGCCGCGAAATCGCGGTCCGTACCGCCCTCGGCGCCGGCCGCGCCCGCATCGCCCGCCAGTTCCTCACCGAAAGCCTTCTCCTCTCGCTCGCCGGCGCGGCCGCGGGAATCCTCCTCGCCGGCCTGGCCACCGATCTGCTAATCCATATGGCCGGTTACATCCCCCGCATCGAAACCGTGCGCGTCAACGGCGCCGTCCTCGCCTTCACCACCGCCGTAGCGGTCCTCACCGGCATCGCCCTCGGCCTCGTCCCCGCCCTCATGTCCTCCTCCGCCTCCCTCAGCCATGGCATGCGCGAAGGAGGCCGGTCGGCCACCACGGGCCGCGGAGCGCGCTTCTTCCGCGATTCCGTGATCGCCTTCCAGGTGGCCCTTTCCCTGGTACTGTTGATGGGCGCCGGCCTCATGTTGAAGAGCTTCGCGCTCCTGCGCTCCGTCGATCCCGGCTTCGTACCCGACCGCCTCCTCACCATCCGGTTCTCCCTCCCCGAACAGCGCTACAAAGCCCCATCCCGGATCGCTGCCTTCTACCGCGATCTCCTCGATCGCGTCCGCGTCATGCCCGGCGTCGCCGCCGCAGGCATGGTCACCGTTCCCCCGCTCGGCGGCCACTTCCTGGACAACTCCTTCACCGTCGATGGCCGCCCGCCCCTCCCTCAGGGCCAGTTCCTCGACGCCGTCGTCCGCGCCGCCGACCCCGACTACTTCCGCGCCGCCGGCATCCCCATCCGCCGCGGACGCGTCTTCACCGCCGCCGATTCGCTCGCCGCCGCCGACAAGGCCGTGATCACCGAATCCATGGCCGCCGCATTCTTCCCCAACGAAGACCCCATCGGCAAGCGCCTCCGCCTCAACCCCCGCCAGGCCTATGAAATCGTCGGCATCGTCGGCGACACGCGCCAGAACCTTGCGGCTCTTCCCGAGCCCACCATGTACTTCCCGCTCTTCCAGGGCGACACGTCATTCGCCACCCTCATGATTCGCGCCGCCGGCGACCCGAACCTGCTTTCCCTGCCCGTCCAAAAAGAGATGCGCCAACTCGATCCCGATCTCCCCGCCGTGACCGTGAAGACCATCGACGAGATGATGTGGGGCGGGACCCAGCAGAACCGCTTCGGCCTCACGCTCATCGCCATCTTCGCCGCGCTCGCCGTTGTCATGGCCGCCATCGGCCTCTATGGAGTTCTGGCCTACATGATCGGCCGCCGCGCCGGCGAGCTCGGCATCCGCATCGCGCTCGGCGCCCCCGGCTCGGCCATCACCCAACTGGTCGTCTGGCAGGGCCTGAAGCCCGCCATCGCGGGAGTCCTCGCCGGCATCGCCGGCGGCCTCGCCTGCGCCCGCTTCCTGAAGACGCTGCTCTTCCAGGTCAGCCCCGCCGATCCCGCGGTGCTCGCCGCGGTCGTGATCCTCTTCTTCGTGATCACCCTCGCCGCCTGCGCCATCCCCGCCCGCCGCGCCGCGCGCATCGACCCGGCAGTAGCGTTGCGGGCCGACTAGGGGCTCTGCCGATCGCCAGGCGGGATAAAGCTTCCACCACGCTGCCGGCAATGGCGCAGTTGGGATTGACTTCGCCGTATTCGAGGTCCAGAATCAATGTGGCGCGGGCGAATCGAAGAAAAAAAGACCCTGTTAAACACAACGAAAGGGGGCTCAATGAATCACATTCCACAGATTGACCTTCAAGATTATCTCCGCAACTTTCCGCCGAACCCAAACCCGCCAGACCCTCCCTGGATCCTGCTCCCGCTGGAAGGCTACGTTCTCAAACAGATTGGAGTCGAGCATGCGCGAATGCAGGCGAAGATTGCCAATCTGAATTCACAGATCCTACTGGCCCGTGAGGAATTCGAATCCAAAGTCGCCAATATCATCGCAGAGTCTCATCTGAGAACTGCTGGCCAATCAGGCTGATAACACTTTTTTCATCAGCCCGCGCCATGCACGGCCATGCCGGAATCCGTAACTCTTATCGGTTACCTCGATCAGGACAACTTAGGTATTGGCTATCTGGCTTCGATGCTGCTTCAGCACGGCTACCGTCCGATCATCCTCGATTACCGCCTGGGGCCGGAGCGTATCCGTGAGAGCATTTTCGTCAACCGCCCCCTGGTAGTTGGCTTCTCGATCATATTCCAATACTACGCGGCCGACTTCCGGCTGCTGATGCAAGATTTGAGACAGAGCGGAATTCGCAGCCACTTCACGGCGGGCGGGCACTATCCCAGCCTGCGTTGCCGCGAGTTGCTCACTGCGTCGCCCGACTTGGATTCAGTCGTGCGATTCGAGGGAGAGCACACTTTCCTCGAACTCGTGATCGCACTGGCGCAAGGAAAGGAGTGGCGAGGCATAGAAGGTCTTGCCTACGTCGCGGACGGCGCCGTCGTGGAGAATCCGCTCCGTCCTCTCGAACCGGATCTGGATAACTTTCCGATCCCGGTCCGCGCCCCGGTAAGGCCGGAGTCCGTGGGACATAGGGAAGCAACCATTCTTGCCGGACGCGGCTGTCTCTACAACTGTTCATTCTGCAGCATTCGGCAGTTCTATTCCGCTCCCCCGGGGCGGCTGAAACGTATTCGGCGTCCGGAAATGGTAGCCGACGAGATGACTCTCCTGAATCAGGAGTTGGGCTGTACGATCTTCCATTTTCAGGACGACGATTTTCCCGGGGCGGCTCGCCAGGGGCAAGCCTGGGCCGAGCGGTTTTGCGAGGCGCTACACGCGCGTGGGCTGACTCGCAAGCTGCTCTGGAGAATCAGTTGTCGAGCCGACGAGGTCGTGCCGGACCGCATGAAGCTGATGAGAGACGCTGGCCTGTTCTCCGTTTACCTGGGCATCGAATCGGGAAATGAGGCCGGACTTGCGTTGATGAACAAGCACGTGAGCAGAGACGTGAACTTGGCGGCGGTCGCCGGACTCGAGCGGCTTGGACTGACGTGTGACTTCGGCTACATGCTGTTCGATCCGCTCTCGACCTGGCAGACCATACGCGAAAACCTCGATTTCCTGGATCAGATCTGTGCGGATGGGTATACCTCGGTCACGGCCTGCAAGATGATCCCGTACGCAGGCACGGCGATCGAGGAGGAGTTGCGGAGAAGCAACCGGCTCAAGGCCTTCAGGGAATACGAGGATTACGACTTCCTCGATCCGGCGGTGAATGACTTCTATGCCTGGTTCGCGAAGGCATTCACACACTGGATGCAGGCCCCTCGCGGTCTTCTCAACCTCAGCCGGACGGCACGGTGCCAACTCGACATCTTGGCGCGCTTTTCCCAATTAAGCGGCTGTGAACACTCCATCCGACAGAATGTGACGGAGTGCGTTTCGTCAGCGAACCGGTTCTTCACTGGTGTCATGCGCGACGCGGTATCCCTCTGGGAAACCGGCGCGGTTCCACGCCCCGCCGAAGTAGATGTGCTCGCACAGCGGGTTCGGGATTTCGAGGCGGCACTCGAGCCGAGGTTGGAAAGCGCCATTGCAGCGTTGGGCGGGGAGGCCGGCCCTCCTGCTCGCCGCGCCGCGCCCATCGATCCGGTAGTAGCGTTGCGGGCCGGGTAACACCACTCGCGCGTCACAGGCTCGGTCAACCAATGCGTTCAACCGGTTCAACCCACGCCACCGTCTGATACAATCGCCGGGCGGAGGCTGGCGATGCCGTCGGGAGACATGGCGCCTGCAATGGTGGACATCGGAATCCCGGAATTCATTCGGGATAAGACCAAGGGTCGGCCGCATGTTTTTGTGTTGATGCCATTCGGGGCGAGAACACAGTTTTATCGCCGTATGAAGGAAAAGGTAGAGCAGGAGGTCGGTCTTGCATGCCTGCGCGCCGACGATGTCCCCGCCGCTGGACATGATCTGCTCGGAAAGGTCCATCTATTGATCGAGCGCGCCGAGATCGTGGTCGCCGATATCACCGACGCGAATCCCAACGTCTTTTACGAAGTGGGTTACTCCAGGGCGCTCAAGAAACCCATGGTTCTGCTCGTGCAGGCGGGACAGGAGGTCCCAACGGACGTCCGTGGCCTGGAAGTGATTCGGCACGTAATTGGTGACGATGAAGACGCGCTGAACGAGCTCGCGGAACAATTGAAGCTTCGGCTAACATCGCGCCTGGCCCTTCTTCGTGACATGCTGCAGGGCGATAAGCCCACTCCTGCCTATGTTGTCGCTGCACCCAAGCATCGCCCCAGCAGTGTAGGCGATGCAATCCGTCATACGTTCGGAGACAATCTTGGCATTTTGGGCTTGATCAGTGCGTTTGGTTCTTTGTTGGGTGAGAGCTCTGGAGTAGAGCTCCTTTCGGCTGATCATTTCCCGCCGGGGTATCTCGATGAAGAGGCTAACGTCTACCTTATCGGATCGAAACAGGTCAACACAGCCAGCGGCGTTATGCTGGCCAGGTTGCAGCGGGGGCGGACACCCGACTGGTACATCGGTGCCGAACATCCTTCGCAAGAGGTTGGTTCTTATGAGGAAGCTCTTTGGAGAACCTACCTTGGAAGCCGGATGAAATTCGCGCCGGAGAAGCGGGAAGTTGCGGGTGCCACGATCTGCGTGAAGGATCGAGGGATTGTCGTCCGCGGACCGCATCCTGCTTACCGAGATCGCGTCGCCATCGTCCTTGCAGGACCGACTACGCTCGGTACCGGTGCGGCATGCCTGGCCGCTACTCGATCTGTGCTCCTTAGTGCAATTCAAGCCAAACTGGGCAGCGTCCGTATCGGGGACAAGAGAAAGACCATTTGGGCTCTTGTTGAAGGCGAAGTCGAAAGCCCAAGCAGTGCCCTTCAGGTTGACGGAGTCAAGGTACTCGACGCCGGAGCATATGAATGAGGTGAATAAGTCTGGCGGCTGTTATGAAGAAAAACCCATCCTCCACACCCACTCCCTTGCAGCCTTCTTTCAAATTCGATCTGGCTGCCGGCAAGCCCACCATCAGCGAGTATGGCAACACCATCCGCGAAGCCAAACAGAATGATTTTCCCGTCCTGGCCGGAAATGCCGTCGCGTTCTTCATGATTGACATGAAGCCGGGCGCGCTCCGCGTCCCGCATTGGCATCCGAACGCCTGGGAGCTGGACTACTGCCTGCAAGGGGAAGCCCGATTCTGGATCGCTGGGCCGGACACCGATAAGTGTCCGGTGAAGCAGGTGATCGATCTCGAGCCGGGCCAGATCATCTTTATTCCCCAGGGATGGTTCCACGCGATCAAATGCATTAGCCGCGCCGACCTGAAGCTGCTGCTCACTTTCAACAACAACCTGCCGTCGGATATCGGGATCCCCTTCGGTCTGGACGCAATTGGCGATCACGTATTCGCCCAGGCCTTCGACGTGTCGCCCGGGGCCTTCAAGAGATTCAGCACCAAAAACACATTCTTCGCTCCCGCCGCAATCCCTGAAAGGTCGCAATGAACTATCAACGCGAGGTCGAATTTGCGCGCCGCGTCGCCGTGGCCGCCGGAGCGAATGCGCGGCGCATCCGTGTACAGGGCATTACCCCCGAAACCAAGGCCGACGAGTCGCCCGTAACCATCGCCGACAAAGACAACGAGCGCCTCATCCGCGAAGCCATCGAGAGCGAGTTCCCCGATGACGGCATCCTTGGCGAGGAAGGCTCCAGCAAACCTGGAACCAGCGGCCGGCGCTGGATCGTCGACCCCATCGACGGCACGCGCGACTTCGTCCGCGGCAACCGCTTCTGGTGCGTGTTGATCGGACTCGAGGCGGGCGACGAGTCTCTAGCCGGCGTTGCCCACTTCCCCATGCTCGACGAAACCTACTGGGCCGTCCTCGGCGAGGGCTCCTATCTGCACGACGAGCGGCTGCGTGCGTCGGCCAGGACAACCTTCGGCGAATGCTCGTTCCATGCCAACGGCCTGCAGCTTGCCGAGGCGCGCCCGTACCTGCCGGCGGTCGTCGAGCTCATGCAGCAATCCTGGTCGGTGCGCGCCTATGGAGGCGGGCTCGATGCCTGCCTGGTCGCCTCCGGCAAGGTCGACATCTGGTTCGAGCCCAAGGTCGCGCCTTGGGACCTCGCCGCCCTCCGCCTGATCATCGAAGAAGCCGGCGGCGTGTTCTTCGCCCTCGATGGCTCGCGCCGCATCGACCGCGGCTCGGCCTTCGGATGCGCCCCGGGCCTCGCCGCCGAAGTCCGGCGGGCATTCGGAATCTCCAACTCCCGTCGCGACGGTCCCGTGCGCTAGATCCGGCGCATTGCTGACCAGCAGCGCCGCGACCGATTTCCCCCAAGCTGACATGACGTTTTTTGCTTCCGGTTTTCGTAATACTAAGTGACCGCCGCATCGACAGCGTATCAGCGGCAGAACCTATTGCAGCCTACCGTCAACTTACAGGAGATACCGTCGTGAGAGTCCGTACACCTGTATTCTTGCTCGCCGCCATGTGCGTGTTTGCGGCCGCCGCGCAGACACAACAGCCTCCCTATGCGCTCCTTCAACAGGCCACCCTGACTGGTTCCGGCAACACCATAACTGCGACCCAGATACCGGCGGTGACTGCGTCCGGAGTTGTGGTCTACGTGAAGGCGGCCATTCAGTTCAACGTGGACGCGAATGGAAACCTGACCGTCGCACCGGGGTTTCCCCAGATGACCGCCGCACTGAGCACGATCGTCTCCAACTTCAAGGCGGGTCGATACGTCGGGCCGAGCAACGTCCTGGGCGGAAAGGCAGCGCTTGTCATCGCCAGCGCGGCAACGAGCCCCGAGAGAACCCCGGCCGCGGACTTAGGACCGCTCAAAACATGAACTTCAGCGCCAGTTGCAGCGACCGCGGCGTGTTCGCGATATTGCTCACCACGCCCGCCGTCCCGTAGCTCACCGTCCCGCCCGAATACGACGGCGCAATCGACGTCCCCGGTACATCCAGCACCATGTGATTCAGAACGTTGTATCCCTCGGCCCGGAACTGCAGCCGCTTCGTCTCCGTAACGAAGATGTTCTTCACCAGCGCCACATCCAGGTTCCAGAACTGCATCGACCGCATGCCGCCCACCGCCACGTTCCCGAAGCCGTAACCCGGACCCACCGCCGGCGACGCCGGGCTCACAAAACACGCTGGGTTGTACCACTGGCCCACCGTCTGGTTCGAAGGCGTCAACTGGCAGCCGCTCAAGATGCTCGGCCGGCTGTATCCCGTGATCGTGCCGCCCGCGTTCGAGAGGTTGGCCGGGTCGTTGCTGTTCGGCGCCAACCCCGCGATCGTCACCGGCACACATCCCGTCGCCGTCGGCGAGGCGCAGATGTTGCTCGCGCCGCCCCACGTCGGGTTGAATGCCTTCCCGCTGCGCGCCAGGAACGTGTAAGTCGTCTGCCAGTTCCCGAAAACTGCCGCCATCACACCATGATTCAGGTAGTGCATCCCCTTCCCGAACGGCAACTGGTAGATCGCCGTCAGCGAGAAGATCTTCGGAATGTCGAACGCGCACACCCCCTTCGCCAGTCCGGGAGCGAAGTAATACTCCACCGGGTTGCCCTCGGAGCCGTTCTCCGCGCCGAACGCGCCGTTCGTGTTCGCCAGGCACTTCTCCCACGTGAACGCCACCAGCGTCTCCAGCCCGTGCGACAATCGCTGCTGGTATTGCGCCTGCAGCGCGTGGTACGTCGAGAACGCGGTGGATTGCGAGTAGTTCCAGCCCTGCGCCGCGAACGGCAGGTACTGCTTGGTGTTGATCTGGTTCGTCGTCAGAGGCGTAGTCGAGCAGGTGTAGCCCTGCGCCGGGTTGTTCTCGCAGAACGGCCCTCCCTGCGGATAGTTCGCCTTGCAGCACCAGTCCAGCCGCTGCGTGTGGCTGCCCACGTACCCGATCGACGCCATGCTCGTCCGCGTCAACTGCCGCTCGATTTGAAAGTTCCACTGCTGCGACCGCGGGTCGCTGTAATCCGGCGCATTGGTGTATCCGCCGAAGGTCGAGCCCCAGGGCGTCGGCGCCACGATGATCGGGTTGGTTCCCACCAGGTTCGGCAGGTAGGAAGTCGAGTATCCGCCGTACGGTCCGCAGCTCGCCGCGCTGGCGCAGATCGGCGCTACCGTCGGCGTTGCCGCCGTGCCCACGGCCGCGTTGTTCAGCGTGGCCGAGACACCGCGCGTGAACGGCCAGATCGATCCCTGGATGGTGTTCTCCGCGTACTGGCTGCGATACGCGATCGGATCGTAGAAAACGCCGTATCCCACCCGCAGTACGGTCTTCGGCAGAAATCCCCACGCGATGCCCACCCGCGGCCCCCAATTGTCCTTGATCGCCTTCAGCGCCGGCTGGCTGTTCGAAAACACGATATTGTTGAGCGTGTTGTACGTCACCCCGCCCACCGACACCGTGAACGCCGGATTGTTGGGGCTCAGCCCGCCCGGCACGCACGGCGGCTGTTGCGGCGAGCCGCACCCGCCCGTGTATGCGGTGGTCTGCTTGTCGCCGATGATGTACTGCTGCGTCGGCAGGCTCATCACGTTGATGGTTTGTCCGTTGTTCACCGACAGGTTGACCGCCGGGTCGTAATCGTAGCGCATTCCGAGCGTAATCGTCAGGTTGGGCTTCACGTGCCATTCGTCCTGCGCGAAGAATCCGAAGGGCTGCATGATCACGTGCGGATTGGAATAGGTCGGCACCGTGACCGTCAGCGCGCTCGGCACGTCCAGCAGCATGCTCGCCAGCCCGTTGCCCTGCCCGGCGCTGCACGCGAAATTCCCCGAACCGTTCGTCGGACACGTCTGCGTCGTCGAAGACACGAACGTCTCGTACGTGTTGATCTCCGTGCGGTCCTCGTACAGCCACGACCCGCCGAACGACAGGTTGTGCTTGCCGTGAGTCCACGCCAGCGACGCGTTGACGTTGTGCTCCGGGTTGGCGCGCAATTGCGGCCCCACGTTTCCGATGCCGCTGTTGGCCGACCCGATATAGCCTCCCACGTTCAGGAAAAATCCCTGGGTCGT
>Ga0335070_10012228_pt1 | contig 10013 bp, 10 predicted proteins | sample Lox_Sample_13_FD_206722 | JGI IMG/M metagenome (GOLD analysis project Ga0335070, IMG submission 206722) | Soil microbial communities from Loxahatchee National Wildlife Refuge, Florida, United States - Lox_Sample_1.3 | ecosystem: Environmental > Terrestrial > Soil > Wetlands | place: USA... | reverse complement strand
TGAGCGCGAAGATCGACGTGGCCGCGCTCCGTGACTACCGCGACGCCGTCGGCCGGCGCAGCCGCGAGATCGTCGGCGGCTACGGGCCCAAGGACTGGGAAGGCGAGATCACCGCGGCCGCCCTCGAGCGGGCGGGGGCCCTCGGCTGCTTCGGCGACCGCACGGAGGCCCTGGTCAAGGGCTTCAGCGGGCGCCCGCGCCGGGCGGTCCTGGCCGGCATCATCGTCATGCACTCCGCGGGGCACATGGGCGAGGGCGCGACGATCCGCGCTGCCGGAGGCTTCGGCACCGGGATCTGATCGCTATGAGGGCAGGCCGTTGAGGAAGGCGCGCAGCACCCGGTTGAACGCCTCCGGCTGATCCAGATTCGACGAGTGCCCGGCGCCGGCGATCACCTCGAGCCGCGCGCCGGGTATCTTCTTCGCCATGTACTCGCACGGGGCGAGGAAGGGCTTGTCCTGATCGCCCACGATGATCAGCGTGGGCACGGCGATGCTCGCAAGCCCGTCGATCACGCGGGGGCCGTCCTGCGCGAGCATGCCCCGCGCCGCGTGGGCCAGTCCCTGGGCGGACCGGTGCTCTCCCATCGCCTCGCGCATCTCGCGGCTCCGCCCGCCGAGCGCCTCGAGCCCGCGCCGCTCGAGCTCCGCCGCGCGGTCGCGGGCTCGCTGATTCCAGCCTTCCCGCGCCTCCGCGTTGCGGTAGCCCGGCCCGGAGTCGCAGATGACGAGGGCGCGGACCATCTGCGGGTGCGCGAGGTAGAAGGCCAGCGAGACATACCCGCCCAGGGAGAGCCCGCCGATCACCGCACGATCCACGCGCAGGTGCCGGAGCAGCGCCGCCATGTCGGCCACGGTGAGATCGGCCGAGTATGTCGCGGGATCCGCCGGACTTTCGGTATGCCCGTGCCCGCGCATGCTCCAGCTGATGATCTGGTAGTCCTCGAACGCGCGGTGCTGCCCGTCCCACATGCGCCGGGTAGCCGAGTAGCCGTGGCTCAGCAGCACGGGATGCCCGCTCCCCGTCGCCTCGTAGTCGATCTCGATGCCGTTCAGTCTGGCGTGGCTCATGGCGGGCTCAATCCTCCAGCGCCGCGTAGGTCAGCACGCGGAGCTCGCGGCGCAGCGGATACGACGAGGACGGCATCAGCTGGGTCATGAAGATCACGATCAGGTCCTCCGCGGGATCGATCCAGAACGCCGTGCTCGCCGCTCCGCCCCAGGCGAACTCGCCCGGCGAGCCCAGGATCTGCGCCCGCGCCGGCGACTGCATCACGGAGAAGCCCAGGCCGAACCCGACGCCGGCGTAGGCCGTCTCCGTGAACATGCCGGCCTGGGCGAGCTCGGTCAGGTCCTGCCCACCCGGCAAATGGTTCGTGGTCATCAGCTCCACGGTCTTTCGCCCGAGGATGCGCACGCCATCCAGCTCACCCATGTTCTGCATCATGGAGGCGAAGCGGAAGTAGTCCGGCGCCGTCGAGAGGAGCCCGCCCCCGCCGGAGAAGAACGTACGCTTCCGGTAGTTGCTCTGCTCCGGGTCGTCGATCATCTTGAGGCTCCCGTCGCCCTGCCGCTCGTAGTTGGCGGCGAACCGTGGGATCTGGGCATCTTCCAGCACGAAGCTCGTGTCGCGCATGCCGAGCGGCCCCAGCACGCGCTCGCGGAGGTAGACGTCCAGCCGCTGGCCGGAGATGACCTCGATCAGATGGCCGACCACGTCCGTCGACACGGAGTAGTTCCAGGCCGTGCCCGGCGAGAACTCGAGCGGCAGCTCGGCCAGCGTGTCCACCATGTCCTGCAGCGTGTAGCCGCGGCGCGTCTGGTCAGCGACGCCCAGCTTGCGGTAGGCCGCATCCACGTTGGTGCGCTCCATGAAGCCGTAGGTCAGACCGGAGGTGTGGCTCAGGAGATCGCGAATCGACATGGGCCGCGCCGCCGGCGCCGTCTTGAACGTGGGATAGTTGCCGCCGACGTAGACGCGCAGGCTCTCCCACGACGGGATGAAACGGTGCACGGGATCGTCGAGCTGAAACCGTCCCTCCTCGTAGAGCATCATCAGCCCCACGCTGGTAATGGGCTTGGTCATCGAGTAGATGCGCCAGATCGAGTCCGGCGTCACCGGACGGCGGCGCTCGGTCTCGAGATGCCCGAGGGGCTCCAGGTAGGCGATCTGGCCCCGGCGGGCGACCAGCACCAGCGCCCCCGCCAGCTTTCCCGCGTCGATGTAGCGCCGAAAGTGGTCGCCGATCCGCGCCAGGCGCGCCGACGAGAGACCGAGCGTGTCAGGATTCACAGGCATGCTGCCTCCTCAATGAAGGTCATTGGGCTATCCGCGGCGCCAGCTTACCAAATCGCGCGCCCGGACGGGCGGGCCGGGGGTCGCCGCCCGCATCCGGAAGTGCTACACTGCCGACTCCATGACCTCTCCCGAATGGAGCCGCTACACGCGCGCGTTGCCCTCCATCGCGGCCGCCGTCGGACGCACGCCGCTCGTGAAGCTCAACCGGGTGCCGGGCGACGTGAAGCCGGCTCTCTACGTGAAGGTCGAATGGTACGGCGCCACGGGCAGCCTCAAGGACCGCATCTACCTCCACATGTTCGAGCGCGCCGAGTCACGCGGCGCCCTCAAGCCGGGCATGGCCGTGCTGGAGTGCTCCACGGGCAACGCCGGCATCGCCTGCTCGTGGGTGGCGGCGGTCAAGGGCTATCCCTGCACCATCGTGATGCCCGAGGGCATGAGCGAGGAGCGCAAGAAGATCATGCGCGCCTACGGCGCCGACCTCGTCTTCACCAAGGGCGGCGAGAGCGACGTGGATCTGTCGCTGGAGAAGCTCCAGGAGATCCGCGCGGCCCATCCCGCGCGCTACTGGGTGCCGGGCCAGTTCGACAACCCGGACAACGTCGAGGCACACATCCTCACCACGGGCCCGGAGATCCGCGAGCAGATGGGCGGCACGATCGGCGCCTTCGTGGACTCGCAGGGCTCAGGGGGGCTCCTCACCGGCGTGGGCCGCTACCTGCGGAGCCACGATCCGTCCGTGAGGCTCTACGCGGTCGAGCCCGCGGAGTGTGCGCTCCTCTCGCGCCGCGCGTGGGGCCATCACGGCATCGAGGGCATCGGCGACGGCTTCGTGCCGCGCAACCTGGACGTGTCCATTCTCACCGGCGTGATCACCACCACGACGGAGGAGAGCGTGACCATCGCGCGGCGGCTCGCCCGCGAGGAAGGCATCTTCTGCGGCATCTCGAGCGGCTGCAACGTGGCGGCCGCGCTCAAGCTCGCGCGGCGGCATCCCGAGCTGCCGTCCATCGTGACCATCATCAACGACACGGGGCAGCGCTACTTCACCACGCCCCTCTGCGGCGAGGACAAGCACGTGGACATCCCGGAGCGGGATCACCCGCTCGATCCTCACACCGTGGAGCAGCTGGACCGCTTTCAGAAGGGCTGGGAGATCATCGGGTGACCGTCTCCCCACGCGAGTACGATTTCCAGGCGGCGCGGAACCGTCTCGAGGCAAAAGCGAAGTCAGCGGGCGAGAAGCTCACCACCATCGACGAGGCGGTGGCGCGCGTGCGGAACGGCCACCACGTGGCGCTCGGCGGCTGCCTCTTCTCGCGCACGCCCCTGGCCCTCGTGCGAGCGCTCCTCCGGCGCCGGCCCACCGGCCTGAGCCTCTCGCGCAACCTCATGTGCTACGAGGGCGAGTGGTGCATGGTGGCGGGCGCGGTGGAGAAGATCGTCACGTCGTGGATGGGCATCGGCCTGCCCTGGGGGCTGTCGAAGATCCATCGCGAGTACGTCGAGTCGGGCCGCGTCCCCATGGAGGAGTGGAGCCACCTCGCCCTGGGCCTGCGCTTCCGCGCGGCGGCCATGGGCGTGCCCTTTCTGCCGTCGCTGACCATGCTGGGCTCGAGCCTGGTGGACGTGGGCGGCTCCAAGATCATCGACTGCCCCTACACGGGCGAGAAGCTCCTCGCCGTCCCCGCGCTCTATCCGGACGTGGCGCTCCTCCACGTGCATCGCGCCGACCGCTTCGGAAACTGCCAGATCGACGGCTATCCGCACATGGATCACGACATCGCGCGGGCCGCCGCCACCGTGATCGTCAGCACGGAGGAGATCGTCTCCGAGGAAGACATCCGGCTCCATCCGGACCGGACCGTCGTGCCCGGCTTCGCCGTGGACGCCCTCGTGCACGTGCCGTACGGCTCGTATCCCCACGAGTGCTACGGCCTTTACGACGCGGAGCCCGACCACTTCACGGAGTACGTGGACGGCATCAATCAGCGCGGCGCCGCGGGCGTGCAGGCCTACCTCGACAAGTACGTCTACGGCCCCGCCACGCACGCGGAGTACCTCGCCCTGTTCGGCGAGACGAGGCTGGCCGACGCGCGCCGGCGGGGCCGGGAGCTCGTCTCGTGAGCGCGCCCGCGAACGGCGTCAGCAACAGCGAGCTGCTGGCGGTCATGGGCTCCCGGGAGCTCAAGGACAACACCACGGTCTTCGCGGGCGTGGGCGCGCCCATGCTTGCCTCGGGGCTCGCCCAGCGCACGCACGCGCCCCGGCTGACCATGGTGGTCGAGGGCGGGATCGTGGGGCCGCGCTGGAAGCCCGGGGCGCTGCCCATCTCCACCAACGAGATGCGCGCGGCCTACCGGGCCCAGATGCTCCCCGGCATCACGGAAGCCTTCTTGCTCGCGCAGCGTGGCTTCCTCGACGTGGGCTTCATCGGCGGCGCCCAGATCGATGCGCACGGCAACCTCAACACCACCGCCATCGGCGGCAGCTACGACAGGCCGAAGGTCCGGCTGCCCGGCAGCGGCGGGGCCAACGACATCATCTCGCTGTGCCGCGAGGTGATCATCCTCACCGTGCACGAGAAGCGGCGCTTCTCGAACACCCTCGATTTCATCACGAGCCCGGGGTGGCTCACGGGCGGCGACGCGCGGCGGAAGAGCGGGCTCCTGTTCGGCGGCGTGGGGCGGGTGGTCACGACGCTCGGCGTCTTCGGCTTCGACGCGCAGAGCCGGCGGATGGTGCTGCAGGCACTCCACGCCGGCGTGACCGTCGACGAGGTGAAGGCGAACACGGGCTTCGAGGTGCCGGTGTCCGACACGCTGACGACCACCAAGCCGCCGACGGAGGAAGAGCTCGGGATCCTGCGCATGCTGGATCCCGCGAAGCAGTTTCTCTAGGAATGCGCCCCCTCACCCTGCCCTCTCCCCCGAGTGGAGAGGGAGATCAAGGAGCGATGTGACCCAGTTCGGACTCGCCATCAGGAACTTCGTCGGGCCGGGCGAGGTGCCCGACGTGAAGGCGCTCTACGCGTATGCCGAGCGTGCCGAGGCCCTCGGCTTCGAGTCGCTCTGGGCCTGGGACCACATCCTCCTCGGCGTGGAGCCGTCGTTCCCCATCATCGACTCCATCACCACGCTGGGCGCCGTGGCCGCCCGCACCAGCCGGATCAAGCTCGGCACGGGAGTGCTGGTGCTGCCGCTGCGCAATCCCGTGGTGGCCGCCAAGGCGCTGGGCAGCCTCGACGTGATCTCGGGGGGGCGCCTCGTGCTCGGGGTCGCGGCGGGCTGGTACGCGCGCGAGTTCGATGCGGTGGGCGTGCCCTTCAAGCAGCGCGGCCGCATCTTCGAGCGCAACCTCGACATCCTGATGCGTCTCTGGATGGAGGAGCGCGCCACCATCAAGGTGGACGAGTTCAACCTGCGCGAGGCGGTCATGGTCCCCCGCACCGCCCAGCGCCCGCGGCCGCCCGTCCTCATCGGCGGCTACGTCGACGCCGTGCTGAAGCGCGCGGGCACCATGGGCGACGGCTGGCTCACCTACTTCTACACGCCGGAGAGCTTCGCCAAGGGCTGGCAGAAGGTGCAGGCCTTCGCGCGCGAGGCCGGCCGCGATCCTGCCGCCCTCACCTCCACGAACCAGCTCGCCATCTACGTGGGAAACAATCGCGCGGAGACCGAGAAGGACATGCGCCACTGGCTCTCGACCGAGTGGGACACCGCGGCGTGGAGCGAGTCGACCATCGAGCACGCCATCCACGGCTCGGCCGAGGAGTGCGTGGAGCAGCTGCGCGCCCACGTGAAGACGGGCGTGGACCGCATCATCCTCATCCCGTACCGCTACGAGCCCGCGCAGGTGGAGCGGGTCGCCAAGGAGGTCTTGCCAAAGCTATGACCACATACATCGACATCAACTGCGACATGGGCGAGAGCTACGGCCGCTGGACCCTCGGCAACGACGAGGGCGTCATGCCCCACATCACCTCCGCCAACGTGGCCTGCGGCTTCCACGGGGGCGATCCGCACGTGATGCGCAAGACGGTGGAGCTGGCCCTCAAGCACGGCGTGGCCATCGGCGCCCATCCCGGGCTGCCCGACCTCATGGGCTTCGGGCGCCGGCGCATGGACGTGACGCCGCAGGAGATCAAGGACTACCACCGCTACCAGGTGGGCGCCCTCGGGGCCTTCGTCCACGCGGCCGGCGCGAAGCTCCAGCACGTGAAGGCGCACGGCATCCAGTACCACATGTTCGAGGACAACCTCGAGCTGGGCCGGGCCTCCGCGGAGCAGGTGCTGGAGCTCGATCCGAACCTGATCCTCATGGTCATGGCCATGACGAAGTACGACGCGGAGGCGCGGAAGACCAAGGCGCGCGTGGCCGCCGAGGGCTTCGCCGACCGCGTCTACGCCGACGACGGCCAGCTCGTCACGCGCAAGCTCGGGAAGGACGCGCTGATCACCGATCCGTCCAAGGCCGCGGACCAGGCCGTGCGCATGGCCATGGAGCAGAAGGTCACGACCATCACGGGCAAGACCATCACCGCCAAGGTCGACACCATCTGCATACACGGCGACAGTCCCGGCTCCGACAAGATCGTGGCCGCCGTGCGCGAGGGCCTCGCGAAAGCGGGCGCCACCGTGAAGCCGCTCCGCGACTGGTTCAAGGGCTAGCCGATGGCCGCGAACGCCCCGGTGGCCATGGTCGCGTCCATGCTCGTGGCCGTCACGCTCGTCACCGGCTGTGCCCAGAAGTACCAGAAGGTCGAGGAGAGTCTCCAGCAGCCCATCAACTGCTCCGCGGCCCGCGAGGATATCCAGACTCTCCAGAACGCGAAGGTCTCGAAGACCGAGGAGGCAACGGCGGGTCTGAGCTACGCCTTGCCCACCACGATATTCGTCGGAATCCTCACAGGAACAGGGGGCGCGAAGTATGACGTTGGAACTGGCGAGTTCAACCGGAAGATCGACGAGCGCATCGCCGAAATACGCGAGCAGTGCAAGGTCTACTAGGAGCCGATCATCCCTCGCCTGGCCTTCGCTCTGCTTGGGCTGGCGCTCATGACGGCCTGCGCCTCGTCTGCGCCTCCCCCCAGCCCGGCCGCGCGCGCCGACCTCGCCCCCACGGGCAAGCTCCGCGCGGGCATCAACTACGGCAACTTCATCCTCGCCCAGAAGGATCCGGCCACGGGCGACTCCAAAGGCCCGGCCATCGATCTCGCGCGCGAGCTCGGCAAGCGGCTGGGCGTGCCCGTCGAGATCGTGGCGTACACGGCCGTCGGCACCATGGTGGACGGCGCCAAGGCCGGGGCCTGGGACATCGCGTTCCTCGGCTCCGATCCCGCGCGCGCCGGTGAGATCGATTTCACCGCGGCCTATCTGGAGCTGGAGGCCACGTACCTCGTGCCGGCGGGCTCACGCCTCCACACGATCGAGGACGTCGACCAGGACGGTGTGCGCGTGGCCGCGCCGGCGCGAGCCAACTACGAGCTCTTCCTCAGCCGAAACCTCAAGCGCGCCCACCTGGTGCGCGCCGACAATGCGGACGCTGCGTTCCAGCTCCTGGTCGAGGGCCGCGTCGAAGCGCTGGCCGGGCTCAGCCAGGCGCTGGTGACGCTATCCCAGAAGCTGCCGGGATCGCGCATGATCGACGGCCGGTTCCTGGCGGTGCCGCAATCCGTGGGCACCCCGAAAGGCCGCGACGCGGGCTTCGCGTACCTCCGGGCCTTCGTGGAGGAAGCGAAGGCCTCCGGCATGGTCGCCAGGTCGATCCAGAACACGGGCTATCGCGGCGTCTCGGTCGCGCCGCGCGCCGCCGCTCAGTAAGAGCCGAGGATCGTCTCCAGCCGCGCTGTCGCACGGTCCCAGTCGAAGCTCCGCGTGACGAACTCGCGGCCGTGGGCGGCGATGCGCTCCCGCAGCGCGCGGTCCGACACCATGCGCTCGAGGCAGCGCGCGAGCGCGGCCACGTCCTTGCGGGGCGCCACCAGCGCGGTGGCGCCGTCTCGCGCATAGTCGCGGCTGCCGCCGTTGTCGAAGGTGACGAGGGCGGCGCCGCACGCCATGGCCTCCATGGCGGGCATGCCGAGCCCCTCGTCCCACGAGGGGCAGAGATAGATCGGGCAGCGACTGTACAGCCACGCCAGCCGCGTCTGGGGCAGGTTCTCGTGGAACTCGTCGTACGGCAGGGCCTCGCGCGGGGCCTTGACGCCGAACCCCACGAGCTGCACGGCGGGATGCCGCACCTTCACCGCGCCGAGCGCCTCGATCCCCTCGCGCACGCCCTTCCACGCGTAGTCGTGGTGGAGCATGAGCACGCGGAGTGCGTCCTCGGAGCGCGCCCCTTCCACCGGGTGAAAGAGCGCGGGATCCACCGGCGTGACGAGCAGCTCCGATTCCGCGCCGAACCGCTCGCGCATGGTGTCCTTGAGCCACGACGAGATCACGATCTTCCGGAGAGGCAGCCGGTAGGTCGCGTCCACCCGGGCCGGATCGCCGTGGTAGAGGCTCTCGAAGTGCTGGACGAAGTAGAACTTGGCGCCGCACGCTGCAGGCGCGGCGGCGACGGCGGGCGCGGACTGCCAGGCCGTGGCCACGAGCGCGTCCGAGGCAGGCAGCCTCGCCGGATCCCACTGGGAGACCCAGCGCACGCGCGCTCGGAAGTCCGCGATCCAGTCGGGGCCCTGCCGGCGAACATTCCGCGCCCACGCAGTCCACGGACGCCTGGCCGGCACCACCACGGTCACCCCGTGGCCCCGGCGCGCCAGGCGGTCCGCATACGTGAGAATGGCGCGCACACCGCCGGCGATGCGCAGGTGCGGGGCGAGAAAGGTGATCTTCACGCTACGGCTCCCCCTCCCCTCTGGGGAGAGGGCGGGGTGAGGGGTCGGTACGCCACGCGACTCACTCCACCCTCACCCTCCCCTCCTCCTCCCGGGAGGGAGAGGGATACAAGGAGGCTTCGCGCCATCAGATGGCCATCGACACCTGGCCGGTGCGACGATAGGCGCCCGGGTCCAGCACCACGTTGACGCACGCGACGTCCTCGGACGCGAGCGCGTTCTCCAGCGCGGGGCGGAGGTTCTGCGGCTCCGTGACCTGCACGCCCTTGCCGCCGAGCGCCTCCACCATCTGATCGAAGCGCGTGAACGGGAGCGAGGTCGCCACCTGCCGCTCGGCGCCGAAGAACGAGAGCTGCGGGTTGCGGATCTGGCCCCAGCCGCCGTCGTTGCCGATCACCACCGTCATGGGCAGCCGGAAGCGCACGGCCGTCTCCATCTCCATGCCGTTCAGCCCGAAGGCGCCGTCGCCCGCGATGAGGAGCACGCGGTCCGCCGGCCGCAGGAGCTTGGCCGCGATGGCAAAGGAGGGGCCCACGCCGAGGCAGCCGAACGGGCCGGGGTCGAGCCATTGCCCGGGGCGCTGCAGCGGGATGATCTTCGACGCGCACCCCACCACGTCGCCGCCGTCGCCCACCACCGTGGTGCGCTCGTCGACGAGGCCGGCCAGCTCGTGCGCCAGACGATAGTGGCTGATCGGCACGCTGTCGGACAGCCGCTCCGCCATGAGGCGCTCCTGGCTCTCCGCCTCCTTCTTCCGGATCGCCTGCAGCCACGGATCGAGCCGCGCGATCGAGCTCTTCCCGATCGCATTCGTGGCCGCCCGCAGCGTGAGCCCGATGTGCGAGACCAGCCCCAGCTCGAGCGGGCGGTTCCGTCC
>Ga0335070_10012227_pt1 | contig 10014 bp, 7 predicted proteins | sample Lox_Sample_13_FD_206722 | JGI IMG/M metagenome (GOLD analysis project Ga0335070, IMG submission 206722) | Soil microbial communities from Loxahatchee National Wildlife Refuge, Florida, United States - Lox_Sample_1.3 | ecosystem: Environmental > Terrestrial > Soil > Wetlands | place: USA: Florida... | reverse complement strand
TGCGCGTGCCGCCGCCGGTTCCGCTCGTGCCGCGGGCGCACCGCCTCGGCGTGCGGGAGCGGCTGCGCGCGGACGGCACCACCGCCACGGCCCTGGACCCGCGCTCGCTCGCCCGTGCCATCGAGGCCCTCAGGCGCGACCGGGTCGAGTCGGTCGCCGTCTGCTACCTCCACGCTTACCGGGACGCCGCGCACGAGGCGGCCACCGGCAAGGCGCTGGCCCGAGCCCTGCCCGGGGTGTACGTGTCGCTTTCCTCCTCCGTGCTCCCGCGGATCAAGGAGTACGAACGGGTGTCCACCACGGTGGTCAACGCGTACGTTGGCCCCGCCCTCTCGCGGTATCTCGGGCGCCTGGCCGAACGCCTCCGCGGCGCGGGCTACCGTGGGCCGGTGCTGGTCATGCAGTCCCACGGAGGCGTGGCCCCCATCGGCGAGGCCGTCCGCCTGGCCGCGGGCGCCGTGCTCTCCGGCCCGGCCGGGGGCGTGGCGGGCAGCCGCTACTGCGCCCGCCTGCTCGGCGAGGAGAACCTCATCCCCTTCGACATGGGCGGCACCAGCACCGACATCTCGCTGATCGTCCGCGGTCGGACCCAGCTTGCCGCCGACCGCGGGGTGGCCGGCCAGCGCCTGGCCTTGCCCAGCCTCGACATAGTGAGCCTGGGCGCAGGCGGCGGGTCGATCGCCTGGGTAGATCCGGGCGGCATTCTCCAGGTCGGGCCCGGGAGCGCGGGCGCCGATCCCGGGCCGGCCTGCTACGGCAAGGGGGGGACCGACGCCACCGTCACCGACGCCAACCTGGTCCTGGGCTACCTCGACGCCGGGAACTTCCTGGGCGGGCGACGCCCGCTGCATCCGGCGGCGGCCGAGGGGGCGGTCGTCGCCGTGGCTTCGACCCTGGGCACCGACCGCAGGGCGGCCGCGGACGGCATCCACCGGGTGGTCAACACCCGCATGACCGAGGGGATCCGGCTGGTCTCGGTGCGTCGCGGCGTCGACCCCCGGCGGTTCAGCCTGCTGGCCTTCGGGGGGGCCGCGGGGCTGCACGTCACCGACGTGGCGCGTCAGCTCGAGATCGGGCGGGTGGTGGTGCCGCGGGTGGCCGCGGTGCTCTCGGCGTGGGGCATGCTGGCAACCGACCTGCGCTTCGAGGTGGTGCGGACGCACATCGGCGACGTGAAGCGGATTGGTGCCGCCGCCCTGCGCCGCGTCTTCGCCCGGATGGAGGCGGAGGGCCGCCGCCGGCTCGGCCGGGCCTTCGCCGGACCGGTGCGCGTCGAGCGCTCGGTGGAGATGCGGTACGGGGAGCAGATTTTCGAGGTGAACGTGCCCCTGGACGGCGTGGACGTGGGCTCCCCCGACCTCATGGCCGAGGTGATCGAGCGCTTCCATCGGCGCCACGAGGAGCTGTACACGTACAGCCTGCGCGATCAGGAGCCCGTGCTGGTCAACGCCCGCCTGGCCGTGGTCGCCGAGCTGCCGGCCTTGCCCGAGGAGCCCCCGCTCCCGTCGCGCGCGCCGGGGACGCCCCGGGCCTGGCGGCGGGTGTACCTCGTGCGCGCCTGGACGGAGGCGCCGGTGTACGACCTGGAGGCGCTCGCCCCGGCGCAGGCGATCGAGGGCCCCGCAATGGTGGAGAGCGCCACCACCACCGTGTTGCTGCGCCCGGGCGACCGCGCCCTGGTCACCACCCTGGGGTGGCTCGACATCCGGCTGGGTAGCCCGCAGAATTCACGAGAGTGCCCGTGAATTCTCCGGGCTAAATGAATCACTGAGAGACTGTTCGGGGGGAGTGGACTGATGGGACAGACCGGGGCGCGGTTGAAGGACAAGGTGGCGGTGGTCACGGGGGCGGGCGCCGGGATCGGTCGGGCGATTGCGCTCCGCTTCGGCGTCGAGGGCGCGCATGTCGTCGCGAACGATATCAACGCCGCGACTGCCGCCGAGACGGCCCGGGCGATCGCCGCGGCCGGCGGCTCGGCGCTCGGCGTGGCCGCCGACGTGGCCGACAAGGCTCAGGTCGACCGGCTCTTCGATGCGACGCTGGAGCGCTTCACGACCGTCGACGTGCTGGTCAACAACGCCAGCCTGACGAATACGGCGCGGCATTTCCTGGAGGCCGACGAGGCGTGGTGGGATCACGTCCTGGCGGTGAATCTCAAGAGCGCGTTTCTCTGTGCGCTGCGCGCCGCGCGGGTGATGGTGCGCCACCGACAGGGCTCGATCATCAACCTGTCCAGCGGCGGGGCTTCCCGCGCGCACCGCGGCAACGCCGCCTACGACGCGGCCAAAGGCGGCGTCGAGGCGCTGACCCGGGCGCTGGCGCTCGATCTGGGACCGTACGGCGTGCGCGTGAATGCGCTGGTGCCCGGCTCGATTGACTCCAGGGGCATGGACGAGGCCACGCTCCGCGAGCGCGGCATGACCATGCCGCTCGGCCGCGTCGGGGATCCGGCGGAGCTGGCCGGACCGGCGGTGTTCCTGGCCTCGGAGGACGCGAGTTACATCACCGGGCACATGCTGGTGGTGGACGGGGGACTCCTGGCGCAGCAGCGCTCGCCCCAGGTCGACATCTTCCCGCTGCGCCTGTTCCCGAAGGTTGATTAGCCCCATTTCACTGGGATTTGTGGGCCGCCAAGGCGCCAGGCCCGCTCATCCGAATGCAAGTCTCCGGCTCGCCCCTGGGGCCGAAGTCTCCCGGAGATCGGGCGGGAAGCGTGATCACCGGGCGCGGGGTCCGAGGAGGCGGGGATCGAGCACAAAGCGCTCCGGTGCGGTGATGGTAAGGGCGGCGAAGTCCGGATGCATGGGGTTCACGAGGTAGTTTACGTGGTGCGGCGCCACCACGCTCGGGACCTGGAGGGCGAGCGAGGTCCGCGCCCTCGCCCAGCCATCGCCGATCGCCTGAACGGTCGCCTGCCGTGCGGGCTCACGCCACGTGGATGGGATGGTAGTGGGATCGGCCACGGTGACCAGCATCTCCGAGAAACTCACGCGAAAGAGGTAGTAGACCGGAAGGGTTGCGACGGACGAGATCTGAACGAGTTGCTCCAGGATTGCGGCGGCCGGGTAATCGGCCGTGTAGACGACGCGAGTACCCTTCGAGTTCCAGCGGCCCCCGTACGCGCGCGCGCCGTCCCCGCTGAAGGCACGCGCAGGGTCGGGGATGGTGGTGATCCGCCAGGCATTCACCGCTCGTAGGTCGCTGATAGTCCGTGTTCCCGTAGGCTGCTCAAGAAGGTCCAGATGGGTACCCGGCAGATGGGCCTTTTCCAGCCGCTAACCCGCATCATTTGCGAATGCGCCTCGCGAACAATGCGGGCTTAAAGGAAAACCTCGTGGTCGGCGGTCCGATGCCGATGATGCCTCACCGGCGCACCGCAACACCGCGCGGTGTTCTCCCGTCACCACGTACCCTCACCGCTGCAGACCGGAATCGGAACTGATCAGGTAAGCCCGGATTATTCATGTGTCCTTCGTGAATAATCCGGGCTAAGCGAAGACTCCGTCCTCAATGCGGCCGAGCGCATCCTCGACTTCCCGGGCTCCGATCTCGGTGCCGGCGAGGTCTAGCGGCACCGCCCCGCCAAGGCCGCGCTGCGGGGTCGTCATCCACGCCTTCGCGGCGGCGGGGTCGTTGTTGAACAGCGCCTGCGCCTTGTGCATCAGGCGGGCGGCGCGTAGCACCCGATCGGACTCGTCGGCCTTCAGGCGTCCGCTCTCCTTGCGGCGGGCCATGGTCCGGGCTGGAATCTGTAACAGGCTGACGATCTCGTCCGTCGAGAGCGCGAAGGAACGCTGCAAGCGCTCCACCGCTGCGAAGGGGAACCCTTCCCGCACGTGACGGACGAGGGTCGCAGGGTCGGCCGCCCGGAAGCCCAGCGTCCGGGCAAAATCGTGTGGCGGGGATATGGTCGGATATCGGGCATTGCGGACGGGGGCCTGATGAGCGCGAACCCCGATGGCCGATGCCGCTTTTCGGATAACCCGCTTCCTCCCGGGCATGGTGACCTCCTGCCAGTTGGCTGAATTTTAGACGCCAAGTGGCAGATTGTCAAGGAGCGGACAGCCCGTCCATGCCTGCCTGTGACGGGGCCGCTCGGGTCAGCAGTGCTGGCCGGGTCTCCGCTGCGACGCTGTTCCCATCCGGAATCCCGCAGCCATAGGGATGCATCGGCAGTTTGGGTTCGCGTCCGAGCGGGTCAATGGACAAGTTGTGTTCAGCACCAACGTCCCCTTCTCCGTCGGGGGAAGGGACAGGAACAGCCTCAGGACCGGGGGTCCTCGTCCGGGAAGAGCGGGAGCTGTCCCGCCTTGTCGGAGGGCTCGATGCGCGGGGCGGACGCCGGATCCGCGGCAGCAAATCCCTCGTCGGCCGGAAAGTCGCCGCCCGGCTCGCCCTCGGGCCGGCATTCCACGATGCGCGGCAGGGGGGGCTGGGTGTCCAATCCTGGAGGGGCGATTGCGGGCTCTGGCGGGACGGGCGCCGGTGCCGCCGCGAGGACCTCTTGCCAGCGGCGCACGTATTCCACGAACTGCTGGAGCCTGGGATTCTCTTTTTCCTTTTCCAGGTGGTCGATCTGCAAGAGATCATAGACATTCACCCAGGCATCATTGACCTCCACCTCCATCCTCGGGTTCAGGATGTAGTACCCCCGGTGCACCCGGAGGAAAAGCTTCCGGTTGTAGGGATCCTCCCGGAAGATCTCGTGGCGGGACAGCACAGAGGTGATGTGCTGGCGGTGCTTCCGCCACGGCGGGGTGACGTGGTCGGGAAAATGCGCCAGGGCCTCCACGAAGTCGCCCGTCTGGAAGGCCGGGATGCTGTGCCGGATCTTCTCGCGGAGGATGTCCTGGGCCACCGCCAGCATCGAGCTGAGGAGGAAGAACTCTGACCGGTGATTGTCGATCTTCGTCAACCGGTCATCGATCCGGATCTTGATGCTGGAGGGCGCAAGGGCAGGGTAGGCCTGCCCGATGCAGTTCCGGGCATACCGCTCGTCCAGGTAGGCTTGCCGCAGGGCAATCTGGAGCGGATTCCGCCCCCAGTTATCCACCAGGTGCGGGTTGGCCCCATCCCGGATGAGCGCCTGGATAAGAGTGGTCAAGCCCAGCCGGGCAGCAATCATGAGCGGCGTCTGGTTGAGCGGGTTGCGAAAGTCCACGCCGTAGAGCCCGATCTTACGAAAGAGTGCGTGGAAGCTTCTCTCCGTGTAGTCCTGGTGGTACTTCCTCTCCACGGCCGCCAGCTCCCGGGAGGCGTTTTTCGCGCGGTTGAATTTGAACGCCACGAGCTGATCGATGAGCGCGGGCGCGTTGTAGAGCACGGCGTACTCGAAGAGCAGTTGCTTGGCCTGCCGGTTGTAGCGCGCGGGATCACAGGCCTCCCGTGTGAGCGCCTCCAGGCTGGCGGGGGTCAGGACCTTCCAGGGCACGTCCTGGATCGACAGGACGCTCCTGCGGATGGCCTCCGCCTGTTCCGCCTTGCCCTGGAGTTCGAGCTTCCGGGCCTCGGCCTTCCACTCCTCCACGGACGATCGGTGCTCCGCAATCCCAACGCCCTCGCGTCTTGCGGCAAGGCCGAGCAGGCTCAAGAGCCGGTGGGAAGGGTTCCGTTCGATGAGGTACAGGCTCCCAACGGCGCGCGTGATCGCCACGTAGAGCGCGTTGATGTAAAATTTGAAGGCGTCAAGAGACTTGTCGGCCTTGTCCTTGGCCCGGGCGTACCTGAGGTCGCGACTCAGCGCATCCGCGGTGACACCCTCCGCAATCTCGTCGAAGGCGCGCGGGCAGCCCGAGACGAAGTTGTACAAGATGATGCTTTCGTACTCCAGTCCCTTGGCTTCCTGAATGGAAAAGAGGAGCGGCGTCTGGAAATGCCGCCGGGCCTCCGCCTTGTCCTCGCCCTGCAGGACCATGACCGCGGTCCGCGCCGAGCGGCTGGTCTTGGCGCTCAGCTCTCGCTTGATCTTGTCGTCGTCCTGCAGCAGTTCCACCGCGCCGGATCCCTCGGCGGTGCAGCGCACCAGGTAGTTGCTCTCCCGGTCGATGGACCCGAAGCGCGCATGCTTGACGAGTAGCAAGCGGTTGGCCAGCTCCGTGACCTGGAGGGAATTGCGGTAGTTCGTGTCCAGCACGCGCATGATCTCCCGCACCCCGTCGGCGCGCGCCTGATAGAACATGGTCTTGGTGTTGGTCCAGGAAAAGAAATTCGGGTGCACCAGCTGGTTGGAATCGCCGCACAGCGCGAAGTGATTCTCGATCCGTAACGACTTCAAGATCAGGCAAAGCTGGACGTTGGTCAGGTCCTGCACCTCGTCCACGACCACGAAGTCATAGCGCGGCCGCACCAGGGGGAGCGTGGCATAGGCCGCCAGATTGGGGTCGTAGAGGCCGTTGCCCTCCAGGAACTCCAGGTACTTGAGGAAGACGTCGTACACCAGGGGACGCTCCTCGTCGGTGAAAATGGAGCGGCGGATCCCCAGCCCGAGGTACTCCTCGCGGGAGAGGTACGGCTTCTGGACGTCGGCGCCGGTCAGCACCCCGCCGAACTCCTCGAAGAGCCGGTGCGCGTCCTTGAGCCGGGCGCCGTAACTGTAGCGCGTGAACCACCGCTCGAAGTCGCGAAAGGTCACGGCCCGGCCCGCAGGCACCCGGATGCTCTCCAGGTACTCCTGAAAGGACAGGAATTCGACGGTCTGCCTCTCGTTCTCGTAGTTGACGGCATAGTAGAGGTCGCGGGCGTTCTCGACCAGGAAAGGCGAGCGGGTGACGTAGAGGATGTCGCCGGTCAGTTGTTTCAGCTTCTCCAGGCTGAGGACCGTCTTTCCGCTCCCGGCGGCGCCGATCAGGATGAATGGCGGACGGAGCGCGAAGACCTCGGCCTGTGCCTCGTCGAAGGAGAGGATCTTGTCCAGCACATGGAATTCCCGGCGGCTCGGGTTGACGTAGCGGAGCGGGAGGGCGTCCTGGTCCGGCACGGCGGCTGGATCGGGCAGGGGGACCAGCTTGCCCTCGTCCACCTTGGCGCCGTTCAGGAAGCGGGATTTTTCGTAGGCATGATTCCGGATGATCTCGAGGAGCAAGAGGTGCTTGCGGCCCTGGTAGGTGGCCATCCGGAACAGGAGCCGGTCGGCGTCGTTCAGCCTGGCGCGGTAGTACGGCGTCGGCGCGAGCTTCCGCACATCCGCCGCCCGGAAATCGCCGGCCCGCAACCGCTCGACGACTCTCTCGAATTGGGCCGCGACCAGGGTGGGATCGAGTTCGTTGAACTGGAGGATGTCCACGGTTCGGAGGGCGAGCGATCCGTTTCAGAGCTCCGCGCGCCGACGCGCTCGTCGCGTCACTGCCGTCCCCTCTCCCGCATCCAATTCCGGGAAACGCTCGCGGGAGCGGAAGGCTGAGAGGGCTTCCTCACCGCGCCCGCTCGGGACCTCCCGCTGACGCAGCGATGGAAGACAGGCGAAGTATGCCAAGCTTTGGCCACGGGCACAAGGGGAACATGGGGCTGTGGCACGAGCGCTTCGACCGAAACCTCGTCTTGGGCACCCACGGCGCGGCCCTCGGTCTGGCGGCCCGACCTGTCGGCATCCGGGTGATCGGACTCTAGCCTGGCGGCCAGCTTGTCCTAGCAGTCCGCGCGCCAAGATGACAAGAAGGACCGCGACCTCAAGAATGAGGTTGCTTTCAGAACCAACGTCCCCACATTGGACTACCGCTTGGCCTCTCCCGGCCATCGGAGCACTTCCTCGATCGGCTTAGGGAGCGGTCGCGGAAGAATAATCTCCCCGAGGCCGTCACCCCCGCCCACGGCGCAGCCGCGGCCCTGGGCGAACTCCCGGACCGTGGCGGCCGCCACGTAGGCATCGAGCATGTCCTTCGGGCCCGGGGCGAACCTGTTCAGCCGGATGCCGATCCGGAGCGGGGGATCATCCTGCAGTATTGTGTAGGATGCGGAAGGGAAGACTTCGTACGTTGGCGCACGTTTATCAAGTGCGGCGAACAACGCGAAACCAGCCTGCATCCATCCGGGAAGGGGTGGCCGATACGGGGTCCACTGCGGGTTGGCGAGGCGATGCGCTGCGATGACGACCTCGCAGTGCCGGCCGTTCCCTCCATCGGTGGACCGGCGGGGTCGCCAGCGGGCGCCGGCTCCATCCCAGTACCACTGCCGCGGTGCACTCATGGGTACCCGCGGTGCGTCGATGCCGACAGCCAGGGCCGATCGTCTTGTTGGGGCGTGGCGATCCACCAATGCGCCGAGGGCACGCACGACCTTGTTGGCGCTTCCGGTAAGCCAGCCGACGTCAATGGGTTCGCCGGCATGATCGAGGACGACGTACGGGCAGCCCCGAACGGTCTGCACATCGATCCCGAGGTATAGGTTCGGGCTCCCCTCACTCAATCTCTCGTATACCCTCCCACACCAATTTGGCCGGATTCTCCGTGTCCTCCGAGACTCGCCCCCAAAGACGCGGGATCCAGGGCGGAAGGCATCACCGCCTCAATCGAGATCAGGATGCTGTGGTCCCGGTCCCGGGCGAACGGGTCGGTCTCGTTCAGGTCGCGACACTCCTCGCGGGAAGTTGCCTCCCCAGATCTCGCCAATGGTCGAGTGAATAGCACCGGCCCACCTTCGGGTCAAGCCATACCGGAAGCAGGTGGGTCTGTTCGCCCGGCCTCCACCGATTTCACGCCAATTTCACGGTGAATTCCCGCCGGGTTCATACGGAGTTCCCGCCCGTGGAGCATCCTCCACAGCAATGAGGTTCCCCGCTGCCGTCCGGCGTGCTTCCGTGGGTCCGAGGGTGAGCATGGCCCGGAGAAGGGACGGCAGCGGGGCCGAGGGCGAACAGGGTGAGGGCGTCGTTCCGCTAGCCGCGACCCCGGACCCCAGGCCGGGGCGCAAGGAGGGTGAGATGACATCCCATCGGTTGATCCTGGTGCTGGTGCTCCTCATCGCCGGCATTCCCATGGCGGCCGTTCCGGCTCCGGCGGCCACGCGGGGCTACATCGTGAACCCCACCGGCCTGCTGCTCACCCTCGACACCGACGCGGACGCCGTGACCGACATCCGCCTGATCCCGATTCCGGTCCGGCGAGGAGAGGATGGCGGTCTCGTGCAGCGGGCAGCCTTCAGCCTCCCCCCGCAGGCGAGCGAGGAGGGCAGGATGGCGGGTAAGAGCGCGGGGCTGATGGGCCGCTCCCTGCTCACCCCGCAGGGGGACCGGATGATCGTGCTGGACCCGTTGCCCTACGGCATGCCCCACGGGCTCCTCATCGACGAGGAGCCGACCGGCCGCCTGTTCGTTTACGACGCCGCCACCGGGGATACGCTTGGCCACGTCGGCCTCTGCCTGCGGGGATCCGATCGACTGGCGGCCATCCATCCGGGGGGCGACAAGGCCTACGTCGTCTCCGAGGGTCCGCGGGCCGGCCAGATGACCATCACGGTGGTATCGCTCACCACGTTCAGCGTGATGAAGGAACTCTTCGTCTCCCGCGGCGACTTCTTCCTATCGGAGGCGGCGCGCTAGCCCGAAAACGAAGTTCCTCAACCGCCCAAGACGCCAAGAAACGTCATGTGTGGCAAGGGGTCAGAGCACCACGAAACAGCTGAACGCCACCGCCCCAAGGGGTGGCTCTGGGGGTTCGGCCCTGAGCCGAGCCCCTGGCGGCCTTGGGAGACCCGGTGGCGCCTTGGCGGTTAAGCAGGAGGGCGGCGATGCAGCGTCGCGGCATCATGTTCACGGCGGGTCTGGCGGTTGCGGCGGTTCCTCTGGCTGCGGGCTGTAGCGGCGGGCCGGGGCCGCAGCGCACGGGGAATCGGGAGGTCTTGCCCTGGTCACCGCCGTCCCCGACCTGTCGCTACTTCTACAATCGCAAAGAGCTGTCCCAGAGCGTGCAAGCCGGCGTTCGACTCGTGGCACTCACGACCTCCGGCTCTCTCCTCAGCTTTGACCGTCGGACACTCAAGCTGGAGGCGGAGCATGACGGAAAGCGCGTCACGCACCTCGCC
>Ga0335070_10012226_pt1 | contig 10014 bp, 10 predicted proteins | sample Lox_Sample_13_FD_206722 | JGI IMG/M metagenome (GOLD analysis project Ga0335070, IMG submission 206722) | Soil microbial communities from Loxahatchee National Wildlife Refuge, Florida, United States - Lox_Sample_1.3 | ecosystem: Environmental > Terrestrial > Soil > Wetlands | place: USA... | reverse complement strand
GCCCACGCCCACTTCTGCGGATTGGAGTACTGGAGGCCGCCGCCCCAGCCGCTCATCTGGACCGTCTCGTTCGGCACGATCGCCGCGACGTACGGCAGCTTCGCGAGGAACGCGATCTGGATGCCGGTGAGTCCCGCGTGCAGCCCGTCGATCGCGCCGAAGGTCCGGCCGATCTGCGAGCCGCCGATCGTGTTCGCGCCCTTCCTCAGGCCGAGCAGCCCGGAGCGCAGGCCGCCGGCGCTGACCGTCGTCTGGCTCGGGTCCTGCGGCTGTTGCACACCCTCGACGATGACGTCGAACCGCTGGCGCGGGTTCTGGCGGATGGCGCTCGCGAGCGAGTCGGGGATGTACGCGGTCGTCTGACCGATCCCGGGGACGTTGAAGCCCCAGTGATGCCGACCCCCCGGGCCCGCGGTCGCGGTCGCCGCGACGGTGCAGGCGACCACGACGGTCGCGACGGCGGCGCCGGCCTTGCGGCCGCCGCGGCCCCAAAGGGCGTTCGACCTGGGCTCGCCGCGCCCGCCGCGTCCCCAGAGCGCGTTCGCGCGCCCGCCGTTGCAGTCCCCTCGAATCAACCGCACCTGTTCCTCCCCTAGCCGAGATCGCACCCCTACCGTGCGAGCGCCCCGATGCACGCGAGCGCGGCCCAACCGTACGAGCGGTGCGCACGCGGCACGTCACCCGGAAGGGTCACGATGCCCCGCCCGGGGCGAAGTTCACTCGTTCGGGGGAACAGGTCGCCGCACGGCACCCTCCCCCACCTGGCGTACGCTCGGGTCGATGCGCCTCGCCGTCCCGCTCGCCGCCGAGATCGCCGCCGCCCGCGCGGTGGCCCGCCTGTCGCGTCTCGCCGGCACGGGCGGCGGGACGACGGTGCCCGGGAAGCTCCTGTCGAAGCTCGACCCCGGCGCGGTCGATCGGCTCGCGGCACGGCTCCCCGCCGGTGCCGCGGTGCTCTCCGCGACGAACGGGAAGACGACGACCGCGGCGATGGCGGCGGAGATCCTGCGGCCGCGCCATCGGCTCGCCCACAACAGCTCGGGCGCGAACCTCGTCTCCGGCGTCGCGTCGACGCTCCTCGCCGCGGACGGGGCCGAGCTCGGCCTGTTCGAGGTGGACGAGGCGGCGCTGCCCGAGGTGACGCAGCGGGTACGCCCCCGCGTCGTCGCCCTCGGCAACCTGTTCCGCGACCAGCTCGACCGCTACGGCGAGCTCGAGCTGCTCGTCGGGCGCTGGCGGGCGGCGGTCGCCGCGCTGCCGCCGGAGACGGCGCTCGTCGTCAACGGGGACGACCCGCCGGTCGGCGACCTCGCCGGCGCCCATCCGTGCTCGACGGTGTTCGGGCTCGACGATCCCTCCGTCTCGCGACCCGTGCTGCAGCACGCCGCGGACTCGAAGTACTGCGTCCGCTGCGGGACGCCGTACGAGTATGTCGCCGCGTACGTCGGCCATCTCGGTGACTACCGCTGCCCGAACTGCGGGCACGCGCGGCCGCCGCTGGCGGTGGCGGCGCGGGCGGTCGAGCTGCACGGGCTCGAGCGCGCCGCGTTCGATCTGGTGACGCCCGAGGGGACGCGCCGCGTCGAGCTCGCGCTGCCGGGTCTCTACAACGTCTACAACGCGCTCGCCGCGGCGGCGCTCACGCGTGCGCTCGGCGCGTCGCTCGACGAGATCGCCGACGGGCTCGGCCGCTTCAGCGCCGCCTTCGGCCGCTTCGAGCGGATCCCCGCCGGCGACAAGCGGATCCTCCTGCTCCTGATCAAGAACCCGGCCGGCGCGAACGAGGCGATCCGGACACTCGTGGACGGCGGAGCGCCGCGTCTCGCGGTGATCGCCCTCAACGACGAGATCGCCGACGGCCGCGACGTCTCCTGGATCTGGGACGTCGACTTCGAGCCGCTGCTCGGAAGGTTGGACGGCCTCGTCGCGAGCGGGAGACGGGCGGCCGAACTCGCGCTCCGCTTCAAGTACGGCGGCCTCGACGAGGCGGCGATCGAGGTCGTGCCGGACCTCGAGCGCGCGCTCGACCGCGGCCTCGAGCTGACCCCGGCGGGCGGCGAGCTCGTCGTCCTCCCGACCTACACCGCGATGCTCGCGCTCCAGCGAATCGTCGCCGCCCGCGGCCTCGCGCGGCCCTACTGGGAGCGGGCATGAGCGTCATCCGCGTCGGGCACCTGTACCCGGACTACCTCAACATCTACGCCGACCGCGGCAACATCGCGGTGCTCGCGCGCCGCGCCGAGTGGCGCGGGCACGCGCTCGACGTGACGGCGCTCGGGATGGACGACGCGATCGTCCCCGGGGCGCACGATCTCTACTACGTCGGCGGCGGTCAGGACCGCGAGCAGTCGCTCGTCGCCGCGAACCTCGCGGCGAAGGCGGAGCCTCTGCGGGAGGCGGTGGGCGGCGGCGCCGCGCTCCTCGCCGTCTGCGGCGGCTACCAGCTGCTCGGGCGCGGCTACCGCGGCCACCAGGGCGAAGAGATGCCGGGGGTCGGCCTGTTCCCGCTCGAGACGGTCGCCGGCGACCGGCGGATGATCGGCGACGTCCTGCTCGAGTGCGAGCTCGAGCCGGGACGGTGGCGGACGGTGGCCGGCTTCGAGAACCACGCCGGCCGGACGCGGCTCGACCCGGGAGCGGAGCCGCTCGGCCGCGTCGTCGCGGGGTTCGGCAACGACGGCGAGAGCGGCTTCGAGGGCTGCCGGCTCGGCCGCGCGATCGGGACGTACCTCCACGGCCCCCTGCTCCCGCGGAACCCGTGGCTCGCCGACTGGCTGCTGGCGCAGGCGCTCGCGCATCGCTCCGGCGGCGAGCCGCCGGAGCTGGCGCCGCTCGGGGACGCGCTCGAGGCGCAGGCGCACGAGGTGTCGGCCGCGCGGGCGCGCGCACGCGGCGGCCGCTAGGGCGCCCAGAGCCTCCCGAGGTAGACGCCGGGGTCGCCCGGCTGCCAGCGGCGGAGGAAGCGCTGGATCGGCGGGTGGACGACGATCCCGTCGAGCTCGCCCGGCTCGAACAGCCGGTGGCCGCGCACGGCGGCGTCGTGCGAGGTGACCGCCTCGAGCGAGCGCCCGGAGAGGTCGCCGGAGAAGATGATGTGGACGACGTGCTTCGACGCGAACGTCGGCTTCGGCGAGATCGAGTCGACGATCGCGATCGGGCCCTCGACCGGGAGCTCGTCCTCGATCCCGACCTCCTCGGCGAGCTCGCGGTGGAGCGCGTCGACGAGGCTCTCGCCGGCGTTGACGCCGCCGCCGGGGAGCAGCCAGTACTCGCCGCGGCCCGCCTTCTCGTGACGGATGAGCAGGATCCGGTCCTGCCAGCGCAGGAGCGCCGAGACGCGGATGCGCGGCTCGAGCGCCATCAGTGCGCCGAGCTCCCGAAGCCGCGCACGCCCCGCTCGCTCTCCGGCAGCTCGTCGACCTCGACGGGCTCGATGCCGGGCACCGGGAGGACGACGAGCTGCGCGATCCGCATCCCCGGCTCGACGACGAACGGCTCGCGCACGTCGGTGTTCAGGAGGACGACGCGAAGCTCGCCGCGGTAGCCGGAGTCGACGAGGCCCGGCGTGTTCACGATCGTGAGCCCGTGCCGGTCGGCGAGGCCGGAGCGGGGCTGGACGAAGCCGGCATACCCGTCGGGGATGGCGACGGCGAGGCCGGTCGGTACGGTCGCCCGCTCACCCGGTCCGAGCTCGACGCGCTCGCAGGCCGCGAGGTCGAGGCCGGCGTCGCCGGCATACGCACGGCTGGGGACGACGGCGTCGTCGCGGAGTCGCCGGATCGGCAGCTCGATCATGTCCCGCTCGACCGGATGTCGTCCGCCGATGCGTCCGCGACGAGGTACGGCGCGAAGCGCGCGATCTCGCGCCGCGGCAGCCGCGCGAGCACGAGCACGCCCTCGCCCGTGTCCTCGCGCGACTCGATCGGCGCGCCGAGCGCGTACAGCTCGTTCAGCCGGGCGCCCTCGTCGTACGGGAGCAGCAGCCGTACCGGCTCGAAGCGCTCCGCGAACCGCGAGGCGATCCGGGCGCGGAGCTCATCGAGGCCCTCGCCGGTGAGCGCCGAGACCTGCAGCGCGTCGGGATAGCGGTTCGCGAGCCGCCGCCGGTGCAGCGGGTCGACGACGTCGATCTTGTTGAGGACGAGCTCGACCGGGAGGTCGTCGGCGCCGATCTCGTGGAGGACGGCGTTCACGGCCGCGATCATCTCGACGAGCCGCTCGTCGGAAGCGGAGCCGTCGACGACGTGGAGCACGAGGTCGGCGACGAGCGTCTCCTCGAGCGTCGCCGCGAAGCCCTCGACGAGCTGGTGCGGCAGCCGGCGGATGAAGCCGACGGTGTCGGTGACGAGGTAGCGGCGGCCCTCGTGCTCGAAGCCGCGCGTCGTCGGGTCGAGCGTCTCGAACAGGCGGTTGCGGACGGAGACCTCCGCGTCGGTGAGCGCGTTCAGGAGCGTCGACTTGCCGACGTTCGTGTAGCCGGCGAGCGCGACCGTCGGCGTCTCGGTGCGGCGGCGCTCCTTGCGGCGCACGTCGCGCTGGCGCTGCAGCTCGCGCAGGCGGCCCTTGAGGATCGAGACGCGGCGGCGGGCGAGCCGGCGGTCGGTCTCGAGCTGGGACTCGCCCGGGCCGCGCGTGCCGACGCCGCCTCCGAGCCGCTCGAGGTGCTGCCACATCCCGCGCATGCGCGGCAGGTTGTACTCGAGCTGCGCCAGCTCGACCTGGAGCTTCCCCTCGGCGCTGACGGCGTGCTGGGCGAAGATGTCGAGGATCAGCTGCGTGCGGTCCACGACGCGGGCCTGGAGCTCGTTCTCGAGCAGCCGCTGCTGCGGCGGCGACAGCTCGTCGTCGACGAGGAGCACCTCGGCGCCGGCGTCGCCGTACGACTGCTTCAACTCGTCGAGCTTTCCCTTGCCGACGTAGCTGCGCGTGTCGGGCCGCGGCCGGTGCTGGACGAGCCGCTCGACCGGCTCGACGCCGGCGGTACGGGCGAGCTCCTCGAGCTCCGCGAGCTCGTCATCCGGGTCGACGCCCTGCGGGAGCACGGCGAGGACGAGCCCGCGCTCGGGCTCGAGACCCGGCGTCGGATCAGGCCGTCTCGCGGGCATGCGCACGTCATTATGACGCCTGCCGTGCCGACCCCCGACCTCGCCGCGAGAACGCTCCAGCTCGTCGACGTCCCGTCCGAGAGCCGCCGGGAGGCGGAGCTCGTCGCGCTCGTGCGCGGGCTCGTCCCCGGCGAGGCGCTCTACGACGACGGCCAGGTGCTGCTCTACGGCGACCCGGCCGCCCCCGTCGTGCTCGCGGGCCACCTCGACACGGTGCCGGCGCAGGGGAACATCCCCGGACGGATCGAGGACGGCGTCGTGCACGGGCTCGGGTCGACGGATATGAAGTCCGGGATCGCGGTGATGATCGAGCTCGCCCGGGCCGGCGTACCGGCGCGGTACCTGTTCTTCACGCGCGAGGAGCTGCCGGTCGCGGAATCGCCGCTGCCGGCGCTGTTCGCGACGCCGCTGCTCGACGGCGTGCGGCTGGCGGTCGTGCTCGAGCCGACCGACTGCATCCTCCACGCGGGCTGCCTCGGCAACGTCGAGGCGCTCGTCCGCTTCCACGGTAGGAGCGCGCACTCGGCGCGGCCGTGGACCGGGGTGAACGCGATCCACGAGCTCGTGCGCGGGTTGGAGCCGATCGTCGAGCTCGAGCCGCTCGACGTCGAGCTGGACGGGCTCGTCTACCGGGAGGTGGTCAGCGCCGTCCGCGTGCACGGCGGGATCGCGTCGAACGTCGTCCCGGCGGAGGCGAGCGCCGAGCTGAACTACCGCTATGCCCCGAACCGCTCCCCCGCGGACGCCGAGCGGCGCCTCGCCGAGCTCGTGCCGCGCGGCGAGATCGAGGTGCTGAGCAACTCCCCGGCCGCGCCGCCCGGGCTGGCGAATCCGCTCGCGGTGCGTCTGCGCGAGCTCGTCCCCGAGGTCGCGCCGAAGCAGGCGTGGACGCCGGTCGCGCAGTTCGCCGAGCAGGGCATCGACGCGATCAACTACGGGCCGGGCGCGACCGCGACCGCGCACGCCGTCGACGAGCGCGTTCCGGTCGCGAGCCTCGAGCGCTGCTTCGAGACGCTGCGGTCGTTCCTCCTCGATACCGTCTAGGACGTGGCCGTGAAGATCGCGCCGACGCTCGCGGGGATGGCGACGTATCCGTTCGTCCGTCTCGAGGAGGCGCGGCGGCGGCTCGTCGCCGACGGCGTCGAGGTGATCGACTTCGGCAAGGGCGACCCGAACGAGCCGACCGACCCGATCATCCGCGAGGCGCTCGTCGCGGCGCTGCCGGAGCGCGCGCCGTATCCGCTGGCGCAGGGCCTGCCGGAGCTGCGCGAGGCGGTCGCCGGCTGGTGCGCACGCCGCTTCGGCGTCGACCTCGATCCCGACACCGAGATCGTCCCGACCTACGGCTCGAAGGAGGCGATCTTCTCGCTCGCGCAGGTGCTCGTCGACCCGGCGTCGGAGAAGCGGCTCGTGCTCTGGGGCGAGCCGGCCTACCCGGTGTACGAGCGCGGGGCGCTGTTCGCGGGCGCGGACGTGGGCACCGTGCCGCTCGTGCGTGACAACGGCTTCGTCCCGGATCTCGGCGCCGTCGACGAGGCGACCTGGGAGCGCACGGCGATCGTCTGGGTCAACTACCCGAACAACCCGACGGGCGCGGTCGCGCCCTTGTCGTTCTACGAGGAGCTCGCCGCGCTCGCGGCGCGGCACGACTTCGTCGTCGCGTCGGACGAGGCGTACAGCGAGCTGTGGTTCGACGAGCCGCCGCCGTCCGCGCTGCAGGCGTCGGACCGGAGCCGCACGATCGTCTTCCAGACGCTGAGCAAGCGCTCGTCGATGACGGGCTACCGCTCGGGTTTCGTCGCCGCGCCGCCCGAGGTGATCGCGGCGCTGAAGGCGTACCGTCCGACCGTCGGCACCGCGCCGCAGGAGTTCGTCCAGCGTGCATCCGTCGTCGCGTGGGGCGACGAGCGGCACGTCGAGGAGACGCGCGCGCGCTACCGCGCGAAGCGCGACGTGCTGATGCCGGTGCTCGCCGCGCGGGGCTGGGAGGTGGTCGCGAGCGAGGCGACGATGTACCTGTGGGTGGCGATCCCGGGCAGCGAGACGGGAGAGGAGGTCGCGCTGCGGCTGCTCGAGCACGGCGTGATCGTCTCCCCGGGGACGTTCTTCGGCCCGAGCGGCGAGGGCTACGTCCGCTTCGCGCTCGTCCCGACGCTCGACGAGTGCGAGCGCGCCGCCGCGATCCTGGAGGAGCACCTGTGACGACCGACGAGACGATCGCCGCCCTCGACCGGGGCGAGCTGCGCGTCGCCGAGCGTGTCGGCGGCGAGTGGCGGGTCAACGAGGACGCGAAGACGGCGATCCTCGACTACTTCCGCGTGCGCAAGGTCGAGCCGATCGAGGTCGGCCCGTACGAGTACGTCGACAAGATCCCGTTGAAGCGGAACTACGCCGAGCTCGGCGTGCGCGTCGTACCGCCGGCGACGGCCCGGTACGGGTCGTTCCTCTCGCCCGGCGTCGTGATGATGCCGAGCTACGTGAACATCGGCGCGTGGGTGGGGCCGAACACGATGATCGACACGTGGGCGACAGTCGGCTCGTGCGCCCAGATCGGCGCGGACGTGCACCTCGCGGGCGGCGTCGGCGTCGGCGGCGTGCTCGAACCGGTGCAGGCGCGCCCGGTCATCGTCGAGGACGGCGCGTTCATCGGCTCGCGCTGCATCCTCACCGAGGGCGTCGTGATCGGCGAACGTGCAGTGCTCGCGCCGAACGTCTCGCTCACGGGCTCGGTGCCCGTGATCGACGTGACCGGCCCGGTGCCGGTCGAGCACCGCGGCTACGTGCCGCCGTACTCCGTCGTCGTCCCCGGCACGCGTCCGAAGGAGTTCCCGGCCGGCACGTACCAGCTCGGCTGCGCGCTCATCATCGGCCGGCGGAGCGAGCAGACGGACCTGAAGACGTCGCTCAACGACGTGTTGCGCGAGTACGAGATCGGCGCCTAGCGCGAGACGTTCCCCCGCTGGAGTGATCGGGGGACGACCTACCCGGCGCCGACACCTTCCACGTGCTGCGGCGTCCATGGACGATCCTCGCCGTCGGGCTCGCCCTCGCAGTCGTTGCCGGCGGCGGCTTCGGGGCGACGGTCGGGCCGCCCGCGTACCAGTGGGGCCGCGAGCCGTCGGCGCGGCTGTACGCACCGAGCCTGGTGTTCTCGCACACGCAGTGGGGGACCGTGCGGTCCCGCCTCGAACGGCGCGGACTCGATCCTACGAGCGCCCGCGTCGTCGGGCTCGTCGATCGCAGCGAGAAGCCGTCGCCGTTCGCGCTGCTCGTGGCGACGGCCGCGTCCGGCGAGCACTGCTTCGTCCCCGCGCTCGGAGTCCGGCTCGGCCCGACGACCTGTCACGTGGCGACGCCGATGGTCGTCTTCACCGCGCGCGACCGCCTCTCGTTTGCACCGAGCCAGACGAACACCTCCGTGGCCGGCATCGCCGGTCCCGGCGTCGTCGGCGCTGCGACGGGCGATCGAACCGGCAGTTGCTTCGACGGCGTCCAGACCGCTCGGGTCTTCGGCGCGCTCGTGTTCGTGGGCGACGTCTCTCCCGGCCTGAAGGTCCTTCGCGGCTACGACGCGAGCGGCCACGCGATCGTGCGCGTCGACCTGACCGCGCCCCGCTCCGCGGGCGTGATCCACGTCGTCCGTCCGGCGGAGAGCCCGCCGCGCCCCGGTCCGCGTGGAACGTGCGCCGCGCTCACGCTCGGGGGTTAGAGGCTACGCGGGCTCGGCCGGGCCGACGAGCGTCGCCCGTCCCGCTCGGAGACGGACGCGGAGATCACCACCCGGGAAGTGGACGAGCACGGCTCCCTCGCCGTGCGTTGCGGCCGCGACGGCCACGGCGCTCGAGCCGGACGCGCTCGTCTCCCCCACGCCGCGCTCCCAGACGCGCGCGGTCACCTCTCCGGGGCCGTCGACGCGCACAACCTGTACGTTCGTCCGCTCGGGGAAGCGCGGATGCGTCTCGAGGAGCGGACCGATCCGCACGATCTCGGCGGGATCGCCGACGACGACGGCGTGCGGATTGCCGACCGAGACCGGCGTCAGCTCGATCCCGTCCACGACCTCTTGCTCTCCGACCACCACGCGGCCGAGGTCCGACTCATAGAGGCCGCCGTCGGTCTTGCGGACGTCGACGACGCGGGCGCCCACGTGGACGCGCGCGACCCGGGAGCCGCTCCGCTCCATCGCCCACGCCGCCGCGATCCGCGTGCCGTTGCCGGACATCTCCGCCCGGGAACCATCCGGGTTGACGATCGCCACCTCGACATCGTCGCCGTCGACGCCGAGGATCTCGATCGCGCCGTCCGTGCCCGACAGGTCCAGGCCGCGGGAGTCACCCTCGACGACGAGGTACACGTTCCCGTGCGCGTGCCAGCGCGACGATTGCATCGGCGGTCTCCTCCGGGGGCCGGTCGGCTGCGACCATAACGAGCCCTTCGAGCCGGCGCATCCACTTGCGCTGGTACGCGGCGTAGCGGCGCGTGCGCACGACGAGCGCGGCGATCGCCTCCTCCCGCGGCAGGGCCGCCACCTCGTCGAGGCCCATCGTCTTGCGTGCCGTGGACGAGATCGGCCGGGCGAGCGCCGTCCGTACCTCATCCTGGACGCCGGCGTCGAACATCGCGCACGTCCGCTCCCGGATCCGGCGCTCGAGCACGTCCTTCGGGACGTCGAGGCCGACGAGCAGCGTCGGGTGGCGCATCGCGCCCGCCCAGAGACGGTCCTCCTCGGGCGCGAGCGAGGCTCCGGCCTCGGCCAGCTCGAGCGCGCGGACGACGCGGCGGCGGTCGTTCGCGTGCACCGCCGCCGCTGCGAACGGGTCGACCGCCGCGAGCCGCGCATGCGCTGCCGCAGGACCCTCTTCCTCGTACAGTCGAGCCCAGCGGGCGCGCGCACCGGGCGCGGGCCCGG
>Ga0335070_10012224_pt1 | contig 10016 bp, 10 predicted proteins | sample Lox_Sample_13_FD_206722 | JGI IMG/M metagenome (GOLD analysis project Ga0335070, IMG submission 206722) | Soil microbial communities from Loxahatchee National Wildlife Refuge, Florida, United States - Lox_Sample_1.3 | ecosystem: Environmental > Terrestrial > Soil > Wetlands | place: USA... | reverse complement strand
GGCCGTAAACCTGTTTCCACTTGAATCCATGCCGTTTACGCTGAAGTTATAAGTGCCTGCCGGGAGGACGTTGCCGCTGTTGTCCTTCCCGTCCCATGCGACGCTGTAGTCGCCAGCCGAACCTCCCGCGCCAGTTATGGTCCTGACAATATTTCCGTTTGTATCCGATATGTCTATCTCTGTCGAAGCTGCAGACTGGGGCAGACTGTAATTGAGAGCGGGCTGGCCGCCATTTGTCAGGTTAACCTGTGATCCGGGAGCGAGGACTTCTTTCCCGATGAAGGATACCGCGGAATAGTTTGCGTTGCCGTTTATTGCGCTTAAAATATTCTGCAGGTTCGTATTGGTGTTGTATGCCTGTTCAACCTGCGACATCTGCGCCAGTTGGGTTATGAACTGGGTCCCGTCCATCGGATTCAGCGGGTCCTGGTTCTGCAGCTGGGCAATAAACAACTTCAGGAAATCTTCCGAGTCCATTCCGATGTCCTGTTTCATGGACTGTGCGGCGGTTGTCGTGTCGTTTGTGGTTACCGCGCTTATCATGCCTAATCACCTCCCTGTCTTCTCAAAATCTTACGTCAATAAGTGAATTGTCAGACGAATCCAGATAACCGGCGTCTTTCCCGGTTGTTTCTTCAATAATTCCGTAATTCTGCTTCATGGAATTGGGAACGGCATTCTGCGCCGTTTGTTTCCATTCGCGGTAGTTTTCTCCGCTTCCGTAACCTCCGCCGGTAAGAACACTGAACCGTTCCATGGAAATGTTCTGCCTGGACAGGGTCTCCTTGAGACTGTCCATGTTATGCATCAGCGCATCCCTTACGTCCCGGTTTTCCGCTACGATATCCACCTTGAGGCTCTGATTCTCCATTTTCATGCTGACCCTGATTTCACCCAGGTCCTCCGGATGCAGTTTCAGCGTGATCCTGCTGACATCGCCATTTGTTGAAACAGCGGCGAGTTTTTCCCGGACCTGTTCCAAGATCTGTTCATGGGAGACCGGCCTGGAAATTTCGGAAACGGTATTCTGGGACTGATCATGGGACTGCACCGTTACATCAAAGGAACGTATCCCCATGTTCACGTCTGCAGGCGTCGTGTTTGTTTTGCCGCTATCGTTCTGATTGCGGAGCCCATCCCCGTTTTCTTTTGCAAATCCACCGGACGGGGACGAATCATGGAATACCGCTTCAACATCGGCGGATAACGGTTTATTCCCCGCCGCGGCCGTTCCTTCGGAATTTGCCGCCGGTCTGGAATCCTTTGTTTCAACCGGCGTCGCAAGTGACAGAGGACGATCGCCGACCTTGGCGTTTTCCGGTGTTCTGGCGGCGAAAAGCTTTACGTCATTCATTTTCGTGACGTCAGTCGGATTTTCCGCGCCGGTTTTCTTATCAGATGGAGCAAACAGCTCATTCCTTTCCGACAAAGCCGAAGCTTTCCCGATCTGGAAATTGGAAAGACGATTAATGTCCTGCCTTTCGGCGGTTTCCGGTACGCCGTCCGCCTGTTTTTGACCCGCCGGATCTTTGCCCTGCCCGACTGGAGACTGCATGTATGACAGGATTTGACTGACTTTCCCGTTTTCTTCCGGTCCGCTTCCGATATTACCGGGAATGTCAGGCATCCCCTGATCCGGCTTTCCGATTCCTGCTGGCGGGTTTCCGGCCACATACATGAGACTGGCCAATTCATCGGGGTTTTCAGACTTCCTATTCAGGGATTCCGCTGTCTTTCCCTGTTTTCCCTCTTTCGGCGGAACGGATTTTCCCTCCCCGGACATTTCACCGACAGCCTGCTTCAGTTCGTTAGCGACAAGACCCATATCTTCCTGTTGCAATACGGAAGACTCTTCTTTCCCATCACTTGAAACATCAGTAACTGCCCGGCCGAACATATTCACTGCCTTGTTGAGCATGACAACATTCATCCGGTCGGATACCTGCGGGGTGAGCTGTTCTTTTCCACTGTATCCTGCTTCATTCGATCCGACTTCCAGCGGTTTGATTTTCTCTTCAGACTGAAGTCCCATGTCCAACTGCCGCATGAGCGCTCCAATGTTTTCTCCACCGGCTTCATTTAAATATCCGCCGTCTTTCGCATCCGCTTTTCCTGCCTCATTTTCACCCGCGGATGCGGTTTTCTGCTGTTTGTCCGAATCCGAAAGCCCCGCGAAAATCGACCCGAACAAACCGTTTTGCCTCGCACCGGATTGGGAGTTCATCGGGCTCCCGACAGGTTCATCCGTATTCGCGGCCACGGGCAAGGCAATGTTCATTGATACAGCCATTTTCATTCACCTCCTTTCGCTTTCGTTTCATTTGCCGCTCCTGCAAAAGACCTGGGCAAACCGCTCCTGCAAAAGCAACAACCTGTAAAATTAATTGCCCTTAAGCGAAGTCCGCGTCCACTTCAGCACTCTTTTCCTGTCAAGGAAGGGTATCAGTTTCGCCGCGGTTTTCGTATCCATCTGGTTCAGCAGTTCCATGGCAATATCTTCGTCGAGCTTATCGATAAGCCCGGCGGCCTCTTCGGGACGAAGCGCCTTGTAGAGCTTCAGCATCTTCTTGTAACGTTCGGCGTCGGCTTTTTTCCTCGTGGAAAGTGTCGTTTCCATCGATTTTCTGGCGGTTTCGAAATCTCTCATGCGCGCATCAAGCCTGGCGGAAAGTCTGTTCAGTTCCTGTTCCTTGAGGTTTAGCGCCGCCTCCCGCTCGGCCAACTGACGCTCTCTTTCAGACGCTCCCCATGCTGCCCCCGACGGTTTTCTGGAGTTGGACTTTTGGCTCATGCCGGCGGATGACACGACTGAATCCTGATTTCCGAAGGAAATTCCGCTGTTCATCGGCCCGGGAAACGGCAGCGCAACCAATAAAATAGCCAACGAAATTGAAAAAGCGGAATGAAATAACTTCATTTCAGGCCCCGACCCATTTTCCGCAGAGCCAATTCGTCAAGGAAATCCCTTTCCCTGTCGGCGAGATTCCGTTCATGCGCCTTGATCTTTTTCGTTTTCAACTCTTCGAGCACTTTTTTATCTACCGCCGCTTCGAGCAGAACTTCCCGTTTCTCGTTCACTTCCAGGTTAAGATTGGTCACATTTTGCCTCTGCATCCTGATGTCCGACTCCTTTTTACGGAAAAAATCCGCGTACATCCGGAGCTCCATTGCACAAATTCCTTCCAGTTGCCGGTCCATGAATTCCATGTTCAAAAGGTCGATTTTTTCCTCCTCACGGCGAAGCCGGTCACGGGCCTGCTCAAACTCGTCCCTTGCCGCCGCAAATTCAAGCTTTCGGGCTTTTTCGACCTCTTTCCGGTAATTCAAGACCTGTTCGAGACCAAATATTTTCTTGCGCATACGCACCCCGACTTTTTTGGGAACCGGTGAAACGGGGACAGTATATAAAACCGCACTCCCTTCACCATTTCTCTGTTACCCGTTCTATTCCATTATGCTCCGCAGCGATTCGACCGCTCCGTCCATGCCGACCTTCTCCCTGACGTCCTGTTTCAGGAATGAATTCATCTGGTCGATTTTCGCGAGGGCCTGGTCTATCTTCGGGTTGCTGCCCGGTTTGTACGCCCCGATATTTATCAGGTCTTCGGCCTGCCTGTAAGTCGCCATGAGTTCCTTGAATTTGCCCGAAAGCACCTGCTGGCCCTTATCGGTCACATCGGACATGACCCTGCTGGCGCTGGAAAGTACGTCTATGGGCGGATAATGGTTTCTCGCGGCCAGTTCCCTCGACAGAAGTATATGGCCGTCAAGGATGCTGCGCATGGCGTCGGTAATGGGTTCGTTGAAATCGTCACCTTCCACAAGGACCGTGTACAGGCCGGTAATGCTTCCTGTCTGAAAATTGCCGGTTCTTTCAAGCAGCCTCGGCAGCGCCGCGAACACCGAAGGCGTGTACCCCTTGGTGGTGGGGGGCTCGCCGATGGCCAGCCCGACTTCCCTCATCGCCATGGCAAAGCGGGTGGCGGAGTCCATCATGAGCAGGACCTTTTTCCCCTGGGACTGGAAATACTCGGCAATAGTCGTGGCCAGATAGGCGCCCCTCATCCGCACCAGCGGCGGCTGGTCCGATGTCGCTACCACGACGACCGATTTTTTCAGACCCTCGGCCTGCAGGTCCTTCTCGATGAAATCCCTGAGTTCCCTGCCCCGTTCGCCGATCAGAGCGATGACATTGACTTCCGCTTCGGTATACCTTGCTATCATGCCCAGCAGTGTCGATTTCCCCACACCTGATCCGGCCATTATTCCGACCCTCTGGCCCTCTCCGCAGGTCAAAAGACCGTTGATTGCCCGGATGCCCAGGTCCAGCGGCTTTTTGATGGGAACGCGCTTCATCGGGTTCACCGGCTGAGCGTAAATCGGGTATTCTTCCCGCACGGCGACCGGGCCCATGTCGTCTATCGGAACGCCGAGACCGTCAATAACGCGGCCGAGCAACGCCGGGCCCACACCCATCGAGGCTTTTTCACGCTTCAGGGATATCAGGCTGCCCAGCCCGACACCGCGCAGTTCCCCCAGCGGCATGAGAAGCGTCTTGTTGTCACGGAAACCCACTACTTCCGCCAGAATCGGCTCTCCCCCCTGCGGAAATATCTTGCAGATGCTTCCAACGGCGGCATCCGGACAATATCCCTCTATCACGAGCCCCACCACCTGGGTGACCTTCCCGTTAAACCTTATGGGCCTGATATCCTCGATGGCATTTATATACTTGTTGAGGTCAACTCTCCTGGTATGCATGCGTTTCCCTGCTGTTCGCCGTACCCGGCGCGGAATTAATCAGCTCGCCGCGCTCTTCCGTCAGGCTCTTGAAAATTTCATCCAGCTGCCTCTCCAGCCTGGCGTCTATTTCCCCCAGTTGCGTTTCGACAATGCATCCACCGGACGTGACGGTATCGTCAGGCTTCAGATTGAGGAGCTTGTCCTCGGAAATGCCGGAAAGGCTGATCTGTTTCTGCGAATTCACCAGCTTCAGGTCCTCGGGGTTGATGCGGATGATCACTTCGTCGCGCTCCGCGGCATTTTCGAGCGCAGCCGTCAGGACATTCGCCAATATGCGCCTGTCCTGGCTTACTTCCTGCTGAATGATTTTCCTTGCAACCAGGATCGAAAGCTTCAGCAGGTCCTCCTCGCTGTGGCGGAAGATCTGCTCTCGCAGCGAGTATATTTCCTCTATCGCTTCCCTTAGGGACTTGAAGACATTTGACAGTCCCCGCTCGGCCTGGCGCTGGCCTTCCTCAAAACCCCTTTCGTATTCTTCCTCCAGCCTGGAGTTAAGCTCGCCTTCGGTAATGCACGGCCGCAGTTCCTCCACAACCAGTTCAGCTTCTTCCGAAACGGGATCGTCCGCATATACCTCGCTATCGGGAATCCCTTCGAAAGGGTTTTTTGCCGAACCGTCCAGTCCGGCAAAGGGCACAAAGCCGTTCTCACAGGGAAGATCCGCATTCGCGGCGAACCGGCCGCCAATCGTTTCGAAACGAAAATCCCTGACGGAATAACCATTCATGCACGATGATTTGATGATCCTAGACGAGGACATCTTCGCCACCCCGGCCGGCAATAAATATTTTCCCTTCTTCTTCCATCTTCCTGACGATCTTGATAATCTCGGACTGGGCTTTTTCCACGTCGGAAAGCCGCACCGGCCCCATGACTTCCAGGTCTTCCTTTATCACTTCCGCGGCGCGGCTGGAAATATTGCGGAATATCTTGTCTTTCAGTTCATCGGTTGCCGCTTTCAGCGCCAGGGTAAGGGTATCGTTGCTGACTTCGCGCATGATGGCCTGTATGCCCCTGTCGTCCAGCTGAACGAAATCCTCGAAAGTAAACAGGTGCTTTCTGATGACCTCGGCAAGGGGCGGTTTGAGCACATCCAGCTTGTCGAGTATCTGTTTCTCGCGGCTGCGGTCGAAATGATTGAACATGTCGACGACTTTTTCGACACCGCCGACCTTGAACCTCTGGATGCCCCCGATGGCCGTCAGTTCTCTCCGTATCACGTCGTCGATTTCACTGAGTATTTCCGGCGACACCTGGTCAACGTCGGCGATGCGCATGACGACCTCCGCCTGCAGTTCCTGGGGAAGGAATCCGACAATCTCGCTGGTCTGTTTCGGCTTCAGCTTGGCGAGAATCACGGCGATGGTCTGCGGGTGCTCCTGGGACAGGAAATTGGCCACGGTCTTGGCGTCCATATCCGAAAGGACATCGACCATGTCGTTGTAATTTGTCGTATTAAGCTCCCTCAGGAGCATTTCCGCCTTCTGTGGCCCGAGCGCCTGCTCCAGTATTTTCCTGACAAATTCCTCGCCCTGTGAAAAGAAGCCACTCTCGGGGTTCGTGATATCCGCGAACTCGGTTACCACCTGCTGGATCACGGGGCGTGTCACATGCCCCAGGCGAGCCATGCTCTGGCTGATCCTTTTGATCTCGTGGTCTTCCATGTGCTCGAAAACCGCGCTGGTCGTGTCGGGGCCCAGATATAAAAGGAGTATCGCGGCCTTGTCGGCTCCGATCAAATTTGTCCCGGTCACCTTATCTTCCTCTTGGAGAATTGATGTTTAGTACTTTTAATACCAAGTTGCGTTCAATTCATTGTCATTTCGAGCTCCAGCGAGAAATCTTGAACAGAGTTCATCAAAGATGTCTCTCTTCGTTCGACATGACAAGTTTTGAAATTGTTTGATTGCAACTTGGTATTACTCTCTCTGCTTCAACCAGTTCGATAAAATCTGCGCTGTCTGGTAAGGATCTTTTTTTATCTGTTCCACCAGTTCCATCTGATTGACCGACTGCATCGTCAACTGAGCCTTCTTCCCGGACGCCAGCTGTTTTTCCTCACCGTCGTCAACCATCGAAAATGACTCGTATGCCGGTTTCTGGTCCGTTTTTAGAATTTTCAACAGCGGACGGATTACCAGGAACAGAAGGGCGATGAAACTGCATCCGATCAGCATGTTTTTCAATATGGACAGAAAAATCGGGGCATTCCACCATGCACTTGCCGAATCGGCTTCATCCTGCTGTGATTCCTGAAATGGAATGTTGGCGATTGTCACCTGGTCTCCCCTTTCAGCGTTGTACCCGACGGCGCTTTTCACCAGCGAATCAATCTTCTGCAGTTCGTCACTGCTTCGCGGGATATACTTTGCCTTTGAGGAAGAGCCCTTGCCGGTCGCATCATATTTTCCATCGACCATGACCGCCACGGAGACTTTTGACAGCGTTCCCACGGGCTCTAATGTACGCGCCGTCGACCGGCTTATCTCGTAATTCATGGTTTCATCGCTTTTCGATCCCGATGCGGAATTGCTCGAATTTGTCGGAGGGGTTTTACCCAGGTTGCTCTGAACGCCGGGAACCCCCGAAGCCGTGCCGCCGCTGGCGCCGCTCTTTTCTTCCATGTGCTCTTCACTGCGCACCACCGGAGATTCCGGATCGTATTTCTCTTCATATCTTTCCACCTGCTTGAAATCGAACGTCGCATTTACCCTGGCGACCGATTTGCCCGTCCCCACCGCCTTGTCGAGAAGGGACTGAAGGCGGTCCTCCAGATTCTTTTCGTAAGAGCGCTGCGTTTCAAGCATGGAAGAAGTCAGCTTGTTCCCCGCATCCGTGGTGGAGTTTTTGCTCATAAGCTTTCCCCGGCTGTCGAGGACCGAAACATTGTCCGGATCCATGCCTTCGACGGCGGATGCCACCAGGTGAATAATTCCCTGGATCTCGCTGTCGCGCAAAGATCGGTCGGATTTCATCTTCAGAACTACCGAAGCGGTCGGAGGCTTTTCGCTTTCCTTAAAAATGGATTTTTCCGGTATGACCAGATGTACACGGGCCTGCTCCACCCCGGACAGCTGGGAAATGGTCCGGGAAAGCTCTCCCTGCAAGGCCCTTTGATAATTGAGCTTCTGGACGAATTCCGTCATGCCGAAGTTCTTCCTGTCGAATATCTCGAACCCGACTCCGCCCCCCTGCGGGAGCCCGTCGGAAGCCAGGGAAAGGCGCAGCTCGTAAACCTTGTCGGACGGAACCATGATTGATTTGCCATCCGCGCCGATCTGATGCGGAATCTTCTGTTCCTTCAGCTTTTTCAGGATTTCTCCGGCGTCTTCACCGGACAGGTTTGTGAAAAGAGGTCTGTAATCGGTCTTGTTGGCCACTATAATCAGAATGGAGAAGAATAGAATCGAGAGCGCCGCCACCCCCGCTACCGCCCAGCGCTTGGCGGGGGGTAGAGATATAACCGGATGCAGGATTTTTTTCAGACTTTCAGGCATTTTTACTCCGTTTCAAGGCTGATAAATTCTTTTCAAACAGCTGACGGCTGAATGCCGCCGTTTTATACCTGCATCCTCATGACTTCCTGATATGCCTCTACCGCCTTGTTCCTCACCTGGTTCATAAACTGGAACGATATGCTCGACTTTTCCACGGCGATCATTACTTCGTGGATGCCTTTCGTTTCACCCGTTACGAAGTCCTGGATCGATTTGTCCGCCTTGAGCTGAAGATCATTGACATTGTTCACCATATCCCCGAGTATCCTGGTGAAACCCTCCGACGGCGACGGTGTTTTCGCTTCCTTAAACCCCGGAGAAGTAATCGGCTGCGATACGCCGAAAACCCCCATTCCGCCATTTAAACCCTGAATTGACATCCAAACCTCCAAACATGAATTGCATGCAGCCAGTCGTTGACGGCCGTCTTATTTATTTGCCCAGATCAAGGGTTTTCAGAGCCATGCTCTTGGCAACCTGGGCAGCCGTGACATTGGCCTCATAGGCCCTGCTTGCGGTTATCATATCAGTCATTTCCTCGACGACATTCACGTTGGGCATGGCGACAAAGCCCTGTGCATTGGCGTCAGGATGAGTCGGGTCATACTGCAGCCTCGGCGGAGAAGTGTCTTCTATAACCTGGCTGATTTCCACCCCGCCCGGAGGCGCCGACCGCATACGGTTCATGGCCAAGGAAAAGGCCGATTTTACCGGCACCGCGGAAAAAACCGCGTCTTTCCGCTTGTACGGCCCGCCCTCCGGAGTGCGTGTCGAGCTAGCGTTAGCCAGGTTTCCCGAAATAAGATTCATTCTTGCGCGTTCCGCGCTCATGGCGGAAGAGCTTACAGCCATAGAATCGAAAAAATCCACCTAGTTCCCTCCTTTTACCGCTGTTTTCAGGTCATCAAATTTCATTGCGAGGATCTGCACCGAAGCGTTATACATGATCTGGTTCTGGGCCATTCTGCCCATCTCATTTTCCAGTTCGACACTGTTGCCGTCCTTGCCCGCGGTCCTTGCCGGAGAATCGACGATTCGCCCCTGTATGTCCTCAATGTCGCCTTTCGAATGCCTGAGCGGAATGTGTCTCGGATTTGTGATTGACGGCGTACCGTTTCGAACGTTTCTCCCCTTCACTGCTTCTTTCAGTTCATCCTCGAACGAAAGCTCCGAAGGCGTGAAACCCGGCGTTTCGGCGTTGGCCAGATTTCCGGCGATGATTGCCTGGTTTTTTATTCTCAGGTCCATGTTTTTGCTCAGGAGATCGATAGTCGTCCCGAAAATATCGTTTACCGGCATATAAACCTCCAGATCATTACACGACATAGTTAGCAAAACCTGTACCAGCGCCAATTCCCAATAATTACGAATAGTTCTTATATTGGAACGGAATATTTTAACGCCGGAACAAAAATAATTTTGACAGCCGACATTATTTTGACTTTATTTTCCGCCATATTTCCATCTGGCACGCCACTCGAGATCAGCCAATTCTTCGGAAGCCATTTTTTTCCAGAGGGAGTCGCTTCCTTCCTTTACGACTTTTTTCCACAAGTCGCGGGCCTCGTCGAGATTTCCTTCCTGCCTTGACAAATCGCCCATTTTGAACAGAAAGGCGTCCCGGTACTCACCGCCCGAAACCGCGTAACCGGCCCGGTACAATGACATGGCACCTTTCCCGTCCCCTCCCGCGAGTCTTGTGGATGCCATCACCAT
>Ga0335070_10012222_pt1 | contig 10017 bp, 9 predicted proteins | sample Lox_Sample_13_FD_206722 | JGI IMG/M metagenome (GOLD analysis project Ga0335070, IMG submission 206722) | Soil microbial communities from Loxahatchee National Wildlife Refuge, Florida, United States - Lox_Sample_1.3 | ecosystem: Environmental > Terrestrial > Soil > Wetlands | place: USA: Florida... | reverse complement strand
AATTCACTGTTTCATTTTCTGATATGCTCCTTCCTCCAGCCAACCGGATGAGATCATCGGCCAGTGTCCCTTTGCCAACGGTTACCATGGGCGCATCCCCCAGTTGAAAAAACACTTTTGGTCTTGAAAGGAACTGGGTGAGGGTCATGATACTCTCTTTTCTGTTAACCATCTCTTTTATCATCTTTTTTGATTCTTTCTCTCTCCCCACAACCTCTCCAATATTTTTGATCGTCCGCATCACTCCATCGAAACCCTTTGGATCGATTAAATAGACGGGCAAGCCAGAATCGTTGAGGCGATCAATAGTATCGATCCGATTGCCATCCCTGATCCCGATGATCAGGTCAGGTTTTAACGAGACGATCTTTTCAATATCGGGATTCACAAACCCTCCGATCCTCGGTTTGTTCAAAACGGCTTCGGGGTAATCACAAAAGTTTGTGATCGCTGCGATTTCCTCATCGAGTCCTAAGGCGAACAGGATTTCTGTAATACTTGGGGCCAGGGATACAATTCTTTTTGCCGGATAAAGAATTTTGACTTGTTTTCCCGTCTCATCGGTGAGGATGCTTTCCTTCGCCTCAGTCGGGACATTAAAGACGAGCATCATCACGAAGGGCAATAATAGTAACATTCTAGTCATGTCTTTTCAGAAACTCCGGCTTCAGCGAAAGTCGCCATTTCATTGAGAATCTTAAGACTGGACTCGACCAAAAATATCCCCAAGGCCGCTCCGGTTCCCTCACCTAATCTCATATTGAGGTTGAGCAAAGGCATCAGACCGAGTTGCTCCAATATCTTTTTGTGCCCTGCTTCAGCCGATTGATGCGAGGCAATGAGATAAGGCTTTATTTGAGGTGCAAGGGAAGCGGCAATCAAGGCTGCTGCACCGGAGATGAAACCATCGATCACAACAGGAATTCGATACCGGGCCCCTGCCAGAATCAACCCCACGATTCCTCCGATCTCAAATCCTCCCACCTTAGAAAGGACATCGATCGGGTCTCCTGGGTTGGGCTGATTGATATCCATGGCTTTCTGAATCACTTTCTTTTTTCGATTCCATCCCTCTTCGTCAAGACCTGTCCCCCTCCCCGTCACTATGGCAACATCTGCTCCCGTTAAAGCGGCGGTGATAGCAGTGGAAGGAGTTGTATTTCCGATTCCCATGTCTCCCGTCCCCAAGATATCGATTCCCCTCGTTAACTCTTCTTCCACAAGTTCCATCCCGGCTTCAATGGAACGGATCGCTTCCTCCCGGCTCATGGCAGGCCCTTCGGCCATATTGCCAGTCCCCAGGCCTACTTTTTTATCCTTCAATTGAGGGTGTCGTTCAAGAATGGAGGCAACGCCCAGATCTGCCACGATGACTCTCGCGCCGACCTGTCGTGCCAAGACATTAATCGCTGCACCTCCGCGAAGGAAGTTATAAACCATCTGGGGAGTTACTTCCGACGGATAGGCGCTCACCCCTTTCTGGGTGACCCCATGATCCCCGGCCAGCGTGAATATGACTTTGTGAGTGATTTGAGGTCTTGAGTCTCCTCTTATTCCAGCTACCTGAACAGAAAGAGATTCAAGTTGACCCAACGCACCTTGGGGTTTGGTCAGATTGGCCTGCCTCCTCCTTGCCTCTGCCATCGCCCTTTCATCTAAAGGTCTAATGGTGTAGATGGCCTGATTAATTTTATCCATCGTTCTTTCCTCTCAATTTTATAAACGGATCGGTTCAAGAATCACTACAAAAAGAAGGCAGAGAAGTTCGGCCAATTCATTGGCCGCCCCTAAGATATCCCCGGTCACCCCGCCCAATTTCTTCAAGAAGAAGAGTCGATATCCAAGGCTGAAAAGTGCGATTCCTAAGAGGATTGCAATCCCCTTAACACCCATTAACAGAATGGCAATTCCAAGAGTCAAAGCTGAGGATATAAGTACCTCCCGTGCATTGAGGTTTTCGACAAATGATTTAGCCAATCCCCCACTGGATCTTGCATAGGGCGATCGATAACAGACCATGACCATCGCGTTTCTTCCCATCACAGCCATTAAAATGATTGCGTAAGGGATAGTGGCGCGAGGGATTTGATCGAGAGCGAAATACTTTGCTCCGATCAACAGGATGAGACTAATGACCCCGAAGGCGCCGATTCGACTATCTCTCATCACTTCGAGAACCCTTTCTCTCGGTCCACCAGAACCCAAACCATCCACGGTATCTGCAAACCCATCCAGATGGAGCCCCCTGGTCAAGACCGCAAGCAGACCAATGGTTAACCACAGGACGAGGGCTCCAGAGAAGAACAATGAAAAGAGATAATATCCAAGAGTCAAAATGAGACCGACGATCAGGCCGACCAGAGGAAAGAAGGCCATCGACCTCGCTAATTCCTTCTCCTCTGAGAGAGAAGGGTGCCAGACGGGTAGGATCGTGAGGAACGAAATGGCCTGAAGAAAGGTTTTCACTCTTTTCCCTTTAAAAAAAGTGGAATGCCTGAGACCATAAAAATCACCGTATCGAGTGCTTCGGCAATCCTCTGATTCATGGTTCCCAGAAGATCTCTGTAACGGCGGCTTAACGGGTCAGCCGGTACGATACCCATTCCCACCTCATTTGATACGAGGATAGAGGAAGTAGGACTTTTCTTAAGCGAATCGATCAATTTTTCCGTTTCCTCCATTATTCTCAAATCATTGTCCCATCTCGTCAAGAGATTGTAGAGCCAAAGGGTGAGACAGTCGATCAGGATAACTCCCCCATCCGCCCCGTGTTCGTTGATTTTGCTCACAATCTCCACGGGTTCCTCGATGGTTTGCCATTCCAGCCCTCTCACCTTCTTGTGGTTTTCGATGCGCTGGGTCATCTCTTCATCAAGGGCTTCACAGGTGGCCATAAACAGTTTTTTGGAAAAATGTTGATTGGCATAATGTAGAGCATAACGGCTTTTGCCGCTCCGACAACCCCCAGTGACAAAGATCATTTTTTTTTCCATCTTTGCTCCAAGACCTCCAGAGAGTTTTTCAGGTCACCAAACGAGAAGACCTCAATGGACAAAATTCCTGTATAACGATGCAGTCTGGAAAGGATCAGATCAAGAATTCTACCATGTAACTTGTCAATTCCCAAATGATCGACACCGTTTTCGACACCGTGGAAATGAATGATGGAAGTTTGAGGGAGGTAATTCTCCAAATAGTGTGGGATGTCCTGACGATAAATCAACATATGGCCGATGTCGAGGCAGATTGAAAATCTAAATTCCTTCACGATATCTTCGATCCATTCGAAAGGATAGGAAAGAGTTTCGATAGCGATTCGTTTGGTTTCAATGCCCCTCTCCTTCATCTCCTTTGCGCTTCGAATGATCCGCCTCCGCCAGGCTTCAATGTCGGTTTCTTCCCGCCCATTCTTGTTTCTTACGTCAAAATGAAGGGTATAGAGAGAGGGCTTGAGGCAGAGAGTTCGTTCGATCACCTTCTTGATCACTGAGATTCCCCCGGACCGGACTTCCTCGTCTTTGTCTCCAAGAAATATATCAACAGGGAGATGGACATTGAAACCAACTTTGCCATCGAGGCAAAAATTCATCAAGCCTCGCAATTCGACTTCATCCGGATAATTATCCTGCCCTTCACTCTCAAAAAGGACCAGCTCCACCTCATCAAGAAACGGGGCGAGGGCGGCCACATTTGGGATGATACGGTCCGGATAGATATAAGAGGTTGTGGCCAACCTGAACGGGAACATTCTCTTATAACTTTTTTGAAGAAGATCGTATCCCATTTCGAGCTGCTAAAAAGTGTAAGAAACTCCTCCTATGAAATTCCGCTGTGGCGAAGCGTACCAGCTCTGGGCTGTTCCCGTGCCGTTGGTGACCGCCCATTGCGCGTATTTCTGATTGGTAAGATTATTGACACCGGCAAAGGCTTTGAATCCCTTCCAGGCGTAGGAGAGCGATGCATCGATCGTGTACCACCATGGGTTCTTATTGACCTGGTTAGCCCAGTCGCTGATGAGGAAGCTCGAACCCACGAAGGTGGCCACGGCATTGAAAGATAGGTTATTCCAGATTCGGACATTCGCGCCGATAGAACCCTTGTTCCTTGGCACTCCGGGTATCGTGTTCCCGGAATAAGGCTGTTGCTGGAGGGTCGGGTTTATGTAGCTGTAGTTCGCCCAGAGGGAGAGCCACCGGAAAGGCTTTGCCTTGGCTCCCACCTCGATTCCCTGACGCCGGGTTTTGGGGAAAATTTCGTTATCGGCTTCGATCCAGAAGAGCGTCAGGTTGGCCTCGATCCAGTCGGTAAAGGCATGGCGAACCCCCGCCTCGTACTGATACGAGACCTGGGGTTTAATATCGGGGTTCACCTCGAAGGTAGGGAAGAATTGAAGCAGTTCGTCGGTGACAGGGAATCGGAAACTCCTCCTTACACCAAGATAGACCGAGGATTTCTTGTCGAAGAGATAGTTGAGGGTTACGTTAAAGGCCGGCTCGTTTTCATGGGTCTTGTCGTTCAGCCTCGGCACATCCTGGAGGAAGTCGTAGGTCGCCCACTCCTCGCGGAATCCCAGGGAAAGGATCAGATTCTGAAGAATGGAAAACTCATCCAACGCATAGAGGCCGGTCGAATTTTTTCTCACTTCGGCCCGGCTCAGGGGCAGGCCGGAAGGCAACAACTCGGAGAAGACAGTGGAATCCGAAGAGTAGAAATCGAGGCCAAAGATCAGTTTATTCGGGAAGGTCCAAATGGGCTTCTCGAGGATATACCTCGGAGTGACTGCCCAGGTGGTCAGACTCCTGTTATCCGCGAAAAAGAAGGATGGATTGTGGTCATTAACTTCGCGGTCCCGGTATGAAAGGTCCATCTCAAACCGGCCCCAATCTCCGAACTTGGCTTTTGTTCCCAAATCGAGATACCAATCATTTGTTTTGGCATGATCGTCCGGGGCCTGAGTGGCCCTGCGGGCCACGTCGTAAATCGCCTTTGGGAGGCCTCCCGGAAGCCCCTGGTCGTCCTGATGAAAGTTGCCGCTCAGGTTGAAGCTGATGTTTTCATTCAAGTCATAAACAATCCTTCCTCCGAGATCCTTTGCCGTCAGGAAACCGTTTTCACGGTAGCCGTTGGTATCCTGGTAGTTTGCGTTGACAATGGCGGAGAGAGGACCCCACGTCCCGCCCGCGGAGGCCGTTCCTTTATAATAGCCGTAACTTCCGCCAACCCCCTCTGCCTGGGCGGTGAAGGTTTTTCCAGGCCTCTTTGTAATGATGTTGATCACTCCACCAGTGGCATTGTCTCCGTAAAGGACACTTCCTGATCCTCGAACGATTTCAATCCGTTCGACCTGGTCTTTCGGAATCTGGGTCCAATCCACTCCGCTGAGATCAACGTTGTTGACCCTTCTTCCGTCCACCAGGACGAGGACGTTGAGATTTCCGGTTTCTCCAAAGCCACGGATATCGACGGAAGCGGATTTTCCATTTCCATAAACGTCGCGGACGACCACATCGACCTCATCCTTGAGCAGGTCCACTACATTCTGTGCGGTCGATTCCTCAATCTCCTTCTTTGTGATCACAGTCACATTAGCAGGAATTTTTCTGATCTCCTCGGCGTCCCGTGTGGCTGTGACCACCACCCCCTCCAGGGTCACCTCTTTTTCCTGCGCGAAGAGGCAAAGTGGAAATAAAGTAGAAAAGGCCACACAAAGAGTCGAAATCAAACGTCTCATAGCAATCTCCTTCTCCCATCAAATAGGTCTGAACGTTGTTGCCAACCCCGAAGCAGGTTAAGTTCGGGGCTCGCCCTAAACTACATTCAGTTCAGGGCTCGCGCGAACCTTAAGTGGTTCACGGCAGAGGAGAAGGGCCCAAAAAAAATCCCCAGCCTTCGCATTGAGGACTGGGGATTTACCCGCTTGCACCCTTCACAGTCTTATCCTCGAAGACCTACTCGTGAAGAATATCCAGGCAGGTTTTCTGACTCTCCCGACCTTAACTCGCCTTCCCATCCTGCCCGCTCGACCCTTCGACGACCTCAGAGCTTTGGACAGTGGCTTTTTTGTTAAGGCACTTACCCCGAATTTATTTCGGGATCGGGACTACAGCGGCGGGTCCGTCCTCGACTTTCTCCATTTAGACGGAGATTACGAGGTTCCCTTTTCCTGGATACCACCATTTTAAACTGTCTTCATTTAACAAATTGCAGAAGTAAATGTCAAGATTTTATTTCGAGATTTCTGATAAAACCCAGGAAATCTCTGATTACCCGATTATAGAACGATTACACCGAAATAACCCCTCCCTTCCTCCCCTTAATTTAAGGGGAGGTGAGGTGGGGTTAAAGGAATCTCTTGATTTCTTCTAAGGTTGGGATTCCTTTTCTTCCGCCGAGGTCTTGGCATTTGAGGGCAGATGTTGCATTGGCAAATTTTAGAATCTCTCCCAACTCCCAGTTTTGAAGCAGGCCGTAAATGAATCCTCCGTGAAAGACATCGCCCGCGCCAGTGGTATCCACGGTCTTCACTTTAAGTCCTTCAACATAAATGACTTTTCCTTCTACTAAAGCCATAGCACCTTCGTGTCCGAGAGTGGCACACAGAAATCCTGAGGTGTGTTTTTGAAGTTCAAGGAAAGCCTTTTCTCGATCTGAAATTTTGGTGTAGAGCGTAGGAAACCGCGAGGAGGTGATGATGAAATCAATTCCTTTGATCAACTCGGAAGTGAGGGGTTCTACTTTGTCGAGGTCGATGACAGTTGTGATTCCTTCCTCCTTTGCCCACCTTGCACACTGAAGAGCGGCATGGATGTCATGTCCATCCAAATGAAGTATTTTCCCGGAGCAGACCTCATCTTTCCGAAGTTCTCCCTCGCGGTATGTTAATCGGTCATCTCGATTCCAGAGGATGGTTCGTTCGCCGGATGAACCGTCCACGATAATTGTGGCGAACTGGTTCGTGGCGTCGGATTCAATCGTAACGGAAGAGATATCCACTCCCTCCTGATGGATGGAGTGAAGAGAGAATTGACCCAATTCGTCTTCTCCGACTTTTCCAATATATTTCGTTTTCACCCCCCATCGACTCAAAGCCACCATGGCCGTGGCCACCTGGCCTCCTCCCTGCTTTGAAAATCGGCGCATCTGCATTTTCGAATTCGGAGTAGGAAATTCCGGCACCAGACAGAGGAAGTCCACAGAGTTGAGACCCATCCCCACGACGTCAAAAGGTTTGTCTTGAAGAGGAAGATTAAATCGCATACGTTCTTTGTATAAAGTCTTTATTCATTTTTCAAGGTCTTCAAAAAGGCGAGTCAACAAGAAAGAGGAAAACTCTATTTTCAGGAAGGTATTCAGAGTCACATGACGACCCATCTCATGGGTCTACAGCTTCGCGCGATCCCGTGCAGCGCTTCGCTAGGGTTTTTAATTTGTTTTATCCTTATTTTGCTTTAGGTGCCGCACTGTTTGAATGACATCTTGCTTTTCAGACAACAAGCCCGAGTTGGTGCAGTTATCAACTTGATAACGGCCTAATTCGTAATAAAGAAATATAATGTATGTCATTCCGACCACCATCGGGAAACGGCCGCTGCTGTTCTCGCTAAATATGACAACCGGGTTTATTGGATCCCCCTTGAAGACTTCTTGTACCTGTACTGTATAGTTATGGCCGTTATAATAGTTGCCTGATTCTGGCACATCCTTTTTTGCTGTGACTTTTCCGATAAATACACTCTTACTATTGGGGTACTCTTCGGCAATTGTCCGGTGGCCCGTTAAACAAACTGCTGCCGCAAGACTCGATGCGAGAAGCAGACATATGCCAGTTATTATTATCTTCATTTTGAGCCTAAACTATTTTTTAAGTTTATTTGACATATAATGTCATATTATAGGTTATGAAGATGGCTTGTCAACGATCATTACTCCACGGGGTTGACCCCGTGGAATATCCTCAATAAACGTTCCTGATATATGTATCTTAGGAATTCAATTGGAGCAGCTTTGCTGGGGGGTTCGATCTACTCCACGGGGTTGACTAAACAGGCCTCACATAGTATAAAATGTCAAGTCGTATGAAGAAGGGAACAAGTTTGGAAGGTATTGCCACGATTATTCTTGCAGCGGGGAAGGGAACCCGGATGAAGTCAGATCTGGTGAAAGTTCTTCATCCGATTCTCGGGCTTCCCATGCTCTCCTATTCTATCGAGGTCTCCATCAATGAGGTCAAAGCCAAAAAGACCATTGTCGTCATCGGCCACCAGGCGGACCGCATTCAGGAAATGTTTAGAAACTCTCGGGTCGATTTTGTCCTGCAGAAGCAGCAACTGGGCACGGGTCACGCTGTCCTACAGGCCCTTCCGTTCCTTCAATCATTCGTCGGAACGGTTTTGATTCTCTGTGGGGATGTGCCTTTGGTGAAGGTGGAGACCCTTCGCTCCTTTATCGATTCCTATGAGAAGAATGAATCCGCCCTTTCTGTATTGACCGCCGTCGTTGAGGAACCCTTCGGATATGGCCGTATCCTTCGAAATCCGGAGGGCTGGTTGGAAAAGATTGTGGAAGAAAGAGATGCCTCAGAAGGAGAGAGGAAGATCGGAGAGATCAATACCGGGATCTTCTGCGTGAGAGCCCGTTTCTTAACCGAAGGTTTAAAGGAGATCGGAAAAGAGAATGCCCAGGGTGAGTACTACTTGACCGATCTGGTGGAGGTTGCAAAGAGGAAAGGGCTCAGATGTTCTGCCCATATCGCGGCGGATCCGTTGGAAGTGATGGGCATCAATACACGGGTCGACCTCGCCATTGCCAATGAAAAGCTGAGACAGGAAAAACTAAGAGGGTTGATGATTTCCGGTGTGACGATTGTTGACCCTAAAGCCACGTATGTGGATCAAAGCGTCGAAGTGGGAAAAGACACGCTTCTTTACCCAAATTGTCATCTGCAAGGAACGACCAAAATTGGTGAACGGTGCGTCATCGAGCCCAACTCAAAGATTTCAGATTCGATCATCGGCAACGATGTGACGATCCGCTCAAATTCTGTGATCACAGAGAGCAAGATCGAAGAGGGGGTTTCCATCGGCCCTTTTGCTCATCTGAGGCCGTTAAGCGAAGTGAAGGCCAAGGCGAAGATCGGAAACTTCGTGGAGGTGAAGAAGTCGATCATCGGCAGAGGTTCGAAGGCCAACCATCTGACCTACATCGGGGATTCCCTAGTGGGAGAAGACGTCAACATCGGCGCCGGGACGATTACGTGCAATTACGATGGGTTCGAGAAACATCAGACCATCATCGGGAATCGGGTCTTTGTGGGTTCGAATGTCGAATTGGTGGCTCCGATCAAGGTGGGGAGTGGTTCTTCGATTGGTGCTGGCACGACGATCACGAAGGATGTCCCAGAAGGCGCACTGGCGATCAGCCGGGTCAAGCAGAAGAACATCAAGGGGTGGAGCAAGAAGATAGCACTCCGGCGCAAAGCGAAGAGAAAGAAGAAGAGTTCATAACCGTTTGATCATCTCAGTAGGAAAAGCTTGAATTTTCAGTGAGGGACAAACATGTGTGGCATTGTGGGATATGTCGGTCCAAGAGAGACGGCCAAAGTTCTCATCGAAGGGCTCAAACGACTTGAATATCGAGGGTACGACTCCGCAGGCATTGCTGTCTTCCATCGGGGTAAGGTTGAGATCAGAAGGAAAGAAGGAAAATTAGCAAAGCTCGAGGAGTTGATCAGCGGCGAAACCTTTAACGGGAAGGTGGGGATCGGTCACACCCGGTGGGCGACCCACGGGAGGCCATCGGATGAAAATGCTCATCCCCATAAGGCGGGTAGAGTTGCTGTCGTTCACAACGGCATCATTGAAAATTATCTTTCTCTCAAAGAGATTCTGAAGAGCAAGGGCCATGTCTTCACCTCTGAAACAGATACGGAGATTATCTCTCACTTGGTGGACGAGTTCGCTCAGCAAGGATATTCCCCTCTGGAGGCCGTGAGACTGGCATTGGAGAAGATCAAGGGGT
>Ga0335070_10012221_pt1 | contig 10017 bp, 9 predicted proteins | sample Lox_Sample_13_FD_206722 | JGI IMG/M metagenome (GOLD analysis project Ga0335070, IMG submission 206722) | Soil microbial communities from Loxahatchee National Wildlife Refuge, Florida, United States - Lox_Sample_1.3 | ecosystem: Environmental > Terrestrial > Soil > Wetlands | place: USA: Florida... | reverse complement strand
GCACGCCGTTGATGTCGTAGCCGAGCGAGTCGTCTTCGACAGCGTCGCAGACCTCGTAGGCGTAGGCGCGCGGGCCCTTCTGCACGATCAGGTTGATGTCGGGGTCGCCCAGCATCTCGAGCACCTCGTGGGAGAGCGTCACCGACACGAGATCGCCCGCGTCGAGCGTCGTCTTGGCGAAGACCTTGCCGATGGGCAGGCCCGCGCTGGTCAGATCGTGGTAGCCGAGCGCGCCCGCCTGGTCGGCGTGATCGAAGATGGTCTGCCACCACATGGTGGCGGGTGGCTTCTGCCCGTGGGGAACGAGACTCAGCTTCGCGGGAACGCCCCAGGCCGGGGTCCAGTCGCGATCGATCTGCACCTGGATCGCGTCGACCATCTTCTTCACGTCGGCATCACTGACCACTGTCGAAGCATTGACGACGGCTATCTGGATCATGTGTTCCTCCTGTTCGCACGTGAGATCTCTGCGCAGCGTCACGAAAGTGTGGCGGGTAGAGGCGCCACCACGGTGTGGCATGCACGGGCGGGGCCCGTGAAGAAGCCTGAAGCGCCGCCAGGGGAAGCATCAGCGGATCCCGGCGGGGGCACACGCGATGGAGGCGAAGGACGTCGAATCCGGCCTCGGCGTGGACATCATCGAGCCCACACCACCATCGCCATTCGGCCCGCACCCGGTCGAAATGGCAGTCGACCCCGCCTGCCCGCTCGACCAGATCGATGAACAGCGCATAGACAGTCCGGAACCCGGCGAGGTTCCCGGGCCGCGCGGAGAAAATGGTGACGCTTTGGCGCCCACCCACACGCCTCCCTGAGACCGCTTGGTTGATGGCCTCGCACCCGCGCTTCTCGGGAGCAAGGCATGTGCCATGGCGATCCGCATCATATCCGCTCCCTTGGAACCACGTTCAACCCACCATTGGATTCCTCGAGCTGTATGCGCACGGTTCTCCCCATACGATCTCCTCGATCGCTGTGTCGGCGGTGGCGCGATATTCTGCCCGGCGCGGGGTGGGGTGCCTCTCCCCCGGGCTCGGGCAGGTTGCCCGCTTCACCGCGGGTGCGATTCAGCGAGCGCTCAAAGGGGGGTGTCGATATCTGGCGCGACCATCGCAGCAGGAGCTGTCATCGCAGCGGGAGGCACGATGCTAAACTCGGCATCCGTTGGACGACGTGAGCGCGTAGCTCCTTTCGACTCGTGGGAGACAGCACATGCCCAAGCCAGAGCTCGAGTTCTTCAAGCCGGATCAGATTGCCTGGCAGCCCGTCGCCGGCTCGGCCACCGGCGGCGCCGGCGGAACGGGGGTGAGGCAGAAGATCCTCAGCCAAAGTGGGGACGGCGACGTGACCCGACTCCTGCAATTCGATGCCGGTGTCGAGACCACGGAGACCATCACTCACGACTTCTGGGAGGAGGTCTGGATCCTCGAGGGCGAACTGATCGACCTCGGCAAGCGCCAGACCTTCACAGCGGGGATGTATGCGTGCCGGCCGCCCGGCATGGTCCACGGGCCCTACCGGGTGCCGAAGGGGTGTGTGACTTTTGAGGTGCGCTACTTCAAGAAGGGTTGAAGCTCAGGCGGGGCTGAAACCGACGGCCGTCTGGTCTCCCGTCACGATGGCCCGAAACTGTACGGGCAGGCCCGTGCGTAGCGTGTCGAGCGGAGTGTCCACGATGCGCCCGAGAAGCGAGACGCCTTCGTCGAGCTTCACGACGGCAACTGCGTAGGGCGCTTCCGCCGCGCGGCCTCGCGGGGCGATGCGGATGATGGTGAACGATGTGACCGCGCCCTTGCCGGTGAGCGGTACCGGCGTCCAGTTCCGGTCCTGACATCCGGTGCAGAACTCCTTCGGCGGGATGGCGAGCTCTCCGCACTTGCCGCAGCGGATGCCGGTGAGCCTGCCCGCGCGAGCCTCCTCGAAGAAGCGCTTCAGCGTCACCACGTGCTCAGTCACGGCCGAAGAGGCTCACGAGCACGGTGGCGGTATTCCCCCCGAGGGTATGGGTCAGGCCCGTGCGGGCGCCCTCGACCTGGCGCGCCCCCGCCTCCCCACGGAGCTGGGTGACGATCTCGGCGATCTGGGCGGCGCCGGTCGCGCCGATGGGATGGCCCTTGGCCTTGAGACCACCGGAGGGATTGACGGGGATTTTCCCGCCGAGACCGGTCCAGCCCCTTTCGGCGGCCACGCCGCCGGTGCCGGGCTCGAAGAAGCCCAGGCCCTCCGTGGCGACGATCTCTGCGATGGTGAAGCAGTCGTGGAGCTCGACCACGTCGACGTCGGCCGGCGCTTTTCCGGCCTGCCGGTAGGCGGCGGCGGCGGCGCGCTCCGTCGCCATCACACGGGAGAGATCGCGCTTCTCGTGCATGAACATGGTGTCCGACGCCGCCTGGCTGGCCAGCGCCCACACCGCGCGCGGCTTCTTCCGGGCGACGTGCTCGGCAGCGAGGACGAGTGCCGCGCCCCCGTCGGTGAAAGGGCAGCAGTCGAAGAGTTTGAGGGGATCGGCGACGTACGCGCTCTTGAGCACGGTGTCGAGCGTGATCTCCTTCTGGAACTGCGCCTTGGGATTGAGCACGCCGTGGCGGTGATTCTTCACGGCCACGTGGGCCATCTGCTCCTCGGTCGTTCCGTACTTGTCCATGTGGGCGCGGGCGATGAGGGCGAAGACGCCGGGAAAGGTCAGGCCGACGGTCTGCTCGAGCGACGCATCCGAGCAGTACGCGAAGTACTCCGTGGCCGCGTCTGTCGGGATGTTGAGCACGCGCTCGGCTCCGCCCACCAGGACCACGTCGGAGACACCGGAAGCTATCTCCATCATGGCGTGTCGGAAGGCCGCGTGGCTCGTGGCGCAGGCATTCTCGAAGCGGGTGGTAGGAATCGTCGGGAGGCCGAGCAGCGTGGCCGCCAGCGGCCCCATGTGCAGCTGCCTCTCACCCTCGCCGCCGGTGACATTGCCGTAATAGAGGGCCTGTATGGCCGATGGAGCCACGTCGGCGTCGCGTATCGCCTCGGCGGCGGCTTCGGCGAAGAGCTCGGTGCTCGTGCGATCGTGCCTTCCGAATTTCGTGACGCCCACTCCGATGACGGCGACGCGGCGCATTGATCCTCCAGGCGACCAGGGTAACGACTCAACGCATCATGATACCCGTGTGCGAGGGGAGTCAAGTGCTACTGGCCGCGCTCCCGGGCACCGTGATAGGGTTCGTGGTCATGAAAGGAGCGTCGCCGGCGTGACGCTGGAGGAAGGGCTGGTCGCACTCCTGGCAGCGGTGGCCGGCATATTGCTCTTCATCGGCCTGGCTCAGGCGCTCGACTCGACGCCCGTTGCGCGTCCGCGCCGCCGGGTCCGCCCCAAGCCGGCCGCTCCGCCGGAATCTGCCGCTGCGGTGAAGCCCGTGGTGTTGGATCTGCCGCCGCGCGCGCCGTACACGGGCCCGGAGCGCCGGCGCTCGCCGCGGCCTGGCTCGCGTCTGCGGCCGCGCGCCGTGCCTCCGCCGCCGCCTGCGCCCGTTCCGCCGGTGGACAATGGCCAGCGCGATCTGCCCTTGGCCGATCGTCCCTCGTCGGAGGGTACGCCTGCGGCCCCACCGGCCCCGGACATCGTCGCCGAGGCCCAGCTGGATCCGGCGATCGATGCCATCGAGCGCGTCCTCAGGCTCCAGCGTGAGGAGCAGCACGGTGAGGTCATCGAGACGGCGGTGGCGCATCTGGAGCCGGACGCGGGTGGCGTATCCGGCGAGCCCTCTTTCTCGCGCGCCGCCTTGTGGTCTCTCGTGGGCATTTCGCGGCACGCACTCGGCGACGTCGAGGGTACGCAGGAGGCTCTCGAAGCCGCCACGCGTTTGGCGCCGGAGGGCGTGTCCGAGGGTTGTCCCGAGCGGATCACCGCGGTCGCCGCACCCGCGGCCCGCCAGCTCTTGGCGGCCGCGGACAGGATGTCGGCCGCCTCGGCGGAACGCGTCGCCCTGCTCCGCATGGCCGTGCTCTGGCTGGAATGGCGCATCGTAGCGTCGCCCGCCACCGAAGAAGTCTCGGTGCTGCTCGACAAGGCGCGCGAGGCGCTCTGGGACGGCTATGCGCTGGCGGGCCGCGGCCTGCTGCAGCGGCGTCAATACGCCGAGGCCCGCAGCCTCGTCCGCCAGGCCCTCGAGTCCGAGGATTTGCCGGCGAGCCGGCGCGCCCCGCTGGCCGCGCTCGCGGCGCAGGGTGTCGTGAGGCAGATCGGCCGGCTCGTCGCGACCGCTCGGGGCACTGAGACTCCGGAGCCGGCCGCGCTCGAGGCGCTCGAGCGGGCGCGGGAGATCCTGGTGGCGACGTCGGTCGAGTCTATTGCGCCGGGGCGCTGGCATGCCGCCAACCGACGCATCTGGAGCGGCTACATGCGGCTCGCCCGCCGCCAGATCGAGGGATTCGACCTCGAAGCGGCCGTGCGGCCGCTGCTTCGAGCCCTTCACGTGCGCGATCTCGACCTGGGCCTCGAGCGGAGGACCCGCGAGCTGCTGTCGCGCACGATCGAGCGCATCGCGGACGGGGCCGGCGAGACCATCGCTCGCCTGCTCAAGGCGGGCGACCGGGAGGCGGCGATGCAGCGGTGGCAGGACGTGCGTGGTCTCATCCAGAAGGCGCGCGATCAGGGCATGTCCCACGAGGAGCTCGCGCAGGCTTTCGGTCGGGCGCGGCAGATGCTCGAGCAGATCGAGGCGGTCAAGCGGTGACGGAGGACCTCGGGCCCCCCCTGACGCTCGGGCAGATGCTCGATCAAGCAGCGGCCCGGGATCCCTCGCACGAGGCCGTCGTCTTCCGCGGCGAGCGCGTCTCGTACGGGGAGCTCAAGGCGCGCGCCGACACCTTCGCCCTGGGCTTGATGGCGCTGGGTCTCGGCTCCGGCGATCACGTTGTCCTCTGGATGCCCAACCGCATCGAGTGGAACGTCGCGCATCTCGGTATCGCCAAGGCCGGCGGCGTCACCGTGACGTGCAACAGCCGCTATAAGGCGTTCGAGGTCGAGTACGTTCTGAGGCAGTCCGACGCCAAGGCGCTGATTCTGGCGGACCGCTTCGACGCCGCAGGCGTCGACTATCTCGAGATCCTCCGTGAGGTCTGCCCCGAGAGCGGTGCCGCCGGACGCCTCTCGAGTCCGCGGCTTCCCGCCCTGCAGGAGGTCATCGTGGCGGGCGCGAGCGTGCCCGCCGGCTGCCGGCCCTGGAGGGAAGTCGAGGAGCTGGGGCGGGCCGGCGATGCGCGCGCGCTCGACCGCGTGCCCATCAAGCCGGAAGACCCCGCGGTCATGCTCTACACCTCGGGGACGACCGGAGAGCCCAAAGGGTGTCTCCTGTCGCACGGCAACGTCTACTACAAGTGCCGCGTATACGCGGAACTCCACGACTGGACGGCGCGCGACCGCTATTTCGTGCCCGTCCCGTACTTCCACATCTTCGGATGCATGGGCGGGATCGCCGCCAATTGCCTCGCCGGCTCGACCCAGGTGCTCATGGACGTCTTCGACCCGGCCGAGGCGATGCGGCTGATCGAGACAGAGCGTGTGACGGTGTTCTCCGGTGTGCCGACCATGTTCATCTCCATCCTCGGTCATCCGGCCTTCGGCCGTCACGACCTTCGCTCGCTCAGGACTGGCTCCATCGGTGCCGCGCCGGTGCCGGTGGAGATCATGCGGAGGATACTCGGCGGCGAACATGGGCTCGGGATGGACGCCCTCGTGGTGTACGGCCTGACCGAGGCCACCGGCGGCACCCACTGGACGCGCCCGGGCGATCCCATCGAGAAGCGCGTGTCTACGGTCGGGTTGCCGACGCCGGAGATCGAGGACCGAATCGTCGACCCCGCTACGGGCACCCCATGCGGTCCGGGCGAGGAGGGCGAGGTCTGCGTCAAGGGCCCCACCATGATGCTGGGCTACTACAAGAACCCGGCGGCGACGGCGGAGAAGCTGCGGGACGGCTGGCTGCATACCGGCGACATGGGCATCAAGGACGCCGAGGGCTATCTCAGGATAACGGGCCGCCTCACCGACATGATCATCGTCGGCGGCTTCAACACCTATCCGGCTGAGATCGAGAACTTTTTCCTGCGTCACCCGAAGGTGCTGGACATCTCCATCGTGGGCGTGCCCGATCCGATCATGGGCGAGGTGGTGATGGCCTTCGTCATCCCCAAGGCGGGAGAAACGCTCACGGCCGAGGAGATCGGGGCATTCGCCCGCGGCAGGATAGCCAACTTCAAGGTGCCGAAGTACGTGGAGGTCGTCGAGAGCTTTCCGCTGACGGGATCCGGAAAGGTGCAGAAGTTCAAGCAGAAGGCCTATGCCGTCGACAAATACGGACTGAAGGCCCCTTCCTAGCGCGCGTTCTCAGTGCTCCCGGGTGAGCGGAGCACCTTGCGACGCCTGGGTCGGGTCGAGGGATCCGCTCCGGATCGACTCCAGCAGCTCCAGCGGGACCTTGAGGAAAGCCTCGACCACCGCGGGATCGAAATGGGTGCCGGCGCAGCGCTCGATCTCGGCCCGTGCGGCTTCGAAGGAAATGGCGACCGAGTATGGCCGATCGCAGGTCATCGCGTCGAAAGCGTCGGCAACGGCGAACACGCGCGCTCCCAGCGGAATCATCTCGCCCTGGAGCCCGGACGGGTAGCCGGTACCGTCCCAGCGCTCGTGGTGATGGAAGACGATGGGCACGGCGCCGCGGAGGAACGGGATGCGCTCGACGAGGCGTCCTCCCATCTCCGGGTGGGTGCGCATGATCTTCCACTCTTCCGCACTGAGGCGACCGGGCTTGAGCAGGATGCCGTCGGGGATGCCGATCTTGCCGATGTCGTGCAGCAGGACGCCGTGCTCGATGTCCCGCATCTGGCCGTCGGGCACGCCGAAGACGCGGGCGATGGTCATGGAGTAGCCGACGACCCGTCGCGAGTGCGCGTGGGTGCCGACGTCGCGCGTGTCGAGCGCCGACCCCAGCGCTTCGAGGGTCGTGCGGTACGTGTCCTCCAGCTCGGCGAGGGCGGCCGCGAGGTCGCGCGTCGCTTCGGAGACCCGGCGCTCCAGCATCACCTGGTATTCCCGCCGCTCGGTCAGGAGCTGGCGTCGTTCGAGAGCGCGCTCGGCGGCGATGAGGACCTCTTCGACATTGACGGGCTTGGTGATGAAGTCATAGGCACCGCACTTGAGGCTCTCAATGGCCGTCTTGATGTCGCCCACGCCGGTGATGACGATGATCGCGGCGTCTCCGTCCACGGCCCGGGCACGCTTGAGGAACTCGAGCCCGTCCATCACGGGCATCTTGATGTCGGTCAGCGTCAGGGGTGGGCGCTCGCGCTGGAAGGACTCGAGACCCTCACGCCCATTGCTCGCCACGCGGCATTGGTAGCCATCGGCGATAAACACCTCGCGCAGGGCGCCTCTGACCTGCGCGTCGTCCTCGACGATGAGCACCTGCTTGGGAACGGGCATGTAGCTCATTGGCCCTGGGTCTCCACGCCCATCGGCTGGGTCACGCCGACGTCCTCGTGGACGGAGACGCGGTTCTTGCCGGCGCGCTTGGCAGCGTACAGCGCCTCGTCGGCGGCCCGGATCAGATCGTCCGCCGTCGGCGTGACGTCTTCCGGGAGGGACGCGATGCCAAAGCTCGCCGTCACGCGGCGGCGGTGGGCGAATTGGGAGGATGACAGCACGTAGCGGATGCGATCCGCATAGAGACGGGCGCCCGCCTTGGACGTCTCGACGAGCAGGATGGCGAACTCGTCTCCGCCGTACCGGCAGATGACGTTGATGCCGCGCGAATGCCGCAGAAGGATATCCGCCATGCCTCGGAGCGTCTCGTCGCCGGCGGCGTGACCAAGCTCGTCGTTCACCGCCTTGAAACCATCGAGGTCGAGGAGCACCACGGAGACCGGGTGGTTGAAGCGGCGGTAACGGGAGACCTCTTCCTCGAGCCGGATCGAGAAGAAGCGGCGGTTGTAGAGGCCGGTCACCTCGTCCTTGAAGGAAAACTCCTTCAGCCGCGCGTTCGTGGACTCGAGCTCCTGGTACGCCGCGTCCAGCCGGGTGGCATACCGGTCGAGCGCCGCCGCCTGCTGCTCGATAGGTGTCAGCATGCGGGAAAAAGAATGGAGCAGAGTGTCGGCATCGTCGAGGTTCTCGGCCGCCACAGGCTGGAGTCGCTCCGGCACCGGCGCGGGCGCGGGGAGGGGGTCCTCGTGCTTCGGGAGGGTGCGCGTGAGGTCCCTGATCAAGAGACCCCCGACCGCCATCAGCAGGCCGGTGAAGGCGAGCAGGGCCTGGAGCCAGGGCAGATCCCGGATTCGTCGAGTGTGATCCATCAGGGGGAAGAGATAGACATAGAAGCTATAGGCCAGCACGATCAAGGGGATGAACGAGGTGAGCCAGAGCGCGAGCATGATCGTGCGGCGCGCCCCGCCCGGCACGAGGGTGGGCTCTTCGGGCCCTGCTTTCCTGTTCGAGCGTTTCCCCTGAGCCATTTGAGTGCCGCCCGGCGCCCCCGAAGCCTCACGTCGAGGCCCCACCGTCTTGACGCCGCTGCAAGGCCTAGGATACCGTAACGGGGCATGGCGACCGCACCAAAAGTGCTCATTCCCGACAAGGAGATCGACTGCATCGGTCTCTTCTGCCCCATGCCCATCGTCAAGACCCGCGAGGCCCTGCACGGCATGCGTTCCGGAGAGCTTCTGGCCATGCTATCGGACGACCCTGCCTCCGACGCGGACATGCGGAGCTGGTGTCAAGGCACCGGCAATGATCTGGTGGACGTCTCTCGGGAGGGCGGAGTCTACCGCTTCCTCGTCAGGAAGACCCGGTAGCCACGTGGAGCGCGGGGGCGCCGCTCCCGACCGGGTCTATCTCGACTATGCCGGCTTCGCCCCCGTAGATCCTCGCGTCCTTGCGGTCATGCGGCCCTTTTTCGAGGCGGGCATCGGCAATCCCTCGGCACCGCACTCGCTCGGCTCGGAAGCCCGCGAGTCGCTCGAGGCCGCCCGGGCCAAGGTTGCCCGCCTCGTCGGCGGGTCGGGCTCCGGCCTCGTCTTCACCTCCGGCGCCACCGAGGCCAACAACCTCGCCATTCGGGGCGTCGTCATGCGGACCGGCGCCGGAGCGCGTCACGTGATCACGTCGGCCGTCGAGCACAGCTCGGTGATCAACGCCTGCCGGGATCTCGAGAAGGCAGGTACTGCGGTGACGATCTTGCCCGTCGATGGAGAGGGGCGCGTCAACCCCGACGAGGTCCGCCGGGCCCTCCGGCCCGAGACCGCCCTGGTCTCGATCGGAGCCGCCTGCGTGGAAATCGGGACCATGCAGCCATTGACGGACATCGCCCGGATCACGCGCGCGGCAGGTATACCGCTTCACGTGGATGCCGTCGGCGCGCTCGGGCGGGTGCCGTTCGCCGCCGAGGCCATGGGATTCGATCTCGTGACGGTGTCGAGCAATGATCTCTACGGCCCGCCGGGCGCGGGTGCCCTCTGGGTCAGGCCGGGCCTCAAGATCTCGCCACAGATGCTTGGTGGCGGCCAAGAGGGTGGCTACCGGTCCGGCACGGAGAATTTGCCAGCGCTGGTCGGTCTCGGTGTGGCCGCCGAGCTGATGCGGGCCGAGGCGGCGCATGGCGAGGCCGCGCGGCTGGCCGCCCTGCGCGACCGTCTGGTCGACTCCCTGATGGGCTCCCTTGCTGACTGTCGCCTAACGGGCTCGCGTTCGGCGCGGTTGCCCCACCACGTGAGCCTCGTGATCCGAGGGGCCAAGGCCGACAGCGTCCTGCTCGATCTCGACCTTTGCGGCGTGTCGGCCTCCTCGGGCTCTGCGTGCGCCCAGCGGACCGGCGCGCCCTCGCACGTGCTGCGGGCCATCGGCTGTGCGCTCCAGGAGATGGAAGGCTCGTTGTGCTTCACCATGGGACGGTGGAGCACGATGGCCGAGGTCGACGCGGTTGTGGAGAGGCTGCCGCCCATCGTCGCCCGCCTTCGCGCGCTCGCGCTGCCCGCGACTCG
>Ga0335070_10012216_pt1 | contig 10021 bp, 7 predicted proteins | sample Lox_Sample_13_FD_206722 | JGI IMG/M metagenome (GOLD analysis project Ga0335070, IMG submission 206722) | Soil microbial communities from Loxahatchee National Wildlife Refuge, Florida, United States - Lox_Sample_1.3 | ecosystem: Environmental > Terrestrial > Soil > Wetlands | place: USA: Florida... | reverse complement strand
CAGTGCCACTCCGGGGGCGGCAGACGGTCGCACCCCGGGCGGCTCGCACGGACTCTAGGACCCTGCAGCCCGGCAGTACGCGTTCGAGCTGGGGCCAGGTAAGGGCAAGGTACGCACAGTGACCGGCCAAGGGAGAGAACCCGTCTCCAGTCGATTCTGCGGAATCGTCAGCCTCGGCTCATCGTTGGTGTTCGGAATCCTCGCGATGAGCAACGTCGTGCTGGTGACAATGCTGGCGGTGACGGCGCTGGGTCCCTTGTTCTTCCTCGATAGGTACAAGATGCGTTCACGGATGTTCGTGATCATGAGTGCGGTCGCGGCTGGGGTCGCCGGGACTGCGGTCGCCTACACTTGTCGGTCGCGAGGGATTCGATTCCCCTGAAGCCGCGCGAGTGACGAGCAGTCCCGCTTCCGGGGCGGCAGCCCGTTGCTGCCGCCCCTCGGCTGCATCGAAGCGAGCGGGTGGCGGCTGGTCTGGCTGGAGAGCCTGAATCCCGCGATCCGGGCCGAGGAGAAGGACGAGGAGCGGCGACCTGCGCCACTCGATCGGGCTCCTGCTGGCGAGGACGGAGAGATCACCGACGTGGTGCAGGGCAGCGCGGCCTCCGATGCCGGGCTCGGGCCCGAGATGAAGCCGCGGACGGCGGCCGTCGGAGCCGAGAGCGGCGCCCACTGACGCGCGCTGGCGTGGACCGGGGCGCGCGCCTACACTCGCCGCCTTCACGGGGACGAGGGCACGGGCCGCGATTCCGAAAGCGAGGGCTCGAACGCATGGCACGGATCTTCGACAGCATCGCGGACACTATCGGCCGCACGCCGCTCGTGCGGCCGCAGCGCCTCCAGCAGGGGCTGGCGGGCGAGGTGGTCTTCAAGCTCGAGTCCTTCAACCCGATGTCCTCGGTCAAGGACCGCATCGCCTTCTCGATGATCCGCGACGCGCTCGAGCGCGGCACGGTGCGCCCCGGCGAGACCACGGTGATCGAGCCCACCTCGGGCAACACGGGGATCGGGCTCGCGTTCATCTGCGCGGCGAAGGGTATCCGGCTCGTGCTCACCATGCCCGACACCATGTCGGTCGAGCGGCGCCGGATCCTGCAGGCGCTCGGCGCGCGGCTTGTGCTGACCGAGGGCGCGAAGGGCATGAAGGGCGCGATCGCCCGCGCCGAGGAGCTGCAGCGCTCGATCCCGGGCTCGATCATCATCGGCCAGTTCGAGAACCCGGCGAACCCGAAGATCCATCGCGAGACCACCGCGGTCGAGATCTGGGACGACACCGACGGCCGCGTCGACGTGGTGGTCGCGGGCGTGGGCACCGGCGGCACGATCACCGGCGTGGCCGAGGCGCTCAAGCCGCGCAAGAGCTCGCTGCGCGCGGTGGCGGTCGAGCCGAAGGACTCGCCCGTGCTCTCGGGCGGCGCTCCCGGCTCGCACAAGATCCAGGGCATTGGCGCGGGCTTCGTGCCCAAGGTCCTGCGCATGGAGCTGGTCGACGAGATCGTGCAGGTCACGAACGACGACGCGTTCGCGACCGCGCGGCGGCTGTGCCGCGACGAAGGGATCATGGTGGGCATCTCCTCGGGCGCGGTTGCGTGGGCCGCGCTGCAGGTGGCGCGCCGGGCCGAGATGGCGGGCAAGCTGGTCGTGGCGGTCCTGCCCGATCACGGCGAGCGCTATCTCTCGACGCCGCTCTTCGAGTTCCCCGGAGACGCGGAGGGCGCCGGGCGCTGAGCCCGCGCGACCCATGCTGAGGATCGTCGAGGACATCCGCACCATCCGCGCGAACGACCCCGCCGCGCGCGGCACGCTGGAGATCCTGCTCTGCTACCCGGGCCTGCACGCGCAGTGGTTCCATCGGGTCGCGCACCCGCTGTGGCGCTGGCGCGTGCCGCTGCTGCCGCGGCTGATCTCGCACATCGCGCGCTTCCTCACCGGCGTCGAGATCCATCCCGGCGCGACCATCGGCCGGCGCGTCCTGATCGACCACGGCATGGGCGTGGTGATCGGCGAGACTGCCGAGGTCGGCGACGACTGCCTGATCTACCAGGGCGTGACCCTCGGCGGCACGAGCCTCAGCAAGGGCAAGCGCCATCCCACGCTCGAGTCGCATGTCGTCGTCGGCTCGGGCGCGAAGGTGCTCGGCAATATCGTCATCGGGCGCAACTCCCGCGTGGGCTCGGGCTCCGTGGTGGTGAAGTCCGCGCCGCCGCACTCGACCATCGTCGGCATCCCCGGCCACGTGGTCGAGGAGACTGAGGAGGAGGAGCGGCGTCCCGGCCACGAGCTGGAGCACGGCCGCATCCCCGATCCGACGGCGAAGGCCATCACCGCGCTGCACGAGCAGGTCGAGGAGCTGGCGCGCGAGGTCGCGGAGCTGCGCCAGCGGCCCGTGGCGGTCGCGGTGCCGCGCGGCCTCACGCTGAAGGAGGTCGAGCAGGCGTTCCGCGCGATGAGCGAGAGCGCCTCCGCGCCGGAGGACGGGGAGTTCGACCAGGGCGGGGGGATCTGAGGGGCGCTCGCGCTTCGATCCGCGGCTCGGGGCGCGCTCATGCGCGCGGCTCCGGCCCGCGCGATCGTTGTATCATCGTGTCGGCCCGCCCATGACCACTCACGGCGTCGTCTTCGACATCCAGCGCTTCTCGATCCACGACGGTCCGGGGATCCGGACCACCGTGTTCCTCAAGGGCTGTCCGCTGCGCTGCCCGTGGTGCCACAACCCGGAGGGGCAGGAGCGCGCGCCCGAGCTGATGCTCGCGCCTTCGCTGTGCATCCGCTGCGGCGCCTGCGTGAAGGCATGCCCGAACCGCGCGGCGGCAGAGGCGGCCGGGGCGCCGGGAGCGAAACCGGGGTCGCACAACGACGGCTCGCGGTGCGCGCGTTGCGGCGCGTGCGTCGAGGCCTGCCCGAGCGGGGCACGCCGGCTCGCCGGAACGGAGATGTCCGTGGGCGCCGTGCTGGAAGTGGTCGAGAAGGACCGCGCCTTCTACGAGGAATCGGGCGGCGGCGTGACCTTCTCGGGCGGCGAGCCGTTGCTCCAGCCGGAGTTCCTCCGCGCCTGCCTCGAAGGCGCGCGCGCGCGCGGGATCCACGCGGCGGTGGACACCTGCGGTTGCGTGCCGACCTCCTCGTTGCTCGAGACGACGGTCGCGGCCGACCTGGTCCTGTTCGATCTCAAGCTGATGGACGAGGCGCGCCACCGGGAGGTGCTCGGCGTCTCGAACCGCCTCGTGCTCGACAACGCGCGCGCGCTCAGCGGCCGCGGGCGGCGCATGTGGCTGCGTCTGCCGCTGGTGCCGGGCGTGAACGACGACCGCAAGAACCTCGAAGCGACGGCGGCCTTCGCCCGCACGCTGCGCGCGGTGGAGCAGGTGAACGTGCTGCCGTTCCATCGCACGGGCAGCGAGAAGTACCGGCGGCTGGGGCGCGCGACGGAGATGGAGACGCGATCCGAGCCGACCTCCGAGCGCGTGGCCGGGGCGGTCGCGATCTTCGAGGAGCACGGGATCCGCGCGAAGGTGGGAGGTTGAGCCCGTGAACGATCGCGTGCGGCGGTTGCGCGAGGCGAGTGTCGCGGCGAGACCGTGCCTCTCGCCCGAGCGCGCGATCCTGCTCACGCAGTTCTACCGCGAGCACGCGAATGGGCTCCCGGCCCCGCTGCTGCGCGCGCGCGCGTTCCGTCACCTCTGCGAGCACAAGACGATCCGGATCGGCGAGGACGAGCTGATCGTGGGCGAGCGCGGCCCCGCGCCCGCGGCGGTGCCGACCTATCCCGAGCTGACCTGCCACAGCCTCGAGGACCTGCGCATCCTCGACAGCCGCGAGAAGACGCGCTACGCGGTGAGCGGCGAGTGCCTCCGCGCGTACGAGGACGAGATCATCCCGTTCTGGCGCGGGCGCTCGATGCGGGACCGCATCTTCGCCGCGATGACGCCCGAATGGCGCCGGGCCTACGAGGCCGGGATCTTCACCGAGTTCATGGAGCAGCGCGCGCCGGGGCACACGGTGGCGGACGGGAAGATCTACGCGCGCGGCCTGCGCGACTTTCAGCGCGAGATCGCCGCGAGCCTCGCCGGGCTCGATCGCACGCGGGATCCGCTCGCCGCGGTGAAGACGGCGCAGCTCCAGGCGATGAGCGAGGCGGCGGAGGCCGCGATCGTGTTCGCGCGCCGCCACGCGGCGCTCGCCCGCCAGATGGCCGCGAGCGAGCCCCGCGCCGCGCGACGCGCCGAGCTTCAGCGCATCGCCGAGGTCTGCGAGCGCGTGCCCGCGGAGGCGCCGCGCGATTTCCACGAGGCGCTCCAGATGTACTGGTTCTGCCATCTCGGCGTGATCACGGAGCTGAACGGCTGGGACGCGTTCAACCCGGGGCACTTGGATCAGCACCTCGCGCCCTTCTACGCGCGCGGCCTCGAGGACGGCTCGCTCACGCGCGAGTCCGCGCAGGAGCTGCTCGAGTGCTGGTGGATCAAGTTCAACGATCACCCGGCGCCCCCGAAGGTGGGCGTCACCGCCGAGGAGAGCGGCACCTACGGCGATTTCACCAACATCAACCTCGGCGGGCTGACGCGCGACGGGCGCGACGGCGTGAGCGAGGTCTCGTATCTGCTGCTCGAGGTGATCGACGAGGTGCACACGATCCAGCCCGGCTCGAACGTGCAGATCGCGCGCGGCACGCCCGAGCGCTTCCTGCGCGAGGCCTGCCGCGTGATCCGCAACGGCTACGGCTTCCCGGCCGTCTTCAACGCCGACGCGGTGGTGGCGGAGCTCACGCGCCAGGGCAAGAGCCTCGAGGACGCGCGCGAGGGCGGCACCAGCGGCTGCGTGGAGACGGGCGCGTTCGGCAAGGAGGCCTACATCCTCACCGGCTACTTCAACCTCACGAAGATCCTCGAGCTGACGCTCCACGACGGCGTGGAACCGCGCTCGGGCGCGCGGCTCGGGCCGCGCACCGGCGACCCGCGCGGCTTCGCGAGCTTCGACGATCTGTTCGCCGCCTGGTCGCGGCAGGTGCGGCACTTCGCGGATCTCAAGATCGCCGGCAACGATGTCATCGAGCGGCTCTACGCGGACGAGATGCCGGCGCCGTTCCTCTCGCTCCTGATCGACGACTGCGTCGCGAACGGGCGCGACTACAACGCGGGCGGCGCGCGCTACAACACGAGCTACGTGCAGGGCGTGGGCATCGGCAGCCTCACCGATTCGCTCTCGGCGATCCGCCGCCACGTCTACGAGACGCGCTCGACGAGCATGGACGAGCTGCTCGCCGCGCTGGCGGACGACTTCGCGGGGCGCGAGGCGTTGCGCCTGCGGCTCGCGAACCGCACGCCGCGCTACGGCAACGACGACGACGCGGCGGACGCCCTGATGCGCGCCTGCTTCGACGTGTTTTTCGACACGATCGAAGGCCGGCCGAACGCGCGGGGTGGGAGCCATCACATCAACATGCTGCCGACGACCTGCCACATCTACTTCGGCTCGGTCACGGGCGCCACGCCCGACGGGCGCCACGCTAGGAAGCCGCTCTCGGAAGGGATCTCGCCTGTGCAGGGCGCGGACCGCTGCGGGCCGACCGCCGTGCTCAAATCGGCGGGGAAGATGGATCACGTGCGCACGGGCGGGACGCTCTTGAACCAGAAGTTCTCGCGCTCGCTGCTGGAAGGGGAGGAGGGCCTCGCCCGGCTCGCGCAGCTCGTCCGCGGCTACTTCCGCATGGGCGGGCATCACGTCCAGTTCAACGTGGTCGGCGCCGACACGCTGCGCGCGGCGCAGGAGCGCCCTCAGGAGCACCGCGACCTGATCGTGCGCGTGGCCGGCTACAGCGACTACTTCGTCGACCTCGGGCGCACGCTCCAGGACGAGATCATCTCGCGCACGGAGCACCAGCGGGTGTGAGTGTGTGCGGCCCGTCGAGGAGGCCGCCCCAGCCGAATGTACGAAGGCCCCGGCCCTTCGGCCGGGGCCTCGTGCCACTGCCCGCCAATGCGCGAGCCTACTTCAGTCCCGTCTGCGTCTTCAGGCCTTCCTGCACCTTGTACTTCGGGCGCACGTGCTTCTTCGGCGGGTTCTTCTCGAGCTGATCGAGACACCACTGGATGCCGGCCTCGAGCTGCGGATCGTGCCCGGCGACCAGCTCGTGCGGCGGGTTCTCGACCACGATGTCGGGATCCACGCCGTGGTTCTCGACCACCCACGCGTCGTTCTTCGGATCCCACATGCCGAAATCGGGCATGGTGATCTGGCCGCCGTCGACGAACGGCAGGCTGTGGCTGATCCCGACGAGCCCGCCCCAGGTCCGCATGCCGATGACCGGGCCGATGCCGAGCAGCCGGAAGTAGTACGGGAACGCGTCGCCGCCCGAGCCCGCGTACTGGTTCACGAGGATGCACTTCGGCCCGTCGATGGCGGTCGCCGGGGTGCGGTCGTCCGCGCCGTCGCGGCGTGACCAGTAGACCATGGTCTGGCGCCGCAGCCGCTCGACGAAGAAGTCGGGCACGAAGCCGCCGCCGTTGAAGCGCTCGTCGACGATGATTCCCTGCTTGTCGACCTGCGGGTAGTACTGCTTGGTGAACTCCTGGATGCCCTCAGTCGCGGTGTTGGGCACGTGGACGTACGCGATGCGCCCGCCCGTCGCCTTCGCGACCTTCTCGCGGTTCGCGTCCACCCAGGCGGTGTAGCGCAGGGAGGCCTCGCTGGCGATCGGCTTCACCGTGTAGGTGCGCGGCTTCGGATCGTTGGCCGAGCTGCCGACCTGGATCTTCACCTGCTTGCCGGTCGTGCCGGTGAACGCGGCGTACAGGTTCTCGGGCGCCCGCACCGGTTGGCCGTTCACGGCGAGCAGGAAGTCGCCCTCCTTCACGTTGACGCCGGGCATGCCGAGCGGCGCCTCGATGTTCGAGTTCCAGTCGCGCGCGCGGTAGATGGTCTTGAAGCGATAGAGGCCGCTCGCGGCATCGAGGTCGTAGTCGGCGCCGAGCAGGCCGATGTCCACGTGCGGGGCCTGCGGCTGGTCGCCGCCGCCCACGTAGGTGTGCGAGGTCGACAGCTCGCCCTGCATCTCGCCCAGGATGTAGTTGAGATCCGCGCGGTGCGCGACGTGGGGCACGAGCGCGCGGTAGCGGTTGCCGATGGCGTTCCAGTCGAGACCACCCATCGCCGGGTCGTAGTAGAAGTCGCGCTCGAGCCGCCAGGCCTCGTTGAAGATCTGGAGCCATTCGCGGCGCGGATCCACCGTGGTCATGAGCGCGTCGGTCGCGAGCTTGCCGTCGCCGGCCTTCTTGCCCTCGGCCACGTCCACGATGCCGTAGGTGTTCTTCGCCTTGTAGAGGAGCTTGCTCCCGTCCTTCGAGAACGCGCCGCCGCTCACCCCGGCGATCACGGTCTTGACCTCACGCTTCTCGAGATCGAAGAGCTTGACCGTGCCCGTGCCGCGCTCGTCGCTGTCGGGATCCGGCGGATCCATGGCGACGAACACGAGCTTGCCCTTGAACGCCACGACGGCCGCGTAGCGCCCGCTGGGGATCGGCAGCTCGGCGACGCGGCTCGCGAGCCCGGCGAGCTGGATCGTGATCGGCTTCACCTCGGCCGGCTTCTCGGCCTTCTCGCCCTTGCCGGCCTCCTTGCCCGCGCCCTTCGCCGCGCCGCCCGCGCCGCCGGCCGCCCCGCCCTCGTCCTTCTTCGCCTCGCCCGACTCCTCGTCGCTCTGCGGCGGCACCGGCGTGAGCAGCGTGTCCCGCAGCGAGAGGGCGTAGATCTTCCCCGTCGCGGAGAACTGGAAGTTGAACTCGAACGCGCCGTACTCCGGGTTCAACGTGCGGTTCGAGATGAAGAAGAGGTAGTTCCCGTCGGGATCGAACGAGGGGCTCCCGTCGTCCGTCATGCCGGTTGAGACCGCGGTCACCTTGTCAAAGTCGAGCGAATAGAGCTGGAGCTGGCCGAAGCCCGCCGCGTCCGGCTTGCTGTACGCGATCCACTTCGAGTCGGGCGACCACGCGTAGTCGTGGATCTCGCCGTACTCGGCCTTGTCCGCCTGCGTGACCTTGCCGGTCGCCACGTCGCACCAGCTCAGGCAGAGCGTCTTGTCCGAGAAGGCGAGCTTCTTCGAGTCGGGCGACCAGAGGGGGGCGAAGCGGAAGGTGTGGCCGTTGGTCGTGACCTGGCGCGGCGCGCTCGAGCCGTCGCTCGCGACCACCCAGACCTCGTACTCGCCGGTCTGGTCCGACAGGTAGGCGATCCACTTGCCGTCGGGCGACCAGGCCGGATTGCGCTCGCGCCAGCCGGGCGTGGGCGTGAGCAGCCGCACGTCGCCCTTCTCGGCGGGCACGGTGAACAGGTCGCCCCGCGCCGCGAACACGGCGCGCTTGGCCGAGGGCGAGAGGTCGAGATCGCTGATCCACGGCGCGACGTTCCGGTACTCGGCCCGCGCGGCCGGCTTGTCGTCGGGCACCAGCACCTGGATCTTCTTCGGCGTCCCGTCCGGCAGGTCCATCACGTACAGGTAGCCGCCGTTCTCGAACACGATCGCGTCCGAACCGACGCTCGGCCACTTCACGTCGTACTCGTCGAAGCGCGTGACCTGGCGGCGGGTCTTCGTCTCCGTGTCGTAGACCCAGAGGTTCGTGGTGCGGCCGCCCTGATCCGTGCAGTAGTAGATCGTGTGCTGATACCACATCGGCCACTCGTTGGGGCCGGGCCAGTCGGTGATCTTCTCCGAGTGGTTCTTCGTGAAGTCGTAGAGCCAGATCTGCGGCGCGTCGCCGCCCCGATAGCGCTTCCACGTGCGGTTGTCGTACGAGGGCGAGACGAAGGCCAGCTCGTTCCCGTCCGGGGAGAAGGTGGCGTAACCGCCCGTGGGCAGCGCGAGCGGCTCCTCGAACCCGCCGCCCGCGGGCACGCGGAAGAAGCGGTCGAAGCGCTGGATCGCGGAGTTCCGGCGCGAGCGCAACAGGATCGACCTGCCGTCGGGATACCACTCGGCGACCAGGTCGGGTCCGGGATGCCAGGTCAGGCGCGTGGGCTCGCCGCCCTCCGCCGGGATCGTGAACGCGTCCAGGTTCCCGTCGTACTCGGCGGTGAAGGCGATGGTCCTGCCGTCGGGCGAGAACTTGGGGAACAGCTCGACGCCGTCGCTCGAGGTGAGGCGCTCGGCCACGCCGCCCGAGCGGGCGACGGTCCAGAGATCGCCGGCGTAGACGAAGACGATGCGATCGCCCTGGATGTCGGGTTGGCGCAGCAGGCGGCACTCTTCGAGCGCCGCCGCCGGCGAGCTCAACCACAGCAGCGACACCAGACCGGTGACTCCGGCCAGCAGGGGAATCCTCATGACGGGGAGCCCTCCTCGAGGATGGGTGGGAACGGGACAGCCATGGAACCGTTCATGCTCGCCGCCCGCAGGCGGCGCGGCAAACAAACGAGGACGAGCGCGGCAGCGCGTCCGCACGAGCGGGAGCACGGGTAAACTACGGGAGCGGGTCGGCCGCGGTTGCGGCGAACGGGGCGGGAGCGCGCGCCCCCGCCCCGCGCGCCGATCTACTTCTTGAGCCCCTCCTGGATCTTGTACGGCGGCCGCTCGGGCCGGACCGGCGGGTTCTTCTGCAGCTCGTCGAGGCACCACTGGATCGCCCGCTCGAGCTGCGGGTCGTGGCCCGCCACCACCTCGCTCGGCGTGTTCTCGACCTCGATGTCCGGGTCCACGCCGTAGTTCTCGACCACCCAAGCGCGCTTCGTCCCGTCCCACATGCCCACGTCCGGGCAGGTGATCGCCGCGCCGTCCACGAGCGGGTGCGCGTAGCTGTAGCCGACGAGCCCACCCCAGGTGCGCTCGCCGATCAGGGGGCCGATCGCCTGCCGGTGGAAGTAGTTCGGGAAGTTGTCGCCGCCCGAGCCCGCGAATTGGTTGATGAGCATGCACTTCGGTCCGTCGATCGCGGTCGAGGGCGTGCGCTGGTCCTGGCCGTCGCGGATCGACCAGTAGTTGAGCGTGCGGTCCGCGAGGCGGTGCGTATAGAAGTAGGGATCGTTGCCGCCG
>Ga0335070_10012215_pt1 | contig 10021 bp, 4 predicted proteins | sample Lox_Sample_13_FD_206722 | JGI IMG/M metagenome (GOLD analysis project Ga0335070, IMG submission 206722) | Soil microbial communities from Loxahatchee National Wildlife Refuge, Florida, United States - Lox_Sample_1.3 | ecosystem: Environmental > Terrestrial > Soil > Wetlands | place: USA: Florida... | reverse complement strand
CGGCGGCGACTGGCGCGCCGCCAACGCGGCGATGTCGGTGACCTATCACGCCGCGAACCACGTGTTCTGGCAAAGCGAGTTCTGCCGCCGCGCGGCCGACCGCTTTCTCGGGCCGCGCCGCGGCGGCGGCGAGGTGCTGTACAACGCCGTCGACACCGAGCGCTTCCGCCCCGGCCCTGCCGCCGCCGCGCGGCCGGGAACGCTGCGGCTGCTGATGACCGGCAAGTTCGACCGCCACATATTCTACCGGCTGGAAAGCACCATTCGCGCCGTTGCGCTCGCACGCCGGCGCGGGCTCGAGGCGAGCCTGGCATGTGCCGGCTGGGTGCAGCCCGAGGCTCTCGCCGCCGCGGAGAGGCTTGCGGCCGAACTCGGCATATCCGGCGCTGTGGCCTTTACCGGCGCCTATTCGCAAGAAGAGGCGCCCGCGGTCTATCGCGCCGCCGATGTCTACATCACCACCAAGCACATGGATCCGTGCCCGAACGCGGTTCTTGAGGCGATGGCGACCGGACTGCCCGTCATCTATTCCGCGAGTGGCGGCGTGCGGGAACTGGTCGGCGCGGGCGGCATCGGCCTCGACGCGCCGGAGAACTGGGATCGGATCATCACGCCGTCCGAAGATGCGATCGCCACCGCGCTCGAGGCCGTCGCCGGGCGGGCCGCGGAGCTGGGGCGCGTAGCCCGGGAACGCGCGGTGACGAAATTCGATCTCAAGCGCTGGATCGAGCGCCACCGCGCCGTGTTCTCCCGCGTACTCGAGGCTACCGCTTGAAGCGCTTCCTTCTGACCGCTGCGGCTGCGGGCGGCCGGCTCTGGTCCATTCTGCCGTTTTCGCTTCGGCGCTATCTGGTGTTCGGGCTGTTCGTTCTCGAAAGCCGCGCCGCGTCGCCCGCCGACAGCTTGCGCCGGCTGTTCCAGTTCGCCGATGACTTGGAACTGACCATCAACGAGCGGGCCATGGCGCTTGGCAAGGGTGTTCATCCCAAGCATGAGCTGACTCGCTATCACGAGTTCTTCACCCGGCATACGCCCCATGGCGCGCGCGTGCTGGACGTGGGATGCGGCTATGGCGCGGTGGCCGCCACCGTCGCCGAGCAGGTTCCCGATTGCTTCGTCATCGGGCTCGATATCGATCCAGCGAATATTGCACAGGCCAAGCAGCGCTACCGTCGGCCAAACCTGGAGTTTCGCGTCGGTGATATCCGCGATCCGCTGCCCATCGGCAAGGTCGATGTGGTGGTCCTTTCGAACGTTCTGGAACACATCGATGGCCGCGTGCCGTTCCTCGCATCGCTGAAAGAGCGTTTTTCGCCGCGGCGCATCCTGATCCGCGTCCCGCTTTTTGAGCGCGATTGGAAGATGGCGCTGCGGCGGCAGCTGGGCGTCAACTACTTGTCCGACCCGACGCACTTCATCGAGCACAGGTTCGAGGAGCTTGCCGGCGAAATCGAGGGGGCCGGCATGCTGATGGACTCGTGCGACAAGGTGTGGGGCGAGATGTGGGCCGTGTGCCGGCCCAAGGACGCGTGATGCCGCAAGTAAGCGTCATCATACCGTGCTTCAACGGCGGCGAATTTCTGCCACGCGCGCTGAACAGCCTCGACGCCCAAACCTATCGCGACTTTGAGGTGATCGTCGTCGACGACGGTTCCACCGATCCCAGGACCCTCGCCCTGCTGGCCTCGTTGCCGCCGCAGATCCGCATCTTGCGCCAGGAAAATCGCGGCCTGGCGGCGGCGCGGAATGCCGGTTGCGGGGCGGCGACGGGGCGCTATCTATTGCCCCTCGATTGCGACGACTGGATCTCGCCCGATTTTCTCGAACGCGCGACCGCCGAGCTCGGACGGCACGACGCCTCCGCGTTCGTATTTTCGGACCTCGAGCTGCACGGAGAACGGTCCGGCCTGTTGCACAAGGCATACAATGCCTTCGAGCAGCTGTTCTTGAACCAGCTTCCGTATTGTTTGCTCATGCACCGGCAGATGTGGGCAACGCTCGGCGGCTATGACGAGGCGATGGTCGACGGATACGAGGATTGGGAATTCAACATACGCGCCGCGAAACACGGCTTTCACGGTGTGCGTGTCGAGGGTCCGCTGTTCAACTACTGGGTCAGCAGCGCCGGCATGCTGCACTCGCGTTCGCGGCGCAGGCACCTGCAGTTGTGGCTCTACATCCAGCGTAAGCATCCCGATCTCTATGCGTTCTCCCATCTCCTCCGCGGCTGGAGCGAGTGGCGCAACCGCATTGCCGCTTATCCGGCCGGCTTTTACGGATTGCTCCTGATCGCGCAATGGTGCTTGCCGGCGCAGGCGTTCAACGCCGCGTTTTCGGCTCTGTTCCGCAACTTCGGCGCATCCCAGACGATCCAGACGCGCGGCCAAATCAGCAACTTGGTCCGCACCGTCATCCTCAGCATGGTCAGTCCCGGCCGGAAGAAGGCGGCGAGTCATTCGGCGGTCGATCAACGGCTCGTCGACGCCGTTTGGGCGACGCTGTTGATATCGAACGTCGTCATGGTTCCCATCCGGAACGCGGAAACCGTCCTGTTGAACATTGTGGCCTACGATTTCGTCGGGCCGCTTTTGCTCGGTTTCCTCGCTTGGCGAGGTTATCTCGGAGCGCGCACGGCCGGCCCTGTCCTCACCGCGATCGGGCTCTCGGCCCTGGTCATGCTCCATTCCGCCGCGCTGTGGTGGTTGGGCGATGTGCCGCGACCTCTCCTTCTCCTGCGGGAGACCCTGAAGCTCTGCGAAGCCATCCTCATGACCTCGTTGCTGCTCGGCCTGTTCCGGACACCGGAATTCCTGCGGCCGTCGCGGTCGCTCCTCTTACTGGTCATGCTGGCGATGCCTTTCTGGGCGGCCGTCGTACGGACGGTCAAGGCGATCCATATCGTCGAGTTTCCCGAAACTGTTCTGGCGTCGTCAGCGACCGGCATCTGCGTGGTCTGGTTCTTGACCGCGAACAATATCTCGCGTGAGCGACTGCGGACCGCTGTCGTCACTCTGGCGCTCATCGCGACTGCGTATATCCTGAACTCGAAGACGTTCCTTTTGGTCGGGCTCGTCGTCGCGGCCGCACCATTTATCGTCTCGTATTTCACGCACGCCAATCCGAGCCGACTCAAGGTTGGAACGGGCCTTGCCGTCGCCGCGATCTTTGCCGCCGTCGCCGCGATGCTGCTCCTTTACCTCAAGAGCCACGACCCCACGCGGGAATGGCTCGGCTCGATGCAGTCGGTCGGAAGCTCGTGGGATATCCGCCGCCAGATCTGGATGACGGGATGGCAGGACATCGTCCGCACATTTCCGAGAGGACTGGGACTAGGCCAATTCAGAACCGAATTGTCCGGCGGCAGCGTGCTCTTATACGTCCATAACACGCCGCTTGGTCTCCTCACCGAGTTGGGGTTACTGGGTGGGGCGCTGTTCATCTTCGCGGGATGGCTGTTCGTGCAGTCGCTTCGGACGTTCGCTGTCGTGCCGCGCGTGATCGCCAGCGTGGCGCTCGTGCTGCCCATGATGGCGCATGATGTCCAGAGCTTCCGCATGTTCCATGTCATGGCGGCCGTCATTATCGCCGGCGGCGCGTTGCCGCGGATTCAGAGCAGCGGGATTGCGTTGTCCATTGGTAGTGCCGTGTTTTCGCGACTGGCGATCTACGGCACGCTGATCGTCGCCGCGCGGCTCCTTCGTCCTGACGAGTTCGGCGCCTTCGCCGTAGCGATGACGTTTGTCGCGATCGTCACGGCTTTCGTCAGTGGCGGCGGCGACCTGTGGCTTAACCGCTTTGCGCGCGCCAAGGACCTTCGGCGCGGCATCGCGCCCGCATCCTGGGCCGTGTATCTGCGTGTTGCCACGGCGCTGGCCGCCATCCTGAGCGTCTTAGCGATTCTGGCGTCACTGGTCGGCGCGCCGATCGGCGTTCATGGGCCTCTCCTGGCAATGACGGTGATCGGCGCGTCAATCGCGGGCATCGCCGAAAGCTGCCTCGCCATCATTCGCGCTTCCGGCCGGGTCACATTGTTCTTCCTTCTGCGCGATCTTACCGTCCCGCTGCTGTTCCTGCTTCTTGTGGTGGCGCTGCACGTTGACACGGCGCTTGCGATCATCTGGATCTACTCGCTTGTCTGGCTTGGCGCCTTGCTCGTCGTGGTCGGTTACTTTGCGGTGAACATGTCGGGCATGCTGCCGGTCGCGCGCCGCCGGTACAGATTGCTAAAACCGGCCGTCACGCACACCTTGGGCCTGATCTACGGAAATTTCGGTTCCCGTCTCGGTGCGAGCCTCGACACGATCGTGCTGAGTGCGCTGATCCCCCTGGCCGAGGTGGGGGCCTATCGCATGGTTGCTCAGTTCTCGCTCGGCTTCATCGTCCTGCAGCACTTTCTCTTTCTCGGTTTGCCCTGGCAATTGGGTCGCAGCGCCCGCGGCAGCTTGAGCGACACCGGCCTTAAAGAGGCAGCGCGACGGCAAAGATTGTTGATCGGCCTCTCCATCGCCGCGGTCATGATTCTCATCTCCGGCCGCCATTGGTTTCTGAGCCTCATCGGTCCGCAGTTTGTGGAGTTCTCCAACGTCTTCTGTCTGCTGATGGTGCTGCGCTTCTCGGAAATCCTGTGGGGTCCGCAACACGAAATCTTGGTGAGCCACGGGCGTGTTCTGCTTGACGCCCACGCGAACGTGGTCGCCGTAGCCGCGTGGGCGCTGGCATTTCTCGTGCTCAGTCCGTTGGTGCCGTACGTGGCCGCGGCCGTCCCAGCCGTCGGCATAGCTTCGCTCGCCGGGCAGGGGGCGCGTCACTACATGATCCGCAGCGGCAGGCTGCCGTCTCTGTTCGGACACCCGTTCGGACCCGCTCTTCCGGTCTTGGCGACCGCCGCGGTCATCGCCGCCAGCTTCGCCTGGCTGTAGTGCTCTTGTGACCATGAAACACAGGCTGTTCGGAGTCGGCGTATGTGCGGCATAGCGGGCGTTGCCGCATTCAATGGCGTCGCTTCGGAAACGCTCGAACGCCGCCTCGATTCGGCGATGACGCGGTTGGCGCGCCGCGGGCCGGACGGCGATGGTAGATGGATTGCGCAGTGTGCTGCGTTCGTTCATCGCCGTCTGGCCGTGATCGCGCTGGGCGAACAAGGTCACCAGCCGATGGCGCGAGACGGCCTCGTCATCACCTATAACGGCGAGATCTTCAACTATCGGGAACTGCGCCAGGAGCTCGAGCGCGAGGGCGTGCGCTTCCAGACCCAGTCCGATACGGAGGTTCTGCTTGCCGGCTGGTCGCGATGGAAAGAGCGCCTCCTTCCCAAGCTGGTCGGGATGTTCGCGTTCGCAATCTGGGACGAGACGGCGGAGGAGATCGTGGTCGTTCGCGACCGCTACGGCGAGAAACCGCTTGTGTATTTCGCCGCAAATGAGACCCTCGCGTTTGCGTCGGATTATCTCGCCCTCGAGGCCGTGATCGGGCGGACGTTGCCCCTCAATCGCGAGGCGCTGAACTGGCTCTTCGCGGTCCGCTACATCCCCGATCCGTTAACCATCGGCGTCGGTGCGTATAAGCTTCCTCCCGGTCATCTTCTGCGGTTCTCGCGGCAGGGGCTGCGTCTCAGCCAGTGGTACGATCTCGCGGCGGCCGCGGCTGAAGTGCCGGCCTCCTGGCCGGAGGCGGCGCTTCTCCTCCGTCAGACGGTCGACGCTGCGGTGGCGCACCGCCTCGTGGCCGATGTGCCGGTCGGCGTGTTCTTGTCCGGAGGAATCGATTCGGCGATCGTTGCGTCGTCCGTGGCCGCGTCCGGCGCGCGCGTGCGGACGTTTACCGTCGGTTTCGAAGGTGCGTCCGACTACTACGAGGAGCGCCCGGCGGCGCGGACCATGGCCGCGCATATCGGCGCTAGTCACACTGAAATTTCGGTGCCGGCGAAATTCGGGCCCGACTTGGTCGATGACGTCATCGCCGCGATGGACGAGCCATTCGGCGATTCCTCGGCAGTCGCGCAGTTCGTCGTTTCGCGCGAGACGCGCCGTAGCGTCACCGTCGCCCTGTCGGGTGACGGGGCCGACGAGTCATTTGGCGGCTATCGCAAATATCAGGGTGAACGCCTCGCGGAATTATATGGTCAGCTGCCCGAATGGCTGCGGCGGTACGTTATCTCTCCCGTGGCCGCCGCTCTGCCCGAGGGCAAGGACAGCCGCGTCTTGGAGCGGTTCCGCCGGTTGCGGCGCTTTGTCCGCCATGCCGGCAAGCCTGCGGCCGAACGGCAGGCCGGCTGGAACGAAGAGATCAGCAGCGGCGAACTCGGCGAACTGCTGAATACTTCGCGGCCGTGTCTCGTGAGCAACCGAATGCGCTCCCTGCATGACCGGTTTTCCGCGGCCGATGCCCTCACCCGCCATCTGCTGACCGACATCAGCTTTGGTCTGCCCGGCGACATGCTGGTCAAGGTCGATCGGATGAGCATGGCGAACGCGCTTGAAGTCCGCAGCCCGTTCCTCGACCATCGTGTTATCGAGCTCGCGGCAGCGCTGCCAGGGTCCTGGAAGGTACGGTCGGGGCAGGGGAAGTGGATCCTGCGCCGGGCCTTCGGCGATCGGCTGCCGCCGCACATCCTTCGTCTGCCAAAGCGCGGGTTTGAGATACCGGTGGCGTCCCTGTTGCAAGGCTCGCTCAAGGAACCGCTGCGGGCCGCCAGCGACCCGGCCCGTCTGGCGCGCCAGGGTTTGTTCCGCGGGGCGCCAATCCAGCGCTGGACGGAACAGCTGCATAGACGCAGCAGCGATGACTCGTGGAAGCTGTGGACGTTCCTCGTGTTTCAACGCTGGGCGCAGCTTCACAACCGTGCCGAAGCGGTGTAGGCCTTAGACGCATGCTGGTGGTCCTATCTCAGGCTCGGCTGCACCACCGATCGTGAACGACGTCGCATCCATCGCCGGCCGGCACGCGACGGGAAGCCGCAAAAGGCTCAGGGACCGACTGCATGCGAGCCGGCTGTATCGCTGGACACTGGCCGGCCCGAAACCGCGGCAGCTCAGCCGGTTCGCACCACCGCCATGGCCGGGTGATCCGGACCGTGGCCGCATGCTCCTCGCCGGGAGGCTGATTTGCGCAGGCGTTGCGTTCGAGACGGCACAGCCGGATTGGTCTTCCGCCGCGGCCCCCGAAGACGCGCTCGCGGAGCTGCATTCCTTCGCGTGGCTGGACGATCTGGCGGAGCTTGGCAGGCGCGACGCGCGCGAGCGCGCGCAGGCGCTGGCGACCAGCTGGGTCCATGCGGCGGCGGCATGGAATCCCGTGGCGTGGCAGCCCGAGATCTTGGCCACGCGCATTGTCGCGTGGCTTTCTCATGCACGATTTCTCTTCGCCGATGCTGATGACCGGGTTGTCGCGAGCTTGCTCGGCTCGTTGTCGGAGCAGGTCCGGCACCTCGTTCGCACGGCCAACTCGTCGGCGCCGGGTGTGGCGCGTCTGGTCGTCGCCAAAGCGCTTGTCTATGCGGGACTTTGCGGATTCGGCCGACGGCCTATGCGGCGCGGACTTGGAATCCTCACCCGCGAGCTGCCAGTCCAGGTCTTGCCGGATGGGGGCCACGTGGAACGGTGCCCGGAGCGGCATGCCCGTGCGCTCGCAACCCTCGTCGACATCGCCGGCATGCTCGCTGTCGGCGCCGCAGCGACTCCGCCACGGCTAACAGAGGCTATCGCCGCGATGACCCCGATCCTGCGTTTGTTTCGCCACGGCGACGGCGGTCTCGCCCATTTCAACCATGGCAAATGGTTGAGCCCGGCATTGATCGATGTCCTGTTATCGCGCGCCGCCGTACGCGCTGACCCGCCGATGGAGGCACCTTCTGCGGGATTTGTGCGCCTCGCGGCCGGCGACACACTGTTGCTCGTCGATGCCGGGGCGCCGCCGCCTGCGCCGTTCGACCGGCAGGCCCACGGAGGCACCCTCAGTTTCGAAATGAGCTCCCGGCGCGAACGGCTGGTGGTCAACTGCGGCGCGCGAGACGACGGCGCTTGGCGGGACGCGGCTCGGGCGACGGCCGCGCATTCGACCGTCGTCGTCAACGACACAAATTCGAGCGAGCTGCTGGCGAATGGAATCGGCCGTCGTCCGACACACGTGGACCGCCGGGTGGAATCGGCCGACGGAAATCACTGGGTCACTGCCAGCCACGACGGCTATCGATCGAATTTCGACGTTCTCCACCGCCGACGGATTTACGTCGCGGCGGACGGCAACGACATCCGGGGCGAGGATACCCTGACCGGGGGCAGCGGCGATTTCGCGGTTCGCTTTCATCTTCACCCCGATGTGCGCGCCTCGCTGGTGCAGAACGCCGCGGCCGTTCTCCTGCAGACGGCGGCGGGGTCCGCCTGGCGCATGCAGGCCAACGGTACGTTGCGGCTCGCGGAAAGCGTGTATTTCGGCGACGGTAGTGCGCCTCGGCGCAGCGAGCAGATCGTGCTGACGGGTACGCATGGCGGCGGCGAAACGGTGGTCAAGTGGGCCTTTCGCAGCATCGCCCGTGCCAAGGCGGCGGGATCGGCCTGATGGCGCGGCATTTTCCCTCGATTTCCGGCCGGTGGCCGGCGGTTGTCCGGCGTCGCCAATTGGCGATCGGTTTGTGCTAAAAGCAGACCGCGACTCGCGCCATGATTCATTTTCCCGCCCGCCTCACCAGACCCACGGTCGCGTTCATCCATGACGTGCTCATGGCAGCGATTTCGTTCGTCATTTCCCTCTACCTCCGGGTCGGAGGCGATCTCACGAATTATCCGCCCGAGTTCCTGGCTCTCACGACGGCGCTGTTTACCCTGATCGCCGGGGTCGTTTTCCTGCGGCTCGACATTCATCGCGCCATCTGGCGCTACGCATCGTTGAGCGATCTGCTCGCGATCGCGCGGGCGACGACCCTCATTCCGTTGATCTTCCTCGCGGTCATGTTCGTCACGACGCGGCTCGACGCGTTGCCGCGGTCGCTCGTGTTCATCAATTGGTTCGTGCTGATGATTCTGCTGGCCGCACCGCGCATTCTCTACCGCCGCCTGAAGGACGGCCGGCTGACGCTGGCCGCTGAATCGGGGGACGACAAGCGCGTGCCGGTTCTGCTGGCCGGCGCCGGCGACAGTGCCGAGATGTTCATCCAGGCGACGGAAGGCCGCAACCGAGGGGAATACAGGGTCGTCGGCATCGTCGACGATAGTCCGACGCGGATCGGGCGCTTCATTCGCGGCGTCGAAATCCAGGGCGGTCTCGACGATCTGCCGGCCGTCGTGGATCGGCTGACAGTGCGAGGGAGGCGGCCGCAACGCATCGTCGTCGCGAAACAGACCATCACCGGGCCGGCTCTGCGAGGCGTCGTCGACGCCGCGGACCAGCTCGGCTTGAGCGTGGCGCGGCTGCCGCGGCTTACGGAGTTCCGTGACGCGGAAACCGGACGGATCGAGGTACGGCCCATCGCGATCGAAGACCTGCTCGGCCGCCCCCAGGCGGTTCTCGACCGGACCGCGATGAAGGAGCTCATCGCCGGCCGGCGCGTCCTCGTGACCGGCGCCGGCGGAACGATCGGTGCGGAGCTCGTGCGGCAGATCGCCGAGCTCGGTCCGGCTCGGCTCGTTCTGCTCGACAGCTCGGAATTCAACCTCTATTCGATCGACCTCGAGCTTCGCGAACGAAAGCCGGATCTCCCCCGGTTGAGCGTTCTGGCGGATGTCCGCGACGATAAAAGGATTTCGTCGCTGTTCGCGGGCGAGCGTCCCGAGATCGCCTTCCATGCCGCCGCTCTGAAGCACGTGCCGATGGTCGAAGCGCATCCCTGCGAAGGCGTGCTCACCAATGTCCTCGGCACGCGGCACATTGCCGATGCGTGCCGTGCGTACGGTGCCGAAGCTATGGTCCTCATCTCCACCGACAAGGCGGTGAACCCGTCGAGCGTGATGGGCGCCAGCAAGCGCTTGGCCGAGAGCTGGTGCCAGGCTCTCGACCTCGAAGGGCGCGGCAAAGGTGCCGGCCCGCG
>Ga0335070_10012214_pt1 | contig 10021 bp, 8 predicted proteins | sample Lox_Sample_13_FD_206722 | JGI IMG/M metagenome (GOLD analysis project Ga0335070, IMG submission 206722) | Soil microbial communities from Loxahatchee National Wildlife Refuge, Florida, United States - Lox_Sample_1.3 | ecosystem: Environmental > Terrestrial > Soil > Wetlands | place: USA: Florida... | reverse complement strand
AGAGCGGCTCCTTGCCCTCGAAGTAGTAGGCGAGGAGCCCCAGGTTCGCGCCCGCTCGGTCGGCGATCTCGCGCGTGCGCGCGCCGTCGAAGCCGCGCTCGGCGAAGACCTCGAGCGCGGCGGCGAGGATCCGCTCGCGGGTCGCCTCCTCGCGGCCCGTCGCCGGGCGCCGGGGCCTGCGCGTGGAGGGGCGGGGCCGGGCCCGCCGCGGCTCTCGCCTCGCATTACTCACTTGACCAATTCGCCATCGATCGGTATTATACAAACGAGTAAACGCCAGTCCACCCCCCCCAAGCGAAGGAATCCCATGACGACTCCCTCCGTCGCCGGCCGCCGGCTCAGCCTGAGCCACCTCGGCATCTGCTGCTTCGACCTGCCGAGGATGGTTTCGTTCTACACCGAGGTGCTGGGGATGACGCAGAGCGATCGCGGCGCGCTCCCGCCGCCGATCGGCGCCGAGCTCGTCTTCCTCACCACCGATCCCGCCGAGCACCACCAGCTCGTGCTGGTGTCGGGCCGCAAGGAGGGCGAGGTCCAGAACGGGCCCGCGCTCGGCGGGAGCTTCGGCAGCGCGATCTTCCAGCTCTCGTTCCGAATGGAGGACCTCGGCGCGCTGCGGCGGGTGCGCGCCCGCCTCGCCGACGCCGGCTGCAAGCACCTGATCCCGGTGAGCCACGGCAACGCCTGGTCGCTCTACACGCGCGACCCGGAGGGCAACGCGCTCGAGTTCGTCGTCGACAGCCCGTGGTACGTGCACCAGCCGTGCGGCGAGCCGCTCGACCTCTCGCTCGACGACGCCGAGATCCTGCGCAGGACGAAGGCGCTGTGCGACGCGAAGGGCGGCGAGCCTTACGAGGCGTGGCGCGGGCGGATCGCGCGCCAGATCGCCGACGACCAGGCCGGCCTGCGCTAGGCCATGGAGCCGCGCACCGACATCCCCGTGCTGATCGTCGGCGCCGGGCCCACCGGCATGACCGCCGCGATCCTGCTGGCGCGCCAGGGGATCCGGAGCCTCCTCGTCGAGCGAAACACGTCCCTGCGTCGCGCGCCGGCGGCGCACGTGGTGAACGCGCGCACCTTCGAGATCTTGCGCTCGGCCGGAGTCGACATGGAGGCGATCGCCGCGGCCTGCAAGGACCCGCGCGACGCCGGTGCCGTCCGCTGGGTCATGACCCTCGACGGCGAGGAGCTCGGCGCGCTCCCCTTCGAGCGGCAGGGCGACGAGGTGCTCGCGGTGACCCCGACGCCGCTGCGGAACCTGTCGCAGCATCGCCTCGAGCCCATCCTGTACGAGCACCTCGGCAAGCAGCCGAACGCCTCGATCCGTCTCGGGCTCGAGTGGGTGGCCGCGGAGCAGGACGCCGAGGGCGTGACGTCGCGGCTCCGCGACGCCACAACGGGCGAGCGTCTCGAGGTCCGCAGCCGCTGGCTCCTCGCTGCCGACGGCGCGGGGAGCCCCGTCCGCAAGGCGCTCGGCATCGAGCCCGTGGGGCCGCCGCGGCTCGCGTCGTTCCTGACCCTCCACTTCGCTGCGAATCTGCGCCCGCTCGTCGGCGCGCGACCGGCTGTCCTGTACTGGGTCTGCGACCCGAGCGCGCGCGGCACCTTCGTCGCGCACGACATCGACCGCGAGTGGGTCTTCATGCACCCCTTGGACCCCGACCGGGAGGCGCTCTCGGACTACACCGAAGAGCGATGCGCCGGGATCGTGCGGCGCGCGATCGGGAGCGCGGAGGTCGCCTTCGAGATCCGCACCCTCTCGACCTGGACCATGTCGGCGCAGGTCGCCGAGCGCTACCGCCACGGCCGCGCCTTCCTGCTGGGCGACGCCGCACACCGCTTCCCGCCGACGGGCGGGCTCGGCCTCAACACCGGCGTCCAGGACGCGCACAACCTGGCGTGGAAGCTCGCGGCCGTGGAGTCGGGCTGGGCGGAGCCCGCGCTCCTCGAGAGCTACGAGCTCGAGCGCCGGCCTGTCGCGCGCGAGAACGCCGACGTGAGCCTGCGCAACGCGGGACGCATGCTCGAGGTGTTCCAGGCGCTCGGGCCCGCGAGCGACGGCGATCGCGGGCGCGTGCGCGCCGCGATCGCAAACCAGGCCGAGCACTTCGACATGCTGGGCCTCCAGCTCGGCTTCCAGTACGAGGACGGGGCGATCGTGCCCGACGGCACCGCGCGCTCTGCGATCGCGAATCCCGTGCGCGAGCTCGTGCACTCGGGCCGTCCCGGCGCGCGCCTCCCGCACGCGTGGATCCCTGGCGCGCCCGCGCCGCGCTCGACCCTCGACCTCGTCGCGCCCGATCGCTTCCTCCTCGTCGCCGGTGCGGAGGGCGGCGCCTGGCTCGCCGCCGCGGCAGCGATCGAGAGCGTGCCGCTCTCGTGTGCCGCGATCGGCTGCGACGTCGCCGATCCCGGCGGCGCGTGGAGCGAGGCGCTCGGGATCGAACCGAACGGCGCGGTCCTGGTGCGCCCGGACCAGCACGTCGCCTGGCGCGCGCGCAGCCGGGTCGCCGATCCTCGCTCGACACTGCTCGGCGTCATCGATCGCATCCGAGGACGCTGAGCGCGCCCGCGCTTGGAAGGGAGGGAGCATGGACCTCGGAATCGCCGGGCGGCGCGCGATCGTGTGCGCATCGAGTCGCGGGCTCGGGCGCGCGTGCGCCGAGGCGCTCGCCGCGGAGGGCGCCTCGGTCGTCGTGAACGGCCGCGACGCGGCGAAGCTCGAGGCCACCGCGCGCGAGATCCGCGCGAAGACCGGTGCCGAGGTCACCGCGGTCGCGGCGGACCTGTGCAGCGAGGACGGCCGGGCGAAGCTCCTGGCCGCGTGTCCCGCCCCCGACATCCTCGTCAACAACAACGGCGGCCCGCCCCCCGGTCGCTTCGAGGACTGGGATCACGCGCGCTGGCTCGCCGCGCTCGAAGCCAACCTGCTCGCGCCGGTCCTGTTGATCCGCGCGGTCGTCGGCGGCATGCGCCAGCGCCGCTTCGGCCGCATCGTCAACATCACCTCGGCGATGGTGAAGGCGCCCCACGCAGCGATGGGTCTCTCCACGGCGGCCCGCAGCGGGCTCACGGCCGTGTGCAAGGCGCTCTCGAAGGAGGTCGTGCGCGACAACGTCACCATCAACAACCTCCTCCCGGAGCGCATCGACACCGACCGCCAGCGCATGATGGCGGAGCTGCGCGCGAAGACGGGCGGCGTCTCGCTCGAGCAGGCCTACACCGAGATGGCGGCGAGCATCGCTGCCGGCCGCCTCGGCACGCCGGGCGAGCTCGGCGCCGCCTGCGCCTGGCTCTGCAGCGCGCAGGCCGGCTACATCTCCGGCCAGAACCTCCAGCTCGACGGCGGCTCGTATCCCGGATTGATTTGAGCCGACGGGGCGGGGCGGAGTCTTCCGGCTCGCTGCTAGGATCGAGCCCCACGGGCCCTTAGCTCAGCGGTCAGAGCACCCGGCTCATAACCGGTGTCGTCCCTGGTTCGAATCCAGGAGGGCCCACGCCTAAAGCACCGCTCAGACTGCGCGCAGCGCGTCTGCTTCGGTTCCTTCGAGCGCCTCGCTCTCGAGCCGCTTGTGCACGAAGGCGCTCACTGCGCGGTAGACCCGGCGGCTCTCGTCGGCCCACGGCATCAGGATCGGGAACACGTGGAACATGTCGGGCTCCTCGATCGCCGTCGTGTCGACGCACGAGCGCTCCAACCGTTCGACGAAGCGCCGGATGGGATCGCGGAACATCTCGTCGCCACCGAAGGCGACGAAGGTGGGCGGGAAGCCACGCAGATCGGCATCCACCACGGATGCGCGTTCGTCACCTGGCTCGAGCCCGTGCAGATAGGGACGCACGGGGATGTTCCACGGTAGGATGTCGCGCTGGGCGTTCTCGGTGATCGAGGGCTCGTCGAGGGCCAGGCTGACCTCGGGCGAGAACAGGATCAGCCCCGCCGGCCTCTGCAGGTGGCGGCCTGGAACGTCGACCAGCAGCGCGGTGGCCAGGTTCCCGCCTCCGGAGTCGCCGGCCACGAAGAGCCTCTTGGCGGGCAGACCCGAAGCCAGCATCGCTTCATACACGGAAGTTGCGTCGAGCAGGCTCGCCGGGTAGGGGAACTCGGGCGCGAGGCGGTAGTCCGGCACGAACACCGGACAGGCCGTCTCGTGGGCGATCCATCCGGTGAACGCCGCGTACATGCTCGGGGACGTGCCGATGAAGCCGCCGCCGTGCAGGTACAGGATGGCGGCGCGATGCGCGCCATCCCTCGGCCGGTATTCGAGCACCGAGACGCCGCCGAGATGGGTCTCCTCCACCGTGACGCGGAGCCCCTTCAGGAACGGCGGGAGCACCACGCGGCAGATGTCGTCGATCAGGATCTCGACCGAGCGGAATTCCGGGATGGGGAGCGATGTGGCGTAGCCGATGAACGCGCGCAGGACCGTGCGAGTGACGGCTGCGCCGACGTTGTGGAGCCGACCGCCCGAGCCTTCCCAGGGCCTCCGGAAGGCCACCGATGCCAGCGCGATCGCCAGCTGGGCCGCGAGGCCGGTGACGGCGAAGGCCGCGACGGGGGCGGAGGCTGTCTTCACCTCAGGTCGCCTGCCCATGACCATCTGCGAAACTCCTCTCGGCTGGCTACGGCGAGCCGAGCCGACTCCTCCCCTCTCCAGCAGTGCGAGATGGTCAACCTAGCGCGAAGATGGTGCCGTGAGGGATGCAATGGCACGCCGAAGCGACCGGCGCATGACCTCTCGGAGTTGCGGCTCCGCGAAGGCGACTGGGGCAAAATTTCCCATCGCCCGCCGCATCTCGTCCCATCAGCTCTCTGCGTGCTGTGCGCCAACGACGTGGCCTCCGGCACGCGCGATGCATTCCTCGGGAAGCCACTGATGCCGCAGCCCGCCTACGAGCGCCTCTCCGCTCTCGATGCCGCCTTCTTGAGCATCGAGGGAGAGAACACGCCGATGCATGTCGGCGCCGTGGCAATCTTCGACGCGGTGCCGCTCCGGCGCCCCGAGGGCGGCATCGACATCGAGCGGATCAGCACCCTCGTCGAATCGATGCTGGTGCCGCGCTACCGGCAGCGCATCGCCCGAATCCCCGTCACGAACCACCCGGTTTGGGTGGACGACCCGCGCTTCAACCTGCACTACCACCTGCGCCACACGGCGCTTCCCGCGCCCGGCGACGAGCGCATGCTCAAGCGACTCGCCGGTCACGTGATGTCGCTGCCGCTCGATCGCAACAAGCCGCTCTGGGAGCTATGGGTGGTGGAGGGCGTCGCGGGCGATCGCTTCGCGATCATCACGAAGACCCACCACTGCATGATCGACGGCGTTGGAAGCGCTGAGTTTTTGGCTTCCTCGATGGCGACGAGCCCGGACTCGACGCCCCCGAAGCTCAGGCGCTGGCGGCCGCGCCCGCCGCCCGGCCCCCTCGACCTCGTGCTCGGGGAGCTGCGTCGCAACCTTGGGGGCGGGCTCGCCGCACTGCAGGTGGCGCAGCGCGGCATCGCGCATCCGCGCGACAGCGCGCGCTCGATTCGCGATGCGCTGGCCGGCATCGGCGATGCCCTCGCTGCGAGCTTCCACCGGGCCTCGCCGACACCCTTGAATGTCGAGATCGGTCCGCATCGCCGCTTCGACTGGCTGCGCTTGGATCTCCGCGACGTGAAGGAAGTGAAGAACGGGCTCGGTGGAACCGTGAACGATGTGGTGCTGGCAACCGTGTCGGGCGCGCTGCGACGCTTCTTGCGCGGACGCGGCGAGGACGTCGCCCGGCTCGACTTTCGCGCCATGATCCCTGTCAATATCCGCACGCGCGACCGGTCTGGCGCCTTCGGCAATCACGTCAGCATGATGACAGCGCGCCTTCCGCTCGACGAGCGAGACCCGCGCAAGCGATTCGAACGTGTGACCGAGACCACGCGCGATCTGAAGGCCTCGAAGCAGGCGCGCGGGGTCGAGATCCTGGAGGAGATCAGCGAACTCGGCCTGACGACGCTCTTCGCGCAGTTCGCCCGCTTGACGGCCGTTTCTCGTCCCTTCAACGTGGTTGTCACCAACGTGCCGGGCCCGCAGCTGCAGGCCTATCTACTCGGCGCGCCGTTGATCGAGGCGTATCCGCTCGTCCCGCTCTATCGGAGCCAGGCTCTCGGAGTCGCGCTGTTCAGCTACAACGGAGGCCTGTTCTGGGGGCTCAATGCAGACTGGGATGCGGTCCCGGACCTGCACGATCTTGTAGAAGCGCTCGCACTCGAATTCGAGGCGCTGCGCAAGGCGGCGGCGGCGCGGCCGCAATAGCCAGCGAGCGAAGAGGATCGAACCGCTCATGGATGTGCGCTACGTCACGCTCCACGGTCATGGCATCGCCTACCGCATGGTGGGCGAAGGTCCGGTGATCGTGTTGATCCACGGAATGGCGGGCAGCTCGCGCACCTGGCTCGAGGCCATGCCTCTGCTCGCCCGCGACTACACGGTGATCGCCCCCGATCTCCCCGGTCACGGCGAGTCCGACGAGCCGGCCGGCGACTATTCGCTCGGCGCCCACGCGAGCGCGCTGCGCGACCTGATCGGCGGTGCGCTCGGCATCGAGCGGGCCACCTTCGTCGGGCAGTCCCTCGGTGGCGGGGTGGCGATGCAGCTCGCCTATCAGTTTCCCGAGCTCTGCGAGCGGCTGGTGCTGGTCGCGAGTGGCGGCCTCGGGCGCGAGGTCAGCCGCGTGCTGCGACTGTTCACACTGCCGGCCGCCGAGTACGTGATGCCGGCGTTGTTCCCCCGCTTCGTCCGCGAGTCCGGCGACAAGCTGATCGCGTTCCTCGGCGACTGGGGAGTCCGCGCTCCGCACGCGGCCGAGATGTGGAGCGCCTACGCCTCCCTGAGCGAGCCCGACAAGCGCCGGGCGTTCATTCGCACGTTGCGCGCGGTGATCGATCCGGGCGGGCAGGCGGTGAGCGCGACCAACCGCCTCTACCTCGCCGCCGCCGCGCCCACGCTGATCGCGTGGGGCGACCGGGATCGCATCATCCCGGTCGAACACGCCTACGCCGCTCACGAGCTGATGCCGGGGAGCCGGCTCGAGATCTTCGAAGGGGCCGGGCACTTCCTCCACGCCGAGCGACCTGCCCGCTTTGCCGAGGTTCTCGGCGACTTCATCGAAACCACCGAACCAGCACGCCGCGACCTGGCCTCCTACCGCGAGCTGCTCCGCGCTCGCCCGCGCTGACCCGCGCGTCGAACGTGCGGAATTCGGGGCATCTGCGATCGGAGGTGGCGCTCACTTAGTCCGAGTACGTGTGCCGCTTCGCTCATGCTGAGCGCTACTTCCGCCGTTTCGCCTTTGTCGCCAGCTTGCCGCCAGCTATTTTGTGCCCTTGCAACCTCTTGGATTTTCTGACACTTTTTCCTGTCCGCTTCGATTCGAATCCAGGAGGGCCCACGCCCGGCGATCGAAGGAGAGAAGACATGGCGCAGGACGACGAGGCGTTGCGACATGAGCTGGAGAGGCTCAAGGCCGAGAACGAGGCTCTCAAGGCGAAGGAGCGCCGCAGCACGCATCTCAAGGTGAGCGAGAAGGGCGCAGTATCGCTCTACGGCATGCGCCGCTTTCCGATCACCTTCTACAGGGAAGAGTGGGACCGCATACTCGAAATGGCCGATGAGATCCGCGCCTTCATTCGCGAGAACGAGACCAAGCTCAAGAAGCCTCGGCGAGAGGATTAGCTCGAGGTGATGGCTTCGAGCGCGCTGGCGCAAGCGAACCGTCCGCGCCGTCCTCTTCACCGGCGAGGAGTACGGTCTCGCGGGTGGGCGCGCGTTCTCGCCGAGCAGTGAGCGAATCGCTCGCCGGGGAGGAGCATTCCGGCGGCGGACCGATAGACTGCGCGGCGCCATGAAGCATCTGATCACCGGCGGCGCCGGCTTCCTCGGGATCAACTGGGTCCGCTGGCTCCTGGCGCGCGGCGAGCAGGTCGTGAGCTTCGACCTGCTCGACTTCGACTACCCCGAGCGCGACCGCGTGCAGTGCGTGCGCGGCGACATCCGCGATCGCCGGGCGCTCGACGCGGCGATGGCCGGCGTCGACGTCGTCACGCACACCGCCGCGGCGCTGCCGCTCTACTCTCGAGAGGACATCTACACGACCGACGTGGTCGGCACGCGAAACGTGCTCGCGTCCGCGATGGCGGCGGGCGCGCGGCGCGTCGTCCACGTCTCGTCGACGGCGGTCTACGGCATCCCCGACCATCATCCGCTCCTCGAGGACGACCGGCTGCACGGCGTCGGCCCGTACGGCGAGGCGAAGATCGAGGCCGAGCGCGCCTGCCTCGAGGCGCGAGCGCGCGGCCTCTGCGTGCCGATCCTGCGGCCGAAGTCGTTCATCGGGCCGGAGCGGCTCGGCGTCTTCGCGCTGCTCTACGACTGGGCCAGCACCGGCCACGGCTTTCCGGTCCTCGGCGATGGCAAGAACCCGTACCAGTACCTCGACGTCGAGGATCTGTGTCAGGCGATCTGGCTCTGCTGCACGCTCGACGAGCAGATCGCGAACGACACCTTCAACGTCGGCGCCAAGGTGTTCGGCACGATGGGCGAGGACTTCCAGGCCGTGCTCGATCACGCGGGCTTCGGCAAGAAGATCCACCCATTCCCGGCGGCGCCGATGATCTGGGTCCTGCGCCTCCTCGAGTGGCTCCGGCTCTCACCGCTCTACAAGTGGGTCTACGAGACGATGTCGAAGGAGTCGTTCGTCTCGATCGAGAAGGCCGAACGGGTCCTGGGCTGGGCGCCGCGCTACTCGAACCGCGAGGCGTTGATCCGGAACTACGAGTGGTACCTCGCGAACCGGGCCTCGTTCGCGAACGCGTCCGGCGTCACGCACCGCGTGCCGTGGAAGCAGGGCGCGCTCGGCCTGGCGAAGCGCTTCTTCTGAGGTCCGCCCGTGCCCGCCCGAGCGCCGAGCGAAGCCCCAGCGCCAGCACGACCGCGGCCGCCATCAGCGGAGATTCCGGCTCGGGCGCGAGGTAGTCGACCCCCAGATCGCTCTGGATCGTTGCGCCGAGAACCGGCTGGCCGTCCTGATCGAGCACCGTCGCCGCGCCGAGGGTTCCGGTGAGGTCGGCCTCGGCTCGACCGCCGCCACCGTCGGCGAGCGGAGGGATGGCCGCCGCCGAGGTGAAGACGCGCTCGAAGAACTGGGTCGCCTCCCCGAAGGCGAAGGGAATCCGGAGCTCGAACTGGGCGTCGACGGGCTCGACGTGATTGTCCGGAGGCGTCGTCGGCTGCTGCGTGCTCGCCTCGAAGTCTCCGCACGACGACAAGCTCAGGGTCCTGCACGCGACGGTGATCCCGGCCTCCACGACGGGATAGCCGTCGGGAATCGAGCCGGGCTCCACGAAGGTCGCGAAGAGCGAGCCCGTCACGTGGACGGGGACGACGAGCGTCCCCGAGCCGCTGGCCCCCTCGACGGTGACGGTGTCCCCGTAGCAGCCTTCAGCCCCCGCGGCGGGTCCGCCGCCGCCCTGCTGATTGTCGATGCCGACCGACGAGACCGATCCGAAGCCGCCGCTGCCGATCGAGAGAGCGGCCTGGGCCGAGGCGCTCGAGACATCGCTGTAGCCGCGCTGGATGCTCGACGCCGTCGGATTGCCGAACCGCGGACCGTCCGACTGGGAGCCCAGGGCCGGCGGCGGAAGCGGGGATGCGACGACCGATTGGGAGAGATTGACGGTGCTCTGCGAGGCGACCACGTCGTTGCACGGGAAGAAGTATCCCTGTGCGGCCGCGAGGTCGGCCGAGCCGACGACCGCGAGAAGGAGCAGCGTGCGTGCCGCCCGATCGACTGCAGCACCTCGGCCGTGGCGTCGTCGGCGATCGAGCACCTCGCGTGCCTCCGCTGCCCATCCCCTCCGCCCCCTCGATCTGCCCAGCATACACATCAGCGAGGAGCGGGTTCAAGCGATCCCCGAGCGGTCGATTCGTCCGGCAACCGAGCGGCAGGAGCGAATCTCATCGCCGGCCCCGGTCGTGCCGATACGGTC